>Ga0316628_100005251_pt1 | contig 10337 bp, 8 predicted proteins | sample OWC_Aug_M2_C1_D5_FD_207648 | JGI IMG/M metagenome (GOLD analysis project Ga0316628, IMG submission 207648) | Wetland soil microbial communities from Old Woman Creek delta, Ohio, United States - OWC_Aug_M2_C1_D5_C | ecosystem: Environmental > Terrestrial > Soil > Wetlands | place: USA: Ohio... | reverse complement strand
GCTTTGACCGCGCACAAGATATTCGGAACGAGTTCGGGCTCGGTGAATCCGAAGTCGTCGTGAGCTTCATCGGCCAGATCCGCACGATCAAGGGGATCGACCTTTTCATCGAGATGGCACATCGGATCCCCGTCCGGGGGGTCAAGTTCCTGATCGTCGGCGAGTGCCGCGACCCCGGGAAGTTCGAAGGCTCGTACACCGAGGAGCGGCTGCGTGCCGAGATCGGAGCTGACGAACGCATCAGGTACGTCGGATACCGGAGCGACGTGGAGAATGTCTATCGCTCGTCGGACCTCATCGTCATGCCCTCGCGCTGGGGAGAGCCGTTCGGGCTGATCAACATTGAAGCCGGCGCGGCGAGGAAACCCATGGTGTCGACCCGGGACGGCGGGATTCCGGAAATCATCTGCGACGGCGAAAACGGCCTCCTTGTCGAACCCAACGACCTGGACGGGCTGATCCGCTGCGCCACACTGCTGATCGAGGACAAGGCGTTGCGGCTTCGAATGGGGCAACGGGCCCGTGAGATCGTGGAGAAGCGATTTACTGAATTGCCGATCAGAAAGCTCGAGCAGGCGTATGACGGGTTGATTCGCCGTGGGGTCGCCGCTGACCTGCCGAATTAGCGTCCGGGACGGCTGGGATCGGGCATCGATCGACACAGGCGGTACGAGGATCTTTTGGATTACGTGAGAGGGGGAGAAGTATCGTGCTCAAGGCTTGGATCAAACGCGGTTTTCGCTATGCGGGGCTCAAGATCGAACGTCCGGACCCGCTGGAAGAAACCATCCCGGCAGATTACAACCACTCGCCGTTCCTGCCCCGCGTGTATCGGGGTAGCCTCGACAGGTACCTGTACTTTCTGGACCAGCTCGAAAAGGTGAAGGGCATGAAAGGCGATATCGTCGAGTGCGGAGTATCGATCGGGCACGGCGCGCTGCTGTTTCTGTTACTGAGCGAGTACTTGGGCGTCGAGCGTACGTACTACGGGTTTGATTCGTTTTCAGGCTTTCCCGACCCCGTGCAGAAGGACGGCGTGACCCCGATCACAGGCAAGGACTTCTGGGCGACCCCTCCCGAAACGGTACTGAGAGTGTTGCGCGACGGCCGGGTCCCGGAGAATAAGATACGCGAGCGCGTACGCCTCGTTAAAGGGTTCTTCGACGACACGTTGCCGAGCTACAAGGGGAAGATCGCGCTGCTGCATCTGGACTGCGACCTTTACGAGTCGTACAAGACGGCGCTCGCGCACCTCTACGATAAGGTCGTGAGGGGTGGCATCATCATGTTCGATGAATACGATGACGATCGTTGGCCGGGTGCGAGGAAGGCGATCGACGAATTCTTTGCGGATAAGCCCGAGAAGCCGATGCCTCACCACAAATGCAGCTGGAAGTACTACGTCGAGAAGGCATAGAGTCAGTTTTCTGCGCTGCGCCTTCGCATGCAGTCTGATTTCGCAATACAGGGCTTTTTGTTATTTGTGTTGAGCTGGGTAGCCCTAGGCACGATCGTCATCGGCTGGGTGGGTCGGAGGACCCTCGTTGCATTCTGGCGCGAACCGACGCTCGGTCATCCGGTGCTCATCGTCGAAAGCGATGACTGGGGCGCGGGTCCGCCGGAGCAGGCAGAGCAGCTCGCGCGGATCGAGGCGGTGCTCGCGTCCCACTCGGATCGCGCCGGGCAGAAGCCCGTCATGACCTTGGGGCTAGTACTCGGAGTGGCGGACGGCCCCCGGATCCTGGCCGACGGGTTGCGCCACTACCATCCTAAGCTTCTGGACCAGCCGGAGTTTGCGGCGACGCTCGCGGCGATCAGATCGGGCACCGAACGCAGGGTGTTCGCCCTGCAACTTCACGGTGAAGAACATTACTGGCCGCCGGCATTGCTCGCTGCTGCTCGGACCGCTGCTCCGGTGGCGGCGTGGTTGACTAGTTTTGAGGCACCGCGAACCGAAGCATTGCCGGCACCCCTGCAAAGCCGCTGGATCGATGCGACGGAGCTTCCTTCCAAGCCATTGCGTCCCGATGAGATTAGAGCCGTGGCGCAGGCAGAGGCGGCAAGTTTCCTGCGTATCTTCGGCAAGGCGCCAAAGGTCGCGGTGCCACCCACCTTCATATGGAACGACGTAGTGGAAGCTGCCTGGGGCGAAGCGGGCGTTGAATTTGTCGTGACTCCGGGGCGACGTTATGTCGCCCGGGATGCGAATGGAGATCCCGTCCCGGCAGGTCCGCCCATCTTGAACGGTGATCAGGGAGCGGCCGGGATCACTTACCTGGTGCGCGATGATTATTTCGAGCCTGCGCTCGGACATCGGGCCGAGCGCGGGCTTGCCGCGCTGTCCACCAAGACCCGCACCGGGCGGCCGACGCTGCTCGAAACCCATAGGGCGAATTTTCTGAAAGATGCCGCGGCTGCCGATTCGGCGATCAGGGAACTGGATCGGCTCCTCGCGCTGGCGCTCCACGCATTTCCCGACGTGGTGTTTGTTTCCACCGAAGAGCTTGCTTTGCGGATGCTTCGACATGACCCGCGGTTGGTAGAGCGCCGGTTCGCCATCCGGCTGCATATCTGGCTGCGACGTTTGTGGGGAGTATCGCGGCTACGCAAACTCGCCTTCCTGACGGGCGTGATCGTTCCGGCGTGGCTTCTTTATCTATTGACCTGGCGCAGAACCGGTGCGCCTCAATCAGCGAGCAGGTAGGTCCATGGTGACGCCCTCCTTCTCCGTCGTCATCCCGGTCTTCAACGGGGCGGCAACCGTCGCCCGTGCAATCGAGTCGGTGCTCGGGCAAACCTATGCGGCGTACGAACTGATCGTCGTCGATGATGGCTCGACGGACGAGACTGCACGCGTGGTAGCCGGGTTCGGCCGGCGCGTCACTTATCTGCGTCAGGCGAACGCCGGGGTGTCCGCTGCGCGTAACATCGGTGCTGGGCATGCCAAAGGGGAGTGGCTCGCATTTCTCGATGCGGATGACTGGTACTACCCGGATCGGCTGCGCCGGCATGCCGAGTGGATCGAGCGCGATCCCGGACTGGATTTCCTGACGGGCGACTACGACTACCGGCGCCTGGACGGCAGTCTGATCAGCCGATCGATGGAGATCACCGAAGCAGGCGCGCGCCTGCTGAAGAAAGCGAGCGGGGCACGCGAGGTGGTGATGAGCGCAGACGAAATGGAGCCGTTCGTTGAAAATCACTTCGGCGATACGCACACGCTGAGTGTTCCTCGACGCACCTTCATGCGCCTTGGCGGTTATCCGCTCGGGAGGGCCATTTGCGAGGACGTCAATTTCCTGATCCGGCTGTGCGCCGTCAGCAATCGGGTCGGAGTGATCTGCGAGCCCATGGGCGTCTATCTGATTCGCCCAGACAGCGCCACGCGAAGCGATCCCTTGCGCTCGCAGCGTCTGACGGTGGAGGCCCTGCGCCCCTTGAAGAAGGAGCTGGAAGGCGCGCCGCGTGCCATCAGACGGGGATATCGCGGCAGGTTGCGCAGGGCGCGGCTCAACCTGGCTTACGCGCTCCTGAGGCGGCGCAAAAACATCGAGGCGATGGGCGCGGTGCTTGCGTCGCTCATGGAAAATCGCAGTTTTTCCACATTGCGCGACGTCGCGTCGGTCGCTGTGGGGGTTCTCCAGGGCCGGCCCTGACCGGCGAACCCCGTGAAACGGCTGCTCTCCGCGGCGGGCGGGCCGTCACGGAGTCGCTAGTCCACTATAATTTCCCTCGAACTTGTCGACCACCGTTCGATGTTTGTGCATTGGAGCTAAATCTATGTCGGCCTGCAGAAAGATAGCATTGCTGATTCCTCTGGTGCTGGTCTTTCTGCCGGCGGGAGCGTCGGGGCAGGAAATCCTTGGCGGTCAAAACCCCTCCGTAACCGAGGCGACGCTGCTCCCCAAGTACTGCTGGGGGCAATTTCTAGGGAGCAAGTTTAAAGGCCCCGAATTCGAGATTCCAGTCCACACGTGCGGGGTCGCAATGAATCACTACTGCCCAGCTTTGGTCGCCCTCGGCCGGGCGCATAGGGCCGTTACCGACAGGTACAAGCTTGGCAATCTGGAGACTGCCGAAAGGGGGGCGGTATATACGTTGAGGGGGATGGAAAAATATCCGCGGTGCCCGATTCGAGGCGACGTCACGAGGACGTACCAGGCCATTGAACGGGAACTGAGCGTGCTTAGGTGATCCCGCTGGTCGGCTCGGCGTGATTGGCCGTTGGGCAACGTGAACAGTCCCTGCGCAATCGCGCGTGTCAGTCGGGACGCAACAACTCGATGATGGCGTACGATATTCTTGACGATGGGCATGCGCACCACTGCCTGACGCGTGCTGACGGGACGGGAATGAGCGCATCCATATGCGGATCCCATGGGCCTTCCGTGGGGAATTGCTCGATGAGACATCGCCCGTTGGGGTGGACGACCCCGAGCCAATCGAGCAGGATCCGGCCCGGAGACATGACGTGGTCGAGGCAATCGAATGCGAGCAAGGTATCAAAGATCTGGTCTGGAACCGATAGTGCATCCGTCGAACGAAGCACCAAGGGGGCCCGGACCTCATCTTTCGGAGCTTTGGCCGAATCAACGTGTACAGGAACGTCCACTCGACCTTTGTCCGCCGCTCAGAGATGATCGAGGACATGTTTATTCGGCCTTCCCCCAACAGGCGATCCGCTGATCGAGGCATTTGACCCACGATGCGCCGATCGAGCCATTGCTATCTCGTCATCACGGAATTGTTTCTTCCGACTAAGGGCGGCACTGCGGTCTGGTTTGATGAGGTTTACCGCCGCTTGGGCGGCAAAGACATCCATATAGTCACCGCGGACGTGTCAGGCGGCAGAAACCATGACGCGGCGCATCCGAACACAGTACACCGGTTGAATCTTCGGCGGCACTGGTGGCTGCGACCAGAGTCTTTGGCGATGTATGCAAAGTTCTTGATGGTGTCTCTCGCCGTAGGGCTGCGCCACCGATTTGACGCGGTCCATGCCGGGCGCGTGTTGCCTGAAGGTCTAGTGGGGTGGTTGGTGGCGCGCGTGATCAGGCGGCCGCTGGTTGTTTATTCTCACGGGGAGGAAGTTACTACTTGGCGGCAGACTCTGAAGAGAATGGTGATGATGTGGACCTACCAGCACGCGGATGTTGTCATCGCCAACAGCGAGTTCACGCGCGACGAGCTCGTCAAGCTTGGCGTAGCGGCCGGGAAAATTGCGCTCGTATATCCTGGCGTCGATGTAGACCGGTTCCGCCCGGGGCTCCCGCATGACGACCTTAAAGGCCGTATCGGCTTGGTCGCAGGTGAGAAGCTGATCGTTTCGGTGGGCCGGCTGAGCCGCCGGAAGGGGTTCGATCAAGTCATTCGTTCGTTGCCGCTCCTGTTGCAACGGGGCCTGCCGGTTCGCTATGCCGTGATCGGCATCGGCGATGATCGGGACTACCTGCAAACATTGGCCGGCAAACTTGGGGTATCCGATCGGGTTCATTTCCTTGGGCACGTAGCACCGGACGACCTGCCACGCTGGTACAACGCGGCCGACGTGGTGACGATGCCGAACCGGGAGATCGCCGGAGACACTGAGGGCTTCGGGATGGTCTTCCTGGAAGCTGCGGTCTGCGCCAAGCCAACGGTGGCCGGGTTGGCCGGTGGCACAGGCGCGGCGGTTATCGACGGAGTGACTGGGTTTCGCGTCGATGGCGAGTCGACCGAGGCCGTTGCCGACGCGCTGGGGCAGCTCCTGGCCGATTCGGTGCTCGCCAGGGAAGTGGGCGGGCGGGGATACGCCAGGGCCTTGAGCGAGTTCTCGTGGGAACGGGTGGCGGAGAGGACCCGCCAATTGAATGCAGCTTTGCGTATGCGGTAGACGGTGTCCCGCGCCAATTCCACAGCGCTTAGACCATCTAAAGACATCTGCGCACACATGAAGCCGCGCGAACTCGCGAACACGTGCCTCGAGACGATCGGTCAGGTCCGCGGCCTATGCGCACAACCGCCTGATGTCCATGCGGCGCCCCGCGCGCATCATCGCAGCGTGCTGGCGACACGCTAAACGGGCCATCTGATGACACGTACTTAGGTAATTCTCAATAAGCACGCAACCGACTGGTCGGATGCCGCGAGAAAGTAGCAGAACGACGGAAGCGGAGGTCTAGCATGGGTCACCGAGCATGTTTCGAATTTGGCGAGCGGAATCTCGTTGACCACGACATACGGGAAAAGGACATTCTGGAGGTGGGCGCGTCGATCGACGGCGGGTCCATGCGCCCTTACATCGAGTCCTTCTTCCCGAGAAAATACGTCGGTATCGATATACAGTTGGCCCCCGGCGTCGATGAGATATGCGATGTCCACGAACTCATCGAGAGATTCGGGCGGGAATCCTTCGACGTGGTTATTGCAAACGAGCTCATGGAGCACGTTCGCGATTGGAGAAAGGTCATTCGGAACCTGAAGGGGGTTCTGCGGAACGACGGCGTGGTGATTCTCACGACACGGTCGTACGGCTTTCCTTTTCACCTCGCGCCGTTCGACTTTTGGCGGTTCGAGATTTCGGACATGCAAGCTATATTCAGCGACTTCACAGTCCTGGCAATCGAGCCCGATCCGTCGTTTCGCGGCGACGGGAGGCCGATGCACGGCGTGTTCGTTGCCGTCCGGAAAAGGCAGGGAATGGGAGAAACCGACCTGGACCTCCTCGACATGTTTTCGATCATAAAGGGCAAGCGTGTTCACGAAATCCGGGATCTCGATATCTACTGGTATGAGCTCCACCAGCTCGGCTGGCCCTACCTGATGAAATTCCGCGGCATTCCGTTCCTCACCAGGGAGTTTCTCCGAAAGTCACTTCCGACGCCGGTAAGGAGGATAGTCAAGCGATTCATCAGAGCGAGCTAATAGGATGGGGCGCGAACCGAGGCACCAGATCGAAGCCTGAAAAGGCCCCAGATTTCGGAGGACGAGGCCGACCAACTCAGTGCGGAGACGCCGTTTCAGAAGCCCCGTCGCTCAGGCGCATCCGCTGAACCCCGAATTTTCGAGGAGCGGATATCCCCGGGGGCCGCGACTTCGGAATTGCGCCCACAAGGTACGATGCTCTGGCCCTACCGTCCCCGACGATCAAGTCGAAAATGTCTGTCGAAGCGTGCGTGGTTGGCTTTCACGTAGCGCTAGAAAGTGAGGCCGCGGTCGTGCGCCCCTGAGCCGTTTGGAACCTGGAGTTTCAAGCACAAGGTCCTTGCCGTGACCGATAGGCTCGTGGCTCGCGCAGCAGTAGCGCGCAATTCGCCAGGCTCGTTGCCGCGAGGATGCCAGCGACTACCGAGAATTGCGTAAATGGATGACGATCGTTGGACCCTGTCGCGTGGCAATCAAGGTGGGTACACTTGCGGGCCACGCCTTGCCTGGGCAATGAGCCGCCTCAAATTGGTCCTGCCGCACCGGTAACGCCTCGGTAGTGAATTCAAATGCCCCAATCACGCTCCCGATTTATCGCTCGCATCGAGAACGCCGACAAGCATCGATCGGACGCTGACTTTGCTCGCGAGTTCAAGAGCATCTGCGGCCTGACACCGAACCTGCTCGTTCGAATGCGCGATATGGATGTCGCCATTGCGCATTCTCCGGCGACACGGATCGTCAGGAATCCTGCCCGCAACGTCACCCTGCTTCTGCATGGCGACATCTATAGCGATGACGGAATTCGGGTAGATCCGGCAGTCGATCTTCTCGACCGCTACTTGAACGAGGGCGGACCGGCTCTCGCCAAGTCGATCCGCGGGTCGCACGTGGTGCTCGTATTGGATGCAATGCAGGGATTGATCGCCATCACCGACCGCGTGGGATCGCGCAAGATCTACGCCGGTGGAGATAGTGGTGGCATGTGGTTAACTTCCGAAACGGCGTTGTATCCCGGAGGCGCCGTGGACCCGGCTGCCGTCGCATCCTACCTCGTGAACCAGTATATCTACGGCGGCCGAACGATTTATCGCGGCGTTCGCTCTCTGGAACGCGCATGTGTGCATCGCGTCGACCCGACCGGCATTGCGTCCGATCGTTATTGGGAATTCGATTACGCCCCGAGTCATGACTCTGCCCCCAAGACGCCCGATAGAATGATGCCGGAGTTGGCGGAGCTTATTCGGAAAGCGGTACGGCGGCGCATTCCTGCAAGTGGCAATGTGTGTATATCGATGAGCGGCGGCGTCGATTCCCGAGGGATACTGGGCGTATTGCTCGAGGAATCGCAGACCGGGGGAATTGCGCTGAATGCGATGTCGTACGGATTGGATACGGACACGGATGTTGTGGCAGTACGCGCGATCTGTGACCAACTGGGTATCAGACTCCACCGGGTAAGCTTCAAGGGGGATCTGGCATCCGCAATCAGGCTGAATGCCGACTGCTCCGACGCCGCCGTTTTTTTCTATCCTCAGGGCCTGGATGGGTTGAGCGAAGTCGTCTCATCGCTTGGCGACGATTCGACGATGTTCGTCGGCGACGAATGCTTCGGACGGAGCGAGGAATGGATGCCAGCCAACACAGTCGATTGTCCGGCATTCGATGATGTCTTGCGACTTGCCGGAATTCGTGCTCCTGCGAAGGTGCCGAGCTATTACTCGTACGGGGATACGCCGGCAACGGAGATCGAGGCAATGCTGGAGGCAGACAACAACGCGCTGCGTCGGCGTTGTCCGGGGCCGCCTTATGCGCTGGATGCGTATGGCTTCATGTACCTCGACCAGCGGTTGCCCAATCTGCTCCTAACCTGGCGAGAAAATCATCTCGCCCGATTCCTGCGTGTTGCAAATCCGCTCATCGACGACGACATCCTCGACTACCTCACAGCGGTTCCAGCGACCTTCAGGTTCAACAAGCGACTCTATCGCGAGACTGTTGCCCACATGTTTCCGCAGTTGATGGACATTCCGCTCGTACATGATCAGGGTTGCAGCAACGCGTTCCTGGACGACCTCTTCGTCTCCCAGCGATCCGGAATCGACGAGATGTTATCGTGTGACAGCGGTCTCGACGCCGTGCTGCCCCGCGCGCTCATCGAGATCGGATTGTCGGATCTTGTTGCTTCACTTCGCCTCGCCAGCTACCGGTTGCCGAGATCCGTCTACTCGTTCAGCGAAAGATTGCGCAGGCGGGCCCTTCGCCACCGCCTTTGGCGCGAGGCATCCCGGGGCGCCGTACCGCGTTGGCATGGGCTTATGGCGTTGGCGCCGATGCAGATGGCTTCGCTGCTGACGCTTCGTTGGTTTCTGCGCACCGACCGGCCCCGGCCGACGGTGCTTTGACGCCCGCACGATGACACTGGGGCAGAAAAGGCGCAGTAGTGTCCAATGGGTGCTTGTGGGAAGCGTCGGCAATCAGGTACTTCGGTTCGCCTTCGGAGTAGCGTTGGGGTGGTTGTTCATGAGTCGACTGGGCTTTTCTGCGGCGGATCGCGGTGCTTAGTGCGGGCGGCAGGTCGATCCCGCAGGGATTGCAGCAAAGAAACCCCTTCGAGCTGTCTTAACGAGTGGGGCCACTTCTCCGGCATGCGGCCCTACGTCAGACGTCTCCGGTTGCCCCAATGTCGCTTTTCGCTGACATCAACCCGGCTGCATCCGGTCCATTTATCCATCTCGCTAGAGAGTTCTTCAACGTATGCACGATTTCCGGATGCGCTGCGGCGATATCGTGCCTGCAGTCCGGATCGGACGAGAGGTTGAAAAGTGCGTACAGCGGCCCTTCAGTTGTTGGCTGATAGGTCAGTTTCCACGAGCCCAGGCAAATCATCCTGTCCTTCGCCGTAATGATGGCTTGCCGGTATTCTGGCTTGACGGCAAGGGTGCCGGTGAGCTTGTCCGGGACTTCCAGGAGTTCCAGAAGGTTTGGATAGCGCAGGTGATTGGTCGGCATCCCGGGCAGGTCGGTGAGCCAAATCCCGGTTTCATTGAAGGCGGGGAGGTTCAGGTCGATCGTTTCGCCGTTCAGGTACGGTACCAGCGATACGCCATCCATGCCCGCGGGCGGCGCGATGCCCGCCAGCTCCAGCACGGTGGGGGCCACGTCGACTGAGCGCACTATGCGCGAGCAGGGCCCATTGCCCTTGAGCCTGGGGTCCGCGATGATCAAAGGAATGCGTGCGCTGAAGTCGCCGCGCACACTGTTGCCCTGGCCCCAGGTGTCGTGCTCGAAAAACTCCATGCCGTGATCGCTGTAGATCACGATGATGGTGTTGTCTTTCAGGCCGCATGCCGTCAAGTGATCGACAATTCGCTTCACCTCGTCGTCGAAATTCCTGACACAGCCATCGTACAGGTCGATCACTTGCTCCAGAT
>Ga0316628_100005250_pt1 | contig 10338 bp, 3 predicted proteins | sample OWC_Aug_M2_C1_D5_FD_207648 | JGI IMG/M metagenome (GOLD analysis project Ga0316628, IMG submission 207648) | Wetland soil microbial communities from Old Woman Creek delta, Ohio, United States - OWC_Aug_M2_C1_D5_C | ecosystem: Environmental > Terrestrial > Soil > Wetlands | place: USA: Ohio... | reverse complement strand
TGGTGCTGGAGGTAGGCGCCACAGCCGAGAGCGTCACGGTAACGGCGGCTACAGGCGAGCTGCAGATTCAGTCAGGCTCAGGGGAGCGTTCAGACCTGATCAGCAGCAAACAGCTCCAGGACGTGGCCATGAACGGCCGGAACGTCCTTGATTATATGAAACTGGTCCCCGGCGTGGTCAGCAGCTTTGACGGACACGCCTCGGGCACCGGTGGCCTGGACGCGATGAACATCAACGGTACCCGGGCAAACGAGCACGAATTCACCATTGATGGCGCTTCAAACGTGGACACCGGCAACAACGGCGGCACGCACGTCACGATCAATCCCGACGCCATCGAGGAAGTTAAAATCCTCACGTCGAATTATCAAGCCGAGTTCGGCAAGGCGGCCGGCGGCCAGATTGCCATCGTGACGAAATCCGGCACGAACCAGTGGCACGGCAACGGACGCTTCTTCCATCGCAACGAAGGCCTGAACGCAAACGAATTCTTCAACAAGAAGAACCAGCTTGCGTCGTCGACTCCGCACAACGATCCGGGACTGTACCGATACAACTACCTCGGCTACCAGGTCGGCGGCCCGATCAAGAAGGACCGCCTTTTTGTCTTCTGGAACCAGGAGTACTACCGCCAGTTGGTCCCGATCGGCGGAACGACGCAGTTCTATACCCCGACGGCACTGGAGCGGCAGGGGGATTTCTCGCAATCGATCGATGGAAACGGCAATCCCATCGTCATTTCGGGTCCCGGGATTGCGAACAACAAGATCGATCCGAGCAAGCTGTCGGCCGCCCAACGGACCGTTTTTACAAACGTGCAGAAACTCCTGAACCTTTACCCGCTGCCCAACGTGAACGGCTTCGGGGTGAACGGTCAAAACTACAACTTCTCGGAATCGCTCTCCGCCACCGACCCGCGGCGCGAAGACATTCTTCGAATGGACTATCAGATCAACGACAAGTACCGGCTCTATGGGCGCTGGCTTTACAACTCCGACACCGCCACCTCCCCTTTCCTGCCGTTCCCCGGACCGTTCGGGATCTTCGCCTGTTCGTCCTCCATCAATTTTCCGGGCGGTTGTACGCAGAGGCATCCCGGCTGGAACACGTCGCTGAACCTGATGGCATCCTTCTCGCCGACACTGTTGAATGAGCTCTCGGTCGGTCCGAGCCACACCCTTTCGATCGCGGAGGGCGCCAACGGAAACATCTCGCTCTCCAAGAACGGCATAACGCTGCCGTTGCTTTATCCTGCCGACACCATCCCGGATATGAGCTTCAACGGTTTGAACAACGTGAATTTCGGCGGGGGCTATCTGGGTGCGACTCCTTGGCAGCAGGCCAATACGACCATCAACCTCAACGACAATCTGACCTGGATTCGCCACAGGCACACGATGAAGTTCGGCATGTTTTACCAGCGAAGCAGGAAGGATCAGATTGCGTGGGGCAACATCAACGGGCAGCTCAACTTCGGCCAGGGTCCAACCGGCGGGGGCACCTGTCCAGCCAGCCAGCCTGATTGCGCGCTGGGCGATCCTCTGGCCAGTGCCTTGCTCGGAAGTTTCGACGGCCTCAGCCAGTCCACCTCCCGTCCCACGGGTTATTTCCGGTACAACCAGCTGGAGTTTTATGCGCAGGATACCTGGAAGCTGACTCCGAGCCTCACGCTTGATTACGGCATGAGATTCGCCTGGATTCCGCCGCAGTTCGACGCAAAGAACCAGGTCGCGCTCTTCGATCCCCTTTCCTACAAAGCGGCCAGCGCCGTGGCGATCGACAATGGCGGAAATATCGTTCCCAACAGCGGCGACCCGCTGAACGGGATGAGATTTGCCGACCAAGGCAGTCTCCCGGCCGGCGGCTGGGACGACCGCGGACTGATGCCCGAGCCGCGCTTCGGCTTCGCCTACGACGTCTTCAGCAATCACAAAGCCGTGGTCCGCGGCGGTATTGGAATGATGCATGACCGCACGCAGGGTAATTTGATATTCAACACGGTCTTCAGCAATCCTGCACTCGTGCAGACCGCCTCGTTAGGTTCGGGCAACATTACCGACCTGACGAATCCCAGCTTCGGCAACGGCGTTCTCGGGAATATTGTCGGTGCATCACAAAATGGCCAGGTGCCGACCGTCTACAGTTACAGCTTTGGCCTCCAGGTTCAGGTCTTCAAGGAGGCGACGCTGGATGTAGCCTACGTGGGAAACGTAGGCCGCCATCTGGTCACCGCGCGGGACATCAACACGATTCCATACGGTTACGCGTTCACCCGGGCCGCCCAGGACCCGAGCAATTTCCCCGGAGGAGTCGTTCCTGCGGTTGAGCCGGATCTTCTGCCGGTATACGCGGCGGCGGGGTACAACTTCAGCGGAACCTATGCGTACGGCAGACCGGCGTACACCAACGCGCCGCTGGTGCCTTACAAGGGGTACGGACAGATCCAGTACCTGCAATTCGACGGCACATCCAACTACAATTCGCTCCAGGTGTCGTTTCAGAGGCGCTACGGCAAGGGGCTGGCCCTGGGCGCGGTATATACTTATTCAAAATCGCTCGCAACCGCAAATGGCGATCAGGACCTGCAGGATCCCTTCAACGCGCGCGGGTTCGATTATCGCGCGGCTTCCTGGGACCGCACCCACGTCTTCGCCGCCAATTATGTCCTGGATATTCCGAGTGTGTCGAAGCACCTCGGTGGAGCGAGGTGGCTGGCCTACCTCACCGATCATTACCAGTTGAGCGGTGTGACGCAGTTCATGACTGGGACGCCGGTCGATTTGAACAACGCCTGGTCGTGGGAGCCGGGCGCGGCGGACGGCTCGAACATGTGGGGCGCCATTCCCTATTACTACAGTCTTGACAAGAACGCGAATCCCATATTCCCTGTCATCGGAACTCGCATCCAGGGTTCACGGGACTTTCTCCGCAGCGGTGGATTGCATAACTGGGACATGTCGCTGTTCAAGAACATCCCCCTGGGTTCGAGCGACCGCCACTCGATACAGATCCGTCTCGAGGCCTTCAACGTTTTCAACCATCCGAACTTCAACGACAGGAACTATTCCTTTAACGTCAACGGACCGTGGGAGTGGCAGCCCGGAACGCCTTTCTCCATCTCGAGGGCCGACAACTGGGCTACTTACGCTGATACGTACTCCGGGGCCGGCGGCGCTCGTGTGGTACAGCTGGGCGCTAAAATATACTTCTAAGGGGGACGTCCCACACGTGCACCTGTTTTCCGCGCGCCAATACCGGCGCACGGCAGGACGGTGAACGGGTGGGACGGCTTCGATGCGCGCTTGCGTGTTCGTCTCTGGCGCGCTGCGGTGCCTCCGTCATCGACTTTCGGCGGCTCGTCCATATTCCACTCTGAGCGAACCACTTTACGGTTTTGATTCCAGGACCGAGCATGTGCGGTTGAGATGAGCCAAAACCTGTCCAACTGTGAGCTGCCACCCGCGATGCGGGTGGCCTCAGGAACCCCCGGGGGGGGCAGGGCAGAAGCCGGATCCAGAGAATCGATGGGAGGTGCTAATCCCCGCTCACGAGCGTCGTGGTGTGCCTCTCGACGCCTTGGGCTTGCATCTCCGATTCCATTTTCGTCCTTCTCATCGTGGCGCGGCAACCCGCTCCCTCCACGCTGGTGAGGAAGTATTTGTCGCCGTAGCGATTGAATTCCAGCTGAGCCTCTGCCCTGAACGAGGCAGTCCCCGGCCTTGTGAAAAAGTACGAGGCCCTGGTCCCGGAATCGTCGCGGATCAGCACGGACGAACCGGAGGCAGTTGCGGGGGACATTGCCCCGATTTCGAAGATGTATTGTCCCTGCGGCATCAATTCGGTGCCTGCATAGAAGTCAAACGGAATGTTTACGTGAACGCGCACTGCCGTATTGCCAATGGCGACGGCCCCGAACGCGAGCAAAATCATCCCGCAAAGCAACGAAACTCTCATTCTATTCATAGTTCCTCCCGTTTCACCCAGTTTTTCACGCACCTGACCGCCCTGCTACCCGAGGGACTCGAGACCTTGTCTCACCCTGCCTGTTAAGACACTCCGACGGAGACAAAAGATACATTTATTTCAGTGGTGCCGTGGCTGCGGTTCGGTGTACTTGTGAAGGCAGCGCGAAGAGTGGAAACAGGAGCCGACTGGCTGTGGGAGAAGATCCTTGCCGATTCCGAAGACTCCTCGAGACTGAAAACGGCATTTATCGAACGGCTGGGCCGCGAAGATGGAAATTCGTTGAACTTCCAACTGGTCACGCCGGTCGCCCCCTGTTTAAAGATAGCCTCGAGGAATCACGAATGAAAAGGCCAATCGATCGAAAGCATGAGTTCCCCCAAGCGAGCGGGCACTGCACTCCGTGCCTCTACAGCGACAGATCGATCGACATAGTGTCGTTTCTTGCCGGAATTAGCCTCTGTAACTGAACGACCCTCGACTTGAAGTGAGGGGTTCGGGTCGTGTCCACTGAAGTGGACTGATTTGCGAGGCAGCGGGCCGACCGTCTTTCAATGTCATGGGACGCGGATTTGCGCGGATGCACGCGGACTCAGATCCGCGCAATCTGCGTGCATCCGCGTCCGTTCAAATCTGAGGCTCGTCGACTACGCCGACTTTGCTACCCTACTGCCCGTCTGAAGACGGGGGGGTTCGACCATCCCCGATGGGGACACGAGGCAGACGCTCTCAATTCCGCAGAGGGAAGACGGCGTGCCGTGTCCCCTCGTGCCCAGTCAATGACTCAAAGCCGTCACTATTCTGTCATATCGCCCGTACGGTCTGCAAAAAGTCGAGCGGTTCAGTTTGTCTCGACAAATAGTATTAACAAGGTGCGGACTCGGGACAGGAAGATCAGGCCGTCATCAATCCCGGTGTTACCTTTTTCTCTAATAAAATGCTAATCTGCAGACCTGCATCAGGCGGTCGAATATGAAAACGCGAACACCCTGCAGCAGAAGCCTCGTAACCAAGTGCGCATGCCTGGCGGCGAGCCGGGTTGCCGTAATGGCAGTTCTTACATTTTGTGACCCTTCCCCGGCCGCTTCCGACATTCTGACCGCCGACGAACGCGCGTGGCTTCAGGCGCACGGACCGCTGCGCTATGCACCTCACGTGGAAACTCCTCCCTTCGAGTCAATCCGCGGGGACGGCCAGGTGGCAGGGATCGTGCCGGAATTCCTGGCCATCGTCGCGCGCAACCTGGGCGTGGAGATCAAGCCGGTGCGCTTCGCGACCTGGACGGAAGCGGTGGAGGGAACGCGCCGCGGCGAGGCTGACCTCCTGGCGCTTATCCGGCCCACGCCGGAGCGAGACAAGTTCCTCCTGTTCACGCGACCCTTTCTGGATGTGCAGAATGTTCTCTTCGTCAACAGGGCCACATCTGATCTCCGGGGCTTTGCCGCCCTTCGCGGCCGGCGCGTAGGAGTCGTACGCGATTACGCAGAGTTCGACTGGCTCAGAACGTATCATCCGGAAGTGAGCATTGTGCCCGTGGCCACGACGCGTGAGGGATTGCTGATGCTGGCCCTGGGACAGCTGGACGCGATGTTCGACACATTGCAGGTTGGCCACCACCTCATCGCGGAGAATTCGCTCACGCAGTTGCAGGCGCTGCCCCAGGTGTTCTACACCACGCCCAATCACATGGCGGTGGTCAAGGACGACGCGCGCTTGTTGAACATCCTGCAAAAGGGACTCGACAGCGTGACCGAAGCGGAGCGCCGGGCCATCCTGGCAAAGTGGACCGGCCAACTTGCCGCGCCAGGCTGGCGCATGCCGGACTGGGTGTGGCAGGGCTCGCTCGCGCTGCTGGCATGCCTGGGGCTGGTCACGGGGTGGAATTACTCACTGCGCCGGCGCGTCGCACGACAGATGGAGCAGATTCGCGAACAGGTGGAACGGGAAACCGTCCTGGAACGCCGATGCACCGACCTCGTCGAGAATGCCACGGACATCGTCTATATCCTCGACCCGGAGGGCAATTTCACCTCCGTGAACCCTGCGATGGAGCGGCTGCTCGGCTACAGCCGCGAGGAGGCACTTCGGCTGAATCTCGCGCAAATCGTAGTCCCTGAACACCGGGAGCTCGTCCGAAGACAGACGACCGAAATCCTCGCCGGCGACGTGAGCACCACCTACGAAATGGATGTCATGACCAAAGACGGACGGCGAAGGACGTTGGAAGTCGGCACCCGGCTCATGCGCGGAAAGGAGCGGTCCTCTCAGGTGGAAGGGATCGCGCGCGACATCACCGAGCGGAAGCAGGCCGAACTTGCGCTGCGGGAGAGCGAGCAGCGCTTTCGCCTGATGACGCAGGCGGTGCCGAGCATGACCTTTGAATGCGATGCGTCGGGCACCAACACGTTCTCCAGCGACCAGTGGTGTGTTTATACCGGACTTACGCCCGAGGAGTCTTTGGGCATGGGTTGGGCCAAGGCGATCCACCCCGAGGATCTCGCGGATTCTGCCGCCCGCTGGTCCGAGGCGATGCGCACGGGCACGCCCTGCGAGCTGCACCACCGCGTCCGGGCCGTCGACGGCGCATATCGGTGGTTTCTCCTGCGTCTTCTCCCCATGCGCGACACGCAGGGCCGCATCATGCGCTGGGCAGGCAGTATGACCGACATCCACAGCATGATGGAGGTTGAGGCGGCGCTGCGGGAGCAGGCGCGATTCGTCTCAACCGTGGCGGGTAACTCTCCGGATTTCATCACGGTGTTCGATTGCGAACAGCAACGTTACGTCTACCGCAACAAGGAACTGCCGGAGTTCCTGGGCTTCTCGCCCTACGAAGCGAAAGCGATGGCCGATGACATGTTCTCGCGACTGCTCTTTCCGGAGGACACGCTTCGATTCCGGGCCCACTATGCAGCCCTGATGCATGCCGCCGACGGCGAGGTGCTCACTCTTGAATACCGCATGCGCACCCGCGCGGGCGAGTGTGCGTGGTTCCTGGCTCGCGATGCCGTTTTCAAGCGCGACGCCGCCGGCCGCGTTATCCAGATCCTGAGCGTGGCACAGGACATCACCGATCAAAAGCGCGCCGGGGAGGCTCGGGTCCGACTCGAGGCGGAACTGCGCCATTCCCAGAAAATGGAGGCGGTGGGCGAGCTGGCCGGGGGCGTGGCCCACGATTTCAACAACCTGCTCACCGTCATCATGGGCAACACGAGCCTGCTCGCGGGCGAGCAGGGCCTGTCGGCGCAGGCGCGCGAAGTGATCCTGCAAATCACCGGCGCCGCCCGGCGCGCCGCCGACCTCACGCGGCAGTTGCTGACCTTCAGCCGGCGCCAGGTGATGCAGATTCATCCGCTCGATCTCAACTTAGTGCTCGATGGAATCACCACGATGTTGCGCCGGCTGCTCGGCGAACACATCGCGCTCCAATGCAACTACGGCCCGGACTTGCCGTCCGTCGAAGCCGACGCCGGTATGCTGGAGCAGGTCGTCGTCAATCTCGCCGTTAATGCCCGCGACGCCATGTCGGGCGGCGGACGCCTCACCCTTACCACCCGGGCCGAGACGCTCGGCACGGATTATGCGCAGCACAATCCCGAGGGCCGACCGGGCCGCTTCGTCTCACTCTCGGTCACCGATACCGGGTGCGGCATCAATGTCGCGAATCTGACGCGGATCTTCGAGCCCTTTTTCACGACCAAAGACGTCGGCAAAGGCAGCGGCTTGGGTCTGGCCACGAGTTACGGCATTGTCAAGCAGCACAACGGCTGGATCGAAGTGGCGAGCCAGTTGGGTCGCGGCAGCACCTTCAAGATCTATTTGCCCGCCGCCGGGGTGAAGGCAGCCGCCGGGGTGCCGTCCGCGGAAAGCGACGCGGGCATGGCAGGCGGGAGCGAAACCATCCTGCTTGTGGAGGATGATCCGTCCGTTCTCACCCTGGCGCGGCGCTGCCTTCAACGCTGCGGCTACCGCGTGATCGAGGCCTCGAACGGGCACGCGGCGCTGCGCGTGTGGCAGGAAAGAGGGAGCGAGGTGGATTTGCTGATAACGGATATGGTCATGCCGGGAGGTATGAGCGGCCGCGACCTTGCCGGTCGCCTGCGCGCGGACAGACCCGATCTCAAGGTCATTTTCTCCAGCGGCTATAATCCGGAGATCATGGCGGCCGAGCCGAAGCCGCCGATGGGCGACCACCACCTTTCCAAGCCGTATAACGCATCCACCCTCGCCCGCGCTGTGCGGCAGCGCCTCGACGATTCGTAATCGCACCGACCGTCACACCCACCCGCGAAAGCAAAGATGGATGGTATGGGGTTTCCCTCATGTCCACCAAAACGGACTGATCCGCGATGTCGCCTTCCTGCATTTCTTCAAAAAACCGGACGAGCTGCCTCCGATGCCGCCGTGGAAGTCATCCGCCCGCCGAACGAGCCCGGATTATTCATGGCGATCTCGGATTCTTCGTCTTTGCGACGGTCAGGCGTGCGAATCGCCAGTGTCACAGTGCGTGTGCCGGCAACCGTCCGCAGCATCGCAGCGGTGAGCATCGAAGGCACTGCGCCCGTGACGCGCAGCTGTACGACGGCATCTTCCGGAGTCGACTCGATGCCTGCCGCAAGGCGGGCGCGGACCTCCGACCCAGGAATGTCTTCGAAGGAGAGCGTGCGCGTGGCCATGGGTCGCGCAGGGAGCGGTCGGAATTCGAATGGGCCGAGACCGGATCGTGTCAATTGAAACACGACGAATCCCTTAGTCTCCGGTGTTTCGGCGAATGACGTGCGCTCGACCGAGCCCGCATAAATGACGGGCGGCCGGCCCGCTGGTCGCAGCACCTGGTGGCGGTGAATGTGCCCGCTCAGCACGAGAGCCACGTCTTGCGGCAGGTCGGCGGTGCGGATCACATCGGCGAGGCGGGCGTCAGCCGGCGCCGGTGTATCGCCCAATCGAACCGCTGCGGGAACACCGGCTGCAAGCAGCGGGATCGAACGGAGCGCCTTCGCAGGAACAGCCGACAACCTTCTTATTTTCTTCGACCGACATAGCTTGATGATCCCGCTCCGGAACGGACGCGTCGCCCCTTCGTTCTTTTATTCAAATGAACGGATTTATACCTAGCGACATAAGTGCGCGACAAAAAGAGCGTGAACCGCTAAGACCTCAAAGAGCGCAAAGAAAAAGGTCTTTGTGGTCTTTGTGGTTCAAAAACGGATCACGATTTATGTCGTCATGTATAGATCCGTGAGAATCCGTGTTAATCCTCGTCCGGTCAAGTCTTTTGCTCGTCGACAAAGCAGGAGGGCAGGTCAGCCAGACCGTGGCGTCTTGCATCCCGCTTCATGATTTCCACAAGATCACGCCGCCGTTCTTTCGCCAATGGCTGCGGCTGGTGTCTCGACAGAATGCTCTGCACCTGCCCGTGCGCGCGCTCCAGGATGCCCTTGCTGCGATCTGCCGTCTCTGCCGGCGTGCGATCGATTACAATGCCCGGGATCAGGACTTCCTTCCTCAAAGATTCCAGCGTTATATCTGAAGTAAGGAAGTGATCTCCCCTTGAAAGATCACCATAGAGGTCCTCCGCGAGCCTCCCTCCAGGCATCGTGAACCCCGCCGCAATGCGAAGCGCCATCCCGCAGGCTTCATTGTCGATCACGAGTTTTTCCAGGCTCTGGCAGTTTTCAAACTCCAGCATGCCGGCGCCCGAGACTACGTTGATCCCGCCCAATGCGGCCATGACGGCGCCGACGCCGGATTCCAGCCCTGCCTGCGCGTCCACGAGCTTGGCATCGCTGAGTCCCAGATATCCGTGGGTCGGCAGGCCGAGGTGACGTCCGATCTGGGCATAGCCGCAACACAACATCATGGACTCGGGCGCCCCCAAAGCGACCGTGCCGTGTCTCATGTCGAACACAGCCGGGGAGCCTCCGTAAATCAGCGGGCTTCCCGGCCCGGAGAGTTGATGGATCACGACACCGCTCAGGTTCTCGGCGGTGTGCTGCACGAGAGCTCCGGACAAGGTCGCAGGCGCGGTCGCACCCAGAAGGGGAACGGAAATCAGTTCGGCCGGGATTCCCGCGCGGCTGCAATCCAGCAGACTTTGTGCGGTGAGCCTGCTCCATTTCAGCGGCTGGGATGAGCACGCATCGAAGATAGCATTCGGAGCTTTTCGAAGTGCCTCCTCGCCTCCTGCGGCGCCAGCCAACAGGTCTTTCATCACCGCAAACCCCTCAGTGGTAAAAGTCCCGGTAACGATCGGTTTGGTGGAGTTGAGAAGCGCAATGAAAAGACGGTAGCGGTCGGCAATTGCCCAGGGTACATCGGAGGCGACGAGCCCGGTGCTTTGCGCGCCGAAATTTTGAAGTGCATCGATCAGTCTCG
>Ga0316628_100005249_pt1 | contig 10338 bp, 11 predicted proteins | sample OWC_Aug_M2_C1_D5_FD_207648 | JGI IMG/M metagenome (GOLD analysis project Ga0316628, IMG submission 207648) | Wetland soil microbial communities from Old Woman Creek delta, Ohio, United States - OWC_Aug_M2_C1_D5_C | ecosystem: Environmental > Terrestrial > Soil > Wetlands | place: USA: Ohio... | reverse complement strand
GGGATATGAGGAAGGCATCAACGAATGGGGCGTCGCAATCGGGAACGAGGGCGTCTTCACCAAGCCGCTGGAGGAGGCCATCGCCGCCGCCCGCGAGGGCAAGGGACTGAAGCCGGGCCCGACCGGAATGGATCTTGTCCGCCTCGGCCTGGAAAGAAGCCGGACGGCCCGGCAGGCGGTCGAGACGATCGCCGCCCTGACGGAAAAATATGGTCAATTCGGCTCCGGAATTCCGGGGCTTGGGTTTGAAGGCGCTTATGACAACGCCTATCTGATCGCCGACCCGAAAGAAGCCTGGATCCTGGAGACCGCCGGCACGCGCTGGGCCGCCCGCAAAATCGACAAAGGCGTCGCTTCGATCTCCAATACCCTGAGCTTGAACGGGCCGCTCGATCTTGCTTCAGCCGACCTCGCCCCTTACGCCCGGAAAAACGGATGGTGGTCGGGAAGCCCGGACGCTCCGTTCGATTTCGCGCAGGCCTACTTGGCTACGGGCGCCGATCAGCCGTCGGCCCGTCAGCGAGCCCTCGTCCGGGCCGGATGTTCGCTCGGCCTGCTCCGGGAGAAAGCCGGGGCCGTCGACGAACCCTGGATGATGCGGATCGCCAGGGACCGGTCGACCAATCCCAGCTTGGACTTGGATGTCACGGCCAGCTCCTGCGTCGCCTCCCTTCCGACAGGCGGCGGGGAAATTCCCGTCTTCTGGTGGTGCGCTTCCGTGCCTTCAAGCGGTGTTTATGTCCCGTTTTTCGTCCATGGTTCGCGGCTTCCCGATTTCGTCTCGGCGGCGGGAACCGCGGGGAAAAAAATCGTCCCGCCGGATAAAGCCCCCGCCGACCGGTACGCGCCCGACTCTTACTGGTGGCTTTTCCGCGACCTGGCCAACCTGGTCAACGCCGACCGGCCCGCCCGGCTCAAAGCCGTTCGGGCGGATTTCGATGCTCTGGAGCGCGAGTTCGCGGCCGGACTTCCTTCCGCTCTCAAGGCCGCGGCGGATTTGAGAATCGCCGGAAAAACCGCGGAAGCGGCCCGGGCGCTGGACGCGTATTCGGCGGCTTGCGTCGATAAAGCCGTCGCGAAAGCCAAATCCTTTTGTGATTTGTGGAAGCCCCAAGGTGCCGAAAAACAGTTGGAGACCGGGGAGGTCGGCGTCTATGTCGCCAATTTCGGGGCGTTCAAGGACGCCGATTGGACCATTTCTTCCCGCGACGGCCGTCTCTTCCTGGAAATCCCGGGCCAAGGGGCCCTCGAGCTTCGCCCGCCCGACGCCTCGGGCTTTCGAGGCCTTGTCGTGTCGGACAAGGTTGGCGTTTTTTTCCTCCGCGATCAAGCGCATGGCGTCACGGCCATGATTTTCCGCCAGGGAGCGATGTCTTTCGAGCTTCCCAAAAAAGGCCTTGTCCTGCCTCCGGAGATACCCCTCGATCAACTGAAAAAGTTTCTCGGGAAGTATTATGGCGAAAAGATGAATGAGACCCTGGAAATCGTCATCAAGAACAACAGCCTGGCTCTGGCGATTCCCGGAAAGAAAACCTATGAGCTGCGCCCTCCGGATTCCGAGGGAAGACGGCATTTGCGCGTCACGAATACGATCTATTTGACCTTCCAGGAATCCGCCGCGGGGGTGGTCGAATCGTTTACGTATCATGAAGGCGGGGCCGCCCTCATCTATAAGAAAATATAGAAATTACTGCTTTCCGACGAGGACCGAAAGCTTCCCTAAAATTTCGGAGACGGTACCCTGAGGGAGGGAACAAATCTTCTCCGCTCCCCGGGCCCGCCAGTCCAGGTTCTTGACTTGGTCGGAGAGGGCCGCTCCCGAAATGGGAAGACCGTCCGGAAGAACCACTTCCCAAGGATATCCTTTGATCGCGCTCGTGACCGGGCAGCAGATCGCCAACCCGACTTTTTCGTTATAGGGAAGAGGGGAAAGGATGACAGCGGGGCGGCGGCCCGACTGTTCGTGACCGACCTGGGGATTGAGCGAAATCCAGGCGACGTCGCCTCGATCCGGGACGTATACCGCACTTTCTTTTCGAATCACCATTCCTCTTTGCCTTTCGGATCGCCCGTCTCCCATTCGACCGGTTTGTTTTCTTCCGTCACCCGGGAGAGGAGCGAATTCAAACTCCACCGCTTCTCCCTGATCGGCTTGATCACCAGCGCCCCGTCTTTCATATCCATGCTTAAGGACGCGTTTTCGCCGACGTTCATCTCATTGACGAAGGTCTTAGGAATCCTGACGGCAAGACTGTTGCCCCATTTTTGAAGCCGTGTGCTCATGTGTCGTCCTGTATATACGATGTTTATACATTAGTTAATTGATAATGTCAACGTCGCTAATTCGGCGTCTCGAAGTATCGATTATCGCGGTGATAATTCTGTTCTTAAACAGATTTTTCCCAACCCGGATCATTCATAAAAATTGTTAAATATAATAAATAGAACAAGATAACATGGCTTTTCCATGCCGTCCATAATAAGGAAGAAGTTTTGTTCTCCGCCGTCTAAAATGTGGGAGGAGTGTTTTTATTTCCGGCCTTGCGGCCGGCTCCCGACATTTCTCAACTCTTTAGGAGGAGGAGCCGAATGAAGCGATTCCTGACGTTGTCTCTTGCGGTGCTCGTCCTGGCCGCCTTCGTCGCGGCCGGGGAGATCACCCTGAACGTCAAGGAGCACACCCTGGGGAATGGGATGAAGATCCTGATGATCCCCAAGCCGGGCGTGCCCCGCGTCGTCTGCCACATCTACTACAACGTGGGCTCGATCAACGAGCGGCCCGGCATCACCGGAAGCGCCCACATCCACGAGCACTTGATGTTCAAGGGCACCAGGATCATGGGTGTGACCGACGTCGAGAAGGATGCGGCCGTCGACCGGCAGATCGACGAGGTCATGGACCAGATCTACCGGGAAAAGTACTGGAAGACGAACGGCGATCCGGCCAAGATCGCGGCCCTGCAGAAGAAGGCCGACGAGCTGATCACCGCCGAGAAACAGTACATCATCAAGGACGACCTCTGGGGCCTGTACATGAAAAACGGCGGCACCGGCCTCAACGCCTCGACCGGCCAGGAGAACACCGGGTACTACGTCACCCTGCCCTCCAACAAGGTCGAGCTGCAGATGCTGCTGGAGGCCGACCGGATGCAGAACGCCGTTTTCCGGGAATTCTACTCTGAGAAGGACGTCATCATGGAGGAGCGGCGGCTGAGCGAAAACAGCCCCGGTTACTTCTTCAACGAGCAGGTCGACGCGGCCTTCTTTGCCGCTTCGCCTTATCACTGGGACGTTATCGGCTGGATGGACGACCTCAAGAAGGTCACCAAGACCGACTTGATCGAATTCCACAAGAAATATTACGTTCCCAACAACGCCGTGGCGATTTATGTCGGCGATATCGACCCGGCCAAGATCATCGAGATGGCGGAAAAGTATTTCGGCCGCATTCCCAAGGGGCCTGACGTCGAGCCTATCCGGACGATGGAACCGCCCCAGTACTCCGAGAAGCGGATGTACGGCGAAGGCCCGGCGCCCACCAGCCTCCAGATCCGTTTCCATATCCCGGCGGCCGGAAATCCCGACGCGGCGCCGCTGTCGGTCCTGGCCGGCATTCTTGGCGCGGGCGGCGGCGGCGGACCCCGCGGCGGGGGAGGAGGCGGGACGGGCCGGCTGAACAAGATCCTGGTCCAGGAAAAGCAGCTGGCGGTCAACGCCTCGGCGTCCAGCCGGTCGCAGTGGTACGTCGGCGTTTTCCAGTTCAGCGCTTCACCGCGCCTGGATAAGGGCGTCAAGCCCGAGGACCTGGAAAAGGAAATCTGGGCCGAGATCGACAAGGTCAAGAAGGACGGCGTGACGCCCGATGAGATCCAGAAGATCAAAAACCGGAGCGAAGCCGGCTTCATCCGCAGCCTGGCCTCCACCTCCGGCATGGCCGGCAGCGTCGGCCGGGCGGAGCTTCATCGCGGCTGGCGTTCGATCCTCGAGGACAACGAGGCGATCAAGAAGGTCACCAACGAGGACATCAAGCGCGTCGCGGCCAAGTATTTTGTGAAGGACAACAGCCTGACCGCGATCTATACGCGGAAAACGGGCCGGTAAGGAAGGAGAACGACGATGAAAAAAACACTCAGTCTGCTTTTCGTTGTCGGCATCCTCCTGGCCGCTTCCGGGCTGGCCCAGGTTCAAAAACCCGGCGACCTCAAGTTCACCGACCTCAAGTATGATCCGCCCGATCCGAAAACTTTCCGCTCGGTCCTGGCCAACGGTCTCCGGGCCTATATCATGGAAGACCGGGCCCTTCCGTCCGTCAGCGTTTCGGCCATCGTCAACTTCGGCGACCTCTATGTCCCCGCGGGCAAGGAGGGGCTGGCGAGCCTGATGAGCGGAACGATGATCCGGGGCGGGACGAAAACCAAGGAAGGGACGGCCATCGAGGAACGGATCGATTTTCTCGGCGGCTCCCTGGGATTCAACGTCGGGGAACGGACCGCGACCCTGACCCTGTCCGTCCTGAGCCGGGACCTGGACGAGGGGTTGGCGATGTTCTTCGATGTCCTGATGAATCCGGAGTTCAGAGAGGCCCCGTTCAACCTGGCCAAGGCCCGGGCGATCGAGCAGCTCCGCCAGGCCAATGACGCTCCGAGCCAGGTTTTAAACCGGGAGTACGAGAAGGTCCTCTACGGCAGCCACCCCCTGACCGCGATGACGACGAAGAAATCCCTGGAGGGGGTGATGCCGGCCGACCTCAAGGCGGTCCACGCCCAGTACTTCAACCCGAAAAACATCATCCTTACCGCAGCCGGCGATTTTTCCAAGGCCGAGTTGACGGCCAAGATCAACAAGATCATCGCCGGGTGGAAGGGCAAGGACGTCAAGCTCCCGGCCTTCTCCAAGACGTTCCCGGCCTTCGCGCCCGGCGTCTATTTCATCCAGAAGGCCATCAACCAGGGTTATATCAGCCTCGGCCATTTGGGCCTCGAGGACACCAATCCGGATTATGCGGCCGTCCAGGTCATGAATTTCATTCTCGGCGGCGGCAGCTTCACGTCCCGCATCACGACCAAGGTCCGTTCGGACGAGGGCCTGTCCTACAACCAGGGCAGCCGGTTCACCTACCGGTGGGGCTTCCCGGGGACGTTCGCGGGCTATGTCCAGACCAAGTCCTCCACGGTCGGATACGCCATTTCCCTGATCGAGGCCGAATTCAACCGGATCCGCAAGGACCCGGTTTCGGACGCGGAGATGGAGACGGCGGTCAATTACTTTATCGACAGCTTCTCCAGCCAGTTCGAAATGCCCCAGGCGGTCATGGCGGCGTTCGCCAACCTGGAAATCCAGGGCAAGCCGATGGATTACTACAAGACGTACCGCGACAAGATCAAGGCCGTGACCAAGGCCAAGGTCCAGGAGGTCGCCCAGAAGTACATCCAGCCGGACAAGATGGCGATCATGATCGTCGGCGATTTTGAGCCGTGCAACAAGGGCGGCGACAAATGGGCCGGACCGCTGGACAAGCTGGGCAAGATGCACCGGGTCAACCTGATCGACCCCCTGACGGGAGCGGAGATCAAGTAAGGTCCGGGCCGTCTTTTCGATTTCGTTATCCCGGGGCCTTTCGGGGCCCCGGGATTTTTTCTTTCTGGGGTCGGACCTCAGCAACTTATTAATTATCAAGATGATACGGGAAGGGGTGATTTCTGCTACAAAGGAATAGACAAGAGATATTTGATTAAGTGATGGGAATTTAAGAAGATAGTGAGGTCCGACCCCAGCGGCAAGGGACTTTTGGAAAGTCTGCGGAAACATGGGGATCGCCGGACTTCTCGGGGACATCTACTACGAGGCGGTTGACTGGCGGGAGTAAGCGAAGCAAGGAATCGAGATGCCCATTAAAGATACATTCGCTTATGCGGCTCGTTGGGACAGCGTTGGATTATCATGCGCCTCTTGCCGACATCAGGCCAATGATAAAGAATGGCCGAACAAGAAACGGGACTACAAATGCGGGCTGCACAACGTTCCCCTGAGAGCCGAACTGAATCCCGGCGGATATGTCGAAGGCGAATGGTTCTGCCGGGATTTTAAAGATGACGGCAAATCGTTCCCGCTTTCCTTGAAACACTTTTTGGAAATTCGGGAGATATTACCGAAGAATATGCTGTTCGGGTTCTATGGCCGGGATGGGTTTTTAAAGGAAATATCTTTTTCCGACCTGGAGAAGCATAAGTAAGAAGACCAGTGAATTCGAAAATGATTCGATTCGGATCGGTGGTCTTCGCCCGCTTAGGCCGAACGTTAGGATGAAAAATATGAACAATTTTTATAAAATGGAAGAAGGCGGGCCTCTTGCTGAATGGGGCGATTATGGCCATATTTTAATCTCTGGAACGGCAGATCATCAAAATGGATTTCGGACGGGACAGCTACAACTTTTTCGAACCGGGCCGTTTGTTCCTCCCGTGAGTTTTCCTGGAGTCGGGAACATTGTTGTGACAAGTCATTTTAGAAAAATATTGGAAAATTCCGGATTGACAGGCTTTTCTTTTAAGCAAGTCGCTAAAAAACATATCGTACGTTTAGAATGGGAAAAATGGGATCCCCGAACGGAGAATCCCCCCTTCTTTCCCGTGTCGGGCGAACCCGAGGATTATATCGACGAACAACCTCATGATCCCCAAATAGCGGAACAGCTTGGCGATTTATGGGAAATTTGTGTTGATGAGGGCATAGATGTGAAAAGAGAAATGGATGAAATTTATCTCCTGTCCAAGACCTGGAATGGAAATGATATTTTCTTCGCGAAAAGCACGTTAAAAATTTACTTGAGTGAAAAAGGCAAAAATTGGTTCGAACGAAATGCTTCAGGCTGGGTATGCTTCACTTTAGAGGAAAAAGTGATCTGATCACGTGAACGCTTCGCGATGCCAAAGGGGGAAAAATGAATCTTGCACGGCTAGGGACATCCTCGGAGGCAATCGAGGCGGCATCCACCGCCCTGGGAGTCACCTTCCCGAATCAACTGCATGAAATATGGAAGATATCAAACGGACTCGAACTTCCCGGCGGGCGGCGCTTCTTCCCGGTATTCGATCCTCTGAACGCTCGAAAAACATCGAATAACATCGTATATGAAAATACAAAAGGCAGATGGCCCTACATGCCGGAAGACCTTATCGCCATAGCGCATGGGGACACCGGCAATTGCCTGGCCCTGCGAAAGATCGACGGAGCCCTTGCCCCCCTGGTTCTCCTGTGGGACCATGAAACCAATAAGACGCGTCGGGGGTCGCAATCGTTGGAGTATATAAAGGACAAGGCCCTCGGACGGGTTGCCAGAATAGAAAAGCAGATTGCCAAATCGAGAAAGAATCGCGGGTTTGTCCCTTCTTGAACCGGAGACCTATAAGTATTGGGACCGGGTATTACTGGACATATTGCCTAAGTGATGGAAATTTAAGAAGATAGTGAGGTCCGACCCCAACATCCGCCCTACACCAACATCCGCAACGGAAACCGGGAGATGAACGTATTAGGCAGAGTCGGGAAAGCATCAGCCGGAGGAGGCCGTCGCATGAAAATGAAATCCCGCCTTTACCTGATCTTGGCGATGATCATCCTTGTTTCCCCGGCCGCCGTCGACGCGGCCGCGCAGGGACAGCCGTCCTATAAAATCATCACCTCGCCGGAGAAGAGCGGCCTCCCGCTCCTCCGATATCTCGCTTATGATCTTGCGACGAAGGAAGCCGCCGTTATCGACGCCGGCGGTCCGATGGATGCCTTGATCGCCCAAATTAAAAACGACGGCCTGACGCTGAAGTACATTTTTATCACCCACGGCCACCCCGATCACCTGGACGGCCTGGCGGCGCTCCGGAAGGCGTTCCCTCAAGCCAAGGTCGGCCTTGCCCGGGAGGATTTCGACGACATGAAGCTCATGGCCCGCTGGAGGGAGATTTTTTCTCCCGCCCTTGTCGAGGCCTGGAGCAAGGATCCGGGTTTGGTCAAGCTCATGGATTTCGATTATTCGGTCATCGCCCCTCCGGATATTTATATCGAGGACGGACAGGTTTACAAGGTGGGAACGACGGAGATCCGGGCCCTGAAGACCCCGGGACATTCCCGGGGAAGCGTCACTTACGCTTTACGCGGCGCGCTCTTTGTCGGGGATTTGCTCCTTTATCACGAAACGGGCTACATGGATTATCAGCTGGCCTCCAAGGAGGCGACGGCGAGCTCGATCCAGCGGCTCTATCGATTGTTTCCGGATGAAACGGCGATTCTTTCCGGTCACGGCCAGCCTTCGACGATCGGCTTCGAAAAGGCGAACAATAAAAACGTCAGGATGGATAAAGTCACCTGGTAAATCGTTTCGCAACGTTCGTCATCCCGGGGCCCCGCGGGGCCCCGGGATTTTTTTGGAGGGAGGAGAAAATATGAGAAATTATGAAAAAATGAGCCTGGGGGAAAGCGTCCGATTTCGGCTCCGGCACTGTCCGTTATCGCACATATCGTCCGCGTTACCACATAACGAAATGCTGCTTAGACCTCTCTTGTTTTGATCCGATCTTGATCGAGACCGGAGACGAGTTCCCTGAAAACCTGCACTTCGGGCAGGGCAAGGGCATCGCCGAGGCGGCAGGCGGTCTCGAATTCGTTTTTCGTTTTTTTACAGGGGTCCTGAGCGTAGGCGAAGGCCCAGAGATCCATGAGCATCAAGGCTGTTTCTCTTTCTCTTACCATCGTCGTTCTCCTAGTCCGCCTCGATAAAGTGCAATAAACGTGCCATCCCCAATACAGTATCGTGCGAATATTCGCCCGAGAAAGCTTCAATTTTTACGCGACAAGATATCGTTTCCGTCACCTTTTTTTACATCGGCCGACCGGCGCGGCTCGAAAAGTTGACTCTCGTCCCGGCCCGGGCATAATCTTCCTTAAGAGTAGGAATTTCATCCATGCTGCGCCTGCGATCCGGGTTTGCGTTTGGCGGAATCCTCCTTTTCGCCGTGGCTTCGGGCGCGCCCGCCGTCCGGGATCGGGAAGATACCCTGAAAGTTTTCCGCCAGGTCTATGACGAAGTCCGGGTTATGCCGGCCCGGCCCGGCGAGCTCTTCATCCGCCAGGAATTCTTCATCGGCGAGGACGACGACGATACGAACAAGGATCTGTCCGTCTCGGTCGTCCTGCCGGAGGGGGAACGGCCGCCGGTAATGATCGTTCAATTCACCTGGATGGAGCGCGACCGGGCCGACCGGCGAATTTCCCGCGCCCGTCTGACAAAAATCCTGCGATGTGTCCTGGAAAGGGATACGGTCCAGGCCAAAGGCGTGGATGGCGCGGCATTTGAGGAAAAGGAGCTGCGCGATTTGGCCAGGGGCTTGCTCAAGGCCGTGCGGGATAAGAAGCGGCTGCTTCTGAAAACACCGTCCCGGGGCCCGTTGGGGCCCCGGGAATATTTATTTTAAGGGGTTTCCGGGACGCCGTCCCGGCTCCCCGACCGGCTAAAAAAGTTTACCGCTTGTTTTCCCAAAGGACATTGATGATTTTCCACTGGCCCCCCTTGCCTTTGGCCAGGGTGAGGAAATCGATGAATTGGGAGCAGTCGCTCCGGACAACGGCCATTGTCGCCGTCTGGTCCAGGATGGTCACCTTGATATCGCGTTTGTCGGCCGGAACACGGCTTCCGCCTCCCTGCTTGGTGTAGTCAAGCATGACGGCTTTGGTCAAGTGGGTGAGCCGTTCCTCGCCCGTCTGGGGATTGACCTGGAGGAGCCGCTTCGCCAGGTCGGGATGAAGGGCCCGGTCCATGCGTTCGACGCTTCCTTCAAACCAGCCTTCGATATAGTCGAGGGCGGCTTGGCGGATAGCTGTCCGGTCGGCTTCGTCGGCGGATTTTGGCGCGGTGAACGCCAATCCGAAAGCGAGTACGATCAGGGCAAAACAGAGAATCAAGCTCTTTCTCATCGCAGACTCCTTTTTCAACGGTTCAACCGTTTGAAAAAGAGCAAATTCCATGCCATCCGCAACATTAAATAAAGCAAAAAGCGTGCCACCGACATTCAGTGGGGTCGGGCCTCAGCATTTCCTTTGTTATGAACGAGCTAGTCTTTTGGTTCCGTATTGAGGCCCTTGTTTGTGTAATCTAATTGATAAAAGATTTTTCGAATCCGGGATTCAGCCGTCCGTTTTTAGGGAAAACGGGACGTCTGTTTTCAGGCGGCGGAACCGACAAACGTAATAATAAGCTGGGAAAGCAAGTCCTGAGGTCCGACCCCAGTGTCCCGTCTCATAACTTTATTGGCAAAGTTTTCGGGGAGACGGGACACTTTCAAGGGGGAG
>Ga0316628_100005248_pt1 | contig 10338 bp, 5 predicted proteins | sample OWC_Aug_M2_C1_D5_FD_207648 | JGI IMG/M metagenome (GOLD analysis project Ga0316628, IMG submission 207648) | Wetland soil microbial communities from Old Woman Creek delta, Ohio, United States - OWC_Aug_M2_C1_D5_C | ecosystem: Environmental > Terrestrial > Soil > Wetlands | place: USA: Ohio... | reverse complement strand
CGCGGTCCTGCCGCGCTGGTCGCGCATCGACGCGCCCGAGGAGCGGGTGGCGGCGCTCTCGAAGATGATCGCCGAACGTCAGGTGGACCGACTGTGGGTGGTGGGCTCGAACGCCACGACCGGTCCGATGATCGAAGCCAGCTACCGGCGCTTCCTGAAGCTGTTCGACGCGCATCTCACGGAGCACCCGTTCCTGATGGGCCGGCGTCCCGGCGCCTCTGACTTCGGCGCCTACGGCCAGCTCACCCAGCTCGCCTGTTTCGATCCGACGCCGGCGGCGGTCACGCTGCAGGAGGCGCCGCGCGTGTACGCCTGGGTCATGGTGATGGATGATCTCTCGGGCCTCCAGCCCGGCAACGCAGACTGGATCGCGCGCGATGCCGTGCCCCAGACGCTGCGCGCGTTGTTGAGCGAGGTGGGCCGCGTCTACGCGCCCTTTCTGCTCGCCAACGCGCAGGCTCTGGCGAGCGGAGCAGAACGGGTGGAGTGCACCATCGACGGCCAGCCGTGGGTGCAGCAGCCCTTCCCCTATCAGGGCAAGTGCCTGCTGTGGCTGCGCCAGGCACATGCGGCGCTCGGCGACGCCGATCGCGCGGCCGTCGATCGGGTGCTGGCGGGAACCGGGTGCGACGCTCTGTTCATGGAGGCGTCGTGAGGACCGGCGACAACACCCCGCCTCTACGGCGCTGCTGCCTCCAGCTTGCGTGCCAGCGCGACCGCGCTCAGCGCCGGAAGCGCCAAAGGTACAAGTAGACGGCAGCGTTGACGAGGCATACGAGGAGGCCCAAGGCCACCTGGGTCTCACGTGTGAGCGCGGCTGGGTACACGATCGGGACGAGGTACTGCTCCACGAAGCCTCCCGAGTACTCGTACGCGCCGCCGGCGCGACGGAGCCAATTCTCGAGTGGGGTGAGCGGGCACATCCACCCGCAAAATTCGAGCAGGGCACTCCACAGCACAGCGGGAAGGTGCAACCAGGGGATCCAGCGCCAGCGCAGGGCCAGCACGCCACCGAAAACGACGAAGACGATGAACGCCAAGTGCAGGAGGACGACGAGGTCGGCGACGGCCTGGAAGAGCACGCCGAAACCAGAAGGGAACTGGCGGATGGCAACGGTGGCCGCCGTCAGCATCAGCCGCCGCAGAGTTACAGTCCGCGCGCATGGTGCGCGCGGGAGGAAACGCCGCGCAGGCGCCAGGCAGCTTGATCTGCCGAGGCCAGGGCAGCGGCAACTGCCACTCCGAGCAAACATGCTCCGAAGAGGCCAAGGCCCGCCATCGGTGCGCCCAGAGCCACCCCGGCCATTAGCGCAAGGCCGAGGGAGAGGCGACCTAGCCCGTCACCTTCGCGCGAGACCCCGAGTGCGCCAAAAGCCGCGCCGGCGAGCCCAACCGAGATCAGAAGAGGCAGCGACACGAGGTCGATCGGCAACGAGAGCCAGCCGAGGGTACCACCGGCCACCGCAACCGCTGCCACACCGCTCAGCAGCGAGCGCCAGAAGCCCGCAGCCCCTACGAACACGCCCACGACGAGAGGGACAATCAGGAGCAGCGCCATCCCGCCCAGCGCCAACTGCCTGGCGACACGGGCCATGACCAAGATCTCGGCTCCATCCCCGCCGACGAGATCGATTTCGGCGCCCGGCACCGGCTGGGCCGCGAGCTGCGTCTTCAAACGCTCGACCACCCGCGCGACGTCAGCAGGGTTCTGACTGTCGAGGTAGATCCAGATCACCGCCGTCGCCAGTGCCCGGTCGACGAACTGGCGGAATCCCGGTGAGTACGCCAGCGCAAGATAGCGACCCACCACCAGGCGATCCTCGGGAATGGTAGAGAACTCGCTCCGGTTGTCGTTGAACGCGCGGTTGACCATCTTGACGAGGTCGGCAACCGACATCGTACTGCGCACCGCCGGATCGGAACGCGCGGAGGCTGCAAGCGCATCGAAGGTTTGCAGGACGGTCGGTGACGCAACGAACCCGGGTTCCCCACGTACCCGCACCGCCAGTGTCGTCGGCGGGGGCAGGAGATGAACGAAAGCCTTCAGATCCGCGACCGATGCGGCCGGGAGATAGTGCTCGGCGTACCCCTGCAGACTGAAGGACGTTCGCAGCCGTGCCAACCCCGGCAGTGTCACTGCGACCAACACCAGGGCCACCGGCGGGAGCCAGCGCGCCATTCGTGTGCGCCGAGCGGGAAGCGTGAGCAGCGCGCGCACCGTGATCCCGGCCGCCACGGCACACACCACACCGATGACTCCCGCCACGCCGAACGCACGTACCGGAGATTCTGTGACGGCCGCCACCGGCGCAAGGCTCACCAGAAGTCCCGATGCCAATGCCAGCGGCACGCGCGCGCCGTCGGAGCCGACGCCGGCTGCCGCCACTCCCGCGGCGATGAGGACAGTCGCCGGCAAAGCGTAAGCCGACCAAGGCAACGCAACGACTCCCGCCGTCACCACCGCGATCAGCGCCCATGTGGACGCCAGAGCAGCGGCGAAAAGCATCGCCAACAGCGCCCGCAATCCGAGCGCGAACGCCAGCACCGCGACACCAACACCCAACAGCACGACTAGCCAAGGCCAGAATCGTCGTATCTCCCCGGTCGCCAGCATGCGCACAACGGGCGCACCGGTGACGTAGGCCATCACTTGCCCATCACGGTACCGGTCGCGCAGCGCCAGCGCCGCCTTCGCGATTGCCTCACTGTCGGACTCCGCCCGGAAGTTGGCGATCAGCATCGCCGCACGCCCATCCGCGCTGACGAGCGTGCCCCGGAACTTCTCGTCGCCTTCGACGCGCTGGCGCAAAGCGGCGAGCGCTGCCGGCGTCTCGGGGAGGTCGCCCATCAGGTAAACCTGCTCGAGGCCGTTGTCCGTCTGGCGGACGTCGCGCAAGTTCGGCGACGCCAAGCTCAGCACATCAGGGGCGATGACACCGGGGATGGTGAAGGCCTCGCGTGTCATTGTCTGAAGACGGGCCAGGAAGGCCTTGTTCCAGATCGAGCCCGACCGATCTTCGAGCACCCAGATGACCGGGTTCTCCATGCCGAATTCCGCCGTCATCTCGTCATCGAGGCGGACGTACGGATCCTGGGGAGATACGAGGTTTACCGTGCCGCTCAGATTCGTGAGCCGAGGTACTGCCGCCGCGGCCGCGATGATGGTGCCGCCGAGAACGGCCAGCGCCGCCACGAGGCGGTGCGTTCCCGCCCGGGTAGTTTGGCGCTGGTCATCGCCCGAACCGTACCAGGACATCGGGGTTGAAGAGCTCTTGCCGCAGCGGCACGCGGTAGTCGGCCGGGTTCTGGCGACTTCGCGGCGGAAACAGAACGACGGTGGCGCGGTTGTAAAGAAGATTTTCAGCGATCTGGAACCCGACGCCGCCTGCGGGGACGTACGTCTGTGCGCCGTCCGGTCGGTAGTACGCGCCTTGCGACACCTGGTACGAAGCAACGAGGGTGCCGCCGCGGTCGTACTTGCTCGCCCAGCTACCGAGATAGGTCTCGGCATCGAACCGGAGCACGATGCGACCGTAGAGATAGTTCGGATCCTTCGGGATCGCCTCTACGACCCACACCGGCCGCCGCACCAGCACATGGCTCACGGGGGCCCACGGTAGACCTTTCCACTTGGGATCGTCGGCGCCGATGCGCGGCACGTCCTTCCACACGATCCGCCATCCTCCTTCCGGCAACGCGACCATGTCCGCTTCGCCACGAAGGCTGTAAGGATCCATGAGCACAAGCTGATCCTGCCGGCCCAGCAACCGGAACGTGAAGTCTTCCGGTTTGCCATCGAAGAACTGCCCATCATCGAGGCTGATGTCGGAGCCCATGAAACCATCCGAGCGATTGAGCGGACTCAGCTGGCGCGGCCGGCGCAGGCCGGGAACATACGTCCACAGCGTGTCGCGTTTGTCCGGGTCGCGGAAACGCCACGTCAGGGAGACCGTCCCGTTCAGATCCGCCGGGGAGACAACGCGAGCCAGGGTTTGGAGCAGCACGTTGTCGGAGTTGCTGCGCCCGTGGGCCTCAGGCGCGCCGTCATACATTCGCATTTGAAGATCGGTTACGACCCGGCGTTCGACGCCACGCTTGCCGAGCATCACCATCTCCAGGAGGAAATGGCAGTCGCCACGGTACCAGGTTGCATAGAAGTAGTCCCAGACGACCTTGGCCGCCGCCTGTGGGTCCTCGGGATCGATCGGATTGAAGGGCAAGCCCGTGATGTAGTCCGGCTGCTTGCCGCTCTTGGCCTCGACGATGGAGCCTCCCGGCGTCAGCACATAGCGGCCGCGGTTGGCCTGTGTCGCCTCCAGGAGATCGGGAGGATTGCGGTGGACATCGCTGCCGAGCGCCGAATCGGCCATGATGGGATTGATGTATCCACCAAACCGGTAGTGCTCCAGGATCTCATCGGGCAGAAGGCCCTTTGCCGCCTCCCAGTTGGCTGGGCCGAGTTGGTCTCCGTCGTGCAAGGCCGCCTGTCCCTGGTGTGGCGTCGCCGTCAACAGAAGTGCCAGCAGACCAGCAGTTGTCGTGACTCTGCGCGATATCATCGCCCCCCCTGCGCAGCACGGACTGTGCCCATTCACAGCGAGCCGTTGGCGCAGCAGCGGTGGCTTGTGCGTTCCTGCTACTGAGAAGAACGGTCGGGATGCTCTGGGCCTCTGCGGTTGGCCCATCCGCAGGATGCGGCTACAGCAGCCCGCCTTCGGGTGCGGGGCGAGCGCGCTGGTTGAACAGGAGCTTCTTCAACGCTTCGATCTCCTCGGCGGAAAGCTTCGAGGAGTCGGTCGAAAGATCGGCGCCCACCTCCATGCCGCGGCGCACCGCCGGGCGCGCGCCGATCTCTTCGAACCAGCGCTTGAAGTAACGGAACTCGTCGATGTCCTGGCCTTGGCTCTGCCAGCCGAGGGTCCACGGGTAACAGATCATGTCGGCGATCGTGTACTCGTCGCCGGCGAGGTAGCGGCGGTCGTAGAGGCGATTATTCATCACGCCGTAGAGGCGATTGACCTCGTCGGTGAAGCGGCGCACCGCGTAGGACTGGTCACCCTGCGAATCCCCGAGCCGGCGGAAGTGGCCGCACTCGCCCGTCTTCGGCCCCTGATTCGCCATCTGCCACATCACCCACTGGTTGACCTCGTACCGCGCGCGCAGGTCCTGGGGGTAGAATCGGCCCGCCTTCTCCGCCAGGTACATCATGATGGCGCCCGACTCGAACAGCGCAATCGGCTCACCGCCGTCCGCCGGCTCATGATCGACGATGGCCGGCATGCGGTTGTTCGGACTGATGCGAAGGAACTCCTCGCTGAACTGATCGCCTCGCCCGATGCGGCACGGAACGATGCGGTAGGGCAGCCCGCACTCCTCGACCAGGATCGTCACTTTCTTCCCGTTGGGCGTAGGCCAGAAATGCAGATCGATCATGCGCCGCCTCCGCGTGGATGTAGTGCCTTCATCTGACGGGTCATCCACGCTAAAGTCAATAGAGTCGGCGCCGCGGGCGCTGTCCTGGCTTGGTTTCCTCGTCGCTTGACCGCACGCCCATCGCTCCCTCTCCCGGAGGGGACAGGGAACCAGGACAGTACCGCGCCGCGCGGCCCTACTCTCGATGCAGCGCCAAGGCGGTCTCCTGCACCGCGTCGCGGGGGGCCAGGGCGGGGACCTCGAGCACCAGCCGCTCGATCGTGCCGGTGAACGGAAACGGCGGCCGGTAGTCGTCACACACCGGGAAGCCGCGGTCGCGACCGACGAGGAGACCGGCACCGCCGATCTGCCAGCGCAGCGGCATCCGCCGCTCGAACGGCCCCTCGGCCGCAATCTTGCCGTCGACCGCCAGCCTCATCTGGCTCGCCTTGCCCGCCCAATCGTACTCGACCACGATCGCATGCCGGCCCGCGGCTATCGCCTCGCGAGCGGTGTAACGGAAGACCTCGCCCATGAGGTTGAAGGCGACCACCGGCTTACCCTCGAGCAGATACCAAGCCCAGCCGTTGCTCCAGTCGCCCAGGGCGCAGAGGACTCCGCCGGCAACGGCGCCGACCTCGATCTCTGCCAGCAGGCGAAAGCCGCCGCCGAGCGGGGGCAAGGCATCTTCCGAGACCGGGCCGCCGCCGGGGCGCAGCACTGCGCGCCAGCGCGGCCCCCACGGAGAAGGCTCGAGGGCGGTGACGCGGCCGAGGAACGAATCCGTCACCGGCAGCACGTTGTTGCGCCCGGCTTCCATCCACCACAGCTCGGTCAGGGCCTTGAGGCGCTCGGGGTTCTGGGCGCCGACGTCGTGCGCTTCTGCGAAGTCCTTGCCGAGATCGAAGAGCGCCCAGTGATCCGCGTCGAAGTCGTGACTGCCGGGAATGCGCTCGAATTCCACGCTGAGCTGGGGACCGACGTGATCCGTGGTGGCCTTCCAGCCGTCGTGGTAGATGGCGCGACTGCCGAGCATCTCGAAGTACTGCGTCCGCCGCGGCGCGGGCGCGGCCGGGTCAGCGAACACCGGTAGCAACGAGGCGCCGTCCAGCGGCTGCTGGGTCACGCCGGCGATCGTCTCCGGTGCCTCGACACCCGCCGCCTCGAGGATCGTCGGCATCACGTCGATGGCGTGGCAGAACTGCGGACGGATCTCGCCGGCGGCTGCCAGGCGGCGCGGCCAGCGCGCGATCAAGGGCGTGCGCACGCCGCCGAGCCAGGTGTAGCGCTTCCACAGACGCAGCGGCGTGTTGCCCGCCCACGCCCATCCCCAGGCATAGTGGTTGTAGGCGCGGAAGCCGCCGAGGTCGTCGATCCGCTTCAACGTGTCGTCGACGTCGTCGATCCGGTCGTGGATGAAGCGGTGCTCGTTGAGCGAGCCGATCGGCCCGCCCTCGGCGCTGGCACCGTTGTCCGAGAGCACCAGGACGAGCGTGTCGTCGAGCACGCCCAGGGTCTGAAGGAAACCGAGGAGCCGGCCGATCTGCGCGTCGGTGTGCGAGAGAAAGCCGGCGAAGGCCTCCATGCCGCGGGCGAACAGGCGCCGCTGCTCGGCCGGCAGCTCGCCCCACGCGGGAATCCACGAGGGTCGCTCCGTCAGCGTCGTGCCCGCCGGAACGATTCCCATCTCGAGCTGCCGCGCGAAGGTGCGCTCGCGCCAGCTCTCCCAGCCGTCGGCGAAGCGTCCCTGGTAGCGCTCGATCCAGGCGCGCGGCGCGTGGTGCGGCGCGTGCGTGGCGCCGGGGGCGAAGTAGAGGAAGAACGGCTTGCGCGGCGTCGCCTGGTGCTGGTCCTGGATCATGCGGATCGCCTGATCGGCGAGGTCTTCGGAGAGATGGTAGCCCTCCTCCGGCGTCCGCGGCGGCTCGACGAAGCCATTGTCGCGCACCAGCTCGGGCGTCCACTGGTTGGTGTCGCCGTTGAGGAAGCCGTAGTAGCGCTCGAAGCCGAGACCGAGCGGCCAGCGATCGAACGGGCCCGAAGCCGACTGCTCCCAGCGCGGCGCCAGGTGCCATTTGCCGACGGCGAAGGTGCTGTAGCCGGCGTCGCGCAGCAGGCGCGGCAGGGTGCCAGCGCTGCGCGGAATGCGGGCGTTGTAACCCGGCAGGCCAATGGGAATGTCGGTGAGAAAACCCATGCCCACGGCGTGGTGATTGCGGCCGGTGAGGACGCAAGCCCGCGTCGGCGAGCAGAGAGCGGTGACGTGGAAGCGATTGAATCGCACTCCGCCTGCAGCAACGCTGTCGATCGCGGGTGTTTCGACATCGGAGCCGAAGCAGCCGAGCTGCGCGAAGCCGAGATCGTCGAGGACGATCAGCACCACGTGCGGCGCGCCATCGGGCGGTCGCGGGAGCGGCTCGAAGGCCGCCGTCGACTCCGCCATCGTCCGTCCGAGCACCGCCCGCGTTCGCATCGCCGTCTCCTCCCGGTTCCTCGCGCCACCGTCGCGGTCGCGCAGTTCTGTGTCCGTGCGCGAACCATACCCCCGTGCGAGACGGCCTTCAACGCAGCCCGCCTCGGGGACACGTCAGACCGAGGAGAGCGAGAAATGGAAGCCGAGCGCGCGATTCGTGTTGCTGCCCGGTGGCAAAACAGGCCGACACCTTCAGGGCATCTCGTTGACCTGAGGGAGCGCGCCGTCCGCTCACAGCCGGATCTGCATGCCGATCTCGATCACGCGGTTGACCGGCAGACGGAAGAAACGTGTCGGGCGCAATGCGTTGCGCGAGAGGAACGCAAACAGACGCTTGCGCCACAGGCCCATGTTCGTGCCCGCGGTCGGCAACAGCGTGTTGTCGCTCAGGATGAAGGTGACCTTCGCCGGATCGATGTCGAGCTCCCGGTGGCTCGCAAGAGCCGCGGGAACGTCCGGATCCTCCATGAAGCCGTAGCGCAGGATCACTCGCACAAAGCCGCCGCCGATAGGCTTCACCTCGAGCCGCTGCGCTCGATCAACATACGGGATCTCTTCGGTCACCACGCTGACGACCACGTTGCGCTCGTGCACGATGTGGTTGAGCTTGAGGTTGTGGAGGAGCCCGATCGGCGTCCCCTCCGGTGAGCTGTTGAGGAAAACCGCGGTACCCGGCGCGCGCATGATCTCGTGGCGCTCGAGGTCCTGCACGAACGCATCGAGCGGGAACGCGGTCTTGGCGACCTCGGCGGCGAGCAGATCGCGGCCCTTCTGCCAGGTGGTGAACAGGAAGAACCCGGCAATGCCGATCACCAGCGGGAACCAGCCGCCGCGGGCGACCTTGACGATGTTGGCGCCGAAGAAAGCCAGGTCGACGATCAGAAACCCGCCGGTCACCAGCAACGATACCGGCAAGCTCCAGCGCCACAGACGGCGCGAGACGACGAAGGCCAGCAACGTGGTGATGATCATCGTGGTGGTCACCGCGACGCCATAGGCCGCAGCCAGGTTGCTCGAGCTGCCGAAGACGAGGACCAGCGCCAGCGTGCCGGCCATCAGCGCCCAGTTGGCGCCGGGGATGTAGATCTGCCCGATCTCCCGCGACGAGGTGTGCAGGATCTCCATGCGCGGCGCGAAGCCGAACTGCACTGCCTGACGGGTGAGCGAGAACACTCCCGAGATGACCGCCTGGGAGGCGATCACCGTCGCCATCGTCGCGAGCAGCACTAGCGGATAGAGCGCCCAGGTCGGCGCCATCCGGTAGAATGGATTGTGGGCCGCCGTCGGATCATGCAGCAGGAGCGCTCCCTGGCCGAAGTAGTTGATGAGCAGACACGGGCCCACCACGGAGAACCAGTCGATCTGAATCGGCGGCTCGCCGAAGTGGCCGAGGTCGGCGTAGAGCGCTTCGCCGCCGGTGGCGACCAGGAAGACGGCGCCCAGCACCAGATAGCCACTGACGCCGTTCTGATACAGGAAAGTCATGGCGTGAACGGGATTGACCGCCGCCAGCACCGCGGGTGTGTGCGCCACGTTGGCGACGCCGAGCACACCCAGCGTCAGGAACCACAGCAGGATGACGGGACCGAAAACGGCGCCGACCCCGGCCGTGCCGCGCCGCTGGAACAGGAACAGGCCGACGAGGATCGCCACCGTGATGGGTACGACGAACGGCGTCAGCACCGGAGTCGCCACCTCCAGCCCTTCGGTGGCGCTGAGGACCGAGATGGCCGGCGTCAGCACGCCGTCGCCGTACAGCAGCGCCGCTCCGAACAGGCCGAGGGCCACCAAGATCTTCTGCGAGTTGCCGCCCTGCCGGTCGCGCACCAGCGCCATCAGCGCCAGAATGCCGCCCTCGCCCCGATTGTCGGCGCGCAGGACATACACGTGGTACTTTAGAGTGACCACGATGACGAGCGCCCAGAAAATGAGCGACAGCACCCCGAGGATATTGACGTTGGTGACCGGCACTCCGTGAGGACCGAAGAAGCATTCCCGAATCGCGTAGAGAGGACTGGTGCCGATGTCGCCATACACCACCCCCATCGCCGTCAGACACAACAGCGCCAACGGGGACTTCTCGTGACGTGCCGCCGCGGGGTGAGCCTCTGCACGAACGGATGCCTCCGAGCCGTGGAGTACGGCCGGAGGCGCCAAGGATGACGTCGCCTGGTTCACGATGGACGGTTGCAGGCACGGCGCGTGCCGCCGTCGGGCCGCCGTCACTCGCGGGTATTTCGCCGTCGTTCGCGACCGGCCATTGCGTCTTGCACGCTCGAGCATTGCAAAGTGCACGGCCGCAGCACCCTTCGTGCCCCGGAGGCCGACCCGCACCCATGCATCAGGCTGGCACGTGTCATGCCATCCCTCGATGGGCAAGAATTGCGTCTCCAGCGCCAGGGGCCCGTGCTCGCGTTGGCGCTGGACAACGCCGGCTCGTGAGCGGAAAGATT
>Ga0316628_100005247_pt1 | contig 10339 bp, 1 predicted proteins | sample OWC_Aug_M2_C1_D5_FD_207648 | JGI IMG/M metagenome (GOLD analysis project Ga0316628, IMG submission 207648) | Wetland soil microbial communities from Old Woman Creek delta, Ohio, United States - OWC_Aug_M2_C1_D5_C | ecosystem: Environmental > Terrestrial > Soil > Wetlands | place: USA: Ohio... | reverse complement strand
AGTCTGAACCCGTATATTATATTCTCTGGCGATACTACGGAAGCGGGCCCTACCAAGGCATGAATGACGTTTGGTACATGAACGGGACGCATTTCGTGAGCGAGGACGTCTTCAGCGTCATCCCGGATACGAATTGGAGGATCCTCAACCGTTAACTTGACATCGAAGATGGGATTGTCGTACTAGACCGATGGGGACCGGTTTTCTGGCCCTGGCTAAGGAGGGTCTCGATGACACGTAGGGCGGGGCTCCTATCGGTCATTGGCGCATTTCTGGCGCTGGCGTTCCTGGCGGCCTCCTCGGAGATCGCCGGGACGCCCCAGGGCCGCAAGTCCGGCCTGCGGACGGCTCAGGCCCGCGCCGTGCCGGGTCAGCTGCTGGTCAAGTTCAAGGATGACCCGAAGGGCCTGACCGCGGAGGCGGCCCGGTCCCGAGCGGAGTTCCGCCAGGGCCTGGCCCGGATCAAGCACCTCAGGCTGACCGGCGTCGACGTCTATCGGACCACGGGCCCGGTCGAGACCGTCCTGAAGACCCTGGCCAAGAGCCCGAACGTCGTCTATGCCGAGCCTGACTATCTCGTTCAGATCGACGCCTCGCTCCCGAACGATCCGTCCTTCGGCCTGCTCTGGGGAATGAACAACACGGGCCAGTCGGGCGGCACGGTGGACGCGGACATCGACGCCCCCGAGGCCTGGGACCTCTCGACCGGGAGCAGCGACGTCATCGTCGGAGTCATCGATTCGGGCGTCGCCTATACCCATCCCGACCTGGCCGCCAACATGTGGATGAACCCGGGAGAGATCGCCGGGAACGGCGTCGATGACGACGGCAACGGCTATGTCGACGACGTCCACGGGATCAACTCGATCAACGGGTCGGGCGATCCGATGGACGACAACAATCACGGCACGCATTGCGCCGGAACGATCGCCGCCGTGGGGAACAACGGCGTCGGCGTGGCCGGGGTCTGCTGGACGGCCAGGATCATGGCCCTCAAGTTCCTGACCGCGGCGGGCAGCGGAAGCAATTCCAACGCCGTCGAATGCATCGAGTACGCCATCAGCAAAGGGGCCCATATCCTGAGCAACAGCTGGGGAAACTATAACTACGGGCAGGCTTTGAAAGACGCCATCGACGCCGCTCGCGCGGCCGGCATCCTCTTCGTCGCCGCGGCGGGAAACGACGGTTTTGACAACGACGGCCCGACGCCTCATTATCCGTCCTCGTACGACTGCCCTAACATCGTGGCCGTGGCCGCGACCGACCGTAATGACGCCCTCTCGGTCTGGAGCTCGACCACGGCCTCGAACTATGGTCTCCGGTCGGTCGATGTCGCCGCGCCCGGCACCTCCATCTACAGCACGATCGCCAACGGGACCTGCGGCACGATGTCCGGAACGTCCATGGCCACGCCTCACGTGGCCGGGCTTGCCGCCCTGATCAAGTCCTTCAATTTCTCCTGGGACTGGATGGAGATCAAGAACAGGATCCTGGCCGGGACCGATCCTCTGCCGTCCCTCCAGGGGAAGGTGCTGACCGGCGGCCGCATCAACGCCTACAACGCGCTCACCATGGCCGACGTCGAGTCCTTCGACCTCGAAGTGGATTCCTTGCCAACGGCGGGCGCCGAGATCACCATGAGCCCGGCCGATCTCGACGGGCAGGCCTCGGGAACGACCGCTTTCACCCGGCGATTTGCGCCCTACACCTCCGTGACCTTGACCGCCGCGGCCGCGCACGAGAGCCTCGATTTCGGCTTCTGGACCCTCGACGGGACCCTCTTCTCGCGCGAGCCCTCGATCACTCTGCCGATGGACTTCGACCACGCCGTGAAGGCCTTTTATCCGGTGCCTATCGGCGAGGCACTCGACAATGGGAGCCTTCAAGTCCTCACGGGCGGGGAGCAGCAAGGCTTCTTCGGGCAGAACTCCGTCTCTTATGCAGGCGGCGATGCGGCCCAGAGCTTCCGCATCGGCGATGGCCAATCGGGCTATCTGCAGACGACTGTCCACGGCCCCGGCAGCCTGAGTTTTTACTGGAAGGTCTCCTCCGAATCCGATTACGACTTCCTGACCTTCTCCGTGGACGGCGAAGCGGTGAGCTCGATCAGCGGCGAGGTGGATTGGGCGCGGGTCGATCACTCCCTCGGTGCCGGCCCGCATCTCCTCCAATGGATCTACGCCAAGGACGAGAGCGTCGCCGCGGGGAGCGACTGCGGCTGGGTGGACGCCCTCCAGTTCGATGGGACCGGCGCGACTCTCGCCCAGGCCCTTGACCAGGGGATGGTGACGTGGACGACAGGAGGGGTCGGCGGCTGGTTCTATGAAACGGCCTCGACACAGTATGACGGAGACGCCGCCCAATCGAGCGATCTGGCGGATAACCAGGAGACCACCCTCGAGACAACGGTCACCGGGCCGGCGTCCCTGAGCTTCCATTGGAAGGTCTCGTCCGAGGCGGGCTGGGATTTCCTGAGGTTTTATATCGACGGAGTACCCCAGAGTCAGATCAGCGGGGAGGTCGATTGGACCCCGATGGACTATTCGCTCGGCGCGGGCGTACATGTTCTTCGCTGGGCTTATGCCAAGGACGTCGCCCTCAGCAGCGGATCGGACTGCGGCTGGGTGGACCATGTCGGGCTCGGGCTATCCAGCACGCATGTGCTGTCCCTGACCAAAGGGGGTGGGGGAGACGGAGGGATAAAGGTCGGCGACGACCCCGTGGCGCATGCGATACCGTATACTGAGAGCTTCGTGGCGGGCGCCGCAGTCGGACTCCAGGCCGTGCCAGATGCGGGGGATTTCTTCACCGGCTGGAGCGGGGACCTCATCTCGGCGACGAATCCGACGACGGTCACCATGGACGCTGACAAGAGCATCGTCGCCGCCTTCGAGCCGATCACCGTTCAGAACCTGACCGTGATCTCGCCGAACGGGGGCGAGAACTGGAACCCCAGCTCGACCCACGACATCACCTGGACGCACGCCGGCCGCGGCGGCCTGATGACCATCGATCTTTATAAGGGCGGCCTCCTTCAGAAGACGCTCGGAACGACGGAGGCCGCCGATGATCTCTTTGCCTGGACGATAGATCCCGGCCAAACCGCCGGAACGGACTACCGGATCGCCATCTCGCAGGGCACCGTCAACGATCAGTCCGATGCGGATTTCGCGATCTCGCCGGTCGCCAAAAAGGTGGACTTCGACGGGGACGGCCAGGAGGACATCCTGTGGCGGTATTGCGGGACGGGTGATTACCAGGGCCTGATCCTGACTTGGCTCATGGGCCAGAGCGGCCAAGCGGAGGCGACTATAGCGGCTCGGCCGATGACGGCCGGGGCCAAGAGCATCGTGTTGGGCACGGCCTCCGGAAATGACGTCTTGGACGGGGTGACCGCCAGGTCGCCGCAGGCTTCCGGGCCCAGCTTGAACCCAAGATCGATCCTGAACGGAAACAAGGCCCGGTTCCAGAGGCCAAAGCTCTCTTTGAAGACGCCTATGCGGACGGCCAGGAGCCTCCCTGCACGCAATCGAAGAGGCCGGACAGAAAAGGACCTCAAGATCATTCCTGTCCGCAAAGAGGCCACGCTTCAGGCCGCACCCGGTTCCGGAGAGGCCCAGATCGCCTCGATCATCATGAATCAGGAAGTGATCATCTCCCAGGTCTCAGATCTTGGGTGGGAGGTCGCCGGGGCAGGGGACTTCAACGGAGATCAGAAGACCGATATCTTGTGGCGGAATTACGGCGCCGGCCCCTATCAAGGCCTGAACGACATCTGGTTCATGGACGGGACGAGTTTCGCCGGAGAGTCGGTCTTCAGCCTGATCCCCGACCTCAACTGGAGGATCGACGGGACGGGCGACTTCAACGGCGACGGCGAGACGGACATCTTCTGGCGCTATTACGGGACAGGCGACTATCAGGGGCTCAACGTCATCTGGTTCATGAATGACTCCACGTTCCAGAGCGAAGCCGTCTTCAGCCTGGTCCTCGATACAGATTGGAGGATCGCTGGGACGGGGGACTTCAACAACGACGGCGAGACGGACATCCTCTGGCGGTATTACGGGTCGGGGGCCTATCAAGGCCTGAATGACATCTGGTTCATGAACGATTGGACGTTCCAGAGCGAGGCGGTGTTCAGCCAGATCCTGGACACGGCCTGGGATATCGCCGGGACAGGGGACTTCAACGCGGACGGGAACGTGGACATCCTCTGGAGATACTACGGAGCGGGACCGTACCAGGGCCTGAACGACATCTGGTATATGAACGGGACGCAGTTCGTGAGCGAAGAGGTCTTCAGCGTCATCCCGGACACGAACTGGAGGATCGTCAACCGCTGACCTGATATAGAACCAAGGGCGGCGGACTTCGTGAAGGGAGGAATTAATTGCCGTTTTTCGTCTATGTAGCGGATTCTCCGAATCTGCCAAGTCTTCCCAGGAAAATAGGGCCGGCTCGACCTGAAGACATTGAACGGATATTCCGTTCAAAGGGGAGGTCAATTGTGAGAAGAACCGAAACGTTTGGGGCCTTCTTTACCGCAGGGCGGATAGCGACGTTTTCGGCTGTTGCCATCCTTGGCTAGGACAGTGATAGCCTCAAAGGATTTTCAGGGCTGGGCTGTAATCCTGGAGACGCGACGAGAATGAATGAGGGGCGCTACCCACAAGATGTCTCATGCACTCGTCTGCTTAACAAAGTTAGGATAAAAGGACGAAATCCGATAATCACATTTGATTATGATTTAGGCCAACACGATTGCCGATCTTTGGCTAATAAAGCCAAATAATCGTAAGTGCGTGGCCCTCAATGGCGGTTCCTCTCCTGCCGTCTTCTATACCACCCTTTAGAGGGGGACAATCGAAAGGAGACAAAATATGACATTAACTGCCAATTCGGCAAAAAGTATTGACTTTAAACCAAATGGGAAATGATAAAGGAACTAGCGGGTTATTGTAGCAGGTTAGGTGCCGTCTTGTCATGCTAACGAGGATGGCCGTCACCCTAAGCGAGCTCCAGTATTGCATTCAACAATAATCCGCCTTCTTGGTTGGGAAGGAGCAAATTCGCCTGCGCAGGCTCTATTTGATAGCGAAATCCAGCAGGGGGGAGCAGAAATGAAAAAGTCTCTAATGCTGATCTTCATGATCCTTCTGGGAGTCTTTTGGATAATTACACCCGCTTATTCGGCGGCGCCGGTAATCTCGCGATATTGGCCCAATACCCAGGACTATACAATCGTCGCGGGAACTCCTATACAATTCTCAATAGGCGCGTCGGACTCCGATGGAGATCTTAGGGCCGCCGATTGGTACCTGGGATCAACCCCCGTGTTTTGGGACGCGTGGACGAATCCACCTTTCACCTACCAAGAAAGCAAATGGACTTACCAATTCAATTCTCCGGGGACATATCATGTTTTTGTTTATGTGAACGATCTTGCAGGAAACAAGCCATTCATTCACTGGCAAATAACTGTCACGTCCCCGCCCCCCATTCTTGAAGTTGACCCCTCGGAGCTTAACCCCGTTTGCAGACAAGGGCAAAATGCCAGCAGTCAGAACTTTCAAATATCTAATTCCGGCGGCGGTTCCATGAGCTATTCCATTGCGGACAACGTGACATGGTTAAGCGCAACTCCGACAACCGGAAGTTGTACAACTGAACATGACTCGATCCAGGTCAACTATAGTACGAGCGGACTTTCTACGGGGTCTTACGCAGGGCGCATTACTGTCTCCGCGCCTGGCGCCGAGGGCACGCCACAATATATCGATGTCTCTTTGACGGTCAATACCCCTCCCCCTGCGCTAGAACGGAGTCCGTCTACTCTATCCCGTAGCGTTAATTATGGCCAAAACGCCGTGAGCCAGAGCTTTGAAATATGGAATTCCGGCGGCGGGTCGATGAGCTATTCCATATCAGATAACGCGACATGGCTAAGTGCGACACCCACATCAGGCAGTTGTACAACAGAGCATGATACTATTCAGGTCAACTACAGCACTAGCGGTCTTTCAATAGGGACATACTCAGGGCGTATTACGATTTCGGCGCCAGGCGCCACTGGAACCCCGAAATATATCGATGTTGCCATGACAGTTCTCGCCGTGATTGGGACGGTCCGTATTACGGCTCCCAATGGAGGCGAGAAATGGGAACCTGGGAGCCTCCATGATATCACCTGGACAAAGACAGGAAATATCTCGAGCATAGACCTTCAGTATACGATCGATGCGGGGAACAACTGGGCTTTCCTGGGTTCGCCGCCCCCTGAAGACTTGAGGTATGGTTGGACGCTTCCGGAAGGGGTCAATTCGTCTCAATGTCAGGTAAAAATCCTAGGCTACTATAACAGTCAAATGGTCTATGACCAAAGTGATGATTACTTCACGATCGCCCCTCTTATGGGAAGCGTTTCGGCGACGCTGAAGAATGTAGATGGAAACAACGCCCCGGCGGCAGGAACGAGGTTCCTTTTATACACGACGCCTCAAAAATCGGTGAGCGGATCAAATCCGGCATTGATTGAGGATGTCCCACCTGGGACCTATCTTCTCGAGGGTTATCAAACAGGAACGTTTCTTGGAGAAGAGTTCTGGCACAGTCAGAACGTGACGGTCGGAGCCGGATCGCCCACGCCTGTAGAACTTCACCGGACCTATCCTCATTGTGACCAAAGCGTGGTATTGAGGAAGACGAGCGACGGATCAGTAATCACCATGGGGCAAGAGATCCCGGCCGGGACGGAAATCCGGGCCGAGGTAACGGTCAGTAACAACGTCCCATTTGTGGACTTAAGTACAAGGGTAAGATTTATCGTCGATATGAACCAATCGGCCGCCTACAATTATGATTCAGGCCAGTCTACACCCAAGACCATAGCGGGAAGTGGGGGTTCGGCAACATATCTCTTCATCTTTACCCCTTCGGAGGAGGGCCAACATTATTATGCGCTCGAGGTCCAGAGTCTGGTCGGGCCAAACTGGATCCGAACCGACTCTTGGAACTGGGTCGAGACGTTCACCGTTCAATCTATCACGCTGACGATCGACGTTGACAATATCCCCGATGGGAGCTCGGACGTTCCCGGGACCTATGGCAGGATCGAGCTCTACGACGCGAGCTGGCAACTTCGGGCCACAAGCGGCACCGACGCGAACGGCATAGCCGTTTTCAATGATCTTCCGGCGGCGACCTACAACTATCGCGTCTACGTCGATTACACGCCGGGAGGCATGGGGGAGGAATATTGGGGAGGAGGAGCCGTCACGCTGCCGGTCGAGGACCCGGTCCAATTCGAGCGGAATTGGCCTTATATCGACCCCCAGTATCCTATCATACTCCGGAATGCTTCCTCAGGGGAGACGATCAATTGGGGGGACAGCCTGCCGGAGGGAACGACCATCCAAGCGGAGATCAAGATCAGGAACCTGACTGATGGGAATCTCACCTCCTATATCATTGCCGGTCTGGACCGGGATCAGAATCTCAGCTACGATTATTCCGATACGAGCTCGCAGGCACTGATCATCTCTCAAAACTGGGGGACTTACACCGTCGAATTCGGGCCGATCACCACCGCCGCAGAATACCATTTTTCGGCGAGAGTCTACTCGAATGACGGCGGCAACTGGCGAATAACTGACACCAACGCTTATTCGGCCTCGACCTCCATCATCATCGAGAGTGGAAGCACTCTGACGATCGATGTCAACAATATTCCGGGTGGCAGTGACAATGTTCCTCGCTCCTACGCGCGTGTCGAGTTCTACAATGGGAGTTGGCAATTGACCGATACGACGACCACCGATGTCGATGGTGTCGCAGTATTCGAGAATCTTCTGGCCGGCACGTACCATTATCGAGTCTATGTCAATTACACACCGGCCGCGATGGGCGAAGAGTTCTGGGGATGGGGGACCGTTTCTGTTCCAACGGCCGAACCCGTCATTTTTGAACGCAATTGGCCGATTATGGTTGGCGCGACCGCAAAGGCGGTCAATCATGATACCGGACTGGACATCCCGTGGGACGGTCTAACAGCCGTCGGGACATCGGTCGATCTTCAGGTCACGGTCAGTAATCCCTATTCAAGTCCTCTCACATGCAACGTGCTGGGAATCTTAGACTTGGGCCGCGATACGCCCTTTGACGCGAGCGCATCAAGCGCCAATCTGGAGGTCCCCGCCGCGGGTTCTTTGAGCTTCACTGTCCCGCTCGGAGCCATAAGCACGGCGGGCACCTATTATTATGCCGCCAAGGTCAGTTCCTTTTATGACGGCCTCGGCGATTACATGATGACGGACACCGCTGCGTTTTCCGATTCGCTATCGATCAGTGTGGTGCCCGAACAGTACTTCCATCTCACGGATATCCGTGCCCAGGATGGCGGCTCATTCTCCCTCTACGTCAAGCCTGTCACTCTCGGCGAAGGCTTTGACCGGCAGCAGATGGTAACAATGGGCGATTGGTCTCGGGTTGCCTCCGCCTATCTAACAGTAGTAGGCGAGACATTGAGCCTTCCTCTGGTTGACGTCTTGAACCGGGGGTGGCTCGACCTCACCGTTGACACGACCTACCCTCTCTATTTCACCTCCTATTCCTTTGATTTCAGGGAATTCACTAAGGGCGAGGACATGTTCTACGCGCCTCCGATTTATCGCCCCCTGGTTCTCGAGCTGGCTTACGGCGGCGTCGATCCGTTCGATCCCTTGGAACGGAAGAGCCTTTACATGCAGTTCGTCATGGATGCTGTGTCGGGACGTAACGTCGAATATCCGGTCGAACTCCAGGATGTCCAGTTCGACGATAGCACGATGAGGCTCGAAAAGGTCGACCCGGACGTCGTCCTGGGGCTTGTCAGCGACCTCTCGGGCCTCGCCGGCGACATCACTGATACGGAGGTCATCGATTTCTTGGCTGCGCGGACGTCCAGCATCGGCAAAGGATTTCCCATCGCACGCCTGCTTCGCGAATATGGGCGTATTCTGAATCTGAAGCCCGAGCTCGTCGATCATCTGAGACTTGGAAACGAAATCATGGGCTTGGCCGCGGATCTGGCCCAAATCGGAACGACGGTCGCCAACGAAGCCACGGCCGAGATCGCGATGCGGGCCTATCTGAATTCGAGCGCCGCGGCCCGGCGAAGGTTGGCGCTTCTATCTCAGGCCTATGCGTACTCGAGAGCCAACGGCGTTCCGGCGCTCGACGCGTCTCTGGGCCAGGCTATCGTCCAGATAAGCGCGGATGTCGATGAAGAACAAGATGCCTGGAGACCCTATTTGACGGCCCTGCTGAGGCAAGGCACGATGGCGAATCTCCTCGAATATGGCAATCGAATCGCCGACATCGTCGCTGAGTTCGCGACCCAAAACGCCGGCGCCAGCGTATCCGGGCAGATCTTAGTACGACTCGTCAGGTCCATCAAACAAAACGTCAGCCACCCCGTTTTCCAGGGTCTCGATGAGATAGCTCTTTGGGGATCCGTGGTCGACGGGGCGATAACCTTTGTCCGGCTTTTGGGTGAGATGACCGAATTCTATCGCAACTACGCCGCCGCACTGACGATCCACGAGATGGTCGAACGGTATGACCAGGATTCTTTGCCCTATGTCTCGGGAGACGTCATCGATCCTGACGTTGTCACGAAAAAAAAGGATGCGAAGTTCCTTTTGAGCTATCAGGCCTATCGGCTGATCGATCTGACCGTCAAGAAATATGCTCCAGCTTCAGGCTGGGAATGGGCTCTTTGGCTCAAGGATACCGGCGTCGCCCTGGTCTCGGCAGGGCCGACCGCAGGATTCAGCATGGTCAGCCCGATTGTCGAGGGCTCGATGATGGCCATCACCCAGCTTCAGAATTGGATCTATGAAGATACTCTCGCCTACGCGCAGAGCCAGCTTCAGGAGATTATGGATGGCTACGAAGCCAACCGGAACGCGGACAGGACATTGCGCTCCTTCCTCGAAACCAACTATTTGACCGGGAGTGCCGCCCCTTCGCTCCCGGATGAGCCCGTCACGCAGCTGCAGATCATTCCAATCCTGGATCAAGAGATCGAAGTTGGCACTGCGGCCACCATTCAGATAGGCGTGACGGGGCTGGCCGTGGGCGATACGGCGACGTTGACTTTCACCGGCTTTGTTTCTGGAAGCGGCAGCCAGATCTTCCTGTCGCCGATTCTCGGGGATGTCGGCACTCACCAGGTCACCGTCCAGGCGACCTCGGGTCAAAGCGGAGCCGATGAATTCACCTTCGATGTCCAAGTGATCCCCACGGCTCTATGGCCGGAGGTCAATATCCGAGCAGAAGGCCTGAGTATCCCCGCCGG
>Ga0316628_100005246_pt1 | contig 10341 bp, 12 predicted proteins | sample OWC_Aug_M2_C1_D5_FD_207648 | JGI IMG/M metagenome (GOLD analysis project Ga0316628, IMG submission 207648) | Wetland soil microbial communities from Old Woman Creek delta, Ohio, United States - OWC_Aug_M2_C1_D5_C | ecosystem: Environmental > Terrestrial > Soil > Wetlands | place: USA: Ohio... | reverse complement strand
GCCGCCTCGATCGCCGCCCTCAATCCCGCGCCCCCAGCCCCGATGACGAGCACGTCGTGCTCCACGACCTGATGCTCCGTCATCTCCAGCCCCTCCCCGTCCCGGCGTTCCCCTCTTCCCGCTTCCCTCTTCCCCCTTCCCCGCTCACAGGATCCTCCAGTCGTGCCAGATCCCCATGGAGCAGAGGCGCACATAGAGATCGGCGAACGCCACGCCAATGAGACTCATCCACGCCCACTTCATGTGCCAGCGATTGAGACAGCTCGAGCAATCGTACGCCTTCTTGCGCACCGGATGCCGCGACAGTTGGTCGAGGAACCCGCCCGTGATGTGGCGCATCGAGTGGCAGCCCAACGTGTAGGAGCTCAGCAGCACGACGTTCGTCGCCAACACCAGCGTGCCGACGCCGATCCCGAAATGCCGCACCCCGGCGTCGGTGAACCACACCGCGTTCCACACGTCGTGCGCGAGGATGAACAGGAAGATCACCGCGACGTAGAGGAAGTAGCGGTGAATGTTCTGCATGATGAGCGGGAAGGACCGCTCGCCCAGATAGCTCGAGCGCGGCTCACCCACGGCGCAGTTCGGCGGATCGGCCCAGAACGCCTTGTAGTACGCGCCGCGATAGTAGTAGCAGGTGAAGCGGAACAGTCCGGGGAACGGCAGGATGATCAACGCCGGCGAGAACGGCAGCAGGGCGGGCCACCAACCGGGCTTCGCGCCGAACCACGCCGTGCGCGGATCGCCCCAGAGCTCCGGTGAGTAGAACGGCGAGAGATAATTGCCGTAGGTGTAGTGCGCGTTCTGGAACGCGGCCCACGTGGCGTAGACGACGAATCCGCCAAGGATGACGAAGACGACGAGGGGCTGAAGCCACCATGCGTCGCGCCGCATCGTTTCACCGAAGCCCCGGTGAAGAAGCGGGAGCGGTGCTGACATAATCGAAGGTGGGAAGCTCGTGGCGACTGGAGAGGACAGACGGCGCCGGAAATGGACTGCACGCGACCCGGCCCGTCAATCCCGAAATCGCACGCCGGCGCTCGGCGGCGCTGGTTGCACGAAGCTGAATGCATACTGGATCTGCTGCGCCACCGCGCAGCCGTGGATTGTGGCCGGCGAGAAACGCTGCGCCGGCAGGCTCGCGATGGCCGCTTTCAGAAACTCGAGTGACGTGGCGCGCGCCACCTCGACCGTCTCCATCACTGGAATGCCCGAGCGATCGACCACGACGCGAAACACGACCTCGCCGCCGCCGGCGCCGCTTCGCTTCTCCGCCTCCGGAAACAGGGGCGCCGGATTGTCCCCCAGCGGCACCGCGTCCACCACAGGCAGCACGGGAAACGTCGCCGACGCGACACGCCGAGATCCCGGGATGGAATCGCTGGAGAGACGAATCTCGATGCGCATCGAATCCGATCCGTCGGGCGACGCGAGCGATGTCCCCACCATGCCTCCATCGATGATCGCCCGCACGGCCGCCGAATCGAAACCGCGCATCAGCGCGGCGCGCAGCGTCTGGACGTGCGCGGCCGTCGCGCCTGGAATCAGCGTGTACCGGTACACGCCGCTGACCGTTGGCCGCCGCGGCCCCTGCGCCGCCTCCGTCGCGCGAGGGCGCAGTGCGTGCATGAGCACCGGTCCGGAGAACACCGAGAGCTGGAACGGTCGAGGCGCGACGAACGCGCTTCCAACGCTGGACGCGATGACGTCCAACTCACGAGCCGGTAGCTCTCCGTCCACGCGCGCCGCCGCGACATAGAGCGCCGCCGGCACGGAATCCACGCGCGCCGCCGCGACGACCGAGTCGCATCGCGACGAGTCCAGCTCCTGCGCACGCGTGGACCTCGTGGCGACGAGCAGCGCCAGCATCCACCCCACCCGTCCCACGCGCGCGCCAACCACGATCACCGCGCCCACTGTTACCGCCCGCCCTCGAGCGGCATGTGCTTCGCGAGCTCGATGACCGCCGCGGCGCGCGGCAGATCGAACGCGGCGGCCGCCGCGGCGGATGTCTCGTCAGTCACGGGCGTCCTCCCGCGGCGGCCGGCGAGCGCCACTCCTGCACCACTCGCGCCGTCTTGATGTAGTCCAGCTTCGGCCAGCCGGGCACGAGGTACGCGTTGCCCTTGGCCATGATCGAATCCTGCGACGGACCTTCGCGCCCGTACTGCGCGCCGCTGCGCGGTGCCGAGTCGCCGTACCCCGAGTAGAGCGAATCGACCACCGCCATTCCCGAGATCACCTCGGCGATGGGCGGGAATCCGAACCCGCTCAGCGAGTCGAGCTTCGGGTTGTTGCCCAGGTTGATGAACAGTTGCACCGACCGCGTGCCGGGGCCGCCGCGCGCGTAGGAGATCGTTCCACGCGAGTTGCTGTGCCTCACCGGCTCGTCGGCAATGCAGCGAACCCGCCACGCCTGGTTTACCTTGGGGTCGCCCGACAACCCGAACTGCGCGACGTAGCCCTTGAGGACGCGGAAGAACCGCGCATCGTCATAGTGCCGGTCACGCACGAGCTGATAGAAGCGATCGACGCCGATCGGCGCCCACTGCTTGCGTGCCATCACGTCCACGCGGCCCCGACTCGTCTCGAGCGCGACGACGAAGCTGTCGGGCACCGCGACGTTCGGGTCGGGCGCTTCCTGCTTGCAGCCGAACGGCGAAAGGCACGATGACGCGCCCACCAACGCGCCCGCCAGCACGACCACTCGCGCAACGCGATTCATCGCGGTGTCCCCGCTCGACTCGGGGGAAGCACGACCGGCGCCGGCGCTTGGGGCGGGCCGGCGGTAAGTGCGTCGGAAACGCGCTCGCGTTGATGGTCGTTGATGCTCGTGAGCAGGGCCACGAGGTTCACCGACTCGATGAGCGTTCGCTCGCGCTTGATGGTCTGGGGTTGGGCGGCGCTCACGAACTGGGACGGATCCAGCGCGCGGACCGCCGCGGCGCGCGCCGCCGAATCCGGATACAGGTGCACCTCGAGTAGCGCCGTGAGACCGATCTTCACCACGAGCCCCGTGCCGCCGAGCGCGGCTTCCCGCGGCTTGGCGGTCGAGTCGAGCCTCGGTGCGAGCCCGGCGCGCTCGAGCCGGTACAGCACGGAGCACTCGGCCCAGACGCCAGTCGAAGGACATCTGCTCGCGGCCCCCGCGACGCTCGCCGCCGGCGCCGCGGGCGTCGCGGGCGTCGCGGACCCGCTCGTGGCTGGGGGCGACGCCGGCTTCCCGCACGCGACCGCGGCCAGCACCGCGACGAGAGCGCGCCTCACGCCTCCACCGCCGCCGCAATCTGCGCTCGGAGTTCCTTCCGCCTCCCGCGCCGCCACCGCTTCCACCGCGCCAGCGCCACGAGCATCGCCAGCATGATCACCGTCATGACGACCGAGATCCCATCGGCCACTCGCCCCCTTTTGGCCAGGTCCGCCGCGATGTAGGTCAATCCGAGCGGGAGTCCAATGCTCGCCGTGAACACGTTGGTCGCGATCGACTCGCGTGTGTCGAACTCCTCGAGCGGCGAGAGCTGGAGCTCGACGCGCTTGCGGTAGGCGTGGCGGTACAACAGGGCGAAGACGCCGAACACGGCCATCCACCCCAGCGCATAGATCACCATCAGCGTCGCCGCGCGCTCGTCCCTGAACAGGTTCGGAGCCGCCGGATCGGGGAATCCCGCCACGGCCAGCACCCGCTCCATGATCGCCGTGAACACGAACTTCAGCGGATACACGAAGAACAGGACCACGAACAACAACACGGCCGTGAGGTTGACCGTGGTATTGTCCTCCAGCCCGTACCGCCGGAAGAACCCGAACTGCAACCGCCACACTCTGAACAGCAAGCCAAAGGTGATGGCGAAGGCGAAGAATCCGCGCATCGCGTGGAGCACCTCGCCGGCCGTCGTGGGCACTTCGAGCGAAATGATGAGCAGGGTGATCGCGAAGCCGAAGACCGCGTCGCTCAACCCCTCGACGCGCGAGATCTCCTTGCCGCGAACTCGCCAATCGCCTTCATGCATCCGCAGATGATGCGGGCACGAGCGGCATGTCCGCAACGCCCCGGCGCGCCACCACGGCGCCGGCCACGAGATCGCCGGTCACGTTCGCCATCGTTCCGACCAGGTCGGGAATCGTGTCCGCCGCGATCAGCAGCGCCACGCCCTCCGGCGGAATTCCGAAGCTCGCCAGCACCGGCGCCAGCAAGAGCTGTGCACCCTGCGGCACGCCGGGGATCGTCAGGCTCAGCGCCACCGCGGTGAACGCGATCGCCGACAATGCGCCGCTCCCGAGCGGCACACCGTACAATCGGGCGAGAAACGCCGTCCCGACCAGCCAGGTGATCGGCGTCGCGATCTTGAAGACCGACACCGACAGCGGGAGCACGAACCCGCCGATCTCCCGCGGCAGCCCCAGGCTCCTCGAGCCCTCCACGAGCGCCGGCAGCGACGCGAGCGATGAGCTCGAGCTCAGCGCCACGGCCTGCGCCGGCAGCACGGCGCGGATGAACGCGGGCAACGAGATCCTGCCCACGATGGCCGCCACCGGATAAATGAGGAGCGTGAACAGCACGAGCACCGCCGAGATGGCGACGATGTAGTACGCCATCGCTCCGGCGAGTGCCACGCCCGCCCGGCTCGCCGCGGCGATCACGAGCGCGAACACTCCGATCGGCGCGGCGGCGATGACCCACCCGACGATGCGCGTCATCGCGCCGGCGACCGAGCCGAAGAAATCGACCAGCGACTGTCGGAGCGGCGCATCGATCCGGGCAGCCGCGAGCGCGAAGAGAAGCGTGAACAGGATCAGCGGGAGCATTGCTCCGTTCGCCGCCGCCTCGACCACGTTCGTGGGAACGAGGGAGGTCACCCACGCCGCGAATCCCGGCAGCTTCGTCACCTGCGTGGCCGTCCCGCTGGCGCTCGCCGTGGCGGTGGAGCGCAGGGCGGCCGCCGTCTCCGGCGAGAGCTTCATGTCGGCGATGAGCGGAGGAACCAGCAGCAGTGCCACCAGCGCCGCGAGGGCGAGCAGCACGAAGAACGTCGTGATCGTGGCCGCGCCGAGCCGTCCGAAGCCCCGCGAAGCATCGCGGCCGGCGACGCTCACGAAGAGCAGCGACACGACGAGCGGCACGACCGTCATACGGATCGCGTTCACCCACAGCTGGCCGACGGGCTCGATCCACGAAACAACGCGGAGCGCCGCGGCGCTGTGCGTTGCGCCGACGACGCTCCCAATGATCAGTCCGGCGAGCAGGCCGATGACTACGCGATGGACGCGCACTCGGCCGGCCCGGGGCTTACCGCTTCTTCGCCGACTTACCGCGTGCCGCTGGACGCGCTGCCCGCGCCGGGGCCGAGTGCTTCAGGCCTTTCTTTGAAGTCGACTTTGTCCGGATAGGATGGGCAGCGTGCTTGGCTTTGGCCACCCGCGCCTTGGCCGGAGCCGCTTTCTTTGCCGCCTTCGGCTTGGCGGCCTTGGCCGGAACGTGCTTCGCAACCGCCTTTTTCGCCGGCGCCGCGGCAGCCGGCTTTGCCTGGGCCACGGCCGGGCGCTGCGCGGCCCCCGGCGCCGGCGGATTGGTCCGCGGACGGCCGCCCTTACGAGCCAACTGCGCGTCCGCCAACATCTTAGCGAACGCCTCCTTGGCTTCGGCCATCAACTGCGCATGCGAGATGCGGCGCTCCTGAAGTGCTCGCGCCTTTTCTTCGCGGTAGATCGACTGGGCTGTGGAGCCGTCCATTCGTCAGAGGGCAGAGTGGTTGTGAACGCGTCGCCGGGATAGCTCTGCAATGTAGTCAGTAGCAGAGCCTTACGCGAGGCGGACCATTCCGCGTCGATCGGGCAGCGAACCGGTCGGATCAGGACTTGGAGCGCGCCGATCGCCGAATCTGATTGATGCGGTTGATCATCATCGCCAACTCAGGCTGCTTGTCCGGGTTGTCTCGGATGACGTCGTCCAGAAGGGCTGACGCCTCGTCGTCGGCAACGACGGTGGGCTCGGCCGAGAACCGCTGGTTGTTCATGTGCCGAAGCGGGTCGATGAACACCGGATTCTCGAGCACGACGTCGTGGTCCTGAAACTGAACGCGCACGGCGTAGAATTTCTTCCCGGCCTTTTCCATGTAGCCCACCCGGATCCCGTCCGCCTTTTTCGGCCAGGCGGGAAGTGGCCGCTCGTCACCCTCGGTGCTCCGGTACGTTGTCTTGCCCGGTTTGAGCTCGTTGTAGTTGAGCTCGAAGGCGCCCTGATACATGAATGCGTGCCGCATCGGTCCTCGAGGATCTGGTTTGGTCGCGCACGTCTAACCTTCATTGCCGGCGCCGTCCAGGCTAGCCCCGGCTCATACCGTCACCGCCCGGGCGACTGATACCCCGGTCGGCCTCCAACCATTCGCGTGGATTCCACGTGACCGGCATCGCCCCCACGCGCTCGAATCGGATCCGCGGGTCGTCCGATTGCACCAGCGCCAGGAGTCGCCGCCCCGTGAGCAGGAAACGCCGCGATGTCGTCTCTATGCTGTCGAGAACGGTCTGCGCGAGCTGCGGCTGCGAGCGCGCGAAGGAGTCGTACCGTCGAAAGACCAGCGCCATCCCGCTTTCGTCGGGCACCGGCAATTCAGCGATGCAGTCGATCCACGACGCCAGGTTCTCTCCGTAGTGCGCCGGGAGATTCAGCGTCTGTTGCGCGGCTCGGTGGAAATCGGCCGGCTCCTTCCACGCCACGGCGTCCAGCTCGTGAACGACGTATCCCTGGTGGCGAAACCAGCCGAGGTCGTGTGACAGCACCGCGCCCTTGTGATAGAGCGCCACGGCGCCGCGCTCGAGCAGGCGCCAGTCGAGCCGCGCCACTTCCGCGGGAGCCTTTTCTTTTCGCTTGAAGAACGCCATGAGACCGGGCATGAGTCGCCGATAATCTACCCGGGTGCCACGCCCGCCCGCCGCCGGCGGAGCGCCGTTCGCACGTTCACGAGGCCGCGCAACATGAACACGACCGCGAACGACACGTCGAGCCAGCGCGCGCCCGTGAGCACCGCGAAGTGCGTGAACAGCGGACGCAGGGCGACGAAGGCTCCGATCGCCAGCAACAGTACGCCGAGTACGAGGGTGAACAGCCACCGGGTCGCGGTCACGCCGAATGCTATCCGGCCTGCCGCCGGTCAGCTACTGCGCAGCGCCTCCAGCGGATCGATGCGCGTGGCCCGCCGGGCGGGAACCCAGCTCGCCGCGGCCGCCACCGCGGTGAGAATCCCGCAGACCGCCGCGAACGTGACGGGATCGTGAGGCGTGATGCCGAACACCAGCGTCTTGAGCAGGCGCGCGGCGGCGAACGACAGGAAGCCCCCGATCGCCACGCCGACCACGCCCAACACGAAACCCTGGCGAACGACGAGCCATTGCAGCGAGCGGCCCGACGCTCCGAGCGCGAGTCGCACGCCCAGCTCGTGCGTCCGCTGCGTCACGAAGTACGCGATCACGCCGTACACCCCGATCACCGCGAGCAGCAACCCGGTGCCGCCGAGCAGCGTCAACAACCACTTCGTGAACCGGTCCATCGCCAGGGTCCGGTCGAGCGCCTCGTCCATCGTCGACACGCCGGCCGGCGCGACGAGCGGATCCACCGACGCCACCGCGCGCCGGATCGCCGGCGTCAAGCTCGCCACCGGAACCTTGCCGCGCACGAGGAACGTGTAGCCTCCGTTCAGCCGTTGCGTCGTCGGCATGTAGAGCTCGCGGGGCGCCTCGTGCTTCTGCCCGTTCGCGCGCATGTCGTCCACCACGCCCACGATCTCCATCCACTGCGGATGCTCGGCGCCCGAGTTCGAGATGCGCCGGCCAACCGCGTCCGCCGTTCCGTACAGACGCAGCGCGAGGCCCTTGGACACGATGGCCACCTTTAGCGCGTCTGGACCGTCCGCCACGGTGAACGCACGCCCTCGAAGGAGCCGGAGCCCGAGCGTCGAGAAATACGACGGGTTCACGAACCGCATGTCCGAGTCGGTCGATCCGTCGTCATGCCCGTTGCTCCCTTCGCGCAGCGCCGTCCAGTCCCATCCGCCGGAATAGATCGGCGCGGCTTGCGTGCGCCCGACGGACGCGACGCCCGGGATCGCGGCGATCGCCGCCTCCATCTGTTGAAAGGTGTTCTCGGCGCGCGCCGGATCCTTGTACCGCGACTGCGGCAGTGAAACGGGCACCGCGAGCAGATTGTGCGTGTCGAATCCGATCGGCACGGCCTCCAGCGCGATGGAGCTGCGAATGAGCAACCCCGCCCCGATCAGCAGCATCTGCGCGACGCACAGCTCGCCGATCACGAGCCCCTGGCGCAGGCGCTCCCGCGCCACCCCTCGTGACTCGCGCCCGCCGTCGCGCAACGTTTGCTGCAGATCGAGACGCGCGGCGCGTATCGCGGGCACGAGGCCGAAGACGACCGCGCAGACGAGCGCGAGGAGCAACGTGAAGCCGATCACCGTTCCGTCGAGCGACGTGTCCTGGAGCCGCGGGATCTGCGCCGGGGCCGTGACGAGGAATCGGACGCCGATGAACGCGACGCCCAATCCGACGACCGCGCCGGCCACGCCGAGCAACAGGCTTTCGACGAGCATCTGCACCACGAGGCGCCCGCGCGTGGCGCCGAGCGCGCCACGAATCGCGACCTCGCCCCGGCGCGCGGCCGCGCGCGCCAACAAGAGGTTGGCGATGTTGACGCAGGCGATGAGCAGCACGAGACTCACCGCGCCAAGGAGCAGATAGAGCCGGGTGCGCTGGTCGCCGACCACGCTGTCCACGAGCGGTGTAGCGATCACTCCGCCATCGTAGCCCATGTTGGGATGTTCCCGGGCGAGCGGCATCTCGATCTGCTCGAGCTGGCGCACCGCGGTCCGGGGAGCGGCATTCGGCTCGAGCAGCCCGTACACGGACAGCTCGTGATCCCCGAAGTCGTTGAAGCGCCACGCCGGCGGCGCGAGGGGAGCCCAGATTCGCTCCGCGGGAGGTGCGAGAATATAGGCACTCGGCGCGACGCCGATGATCGTGGTCGGCCGTCCCTCGAGCACGATCACCTTGCCGATCACGTTCGAGTCGGCGTTGAACCGCGTCTGCCAGAGCGCGTACGAGATGACCGCGACCGGCGTCGCGCCCTCGCGATCCTCGGCGTCCGAGTAGTACCGCCCGAGGACGGGCGGAATGAACATCGCCTTCCAGTAGCCGGCCGTCGCGAGAACCGTGGCGATCGGCGTGGGGTCGCCCTGGCCGGTCATCGTCCAGGGTCTCGTGCCCCACGTCGCGCCGAGCGCCTCGAATCCCCGCGCTCCCTGTTGCCACTTGTAGAAGTTCCCGAATGGCAAACAGCACATGGAGCCCTGGCCGTTCCGCTCGGAGAGCGTCAGGATGCGCTCGGCGTGGGCGTACGGGAGCGGGCGGAGCAGCACGCTGTGCACGACGCTGAAGATCGCGCTGTTCGCGCCGATCCCGAGCGCCAGCGTGAGCACCGCGACCGTCGTGAAGGCGGGGCTCTTGCGAAGTTGCCGCAGGCCAAAGACCAGATCCTGCGTCAGGGCGTCGAGCCATTCCGTGCGTGCCATGTCGCGCTCCCGCTGCCGGCTGAGCGTGTAGAGGGTTCGTTGAATGCCGGCCACGTCGCCGAACTTCCGCCGCGCGGCCTCGCGCGCGTCGTCGCGCGTCATCCCCGCGGCGACGAGCTCCTCGATCGTCGACTCGAGGTGGAACGACAGCTCGTCGTTCACGTCGCCCGTCGCGTCGCCGCGCCAGAAGCGGAGGTACCGCCGCCAGACCGGGACGCGATCGTCGCCATCTCGCGACATGGCGTCAGCCCGGCTGGCGGCGCGCGGTCATGATCCGGCCGATCGCGCTGGTGAGCTCGTTCCACGCCTCGGTTTCGGCGGTGAGCTGCCGCCGCCCCGCGCTCGTGAGCCGATAGTACTTGGCGCGGCGCCCGTTCTCGGTGAGCGCCCACTGCGCCTTGATCCAGCCGCGGTTCTCCATGCGGTACAGCGCCGGGTAGAGGGAGCCCTCCTCGACCTGCAGCGCGTCGCGCGTGGTGAGCTGGATCCAGCGGGCGACGCCGAAGCCGTGCATCGGCCCCCACGACAGCGTCTTGAGGACGATCAGGTCGAGCGTGCCCTGAAGCAGATCGATCGGCGAGCGTGCCACGCGCGAGCTCCCTTAGGGTATCTGAGGGACACGATATCCCTCCTCCATCAGAGCGTCTAGGGTACCGTCGAGGCGTTGGACAGGGCGAGCCATGAAAAGGTTCGAACGACCGCGTCAGCCGTAGCCGTCAGCCGTAGCCGTCAGCCGTAGCCGTCAGCCGTAGCCGTCAGCCGTAGCCGT
>Ga0316628_100005245_pt1 | contig 10342 bp, 8 predicted proteins | sample OWC_Aug_M2_C1_D5_FD_207648 | JGI IMG/M metagenome (GOLD analysis project Ga0316628, IMG submission 207648) | Wetland soil microbial communities from Old Woman Creek delta, Ohio, United States - OWC_Aug_M2_C1_D5_C | ecosystem: Environmental > Terrestrial > Soil > Wetlands | place: USA: Ohio... | reverse complement strand
GCGCGCTCGCCTCTCAGACGGCGCTCCCCGCCCCCGGCGCGGCCGATCGGGCCCGGGCAGCGGAGATCCTGGACCGGCCCGTCTTTCGCCGCGCGCGCGCCGACCCGGAGGCCCTCCGGCGCTGGCTCCTGGAGCGGTGGCAGCGCCTGGTCGACCTGCGCGAGATGGGCGGGGCCCAGCGCTACGCTGCGTTCGGCCGGGCCATCTTCCTCCTCGCCGCCGGGGCGGCCGCGCTGGTCGGGCTGCTCGCGCTGCGTCGCCGGCGCTCCCCCCTCGCCGCACCCGCCCCGGAACCGGAACCGTCCTCCCCGGCCGCGGATGCGCGCCTCGACGGGGCCGAGGAGGCCGCGGCCCGGGGCGAGGGCGTCCGCGCCATCCGGCTGGCGCTGCTGGCGGCGCTGGCCGCCCTGGAGCGCCGCGGCGCCGTGCCGCCCGGGCGCGCCCTCACCAACGGGGAACTGGTCGAGGAGCTCCGCGACGAGCAGCCGGAGCGGCTGGACGCGCTCCGCACCCTGTCGCACCTCTTCGACCGCGCCGTGTACGGCGGCCTGCCCGCGGGCTCGGACGACGCCGACGCGGCGCTGCGGGCGGCACGGGCGCTCGGCGCAGGGGATCCCCGATGAAGCGATGGGCCGCCGGCCTGGGCGTCTTCGCGGCGCTGGCGCTGCTCGTCGCGGCGGTGGTGCTGCGGCAGTCGGAGGGGGGGGCCGAGCTGTCGAGCCTGGCCGCCGCCGACAACCCGGGCCCGCGCGGCCTGGCGGCCGCGCGCGAGCTCCTGCGGGCGACGGGGGCTCTCGTGGCCCGGCGCGGCCCGCGGGAGCCGGCGATGCCGGGCGCGGCGGCGGTGCTGGTGGCGGCGCCCGGCGCAGCCCTCACCCGCGACGACGCCTCGTCCCTGCTGGCCGAGGCGGCCCGGGGCGCGACGGTGGTGATCGCGCTCGGCCGCGCTCCCCAGCCGGCGCTGATCGAGGCCCTCGGCGTCGAGGCCACCCCCGGAACGGCCCCGCGGCTCGCGCACGGGCTGGCCCCGCACCGGCTGGTGGGCGACCTGTCGCTCCCGGGGCGGAGCGCAGCGCTCGCGCTCACCCGGCCCGGCGGGCTGCCCGTGTCCGGATCCGCGGGGTGGACGAGCGCGCTCTCCATCCCGTCCGGCCGGGGAGAGATCCTGGTCCTGTCCGGGCCGGAGCCGCTCGAGAACGCGCACCTGGCCGAGGGCGATGCGGCCTCGCTGGTGGTGCGGCTGGGCACGCTCGGGCCGGTGGTCTTCGACGAGCGCTTCCTGGCCGCGCCGCGGGCCGCGGCCCCCCCCTCGCGCCGCGCGCTCCTGCTCCTCGCAGCGCAGCTCCTGCTGGCCGGGGTGGCCCTGGTGCTGGCGCGGGGGCGGCGCCTGGGCGCCGTCCGGCCGCCGCTCCCGGCCGTGGCGGGCCGCACCGCGCCAGCGTACCTGGCCTCGCTGGCCGCGCTCTACCGGCGCGCCGGCGCCGAGCAGGAGCTGGCGGCGCAGGCCTGGCGCGGGCTGCGGCGCCGGCTCGACCGGCGCTGGGGCATCCCGGCCCGGCTCGCGGATGCCCAGGCGGCGCGGCGCGTGGCCGGGCGCAGCCCCGAGGCCGCGCTGGCGCTGGCACGCGGCAGCGCCGCGCTGGCCGGCGGCGGCGCCGGCGTCCTGCTGCAGGTGACGCGCGCGGCGGCCGACGCGGAGCGGGGGCTGGACGGCAGGCGCTGAGCGTCCCGGACTTGCCCGCCGTGGCACGGCCTCGCGTATCATGCGCCCGTGTTCCTCGTGCTCTCCAAGGTGCTCGACCTCCTCCTCGGTCCGCTCACCTGGGCCCTGCTCCTGGGATTGCTGGCGCTGCTCTGGCAGCGGCGGCCGGGGCACGCGCGGTGGCTGCTGGGGATCGGCCTGGCCGTGCTGCTGGTGTTCTCGCTCGAGCCGGTCTCGCGCGGCCTCTACGCCCGGCTCGAGTCGGGCGCCCGGGACACCTACCAGCCGGACCCGCCCTACGACGTGGTGGTGGTGCTGGGCGGGGTCATCGACACGGGCGCCATGCGGAGGAGCGGCCAGCTGGAGCTGAACGACGCCGCCGATCGCATCTCCCAGGCCGCCATCCTCCTCCGCACCGGCAAGGCGAAGGTGGCGCTCCTCTCCGGCGGGATCACCTTCCCGAAGCCCGGCGATCCGCCCTCCGAGGCGGTGGTGATGGCGGGGTGGATGCGCGATCAGGGGATCCCGCCGGACCGGCTGGTGCTGGAGGAGAAGAGCCGCAACACGCGGGAGAACGCCGTGCAGTCGGCGGCCATCATCGCCGCCCGCGGCTGGAAGCGCGTGCTCCTGCTGACGAGCGCCTGGCACGCGCCGCGCGCGCTGGGCTGCTTCCGCGCGGTCGGTCTCTCGCCCGATCTCCTGACGGTGGATCACCACTCCGGCAGCGGCGGCAGCGCCGCCTGGCTGCCGCGGGCCTCCTCCCTCTCCGCCTCCACCGACGCGCTGCGCGAGCTGCTGGGAGGGCTGGTGTACCGCGCCATGGGGTACGCGAAATGAACCGTGAGCTGGCCGCCGCCGCGCGGCTCGAGGGCGAGATCGGCAAGGTGGTGGTGGGGCAGCGCAGGCCCGTGGCCGAGCTCCTGGCGGCGCTGGTGGCCGGGGGACACGTGCTGCTCGAGGGCGTCCCGGGGCTGGCCAAGACCCTCCTGGCCAAGGCCCTGGCGCGCGCGCTCGACCTGCGCTTCGGCCGGATCCAGTTCACGCCCGACCTCATGCCCGGCGACATCCTGGGAACCAGCGTCTACCGCCCCGACCACGGCACCTTCGAGCTGCGGCGGGGCCCCATCTTCACCGAGGTGCTGCTCGCCGACGAGGTGAACCGGACCCCGCCCAAGACCCAGGCGGCGCTGCTCGAGGCCATGGAGGAGCGGCAGGTCACGCTCGACGGCCAGCGCCAGCCCTTGCCCGAGACCTTCTTCGTCATCGCCACGCAGAACCCGGTGGAGTACGAGGGCACCTACCCGCTGCCCGAGGCCCAGGCGGACCGGTTCCTGATGAAGGTCCGGGTCGACTACCCCGCCGCAGCCGAGGAGGTCGAGATCCTCCGGCGCGCCGCCGCCGGGCTGGACGTGCACGACCTGGCCGCCGCAGGGGTCTCGCCGGTGATCTCGCGCGAGGAGCTGGCGGCGCTCCGCGGCGCGGCCCGCACCCTTCCCGTCGCGCCGGAGGTGCTGGAGTACGTGTCGCGCCTCGTGCGGGCCAGCCGCGAGCTTCCGCGCGCGCGGCTCGGCGCCAGCCCGCGCGCCGGGGTGGGCCTGCTGGCCGCCGCCCGATCGCGGGCCGCCATGGCCGGCGCCGGATGGGTGAGCCCGGAGGACGTGAAGGCCATGGCCCTGCCGGTCCTGCGGCACCGCTTCCTGCTCCGGCCCGAGGCCGAACTGGAGGGGGCGACGCCGGACGACCTCGTGCAGGAGCTCCTCGACGGGGTCGAGGTGCCGAGGTAGGTGCCCGGCAGCGAGTTGCGGGTTTCTGCTGCCTGTCCGGCGGCTCACGGAGGCAGCACGCCGGCCCGCCGCAGCGCCTCGAGCAGGAGCGCGCTCACCCGGGCGTGCTGGGCCAGCCACTCGGCGTGGGCGCCCGGCCCGACCCGGTTCGCCACCGCCAGCGCTGCCGCCGCGGGGACCCCTGAGGCGTGGCAGGCCGCGAACACGCCAGTGAGCTCGAGGTGCTCGACAGCGGCGATGCCGGCCAGCGCGCGGGCGCCCTCCTCGGTGCGGGTGATGGCCGGCGGCACCGCCACCGCGTGGGCCGGGAACGGCAGCGGCCAGGTGGCCGGCCAGCGCAGCCGCTCGGCCTCGGGCCGGTAGGCGCGCCCGGTCCGCTCCTCCACGGATGTGGCGATGGCCTCGCCTGCGGACACGACGTCGCCGACCCGCAGCCGATCGTCGAGCGCCCCGCACGTGCCGACGAAGAGGACCCGCTCCGGCCGGTGGGCCGAGAGCAGGCGCGCCGTCTCGACGGCCGCGGTCAGGGCGCCGACCCCGGTGACGGCGGCGGTCCACCCCGCGGGCGGCGAGGCGTCGAGCCCGGCCAGCTCGGGCGGAAAGGCGGCCAGGAGCAGGGACGGCATGGGGGAATCCTGGCGCAGGACGGGGCGCAGGGCCAGCCCCAACGTGGTCCTCGGGGCTCGCGCCTCAGGGAGCGTGAAGTCGGTCCCATCCCCGCCCGCAGCCCTCGAGCTACGGCGCCGAGGCCTCCTCGATCACCGCCCGGAAGTCCGGCTTGGGCGAAAACTCCGAGAAGAGGAGCGGCGCGTCCGGCGCGCGCAGCCACGAGCTCTCGTCGTTCACGCCCCACAGCACCACCGCGTCGATGAGCTGCCGGTTCCGGCGGAACATGCGGAAGAGCTCGCGGTACCGCTGCGCGTGCGCTGCCAGCAGCTCCGGGGTGCGCTCGGGCATGGGCGCGCGGGCTCGCGGGCGCAGGCTGACGTCGAGCTCGGTGACCTGGTTGCGGAGGCCGAGCTCCCCGACGGCCTGGATGGACCGCTCCAGCTCGCCCACCTCCGGGTAGGTCGAGTAGAGATGCGCCTGGTGCCCGACGCCGTGGACCGGGACGCCCTTCCGCTGGAGCGATCTCATCAGCTCCAGGATGAGATCGCGCTTGGCGGGGCTCTCGGTGTCGTAGTCGTTGTAGAAGAGGAGCGCCTCGGGGTCGGCCTCGTGCGCGAACCGGAAGGCGAGCTCGACGTACTCGGGCCCGATGATCCGGTACCAGTCGCTCTTGCGCCAGCCGTTCTCCGTCTCGATCCCCGGCTCGGCCGCCACCACCGCCGGCCCCGCGCGCCGGGAAGGCGGGTGATCCCGTCCCCTCGCTGGCCCGGGCGTACGAGCGCCGCGACCAGCCAGATTCCACGATGCGAGTGCATGCCATGCCTCTCGGCGGCGCCGCCGGCGCTCAGAAGGAGGTGGGGATGGCCGCCTCGAGCCCGTAGTACTCGTAGTCCGTGCTGCCGAGGGTGAGCGTCCTGGGCAGACCGCCCGCGACGACGCAGGCTGCCGAGGTGTCGCCCGGGTCGGTCACCCAGGCGCTCCCGTTCCACGAGTGCGTGGCGTGAAGCGCCAGCGTGCCCTGGCTGTCGTCGGTGGGAGTGGTGCGCGTGAACGTGTAGGTTCCCTTCCAGGCATGCACGCCCCCGCTCACGTCGCCGACGGTTCCGGAGAGGTAGGTGACATCGGAGAACGTCCCGTCCGATCGGAGGTTCAGGACGTCCGGGCCGACCACCATCCCACCCGAGACGTACTTCCACTGCCCCTGGTAGGCCAGCGGGAAGGACGTCGGGATGGCCGCCTGGGCGGCATGGTACTCGTAGTGGAACGTGTCGCCGGAGCCGTCGAAGCTCATCGTGCGGGGCGATCCGGCGGTGATCACCAGCGCGCCCGAGACGTCGTCCGCGCTGGCCTTCCAGGCGCCCGCCTGCCAGACATGCGTGCGATGGAAGGCGAGCGTCCCCTGGGTCTCGCCCCCGGGAGTGTCCGGCGTGAACGTGTAGGTTCCCTTCTCGGCCCGCACGCCGCCGCTCAGGTCCTCGATGGTGTGCGAGTAGTAGGTGACGTCCGAGTACGTGCCGTCCGACCTCAGGTTCAGGATGTCCGGGCCGGACACCATCCCGCCCGACACGTACTCCCACTGCCCCTCGTAGGCCTTGGCGCCGGAGCTGGAGCCTCCGCCCCCGCACGCCGCGAGCGCGAGACCGGCGGCGACGGCGACGAGCGGCACGGCACGGTTGAGCCGGACGGTGCGCATGACCCCTCCTGCGTGGAAGACGAGATCGGACCGCGGGCCATGGGTCCCGGCGCCGGGACGTGCCGCGGCCGCTGCAACCCTCGGTCTGGGATGCTGCCACGATCGATCCGGTGCGGCAATGCGGGGAACCACGGGGCAGCGGCGTTCCTGCTTCCGGGACGAGGTGGGCTGCGCTACCGTGCTCGACGTGCACGACGCTGCGTTGATCCGGCGGAGCGGCAACCGGGGAGCGCCCTCGGTCCTCCCCGCCGTCGTCCTCGCCTTCCTGATGCCCGCGCTCGGCTGCAGCTCGGGCGGAGGCGGATCGGGCCTCACGGGCGTTCGAATCGTCCCCGGCGGCGCCGCCGTCACCACCCGGCCCGGCGTGGAGGCCTCGCTGGCGCTGGGGCTCGAGGCCACCTACGCCGACGGCGGCACGGCGCTGGCCGAGAACGCCGTCTGGTCGGGCGCCACCGAGGGGGTCGGCAGCGTGAGCTCCGAGGGCGTGGTCATCGCCACCGGCGCCGCCCCCGGCACCGTCGAGGTCGAGGCCTCGTGGTCCGGCCGGACCGCGCGGCTCGCGGTTCCGGTGTACCTGAGCGAGGCCACCTTCCTCTCCGGGCTGGACGGCAGCGCCGAGGCGCTCATGGCCGCCGGCCCGGCGGCCGATCCCGGCGCCGCGCCGGCCTGGGAGTACCCGGAGGAAGGGACCCTGTTCCCGGCGCGCTTCACGCCGCCGGTCCTGCAGTGGAACGCCAACGGCAACTCCGTGTTCCGGCTGACCCTGACCGGCGGCGCGGCGAACGCGACCGTGTACACGCGCGGCAGCGAGTACCAGCCCTCCCGCGCCGAGTGGTTGGCCCTGGGCGCGGACTACGGGGCGCCGCTGGTGCTCGAGCTCATGGGCAAGGCGGACCTCGATGCCGCCAGCCCGCGCGCCACCGCGCCGGCCCGCACCATCACCACGGCCGATGCCTCGCTGGAGGGTCTGCTCGCGTACCGCCGCATCGAGCCCATGGATGTCGCCTTGGCCGATCCCAGCGCCGGCAGCAGCTCCCGCCCGCTGCTGACCCGGGAACAGAGCGCGGCCAACTGCACCGGCTGCCACACGGCCACCTCGGACGGCTCGCGCCTGCTGGTCGCCACCTGGCACGACTTCCACCCGACGGTGGGCGTGAGCGAGCTCACCACCCCGGATCCGCTGGCATTCGAGAGCGCGAGCATCGCGCCCGCGCCGCCCGCGGTCGCCCAGGGCGACGCGCTGGGCGCGTCATTCACCACCTTTGCGCCCGGGGGCGAGCGCGCCGCGGGCGTGTACTACGGGCGGATGTGGCTGGCCGACACGCCCCCGGGCGGCGCGCCCTCGCTGCGGGCGCTGGTCCCGCGCGCCGAGGTGCGGGGCTGCACGCGCGCCGGCGTGGGGGGCGCCACGGCCACGCAGTGCGCCGGGTACGCGTGCTTCGATCGGCCGGCGGTCTGCGACGGCAGCTCCTGCCCCGCCCCCGAGGGCTGCATGCTCCCGGCCCATCCGGCCTGGAGCCCGGACGGGACCCGGCTCGCCTACGTGGCGCGTTCCGGCCGGGAGGACTGGGCCTTCACCGGCGCGGATCTCATGCTCATGCCGTGGGACGGCGCCGCGTTCGGCGATCCCCAGCTCCTCCTCCCCCGCGGCGCCACCGCCGCCACCGCCACGCTGAGCTATCCGAGCTGGTCGCCGGACTCGCGCTGGCTTGCGGTCCTGAGCGGGCCCACGACCGAGCGGTACGCCACCGCCTCCTTCGTGGAACTGGTCGATCCCGTCACCGGCGCCCTCACCCCGCTCTCCCGCGGCGCGCCGGACGGGCTGAGCGGCCACCCGGCGTTCACCCCGTTCATCGAGGGCGGCAAGTACTGGATCGTGTTCCACTCGGTGCGGCCTTACGGCCACCTCGGCGACCGGAAGCAGATCTGGGCCATGGCAGTGGACGCCTCGCCATCGCCCGGCGCCGATCCCAGCCATCCCGCGTTCTGGGTGCCGGGCCAGGATCCCGAGACCACCAACATCCAGGCCGCCTGGACGCCGCCGGCCTGCCGCGGCCGCGGCTTCACCTGCTCGGGGGCGCTCGAGTGCTGCCCGGGCACGACCTGCGCCGAGGCCGAGGCCGGGGTGCGCCGCTGCCTGCCCATCGCCGGCTGCGCCATGCCGGCCGAGCCGTGCAGCGCCGACCTCGATTGCTGCCCGCAGGCGCCCCTGGCGCGCTGCCGGGAGAACCTCGACGGCGTCCGCGCCTGCCAGGTGACGGCACCGTGAGCTCGCGGGCGGCGCGCCGGCTCAGGCGCGGCGCACCGCCCGGATCGCCTCCGACAGGCCGTCGGCGGTGATCTCCGGGCCGTCCACCAGCTCCGCCGCCCAGCCCGCCTCGGCCGCGCTCCGGAACACCCGCATCGGCAGGCCCCCGGAGTGCCGCTGCAGGCCGGCCATCAGGGCCCGGACGAACGCGGCCACGAACACGCTCCCCTCGAAGATCGTCCCCACCCCCGCGACCTCCGGCGACCCGTCCTGCATCGCCCGGCGCAGCGCTGCGCGCATCGCCTCGTCGGGCGGCCGGACCGGCTGCGGCGGGACCACGTTCAGGAGCACCACGCCGCCGGGCCGCGCCGCCGCCCAGGAAGGGGCCAGCGCGTGCAGCCGCTCGATGCCCTCCGCGGTGCTGCGCGTGCGAAACACCAGCAGCAGCACCCGGCCCCAGCCGGCGGCCGAGAAGTCCTTCGTCCGCTCCAGGAACTCGACCTCGCGTCCCGGGCTCCCGGGCGGCTCCATCCGTGCCATGCCTCCGCTATGATGTCATCTCCTTCGCCCGCCCGGCCATCCCATGCCCATCCCCGCGTACCGCGACCCCGCCCTCTCCGTCGACGCGCGCACCGCCGATCTCCTGGGCCGCATGACGCTGGAGGAGAAGGTCGGACAGCTCATGATGTGGGACGGCCGGGAGGACCTGTCGTTCGTCCGCTCCCACCAGCCCGGCTCGGTGGTCCACCTGCTGGGCGCGAAGCTCGAGCGCGCCATGGCCCTGGCCGCGCAGACGCGGCTGGCCATCCCGCTGCTGGTGGGCGAGGACGGCATCCACGGGCACTCCTTCTGGCCCGGCGCCACCATCTTCCCCACCCAGCTGGCGCTGGCCGCGAGCTGGGATCCGGAGCTGGTGGAGAAGGTCGGCCGCGTCACCGCCGAGGAGATGGCGGCCACCGGGGTCCACTGGACCTTCTCGCCGGTCCTGTGCCTGACCCGCGACCTGCGCTGGGGCCGGGTGGGCGAGACCTTCGGCGAGGATCCGTTCGTGATCGGCGAGCTGGGCGCGGCGCTCATCCGCGGGCTCCAGGGGCGCGGCCTCGACGACCCGGCCGGCGTCCTGGCCTCCGCCAAGCACTACGCCGGCTACTCCGAGACGCAGGGCGGACGCGACGCCTCCGAGGCCGACATCTCCCGCCGCAAGCTGCGCAGCTTCTTCCTGCCGCCGTTCGAGCGGGCCGCCCGCGCCGGCGCCGCAACCTTCATGACCGGCTACCAGTCGATGGACGGGGTGCCGTCCACCGCCAACCGCTGGCTGCTCCACGACGTGCTCCGTGAGGAGTGGGGCTACCCGGGCCTGCTCGTGACCGACTGGAACAACGTGGGCCGGCTGGTCGACGAGCAGCGCGTGTGCGCCTCCTTCGTCGAGGCAGCGGTGGTGGCCCTCCGCGCCGGCAACGACATCGTGATGGTGACGCCGCAGTTCTACGACGGGGCGCTGGAGGCGGTGCGGACCGGCCAGCTGGCCGAGGCCGAGATCGACGCGCCCTGCCGGCGGCTGCTGGCGCTCAAGATCCGCATGGGCCTGTTCGAGAACCCGCGGCGCCCCGACCCGCCGCGCGCCGCCGCCGAGATCGCCCGCCCCGACCACCGTGCCCTGAACCTGGCCGCCGCGCGGGAGAGCCTGGTGCTCCTGCAGAACGACGGCCTGCTCCCGCTCGATCCCCATGCCATCCGGACCATCGCCGTGGTCGGCCCCAACGCGGACGACGATCTGGCCCAGCTGGGCGACTGGTCGCTGGGGTCGTCCCAGCATCCGCCCTCCGCCGGCAAGCACCCCCGGGACCGGACCACCACCGTGCTCGACGGAATCCGCGCCCTGGCGCCGGCCGGCTGCGCCGTGCTCCACGCCGCCGGCTGCTCGATCGAGGACACCGATGCGGGCGGCATGCCCGCAGCGGTGGCCGCCGCGGAGCGCGCGGACGTGGTGGTGGTGGTGGTGGGCGACGCGCTGCGCTTCGTGGGCGAGTGCAACAGCACCGCCACCCTCGAGCTGCAGGGTGGGCAGATCGGCCTGCTCGACGCCCTGGAGAGGACCGGCAAGCCGCTGGTGGTGGTGCTGGTGAACAGCAAGCCGCTGGTGCTGCCGCCCTCCGCCCGCCGCGCCCGGGCCATCCTGGAGGCCTTCAACCCCGGCATGGAGGGCGGGCGCGCGGTGGCCGAGGCGCTCCTCGGCATGCTCAACCCGTCGGGAAAGCTGACCGTGTCGATCCCGGTGCACGTCGGTCAGCAGCCGGTCTTCTATT
>Ga0316628_100005244_pt1 | contig 10342 bp, 8 predicted proteins | sample OWC_Aug_M2_C1_D5_FD_207648 | JGI IMG/M metagenome (GOLD analysis project Ga0316628, IMG submission 207648) | Wetland soil microbial communities from Old Woman Creek delta, Ohio, United States - OWC_Aug_M2_C1_D5_C | ecosystem: Environmental > Terrestrial > Soil > Wetlands | place: USA: Ohio... | reverse complement strand
CCTGGAGCACGGTCGGCAGGGACGCGATGGGAAACACGAACCCCGACAACAGGAAGCTCGGCAGGAAGGTCGAGACCATCGCGGCCATCATGGCGACCTGCTGGGTTTTTGCGCGGGTCGAAATGAGCACGCCGATGGAAAGCGCGCAGTACACGTAGGCCAGCGAGGCAAGAAGAAGAAACGGGGCGTTCCCCCGGAACGGCACCCGGAAAACCAGGATCGAAAAGAGGATGACGATGCCCGAATCGATCAGTGCCAGCAGGATGTAGGGCGCCGCCTTTCCCGCCACCATTTCGAAGGGCCGGATCGGCGACACGAGGATCTGCTCCAGGGTGCCGGTTTCCCGTTCGCGGACAAGGGTCACCGACGTCAGCAGGGCGCAGATCATCATCATCAGCACGGCGACCAGCCCGGGAACGATGAAGTGCGCGCTTTTCAGCTCCGGATTGTACCAGAGCCGCGCCTCGACCGAGACCGGCAAACGGATGGTTTCGGCGTTGAGCTCGAGGGTCCGGAGCGCGCAGAAGGAGCGCAGGTAATTGATGGCCACGGTGGCCGTGTTCGAGTTGGATCCGTCGACGAGAAGCTGCACGCGGATTCCGGATTCGGTCTTGAGGTCCCGTCCGAAGTGTTCCGGAATGATCAGCGCGGCGGTGTAGGCCCTCTCGAGCATGTCGTGCTCAATCCCGCCTCTTCCCGGCAGCTCGCGGCTGATCCTGAAATAGCCGGAGCTGGTCAGATCGCGCACGAACGACCGGGAGGAGGAAGAACGGTCCTGGTCGAGCAGGCCGAGCCGGATTTCCTTGATGTCGAAGCTGATGGCGTATCCGTATACGAAAATCATCAGCACCGGCCAGATGAAGACGATGATCAGGCTTCTCGGATCGCGGAGAATGTGGAGGACCTCCTTCTGGAGGATGGCGAAAAGCCTGGGTTTCATTTCTGCTCCCGTATTTTCCCGCGGATGAGGTCGACGAACACGTCCTCGACCGTTTTCTTTCCGAACCGTTTTTTTAATTCCTGCGGGGATCCGATTGCGGCGATCTTCCCCTCGTGCATGATGGAAAGCCGGTTGCAGTATTCCGCCTCGTCCATGTAATGCGTGGTCACGAAGACCGTGGTGCCGGCCTCGGCCAGCTCGTAGATCAGCTTCCAGAATTCCCGGCGGGAGATGGGATCCACGCCCCCGGTGGGCTCGTCCAGAAAGAGCACCCTGGGATGGTGCAGCAGGCAGGACGTCAGCGCCAGACGCTGTTTCCATCCGAGCGGGATGTCCCCCGTCATCCGGTCGTAATGCGCCTTCAGGTCGGTGAACCGTGCCGCCTTATCCAGCGCCCGCCGGAAGGCATCGCCTGAAAGCCCGTAGATCCCGCCGTAGAATTCGAGATTTTCATGAACGGTCAGGTCGTCGTACAGCGAGAATTTCTGCGACATGTACCCGATATGGCTTTTGATTTCCTCGGACTGGGTGGCGATGTCGAAACCCTCCACCGAGCCGCGTCCGGACGTCGGCAGCAGAAGCCCGCAGAGTATCTTGATCGTCGTCGTCTTGCCCGCCCCGTTCGCGCCCAGAAATCCGAAAATCTCCCCGTCGCGGACCTGGAACGAAATGCCGTCCACGGCCGTGAACGATCCGAAACGGCGCGTCAGATGTTCCACCTCAACGGAGAAGGAGTGATTCATTCTATCGGCATGCTCCATCTTATCACCTTGGGTCGCACCTCACACCTGAAAGGTCCTCAAGACCTTTCAGGTGTGAGGTGTGACGCCCCATTCCTAGCGGCTCAACAGCTCGACGAAGACGTCTTCGATGCTCGGCTGGACCCGCTTGAACCCGCCGGCCTTGAGCCCGGATTCGGCCAGCACGCTCTTTGCCTGCCCGGACACCTGTTCGGCCGTTCCGGTCCCGCTGACATGGATGCGGTCGCCGTAACTCTGGACGTTGACAAAACGGGCGCTGGCAGACAGCGCCCTGGCTGCGGCCACATGGTTTTCGCAGGTCAATTCGACCAAAGTGTGCTGGAACAGTCCGGCCAGGGCGTCCGGCCTGGCCGTGTGCAGGATCCGTCCCCTGTCCATGAGCGCGACGCGATCGCATTTCGCGGCTTCGTCCATGTAGGGCGTGGTGACGAGCAGAGTGACGCCCTGTTGTTTCAATTCGCCCAGAATGTCCCAGAATTCGCGACGCGATACGGGATCCACTCCGGTCGTCGGCTCGTCAAGGAGGAGAACCCTGGGAGTGTGGATCAGGGTGCACGAAAGGGCGAGCTTCTGTTTCATCCCTCCGGAAAGCGCCGCAGCCTTGCGGCGGGAAAACGGACTCAGGCGGCTGAACTCCAGCAGCCGTGCGAGCCGCTTCTCCCGTTCGGTCCGTTCGACCTGGAAAAGGTCGGCGAAAAACCGCAGGTTCTCCTCAACGGACAGGTCGGGATAGAGGGAGAAACGCTGGGGCATGTAGCCCGCAATGGAGCGGACGGCCCCGCTGTCCCTCAGCGCGTGTTTTCCCGCGATGAAGCAGTCGCCAGAATCAGGCGCGACCAGGCCGCACAGCATCCTGAGGGTTGAGGTTTTGCCTGCGCCGTCGGGACCGATGAGGCCCATCATCTCGCCTTCTTCCACGTGCAGGTTCAGGCCGTCCACCGCCTTCACGCCGCCGTAGGTCTTGACGAGGTTTCGGATGTCGATGTCGTAGATCACCGCATTCCGATCCGCCGGAAAAATCGACGTTCTGAACGTTCTTTTTCTTTCAACACTAAATGACTCCACCGCAAGCGGCGGAGTATTTGATAAAACTCATATGCCGATCCCCGCAAGCCTTCAATTTCAAGTAAATACAATAGCTTGATCCCGCGCAGCGGGACGGCGGGCCTGACGGCCTTCGGCCCGTCGTAGCAGCGTTAAAAGCCTGCGATTAACTCCAGCAACCGGGTGATTTAATCATGGCTTTTGGTGCTGCCACGATTGAACTTTGAACCTTGAACTTGAAACCCTGGCTATGCCGTATCCACGATTTCCCAAGTCGCCATCGGCGCTATGGATGGGTTTGATTTAAAACCACGTCCACGGGCATGCCGATTTTCAAAATGCCGTCCGGATTTGCGACTTCGATCTTGACCGCGTAAACAAGGTCGGACCTTGCATCCTTGGTCTGCACCACTTTGGGCGTGAATTCCGCCCTGTCTGAGATCCAGCAAATCCTGCCCTTGAATGCCCTTTCCGGATCGGAGCCGATCTTCAGCGCCGCCTCGTCGTTCAGCCGGATCCTGCCCAGCTCCTTTTCCTTGAGGTAGATTTTGGTCCACATGCGCGACAGGTCCGCCAGAATCGCCAGCGCCCCGCCGGGCCGCGCGATCTCTCCGCGGTCGATGTAGGTCTCGAGCACCGTGCCGCGAATCGGAGAAAGAACCGTCGCGTCCCTCAGCTGGCTGTCCACGAGTTCGAGCTGAATTTTTGCCTGCTCCTCCTTCGCCCTGAGCGCCTTCAGGCTGGCCGCCGCGTTTTCATCCTGGGTCCTCGCGGCTTTGAAACCGGTCTCCGCGTCCTCGTACTGCTGCTGTGAAAGGCTGCTGTCTTCGCGCAGGGCGCGGATGCGGTTGAATTTCTTTTCCGCCGCATCGAACGATTCCCTGGCCAGGGCGGCGGCCCGTTCGGCGTTCTGGATGTTCAGCCCGAGTTCCTTGAGCCCTGCGAGAAGCTGCCTCCTCTGGAGGTCGGTTTTTTCGGTTTCGACGCGCGCGATCACCTGGCCTTCCCGGACCGTGTCCCCCTCCTGGACGGCCATCTCGAGCACCGTACCGGCGGCCTTGGAACCGACGACGATCTCCGTCGCCTCGAAGGTGCTGGATCCCTCGAAAACGGGTTTTGGTTTTGTTGAACAGGACGCCGCGAGAATGGCGATCAGCGGAACCATCCGCCCGAATCCATGAAAACGGTTCATTTTCGGCCTCGTTCTGTTAGGGTTGATAGGGGTCCGCGTTTTCACCCACCGCCTTGCGCCAATTCGCCAGCATCAGCATCAGATCGACTTCGGCCTGGGCTCTGGCCAGCCGGGCGCGGGTGTATTCGGATTGCGCGTCGAAAAATTCGGCGTGCGAGGATTGGCCTTGCGCGTAGAGGTTTTCCGCGATCCGGTAGCTTTCCCGCGCCTGGGCCTCCATTTCAGCGGTCAGGCCCAGCCGCTCCCTGGCCTCGTCCATCCTCAGACAGGCCTGGGTGACTTCGAGCGCGATCCCCTCCTCGACCTGCCGCAGCGTCTCCAAAAGGCCCGTGGATTTCAGGTCCGCCTGGTGCATCTGCGAGCGCGTCTTGCCCCAGCTCCAGAGGTTCCATTCCGCGCCGGCGCCGATCACCCAGTAATCCATCCATTTCTTGCCGATGAAATCAAGGCCCGGCTTGCCGTACCCGAGGCTGCCGAACACGGCAATCGAAGGGAACACGCCGCCCCGCGCCAGGCCCTTGCCCGCCTCCGCCGCGCGCCTGGCCGAACGGACCGCCGCGATCTCGGGCCGTCTGGCGCGGGCTTTTTCCAGTGATGCCCCCGGACCGGTTTCCGGAACGGCCGCATCGGGCGTCCACTCGAATGTGGAACCCGGCGCAAGCCTGTCTCCGATCGCGTTTTCAAGCGCCGCTGCGGCCAATGCCACGCCATTCTCCGCCTGCAGGACCGCCAGTTCCGCTTCGGTGCGCCTGACCCTGGCCCTGAGCAGCTCGTCTTTTCTGATGAGCCCCTGTTCGAAAAAACGTTCCGCGTCCGCGAGGTGGGCTGCGACCTGGTCGCGCCCGCTTTTCGCGATGCCGAGGACCTTGCCGGCCTTGAGCGCCATGCCGTAGGCCGTTTCGACCTTCAGGATGAGATCGTTCCTCTTCTGCGTCTCCTCCAGGCGCTTGCCGTCCTCGAGCGCATCGGCCATTCTCTTGCGCTGGACCAGGCGGAATCCGGTGAACAGGGGCTGGGAAACGGTCATCCGGAAATCGTAGCTGTCGCGCAGGCCGAGTTGCATCCCGCCCGGCGGGAAAATTGAAAACGGGATTCCGCCGTTGAACGGAAGCGAGATCTGGGGAATTTCAAGACTGGGAACCGTGCTCTGCCGCCTGAACGATCCGGAGGCGTCGAACGAAGGGAGAAAGGCCGCCCATGCCTGTCTCGAATCCTCGCGTGCGCTCTGGGTCTCGGTTTCCGCCGCGCGAATCCCCGGATTCCGGCTGAGCGCGGTCCGCACGCACCATTCGAGCGTGACAGCGCTTTGTCCGCGGACTGCGGTTGCGGCGAGCAGAATCGGGAACAACCATTTTCGAAGCATGGCTCTCTCCGGTTTTATGAGGCCTGAAGCGCGTGCAGGATGAAATCCGAGACTGCCTTTTCGCGCTCTTTCATGAGTTCCTCCTCGGACCGCCCGTCGAACAGCTCGGGCCATCCGGCTGCCAAAAACGGCCTGGCGACGAAATAGAAGATGTTCAACGCCACGATGTTCCAGATCGTCTGAAGCGGATCCACCTTGCGGATTTTCCCGGCCTTCGCCCCTGCCTCGAACACCTTGATGAAATTGAAGTACTGGCCGAGTTTCATTTTCGCGAAGAGCTCCCGGAGCACCTTCTCGGCGATCCGGTTTCCCGAGTGCAGTTCGCGGACCATGATTTTGGGGATATACGGATGGTCGGCCAGAAATCGCATATGGATGTGGACAATCCGCGGGATCAGCTTTTTGGGGTCCAGGTTCCGGTCCGGCTGTATGCCGGAAAACAAGCGGAACAGCTCCTCGAACGTTTCCCGGATGATGGCCTCGAACAGGGCCTCCTTGGAATGGAAGTAATAATAGATCATCGCCTTGTTCGCGTCCGCCCGGTCCGCGATGGCCTGCATCCGTGCGCCGTCCAGACCTTTGTCGATGAACACCTCGGCGGCCGCGGCCTTGATCCGTTCGCGCGTGGTTCCGGATTCCGCCTCAAATTTGGGATCGGAAAGCTTCATTTAACCAACCGTTTAGTTTAACCAGACGGTTAAAATATAATAGATCCAAATGAAAAAGTCAAGGATTTTTAACCTTTCTACATACCTTTCTTTTTTAGGGAAGTTTTATGTCTCGTATTTTTCAATAACTCCCCACACCTATCTCTCCACAGGAGCGGATCGAAGACCTGCGGCCCGAAAGTCTGACACAAGATTTCGGGGATGACACCACCCTTAAAAAAAACAACATCCTTGTCATTCCCGCTGTCTTTTAGCGGGAATCCAGGTGGGGTGGGGTAATGATTTAAAGTTCAACAATCTATCAATTCTTCTAATCACCCCGCACTGGATTTCCTTGCGGCTGCGCCGCAAGGACCTGGCGGCCCGATTAAAATACTTATGGGAATGACCACCCCACCCATATGTATCAAGCAACGGCCGGTCTTAGCCGGCGCTCCGGTATTGGAGATAATGGACGGTAAGCCGGGTAAAAATGCAGGACAAACTACAAACCGCAGTCTGAAACCCGCGGCTGCCAGGTCCATTGAATTTGGGGCAGGAAAAATCGGATTTTGGAACATCGAGATTTTATTGAGGTCTCCAGAGAAAATGTCCGGTCCTGAAAATACCGGGTTTTTCGATTTAATTATAATATTATAAAAAGAACAGAATTAATCCCTCGCCCCGTACCTCTACATTCTTGCCCCGAAGATCACCGGATAATACTTTTCCGGCGTCGACGCAGGATTGACATGGGTAACCTTCTCAAAAAGGATTTCTACAGCCGAAGACGCTTTTACCTGCCGCTGAAATAGCACGCGGATCCGCGTCGGGGGCTCATGATTTTCTCCATCAGTTCGCGTTGTGTGATCGTTCAGCGGCCCGATGTCCCCGTGTCATCCGCGGGGAATTTGGGCCTTTGAATAGAGAATATACAATTCGGGGCCCTTGGATAAAAAAACTTGCGGGCGATCCGCAGAATCCGGTCCGGCCGTGTCAGGCCGCGCGGCGCTTGAAGCAGTCTTTCATGGAACAATGCCGGCAGGGGTACGGATTGAACTTCACCGACCGTCCGATGCCGATGATGCCGCTCACGGACTTGATCGGAATCATGAGCGACGAGGGCGTCAGGGTGACGCCGCAGAAACCGCAGGGGAGCAGGGAGAAAAGGCTGTGCTGGTCCGAGACCGGCCATCCGCAGTACCCCGGACTGAAGCGGTTGGTGATGCGGTCTCCGCGGGAAAGCACGGTTTCGGCCAGATGGTTCTGGATCTTATCCATGGCCGCTTCCACGGCCTCGGACGCCGCGGCGTCCACCATGTAACCCCTGGCGTAATCCCCGTCGAGAATCAGCCGCCTGGACCACGCTTCGAGCCGCGGGCCGGCCGTGCACAAAAACACGGCCGCGGATTCCGCCCCTTCGATCTGCGCCGCGATGACCGGCCCGGTGGACAGGCGGCGCCCCCCCAGCAACAGGCCTGTTCGATCCGGATCCGCCCTCAATCCGTTCAACAGAGCGAATCCGCCCCGGATCTCGCAGTGTTCTCCGGCGCCGTCGAGTACCTCGCGCATCATCTGCCGGATCTCCCGCGGGGCCTCGGCGGAACGGTATCCCATGCCCGTTTCGATATGCTTCTCCGTGAGCCCCAATTCCTCATAGGTCATGAAATATTCGGTACTGCCGTTTTTTTGATTCGCCTGCATGCGATGGATCCTTCGGAGGGGATGAACGGATTAGGGTCGTCAGCCTCTTCCCGGAAGCGCAATTTAACACATCCCGTACGGATTGTCAATCGTTTCTCTGATCCGGTACCGTGACGCCTCACAAATGTCTGGAAATTGCATCTATTTTTCTTTATATTAAAATCGGACAAACCAGAAAGGGCACTCCTGATGAAATCGAGGACTCTCCCGATCTTTTTCGCCTTCCTGTGCATGGGTTTTGTCGACGCCGTCGGCCCGTTCGTCGGGCTCGCCAAAGAAACGTTCGCCCTGTCGAATGTCGTCGCGTCTCTGATTCCTTTCGTCGGCTTCCTCATGTTCGGCCTCCTTTCCATTCCGATGGGACTCTTCCAGGACAAAAAGGGCAAGAAATTCATCCTGATCCTGGGCCTGTGCATCGCGGCCTTCGGAACCCTCATCTCCTCCCTGTCCGGCCTCTCCAGTTACGGTCTGTTCCTCGTGACCGTCCTGCTGCTTGGCGCGGGCGCCACCACCCTCCAGGTCGCGGGAAACCCCATCATGCGGGATGTTTCCGACGAGGGCAAATATTCGCGGAATCTTTCGCTGGCCCAGTTCGTCAAGGCCATCGGGTCCCTGTCCGGTCCGGTTCTCCCCGCCGCGGCCGCCGCGCTCTGGGGCGGCACGTGGAAGGACATGTTCCCGATCTACACAGTCTTTCTGGCGCTGACCATAGGCCTGAACATGACCCTGAAGGTGAAGGAGGCGGGGGAAAAGAAGGCCCCCGCCACTTTCGCCTCCTGCTTCGCCCTGCTGAGGAAGCCGTACGTATTCATGATGGTCGCGGCCATCTTCCTCTACGTCGGCGCCGAGGTCTGCATGAGCACGGGCATCCCCCTCCTTTTAAAATCCCAGTACGGCATCGACATCGGCAAGGTGGGGATACTCGGCACCGGGCTTTTTTTCCTCGCCCTCACCATCGGACGCTTTCTGGGCGGTTTGATTTTGAATTGGACGACGCCCCGCCGGTTCTTCATCTTCACGGTGGCCCTTTCCCTGCTGGCCATCCTGGCCATGCTGGCCGGGGTCAAACCGCTCGCGCTCGCCGGCATGTTCGTCGTCGGACTCGGATTCGCCAATATTTTTCCGCTGGTATTTTCAATTGCGGTGGATGCCATGCCGGAACGGACCAATGAACTCTCGGGGCTCATGGTGTCGGCCATCGTGGGCGGAGCCATCCTGCCTCCGCTGATGGGACTGGTCGCAGACGCGGCATCGACCCCCGTGAGCTTCATCGTGCCCATTGCGGCCGTGCTCTATCTCGGATGGACATCGGTGGTCAACCTGAAAAAAACATGAACGGATGTTCGGGGAAAATTTCACATGAATTATGTGGATGATCAGCGCATTGTCCTGACGCTTGACGCGGGCGGCACCAATTTCGTGTTCTCCGCGATCCAGGCGAACGAGGAGATCGTCGCGCCCATCACCTTGCCCTCCGAGGCGAACCGCCTGGACCGGTGCCTGGCGAACATCGTTGACGGCTTCAGCCACATCCAGTCCAGACTGACGGAAAAACCGGTGGCGATCAGCTTCGCCTTTCCCGGACCCGCCGATTATCCCAACGGCATCATCGGGGACCTCAAGAACCTTCCGGGATTCCGCGGCGGTGTGGCGCTCGGCGCCATGCTCGAGGAGCGTTTCGGCATTCCCGTGTTCATCAACAACGATGGGGACTTGTTCGTGTACGGGGAAGCCATATCCGGCTACCTGCCCCGCGTGAACCTGCTCCTGTCCATGGCCGGCAGTCCGAAGATTTTCAAAAACCTTTTCGGCGTGACGCTGGGAACCGGTTTCGGCGCCGGCATCGTCCGGAACGGCGAACTGTTCATCGGTGACAACGCGGCGGCGGCTGAAATCTGGGTGGTCCGCAACAAGAAATACCCGATGGAGCCGGCCGAGGAAAGCGTCAGCATACGGGGGGTGAGGCGCGAATACGCCAAGCATTCCGGCGTGCCGTTCGAGCAGACCCCTGCGCCCAAGCAGATCTACGAGATCGCGACCGGCAAGAAGCCGGGGAACGTCGAGGCGGCCAAGGCCGCGTTTCAGGCCATGGGAGAGGCCATGGGCGACGCGCTGGCCAATACGATCACGCTGATCGACGGCCCGGTGGTCATCGGCGGCGGACTGGCGGGAGCGCACACCCTGTTCATGCCAACCCTGATCCGGGAGATGAACAGCACCCTGCAGAACATGAAGGGCGAAAAAGTGGACAGGATGGAGTTGAAAGCCTTCAATCTCGAGGACCCGGCCGAACGCGAGGCGTTCTTAAAAGGCGACGTCCGGGAGATCGCCGTGCCCGGATCGGCAAGGAAACTCCTGTATGATCCTCTCAAACGCATCCCGGTCGGGCTTTCCGTTCTGGGGACCAGCAAGGCGGTCTCCGTCGGCGCCTACGCCTTCGCCCTGCACGCGCTGGACACGAAACAGTAGGCCGGTTCAGTCCCCCACGATCTTGAACGCCTTCTCCCACTTCTCCTTGCCGTGCTTGGCGAGGAATTTCTTCATCGGCTTGAAATAATAGTCCTTCCAGCCTTTCAGGGTTTCGTCCTCGGTCCCGTCCGGAAGGCCGGTGTGGATGAGGGTGATCTCGGTTCCTCCCTTCACCTCCGTGAAACGGACCTCCAGAATCGAGTCCGGACTTCCCTCCGGGAA
>Ga0316628_100005243_pt1 | contig 10342 bp, 9 predicted proteins | sample OWC_Aug_M2_C1_D5_FD_207648 | JGI IMG/M metagenome (GOLD analysis project Ga0316628, IMG submission 207648) | Wetland soil microbial communities from Old Woman Creek delta, Ohio, United States - OWC_Aug_M2_C1_D5_C | ecosystem: Environmental > Terrestrial > Soil > Wetlands | place: USA: Ohio... | reverse complement strand
ACGCAACGCCAGGTCGAACTGGTACGGCTGATACTGATGTCCAGCCGAAGCATGATGGAGTAGTTCTGTGACACGCTCGATATCCAGTGTGACGGAGACGGCGCGGCTGACATCTGGAGGACCGCCTCGTGTCCGTCACGCGCTAATTCTCATCTACTACATCCCACTCATGCTCATTCTTGGCAGCGTGTCGATAACCGAACCGGTGTCGCCTGAACTGAAGATAGTCTTGGTCAGCGTAGGGGCCGTGGCATTCTGGCGATACTGCTGGCAGGGGGTTCATTTCCTGCGGGCGGTGTACTTCCTTGGGCATCGATTCCCCCGGCTGCGACAGGCCGCGATCGAGCTACATGAACGCGGTCGTCTGCAGGAAATCTATGTCGTCATCACTTCATTTCGAATTGAGACGGCGGTGACGCTATCCGTCTATCGCGCGCTTTTCGCTGAGGCGCGCCGCTATGGAGCGAGAACGACAATCGTTGCTGCCATCATGGACCCGGCAGACGAACAACTGCTCCGCCATCTGCTGAACTCTCTCGGAGGCGGGCATCGAGTTGAACTCTTGATCATGTACCAAACCGGCGCAGGAAAGCGGGCGGCGATGGCCGAGGCGCTGCGGGCGATTGCGCGTCGCATGCCGAGTGCCGACGCCGTTGTCGCGCTCATGGATGGAGATGTCATTCTCGAATCAGGGATCTTCGCGAAATGTCTCCCGTTTTTCGTCCTTTCACCCAAACTTGGCGCGTTGACAGTGAACAACCGTGCGATCGCGGACGGCTCGAGTGGAGTCGGCAGTTGGTACGCTCTGCGCTTCGCGCAGCGCCACATTTACATGAGCTCCGCTTCCCTGTCGCGGCGGCTCCTCGTGCTAACCGGACGATTTTCGCTATTTCGCGCCACCATCGCTGCGGATCCCAGCTTCATCCGCGCCGTCGACGAGGACTACGTGGATCACTGGCGCCATGGTCTAATCCGGCTGCTAACAGGCGACGACAAATCGACCTGGCTATGGGTCCTGCAACGCGGTTGGGAGATGCTCTACGTTCCCGACACGACCGTGGCTTCGGTTGAGCATCTTCCTAATCGCCATTTTGTCACGAGTTCGATCAAACTAATGCGCAGGTGGTTCGGCAACATGCTGCGCGCCAACATGCGAGCCTTGCCAATGGGTCGCGGCCGCATGGGACGCTTCACCTGGTGGTGTCTTGTCGATCAGCGCATTTCAATGTGGACCACCCTAATGGGACCGATCCTGGCAATCATCGGCGCCGTGCATGTGAGTTGGCGGGCAGTACCGGCATACATGGCCTGGATCATGGCAACCCGGCTTGTTCAATCGGGAATGATCTCGGCGGTTTCCGGCCGGTTCGACGGCTATTACCCCATCCTGCTCTATTACAACCAAGTCGTCGGAGCGTCGGTAAAAATCTACGTTGCGTTCCGGGTTGAACGTCAATCCTGGACCCGTCAAGGCATCACAACGGGAAGCCATTTCTCCAGCTGGTCCGAGTTCTGGCACAGCGCGTGGAGCGCCTATTTCCACAGCGTAAGCGTGGCGCTGCTCATTTTGCTGCTGTGTTTCTACAGCGGCGCTTTGAGAATGCCGAACCCGGCATTCATCGGAACGATGCTTCAATCGTCGCCTGCACCTTCGTGCGGATCGATGAGCGAATCGTGCTATCGCACCGCCAACCAGATCGATGGGAGTCGCGGCTATGGACACGTTTTCGGACAACGCTAATACGCCGCGCGCCTGTCCGGATAATCTAGCGGCGCAAACGGTCCGCGAAAATCTCAGTCGACGACACAGCGTACGGCTGACCAGCCCTATCGCGGCCTATTCGGGCGGCAAAAAGTTGAGCGTTCTTGACTGGTCGGTAGCCGGCCTGCGACTGCGAAATCCGTCCGGGCAGCCGCTGCCCGAAAGGTTCGTCGTCGAACTCACCGTGGATTTTTTCGGATGCAACATGAGGGTGCCTTTGACGTGCGCCGCGGTGTGGAGGGATATTGCTGCCGAGCAATGCGGCTTCCGATTCGTCGATGTGAATACGTCGGCAAACAAAGCCCTACGAACGGTTTTTACGGCCGCGCTTGAAGGCCGTCTTCCGATGCCGGACGAGTTGCTGCGGATGCCTCCCGAAGCGGCTGCGAACAGATTGTTCGTGCCGAACTCGGTCCCGCAGACAGCGTGGACGGCGGCACGCCGACTTGGACGCTATCTGACGCTCGGTATCTTGGGATTCAGCGTCGTCTTGCTCGGCGGCCTGGCGGTCTACAACTATCTCTTCTCCGTCGATGCCGAAATCGCAGCGGTCTCGGCCGCGAGCGAGCAGGTATTGGCTCCGGCAAGCGGTGTCCCGGCCGCGCCGCTGTTGCCACAGGGCTACCGGGTTCGTGTCGGGCAGACCTTGGCCGTCATTCGCAACGATCAGTTGATGGGAGACCGCGAGATCGCGGCGGCGGACCTGAAGTATGCGGAAACCAATCTTGCGGCGCTGCAAGACGCGCTTCGGTCGCGCGAGGAGTTCTTCATCGAGTACAGGCGTCTGGCGAAGGCGGAACTCGGGGGCTCTCAGGCGGAGCTGACGCGTGCGCAAGCAGCGCTTGATATCGCTCAACGAAATTTCGCCCGCGCGCAGCACATGCAACGGACTGGCGTGATGTCGGATGCCGCTTTCGATGTGCAACGGAATGGGTTGGCGCAGGCGACGCGGGACGTGGCGATGGCCCAGGCGCGGCTGGGGACGGCTGAGTCGAATAATCGAATGGCGCAGACGGGCCATTTCTTCACCGGTTCGCGGATCGAAGGTTCGGATCCGGGCGATCTGGCCAATCAAATTCGCGTCTCGGCGGCAGCCGTGGAGGCAGCGCGGGCCAAACTGATGGCCTTCGACAAGCGCATCGAAGGGCTCGAGGTACGGAGCCCGTGCGATTGCAGCGTGCAAAGCACGCTTGGCAATCGCACATGGGTTCAGCAGGGTGAGACGCTCTACGTATTGACGGGAACCCGAGCGATAGACCATCGCGTTCAGGCGCTGGTTTCACAAGAGGATGCTGCGAGGATAACCGTTGGCTCGCTTGCCTATGTGCGACTCGCCAATCGCGACGATGAGCTGCGCGGTCGGGTCACCGCCATTGACCGTCAGCGCAGTGACTCGAGCCGCCTCGGGCTTCCCGCCCTGCAGTTCAACGATCTGCGTTATGCAAGCGTGTTGGTCGAGATCGAGAAGCGTCATGGAGATGCGGAGATTGGAATGCCGGCTCTCGTGAGGTTCACCGTACGGCCGGGTAGCGGTGCCGCGGGCCTTGTCGTCCAAGGAAAAGAGGCTTTGGCGAGTCTTTTCGAACGCGTGGCCGGAAACGGGATATCGGCATCCGCGCAGACACTGGACGAGCACTGACCGATGCTGCAACGATCACCGAAACGCCGATCGGCCGAGGGACAGTCTGGCGTCTCGCGTGGCGGATCGGGGGAACCGACACAGCCGCGCGGGACGCGAAGCGCTCTGCTCTGTAGGGTCCAGGCTCTCCTTGCGATCTCCGGCGAAGAGCGGGTGGCTCTGGACGGGCTGGAGCGGGACGGTACGCCGCTGCTACCGCAGACGAAGATCATCAACGATGGCGCTCCGTACGGGGGAATCGGCATCGTCAAGGCAGGTTGGCTGCTGCGGTCGAAGACGTTGTCTGACGGCCGCCGTCAGGTAATCAATTTCGTCCTGCCGGGCGATTTTATCTGCCTCGACGCGCTTACCTTCGATTGCGCTTATTATGACGTCTGTACCGTGGGTCACGCGGTCGTCTCGCGTCGTAGCGTCGACGAGATCGAGAAGCTCTATGCGGAGTATCCGCGGCTCGCGGCGATATTCAAACAGTTCGCCGTGCTGGAGGACGCCATGATGTCCGAGCGACTGCTCAGCGTCGGGCGACGAACGGCCATCGAAGCCGTCAGCCACTTGTTGCTCGAACTCTGGCACCGGCTGAAGTTCGTCGGCTTGGCTGGAGAAAGCATGTTTCCGATGCCCCTAACCCAGGATGTCATCGCCGACGCACTGGGGCTCTGCACGGTTCACGTTAATCGAACGCTGAAATCACTACAAAACGGCGGACTGATAAACTTCGAACATCATAAGCCCCGTTCGATCATCGTCCTCGACGCGCAAAGGCTGCAACGGCTGGCCGGGTTCAAGAGCCGGTATTTACAATTGAAAAGCATCGGCGTCGGCCAAGAGCCAACTCCCCTGCAAGCGAGCAACTGAACGGTAATTGCCCGGGCTTTTACGGCGGAAAAATAAATTGGTGCCACTTTCCATGAGGGAACGCCATGAAATGCTTCCATCAAGGGAAGTCGAAGGGGGAAGTCCCTCTGTTGCGCCGGGTATTCTGGCGCTTGCGGCGTTCTTCAGGGCGAAGGCGTCGGCTGTTGCTGAAATCTGTGCCTCCGTCAGCACCTTCGGGCTTTGCTTCGCGGAAATTTGCGTCATGGGCGCAGGATAAGGATCGTCATTTCCGGATTCCTGGAGCCCCGGTTTTGACCACACCGGTGCCGGCGGGAAAAGATCGAGGTCAGCAGCGATGACAAAATCAGAATTAGTGTTACATCTGACAGCTAAGAACTCACATCTTTCTCGGCGAGACATCGAGCGCATTGTCTCGACGATCTTCAAGGAAATTGCAAACGCGTTGATGCGCGGCGATCGGGTCGAACTGCGCGGCTTCGGCGCGTTCGCATTAAGAAGTCGTGGGAGACGCATCGGGCGGAATCCGCGTACCGGTGAAATTGTCCACGTGCCGGGCAAGTCGGTGCCCTTCTTCAAAGTCGGCAAGGATCTGCGGGTGCAGCTCAACGCTGGCGACAGTCTGGGCTAGGTGTTGAATCCTACAAGGTGGCGATACGAGTTAGTTTTGATTCGGTCCGGGTCTTCTGTCCAGACGTGAGCGATGTATTCACGGGACGTGATGCCGCGTAGCGTCTTGACGCCTGCGTGCATGGTTGAATGCGTCGATGAAGAGTCGAAGGTGCTGCCGAAGCTGGTCGCGGTTGTCGTATTGGTATCGCTTGACGGTAGCGTCCTTGATTGTTCGGTTCATCCTCTCGACTTGCCATCGCGGAGGGGCCTGGTCAGCTGATGCTCGATGCCGTTTGCATGGCAGATCTGATCGAAGCGGTGGACGCGGTAACGCGCCGTCCAACTATCGCGGTTTCGCGGCAGATCGGCAAACTTGACGCCATTTTTCGGCGGGGATCGGGTGAAGCCGATAGGCGCGGCTTCGATAACGGCTACCAGGAACGATACGCTTCTCAAGGCCGGCATCGCCAAGGCAATCGATCTCAGCGTCTCCGCCATCAATGTTCCGAGCAACAACAGGCCATGCAACGCACCGGCTTCGTCAACACAGTCGCCGAAAGGAGCACGCTGGCCGGATCGCGGGCGACGCCGCGGGCGTGACGGAGGTTAGGAAAAACATTCCCGTCGAATAGTCCGGGACCTCGGGACGCTGTGACGATCACATGACGAGTGGCTCACGAGATCCCGAATTCGCAAGCGCTTTCAAACTATCTCCAAGGGGTTAGCCATATTGGTTACGTGGTTCGACGAAAGAATTGTTTTGATATCGGAAGATAATCCTTTTTTTCGAATGGAAAACAGCCCGAAGCCATAATGTACATCTCATAATTGATCTTGTGTTCACTAATATCGAATATATATTGAAATTACGAAAATTAGTCCATCTGTTTGACTGTGGAGTTGCGCCAAAATCCAATGTCGGCTAAATCAACCCGAAAGGGCACTCGATGTCTGGAGCCACGACGAGCGTAGACGGTATTGCGTCACGGCCGAATTACGACTTTTCGCCTCCTCAATTCTTCTTCGATGCGGCGCCGGCAACGGTACCTGCTTCGGTCTACAACGTCCGCGATTACGGCGCGGTCGGCAACGGCACCGCTGACGATCGTGCGGCGATCCAGGCGGCCATCGATGCGGCGCATGCGGCAGGCGGTGGCGTGGTCTATCTGCCGGCGGGCACTTATGGCGTTACCGGCCAGGCACACGATTACGACGGCGCACTGCAGCTCGAGGACAACGTCTTCCTCAAGGGCGCAGGCATGGGTCAATCGGTCATTCGCCTGATCGACGGCTGGCATGGCGATATCCATGGCATCGTCCGCTCTCCGAGCAACGAGATCACGACGAATTATGGCCTCGCCGATGTGACCATCGACGGTAACCGCGCGAACACCGACGGGCATGTCTACGGATTCTACTGTGGTGTGCTCCCGGGCGATCCGCGGGCCGATGAGGATGTCTATGTCCTGCGGGTCGAGGCCACCAACAACTCGGGTTATGGGTTCGATCCCCATGCCCGGACCGAGCGCCTGCTGATGCAGGACAACATCGCCGATCACAACGGGCTCGATGGCTTCACTGCCGATTTCCAGATCGATGCCGTATTCTCCGGCAACCTGGCCTACGCCAACGACCGGCATGGTTTCCAGGCGGTCACCAGCTCGAACGACATCCTGTTCCTCGATAATGTCGCGCACGACAACGGCTCTGCCGGGCTCATGATCCAGCGTGGCAGCGAGAATATTCCGGAGCCCTACAACATCGTCGTCCGCGGCGGAGCCTACGAGGACAATGCGCGGGAAGGGATAGCGATCCGCCTGGCGCATGACGTGCAGATCGACGGCGTGATGGTGAGCGGCAACGGAACGAATGGCATCGGCCTATATGGTGCCGAGCACATCACTATTCAGGGCAGCCACATCCTCGACAGCTCACAGGCGGCGGGCGGCGTCTATAGCGGCGTCAACATCGATTCGTTCAACGACACTGACGGCGCGGGCGGGGCGATCTTCGCCTCGCAGGACGTCTACGTGACGGACAACGAAATCCGCCAGACGGGCGATGTCGCGTTCCGCGCGGCAGTGAAGGAGCATGCAGACGCGCCCCGGGCCGAAGACACGCTCGTCGTCGGCAACCAGATCGACGGCGGCCCGGCTCCCCAGGTGGCGCTGTACGGTCCGGGCAGCGCATGGCAGCAGAACGGCACAGATGCGCCCGAGCAATATGTCGGTGGCAATCAGCCTGACCAGATCAGCGGCGGCGGCGGCGATGACACGATCGATGGAGGGCAGGGGGCCGATATTCTGCTCGGCGAAGCCGGCAACGATCTCCTGTCCGGGGGCAACGCGCCGGACTGGATCGACGGTGGGACGGGTTCGGACACACTGGACGGTGGCACCAGCGCCGACACGCTGTTCGGTGGGGCCGATGCCGACAGCATAGCTGGTGGCAGCAACGCCGACGTGCTGTCCGGCGGCGATGGTCCGGACACCATGGACGGCGGTGTCGGAGCGGACTCCATGGACGGTGGGGATGGCACCGACTCGATGTCAGGAAGTTCCGGCGACGATTCCGTCATTGGTGACAACGGCGACGACACGATGTCAGGCGGTTCCGGTCAGGACACTTTGGACGGCGGGGACGGCGCCGATTCGATGGAAGGCGCTTCCGGCAACGATTCCCTGACCGGGGGCGCCGGTAACGACACGATGACCGGCGATTCCGGCGATGACGTGATGGACGGCGGCGGCGACCGGGACTCGATGAGCGGCGGATCGGGCAACGACACGATGGAAGGCGGTGACGAGCGGGACACCATGACCGGTGGGTCCGGCAACGACTGGATGGATGGCGGCGAAGATCGCGACATCATGCGCGGCGACAACGGCGCCGACACGATGTACGGGGCCGGCGGCGACGACGATATCTCGGGTCGTAATGGTGACGATTACATCGACGGCGGCGACGGCAACGACGACCTGACCGGCGACAACGGCGCCGACACGATCTACGGCGCCAATGGCGAGGATACCTTCGACGGCGGCAACGGCAACGACCTGATCGATGGCGGCGATGGCAACGATGTAATGGCTGGCGGCGCCGGTGCGGACACCATGCTGGGCGGTGAGGGCGGAGACACGTTGTCCGGCGAGGTCGGGGCCGACAACCTGTCCGGCGGAAATGGCGACGATGTCGTTGCCGGAGACGCTGGCAACGACAAGCTGTTCGGTGAGGCTGGCAACGATGCGCTTTCGGGCGGCGACGGCAACGACACTCTGTATGGCGGTAGCGACAACGACAGCATCGCCGGCGACGCCGGAGACGACAAGCTGTACGGCGACGGCGGAAACGACATCGTCGACGGGGGCGCCGGAAACGACGTGCTGACCGGTGGTGCGGATGAAGACACGTTCGTCTTCAATGTCGCAAGTAGTAACGGCATCGACATGCTCGATGGTAACGACACGATCACCGACATCCAGCCAGGCGTGACCACGGAATTTCTAGAGTTTCATGACGACGCCTATGCGGATGCGCTATTGAGCGGCGGTCAGGCGGCCCAATACATGGACGAGCATCTTCCCGGCGGCGTGGCCGAGGATGGCTTGGGAAACACGGTCATTACGTGGAGCAACGGTGAAACAACAACGCTCCACGGCGTATCCGACGCTGGCTCGATCGACTCTTTTGCTGACCTGCAGGCCCACGACATTCTCATCATAATTGCCTGACGAACATGGTGCGCACTGACGGGAATGCACCCCGGCAGGCTTTGGAACGATGCCGGCTTCGCTCCCATCACGAAGAGAACCATGGCTTTATGCTTGGGCTTCAGTCCTACAAATACGTAACATCGAAGCTTCGGCGAGTTGCAGATTACGCTGGTTGCGGATCGTCGATTTGCACGGATCGAAACGCGGAAAAGCAGGCGACGTCTCAGACCCGAATTTTTAAGATCGGAAAGCCCGGCAACGTCGAAATCCCACTCCCTCCGCCAAATTCTCAGAAATTCGTGCAACTGCGATGGTTTGCGCAAGGTCACGAGAAGCGGCCCCGAATCCGCTTTTGCGCCTGCGCCGAACGGCGCACAGAGCCTCCTAATCTGTGGTTGGTCTTACCGCTTTAAGCTCCTTCGCTGAGACAGACGCTCACATTTGTGCATGAATGTGGCGATCGGTTAGGCTCCGGGCATGAGCTATTGCGTTTTCGTGCACCGGCCGGATTCGATTTACGACGACAGCCCGACTGAGCGGTACCAGTTCCCGAGGCAATATCTTGGTCGTGCCGAGGGAAGTGTTGGGGATTGGATTGTCTATTTGGAGCCAGCCAAGGTTCCCGGTACCCGCGGCTATTTCGCGATAGCGCGGGTGCAGCAAATCGTTCCGGACCCGAAGGCGCCGGACATGTATCTCGCGCTCATGGAACCGGGCTCTTATCTCGATTTTGCCAGCCCGGTTCCGTTCAACGATGTAGATGGCCCGCTTGAGCAGGGTTTGCTGAACGTGCGTGGGAAGCTCTCAGGTCGCGCTCAATCCGCAGTTCGCCCGATTTCGCCTCAAGACTTTCATCGCATCGTCGAACGCGGCCTTGATGATCAACGTCCACCGCTTCCTCGCGTCGGCGCACCTGAGCCCATCACCGGCATCGCGGAAGGGCAGGCGCCCTATATCCTCGAGCCACAGCGCGAGCGCTTACAGCAACTGACCTCGCGGATCGTGCGCGATCGTGTGTTTCGAAAGATCGTGCTGCGCGCTTACGGCGAACGTTGCGTGATTACCGGACTGAAGCTGATCAATGGTGGAGGTAGAGCCGAGGTAAACGCTGCTCATATCCGTCCGGTTCAGGCGAATGGGCCAGATGTCGTGAACAACGGCCTTGCTCTTTCGGGCACGGCGCATTGGATGTTCGACCGGGGATTGATCAGTTTGGGCGACGACTTGGAAATCCTGATCTCGCGCCATGTGAACGATATGGACGGCGTTCGCAGCTTCATCAACAAGACAGGGTTCGCCTTTGCTCCGCAACGTGCCGGGGACCGACCGCATCCGCATTTCCTGAAGTGGCATCGTGAGAACTGTTTTATGTGATGTGCTCCCCTGAAACTCCCTGATGGCGTCGCCCCGGAATCAAATAGAGGGTACTTTGGGCCTGGGGACGCGATAGCATGGGAATGCAGTCAGGCTGTGAACTCCCCTTGTTCGGCGGCTGTTCCGACGGCAACATTAAAAATCGAGGAAATATGCAAAAGCCGGAGAGGGTTTGATCCCGGTTCCTCTCCCTCCGCCAACCTCCGGGCCAATGAGCCGCAGGCAAGATGCGGGAATCCCATGCCGGACGTCGGGCCTGGTCGCTGCGAGCCGGTCAATCCCGCAGCGTCAGGTGATCGCACATGAGGCTCCTTCGCGCCCACCTTGCCGCGCCCCGGCATCGGATCCTGGTATTTTCCCGCCGACGGCGATCTCGCCCGCATTCCGGCGGGCCGGGAGCGTCAGGCG
>Ga0316628_100005242_pt1 | contig 10343 bp, 11 predicted proteins | sample OWC_Aug_M2_C1_D5_FD_207648 | JGI IMG/M metagenome (GOLD analysis project Ga0316628, IMG submission 207648) | Wetland soil microbial communities from Old Woman Creek delta, Ohio, United States - OWC_Aug_M2_C1_D5_C | ecosystem: Environmental > Terrestrial > Soil > Wetlands | place: USA: Ohio... | reverse complement strand
GGCCCCCGCGCGGCGAAAGAAGATCGCGATCGGCGCCCTGGTGGCGCTCCTCGTCGCGGGGCTCGGCATCGCCGGGGCGCTCATCCTCCGCCTCGCGCTCGCCCTCGGGCGGTGAGCCGCGGGCCCTCAGAGCTTCCAGCCGTGGAGCGCCTTGAGCTCACCTGGCACCGGCGTGGTCTTCGACGGCTTGCGCGCCTCGATCAGCTTCTCGTTGAGGATGCTGAGGCGCTCGGCGATCTGGTGCGCGACGTTGCACACCACCTTCAGCGCCGCCACGTTCGACGCGTCGAGCAGCTTGCGGAAGCTCTTGGAGGGAATGCGCAGCACCTGCGTCTCGCTGGTGGCCCTCGCCGCCGCGCTGCGCCGCTGCGTGCCGCCGAACAGCGACAGCTCGCCCAGCACCTCGCCGATGCCCAGCGTGGCCAGCACCTGATCGGCCTTCGCCACCTCCACCCGGCCCTGCATGATGATCAGCAGCGCGTCGGCGAGGTCGCCCTGCTTGAACACGTAGTCGCCCGGCTGCACCAGCCTCGCCTCGGCCAGCGCGATCACCTCGTCCAGCTCCGGCGTGGTCAGGCCCCGCACCACCGGTGACGCGCTCAGCTTTCGCCGCAGACTCTCCGGGGACTCCGTCATGGAAGGACCCTACCGGCCGCTGAACCCCACCGCCACCCGGTGTTTGCTTGACGACTGCCAACGGGAATCAGCCGAACTGTTGAGGATGATCAAGGCGGTTTCCCCCGCAGGACGGTCAAGAAGGCGCCTTCACTCAACCCCCAAGGGACCGACCCATGAGCCATACCCAGGAGCTGGACCACCGCGCGCTCTACCGCCTGCCGTGGACCGACGCGGACAACGTGCTGTCGTGGCTGGAGCCGACCTCCAAGTGCAACCTCGCCTGCGAGGGCTGCTACCGGGAGAACGTCAGCGAGCACAAGTCCCTCGACGAGGTGCGCAAGGACCTCGACGTGTTCAACAAGTTCCGCATCCACGACTCGGTGTCGATCGCCGGCGGTGATCCGCTGCTGCACCCGAACATCATCGACATCGTGAAGATGGTGGTCTCCGACGGCCACAAGCCGATCCTCAACACCAACGGGCTGGCGCTCACCGAGGGCTTCCTGCGCGACCTGAAGAAGGCGGGCCTGGTCGGCCTCACCTTCCACGTCGACTCGCGGCAGGGCCGGCCGGGCTGGAAGAACAAGACCGAGCTCGACCTGAACCAGCTGCGGCTGAACTTCGCCGAGATGGTGGCGCGGGTGGGCGGGCTGTCCTGCGCGTTCAACTCCACCGTGTACGAGGACACGCTGCAGTACGTGCCCGAGCTGGTGCAGTTCGCGTCGGATCACATCGACATCATCGACACCATGGTCTTCATCCTCTACCGCGCGGCGGTGCAGGAGGGGGCCTTCGACTTCTTCTACAACGGCAAGCAGGTCAACGGGCAGGAGCTGGTGTACTCGGTGCCCGAGACCAGGCAGCGCGTGGACCTCAACGCCCGCGAGGTGGTGAAGAAGATCCAGGAGCGCTTCCCGGACTTCATGCCCAGCGCGTACCTCGGCGGCACCGAGAAGACCGACAGCTTCAAGTGGCTGTTCACCGGCCGCTTCGGCTTCCCCAACCCGAACCCCGGCGACGGCAAGGTGATGGGCTACGTCGGCCCGAAGTTCATGGAGTACGTGCAGAACGCCCACCACATGGTGAAGGGCCGCTACATGGCCTACGCGCCGAAGTGGCAGATGGAGGCCGGGCGCTCGGCGCTGGGCCTGAGCCTGGTCGAGCCGGGCATGCGGGTGGTGGCGAAGAACTACGCCAAGCACGTGGTGAGCAAGCCGCTCGACGCGCTGAAGAAGCTGCACTACCAGACGGTGCTGATCATCCAGCCGGTGGACATGATGGCCGACGGCCGCCAGAGCATGTGCGACGGCTGCCCCGACGTGACGGTGTACAACGGCCAGCTGGTGTGGAGCTGCCGCCTCGAGGAGTACAAGAAGTACGGCGGCCTGGTGCAGTGCGTGCCGAAGGCGACCAACGGCTGCGGCAAGGCCTGCCCGCCGGAGGCCTGCGAGCACCACGAGCACGAGAAGCCGGCGCCGAAGCCGGTGGAGAAGCAGCTGCCGGCCGCCGCGAAGGGCAAGAACAACCGCCCCGAGGCATGAGGTACATCGTTCCCTCTCCCCGGACTCGGGGAGAGGGTCAGGGTGAGGGGTTGCGATGTGACCCCTCGTCAGGCCGCCTCTCGAGGCGAGCACGGCTGCTCAGGGCGACCCAGCACGACCCCTCACCCATGCCCTCTCCCCGAGCCGCCGAGCTGGGGGAGAGGGTTTTCATTTCATCTTCGGCGGGCCTGCTCGAGCTGCTGCCGCGCCTCGTCGCGCTGCTCGAGCACCAGCAGCATCTCCTTGTGCAGCCGCTCGTACTGGCGCTCCACGTCCTGCCACCGGGCGGTGACCTGCTCCAGCTGCGCCGTCACCGCGTCCAGCTGCGCCTTCACCGCCGCCACCGCGCGCTGGCCCTCTTCACCCAGCTGCTGCGCGGTCTGCTCCAACCCCTTCACCCGCTCGCGCTCGGCGGTCAGCGCCGCCTCCTGCTCGCGCACCGTGGCGCGGGCCTCGAGCAGCTTCTGCGCGGTGTGCGAGTGCTTGTCCTTCTCCTGCGCCAGCGCGGCCTCGGCCTGCTTCTGCTTCCCGGCGGCCAGCTCCAGCGCGGTGGCGTGCGCGAGGGACAGCTCCTCCAGCTCCTTCCCCCGCCCGGTGAGCGCCTCCTGGTGCGCGCGCTCCAGCTCCTCGCGCTCCCTGGCCTTCGCCTGCAGGGCGTCCTGGTGCTCCTGCGCCAGGCGCTCGCGCTCGCCGGCCGCCTCGGCCGCGGCGGCCGCCACCTGCGCCTCGAGCTCGGCCACCCGGCTCAGCAGCTCGTCGCGCTCGCCGTGCACCGTCTTCAGCGAGGCCTCGGCGGTCTCCGCGCGCAGCCGCTCGGAGGCGAGGTCGCCCTGCGCGGCCTCCAGGTCGCGCTTGAAGCCGTCGATGCGCGCCTGCAGCCGCGACAGCTCGCTGCGCAGGTCCTCGAGCACCGCCGGGTCGGCGCCGGCCAGGCTGGTGTTGGTGGACTGGGTGGAGTCGCTGGTGGGGATGGGCCCGGTGCGGCCGGCCTTGAGCGCCTCCAGCTCGGCCTCGGTCTCCTGGTGGGCGGCCTTCTCCTTGCGGAGCGCGGCGATGGCGGTGCGGGCCTCCTCCTTGGCGTACTTCAGCTCATCGGCTGCCCGCTTGAGCAGCTCGAGGAGCTCGTCCTTCCCGGGCTCGCCCTTCTTCGCCATCGAGTGCCGTGCCCCTCCCTGGGCTGGTTCTACCAGCAGACGCCGCTGCTGGCTCACCCGCCGATCGGAAGCCGGTCGAGCAGCGGGCGGCCTCGGTGAGCATCACTCCGGGTCGAGGTTCTCTGGAGGCCGTTGGTGGGCTTCGAACACGGTGACCACCACCGGGCCTTGCTCCGTCACCTGGTAGACCAGCCGGTAGTTGCCCTTGACGATCTCTCGAAGGTCATCGCGCTTCAACTCCGGCACCACCCGGCCTGAGCGCGGAAATCGCGCGAGCCGGTCGGCGGCACGCTGGAGCGCCTCGACCCACCGCTGCGCGGCCACGGTGTCGTCCCTGGCGATGAACTCGTAGATGCGTTCGAGCTCCGCTACCGCTCGGTCCGACCACCGCACAGCCTTCACCGCTTGCGGCTCTCGACGAGCTTCGTCATCTTCTGCTTGACGGTCTGCGCGCCGTGCACCCGGCCCGCTGCGACGTCCGTGAGCCCGCGATTCACCGACTCGACGAACCGCTGCTGGTAGGTGAGGAGATCGTACTCGCGCGGGCTGAGGAGCACTCCCGCCGGCTCGCCCCCCTGGGTGATGACCACCGGTCGACCGTTGGCGCGCACGTTCCGGAGGACTTCGCTCACGTGGGCTTTGAACCTGGCCACCGGCAGGATGTCGGTGGAGATCTGGATCGGCGGCATGGGCTTTCTCGTGGTCCGAATACTGACCCATTCAATGACCAATTTGCTGACCCGTCAACCAGGTCGGACGCGAGCTGACTACTCGCCCAGGTAGGCCTTGCGGATGTCCTCGCTCGCCAGCAGCGCCTTTCCGGCGCCCTCCATCACCAGCTCGCCGGTCTCGATGACGTAGCCCCAGTGCGCCAGCTCCAGCGCCAGGTGCGCGTTCTGCTCCACCAGCAGGATCGACACCCCCTGCGCGTTCACGTCGCGCAGGATGCGGAAGATGGTCTGGGTCACCTGCGGCGCCAGGCCCAGCGACGGCTCGTCGAGCAGCAGGAGCGTGGGCCGCGACATCAGCGCCCGCGAGATGGCCAGCATCTGCTGCTCGCCGCCCGACAGCGTGCCCGCCAGCTGCTTGCGCCGCTCGCGCAGGATGGGGAACAGCTTGAAGCACTGCTCGAGGTCCTTCGCGATCTCCAGCCGGTCGCGGCGGAAGGCGCCCAGGTCCAGGTTCTCCTGCACCGTGAGGTTGGGGAAGATGCCGCGGCCCTCGGGCGCGTGGGCCAGCCCGCGCGGCACCATCAGGTGCGCCTTGAGGCCGGTGACGTCCTCGCCGCGCATCGTCACCTTCCCGCCGGCCGGCTTCACCATGCCGCTCACCGCGCGCAGGGTGCTGGTCTTGCCCGCGCCGTTGGCGCCGATGAGCGCCACCACCTCGCCCTTGCCCACCGACAGCGTGACGCCCTTCAGCGCGGCGATGGCGCCGTAGCTGACCTTCAGGTCCTTCACCTCCAGCAGCCCCTCGCGGGCCGCGCGCTCTCCCAGCCGGCGCACCTCAGCCATGGGCCGGCGCCTCTCCGAGGTAGGCCTCGACGACCTTGGGGTTGGCGCGCACCTCGGCGGGCAGCCCGGTGGCGATGGTCTCGCCGTGGTCCAGCACGGTGAGGTGCTCGCAGATGCCCATCACCAGCTTCATGTCGTGCTCGATGAGCAGGATGCCCAGCGAGAACTGCTCGCGCAGCGCGCGGATCAGCACCATCAGGTCGGCCTTCTCGCGGGTGTTCATGCCCGCCGCCGGCTCGTCGAGCAGCAGCACCTTCGGCCTGGTCCCCAGCGCGCGGGCGATCTCCAGCCGCCGCTGCTCGCCGTAGGGCAGGTTCTTCGCCAGCTCGTCGCGGCGGTGGGTGAGGCCCATCACCCCCAGCAGCTCGTCGGCCTTGCGGGTGACGCCCTGCTCCTGCGCCAGGAAGCCCGGCGTGCGCAGGAAGGCCCGCCACCACTCGCGGTAGTCGTTCGCCGCGTCCAGCGCCGCGCCGAGCACGCCCGGCACCCCGCCGGCGCGCTTGAGCCGCTGCACCCGCGCGTCGTCGAACACCGGCCGGCGCTCGGGCAGGACGGCCACCCGCACGTTGTCCAGCACGCTGAGCTCCTTGAAGAGCCGCACGTTCTGGAAGGTGCGCGCCAGGCCCAGGCGGTTGATGGCGAAGGGCCGCTTGCCGTTGACCCGCTCGCCGCACACCCGCACCTCGCCCTCGCTGGGCCGGTACACGCCGGTGAGCACGTTGAAGGCGGTGGTCTTGCCGGCGCCGTTGGGGCCGATCAGCCCCTGGAGGTCGCCCTGGCGGACCTCGAGCGAGAACTCGCTGACCGCCTTGAGGCCTCCGAAGTGAATGGAGACCTTCTTCGCCTCCAGCAGCGGCGCGCTCACGCCTTCGCCCCCCCGCCCTTCGCGCGGCGGCGCGAGAACCAGTCCCAGGCCTCGGTGCTGCCGAAGATGCCCTGCGGCCGGGTGAGCATGATCACCACCAGCAGCAGCCCGTAGATGGGCATCCGCACCTGGTCCACCTTCTGCGCCAGCGACTGGTCCGCCCCGCCGAGCTGCAGGAACAGCGTGCGCAGGCCCTCCGGCAGCAGCACCAGCACCGTGGCCGCCACCACCGCGCCGGTGGTCGAGCCCAGCCCGCCGGCGACGATCATCACCACCACCTGCATCGACTCCACGAAGGTGAAGCTGTTGGGGTTGATGGCGCGGAGGAAGTGCGCGAACAGCCCCCCGGCCACCCCGGCGAAGAAGCTGGAGACCACGAAGGCGCGCACCTTGTACGCGGTGGTGTCCACGCCCATCGCCTCGGCGGCCACCTCGTCCTCGCGAATCGCCAGCAGCCACCGCCCGTGCGAGCTGGCCGCCAGCCGCTTGGCCAGCAGCACCACCACGAACACGCCGAACCAGACCGAGAAGAAGCTGGTGTACGGAGGGATGCTGGACATGCCCAGCGCGCCCTCCACCACCGTCTTGCCGCCGGCGCCGATGACGTTCAGGTTGGTGAGCACGACGCGGATGATCTCTCCGAAGCCCAGGGTGACGATGGCCAGGTAGTCGCCCTTCAGCCGCAGGCTCGGCAGCCCCACCAGGAAGCCGAACAGCCCGGCCATCACCCCGCCCACCGCCAGCGCCAGCACGAAGAACAGCTGGTCGGTGAGCGCGGCGGGCAGGAAGCCCACCCGGTACTCGTCGAGGAAGATGGTGAGCAGCGAGCTGGAGTACGCGCCCACCGCCATGAAGCCGGCGTGCCCGATGGAGAACTGCCCGGTCATGCCGTTCACGATGTTCAGCGACACCGCGAGGATGACCCACACCCCCACCCGGGTCATCAGGTAGACGGCGTACTCCGCGTCGCGCAGCAGCCACTGCAGCAGCGCCAGGGCGACGATGGCGACGGCGACCGGCGCGAGGGACCTCATCGCCTCACACCTTCTCCGCCTGCGCGCGGCCGAACAGGCCCTCGGGGCGCACCAGCAGCACCACGATCAGGAAGCCGAAGGCCACCGCGTCGCGCCAGCTGGAGCTGGTGTAGCCGACGATGAACTCCTCGCACAGGCCCAGCAGCAGCGCGCCCACCACCGCGCCGGGCAGGTTGCCGATGCCGCCGATGACCGCCGCGATGAAGGCCTTGAGCCCCACGTACAGGCCCATCAGCGGCTGGATGGTCTTGTCCTTCAGCGCGAAGAGGATGCCCGCGCAGGCGGCCAGCGCGCTGCCCAGCATGAAGGTCAGGGCGATCACCCGGTCCACCGGCACGCCCAGCAGCGCCGCCACCCGGTGGTCGTAGGACACCGCCCGCATCGCCTTGCCGAAGCGGGTGCGGTACACCAGCACCTGCAGCGCCACCATCAGCGCGAGGGCGATGCCGAAGCCGATCACCTGCCAGTTCCAGAGGATGACGTCGTCGCAGCCGCTGGCCTGCTCGTCCTCCCCGAAGCGCAGGCACACGCCGCCGGGGCCCGCCTCCGGGTGGTCGGGGTCGGCCGGCGCCGGCTCTCCCACCGACGCCCAGCGCTGCGCCTTGATGATGTCCGGGAAGCGCTTGCTCGCCGCGCCGGGCAGCACCGTCCACTCCCGGCCGAAGGCGGTGACGCTCAGGTCGAGCTGGAAGCCGTAGGACAGCGCGAAGCTGATGCCGATGGCGGTGATCAGCGCGGTCAGCCGCGGCTTCTCGCGCAGCGGGCGGTAGGCGAAGCGCTCCACCGCGAAGCCGATCAGCGCGCAGGCCAGCATCGCCACGGTGAACACCGTCAGCGCGCCGGCCACCGAGGCCGCGTCGCGCCCGAGCAGGAAGGCCACCGCGTAGCCCACGTACACGCCCACCATCATCACGTCGCCGTGCGCGAAGTTGATCAGCTTCAGCACGCCGTAGACCATCGTGTAGCCCAGCGCGACCAGCGCGTAGATGGTCCCGGCGGCCAACCCGTTGATCAGGTGCTGCAGCAGTTCGTACACGGCGTCGGCTGGATCAGGGCGAGATGGTGGTGACGTACTTGAACTTGCCACCCTCGATCTTCAGCACCACGGCCGGCTTCACCGGGTTGCGGTGCTCGTCGAGGGTGATGACGCCGGCCGCGCCGGGGAACTCCTTGGTGGCGGCGATGGCCTCGCGCAGCGCGGGGCCGGAGAGGTCCTTGGCGCGCTTCATCGCGTCCACCGCCACCCGCGCGGCGTCGTAGCCCAGCGCGGCCAGCGAGTCGGGCACGGTGCCGTACTTGGCCTGGTACTTCTTGATGAACTCCTGCACCCGCGGCGTGGGGTCGTCGGCGGAGTAGTGGTTCGAGGCGTAGCCGCCCTCCACCGCGTCGCGGCCGAGCTCGAACAGCTTCGCCGAGTCCCAGCCGTCGCCGCCCATCATCGTCACCTTCAGGCCCTGCTCGCGGGCCTGCTCGGCGATGCGCGCCACGTCCTCGTAGTAGCCGGGCACGTACAGCCCTTCCGGCTTCCTCTTCTTGATGGCGGTGAGCTGCGCGCGGAAGTCGGTGTCGCCCTGCGAGTAGGCCTGCACGTCGACGATCTTCCCGCCCATCTCGGCGAACTTCTTCTGGAACACCTCGGTGAGCCCCTCGGAGTACGCGCTCTTCTTGTCGGTGAGGATGGCGACCCGGGTGAAGTGCAGCTCGTCGTGGGCGAACTTGGCCATCACGAAGCCCTGGAAGGGGTCGATGAAGCAGACCCGGAAGATGTAGTCGCCGACCTCGGTCACCTTGGGGCTGGTGGAGGAGGGGCTGATCATCGGCACCTGCGCCTCCTGGGCCTTGGGGGCCATGGCCAGCGAGTTCGAGCTGGCGACCTCGCCGAGGATGACCTTCACCTTGTCCTGGGTGATGAGGCGCGTCGCGGCAGCGGCGGCCTCGTCGGACTTCGACATGTCGTCGTAGACCCGCACCGCGAGCTTCTTGCCGTTGATGCCGCCGGCGGCGTTGGCCTCCTCCAGCGCCAGCTCGATGCCGTTGCGGGTGGAGATGCCGAAGGCCGCCTGGCCGCCGGTGAGCGAGCCCACCTCGCCGAGGAGGATGACGTCCTCCTCGGTGGGCTTCGGCTCGGCGGGCTTCGCGGCGTCGGGCTTCGGCTCGGGGGGCTTCACCTCCGCGGGCTTCGGCTCGGCCGGCTTGGTGTCGGTCTTCTTCTCGCAGGCCAGGCCCAGCACAGCCACCGCCGCGCACGCGGCCACCAGTTGCAGGCGCATCACGTCTCCCCTCGTCGGTCGAGTGGGCGCGACTTGTAGGAGGTTGTGCGTACCGGGTCAACGGCGGGCGTCAGAGGCCCGGCGAGGGCGCGAGCGGCCTGCGCGCCGGCTCGCCGGGGGCCAGCGGCGCGTCGGCGGGCAGCGGCGGCGCGGGCACGGCGGCGCGCTCGGCGCGGAGCACCTCGCGGCGCTTCACCAGGAGCTCGCGGCGCTCGTCGAGGCTGGCGGGGCTGTCGGCGCTGAGCAGCAGCGGGGCGCCGATGAGCGTGGTCACCGCCGCCACCACCAGGCCGACGATGACCAGCGGCGCCCACTGCACGCCGCACAGGGTCTCGCCGTTGCAGGGCGCCGCCGCCGCGCCGGCGCCGATCAGCGTGGCGGTGAGCGTGGCCGCGGAGACGCCGAGCACCACGCCGCCGGCGGTGCGCGCGACGGTGCTCGCGCCCATTCGCTGATCGACCAGCGAGAGGTCGCCGTCCACCTGGGCCAGGGACTGGTCGATGAGGCTGAGCCGCGCCGCGCGCTCGCTCGAAGGGGTGATGAGCTGGGCCGCGGCCGGCAGGGCGGCGAGCAGGACGACGACGAGGGTGAGGCTGCGCATGGTGTTTCCTCCGCGCGGCCGGGGAGCAACTCGCGTGCCGCGCACGGCACCGAGGGCGGCGGCGCCTGGCTGTGCAGCGCGCTGCACACTCGGCGTGCAGCCGGCAGGGAACGCGAGCATCGCGCGAACCGCGAGCGAGGACGCCCCGGCGCACCAGCGCCCCGAGTGAGGGCCTGCGCTGCAGTCGTCCGTGATCCGCGAAGCGGCCTCGAGCCTGAAGCTGTCCTCGCGGTTCTCGTGGCGCAGCGTGTCCGCGCTGCCCATCAGCCCGCCAAGCGTGCGCCAACGTGCCAGTCCTCGCGGCTCTCGTGGAGCAGCGCGTCCGCGCGGCCCAGCAGCCCGCCAAGCGTGCGCCAACGTGCCTGTCCTCGCGGTTCTCGTGGAGCAGCGTGGCCGCGCGGCCCATCAGCCCGCCAGGCCATGCGCGCCAGCGTGCCGGTCCTCGCGATTCTCATCGAGCAGCGTGGCCGCGCTGCCCATTCGTCGCGCCGCAGCGTCAGCCAACGTGCCGTCGTCGCGGTGCTCGTGCGCAGCGTGTCCGCGCGGCCCATCAGCCCGCCACGCGTCGCGCCACGGGCCTGTCCTCGCGGTTCTCGTGGAGCAGCGTGGCCGCGGGGCCCATCAGCCCGCCAAGCGTGCGCCAACGTGCCCGTCCTCGAGGCTCTCGTGGAGCAGCGCGTCCGCGGGGCCCATCAGCCCGCCAAGCGTGCGCCAACGTGCCCGTCCTCGCGGCTCTCGTGGAGCAG
>Ga0316628_100005241_pt1 | contig 10343 bp, 6 predicted proteins | sample OWC_Aug_M2_C1_D5_FD_207648 | JGI IMG/M metagenome (GOLD analysis project Ga0316628, IMG submission 207648) | Wetland soil microbial communities from Old Woman Creek delta, Ohio, United States - OWC_Aug_M2_C1_D5_C | ecosystem: Environmental > Terrestrial > Soil > Wetlands | place: USA: Ohio... | reverse complement strand
GCCTTTTGCGGCCATCTCGATCAGGAGTTTTGGCGGGGTGAAACGCGAGCCGTATTTGGCCTCTAACTTGTGACACAGCTCGACGAACTTCTTGGTCCCCATGAAGTCGATATAGGACAGCGTACCGCCGGTGAACGGCGCAAAACCGAAACCGAGAATCGAGCCGACGTCGGCCTCGCGCGGATCGGTGATGACGTGATCCTCCACGGTGCGGGCGGCTTCCACCGCCTGCACCACGAGGAAGCGCTGCTTCAATTCCTCGACATCGAGCGTATCGGGGTCGAGGTGCTTCGGCTGGAGCGCACCCAGGTTCGGCCAGAGGCTCTTTTGGCCCTTGCCCTTCTCCGGATAGTCGTAGAAGCCCTTGCCGTTCTTGCGGCCGAAACGACCCTGCTTTTCCACCATCTCGACCAGGAGCTTTTTCTGGGCCTGATCGACCGCGTTCGGCCCCAGATCGGCTTCGGTCGCCTTCATGATCTTGAGCACCAGATCGAGCGCCACTTCATCCGACAGCGACAGCGGCCCGACCGGCATGCCCGCCATCTTGGCCGTGTTCTCGATCATCGCCGGCGGCACGCCCTCCATCAGCATTTCGAGGCCTTCGGCCGTGAAGCGCAGCACGCAGCGGTTGGCGAAGAAGCCGCGGGAATCATTGACCACGATCGGGGTCTTGCCGATCTGGCGCACATAATCGAGCGCGGTCGCGAGCGCGACATCGCCGGTATTCTTGCCGACGATGATTTCCACCAGCATCATCTTTTCGACCGGCGAGAAGAAATGGATGCCGATGAACTTGCCCTGGTCCTTGAATTCCTCGGCCAGCGAATTGATCGGCAGCGTCGAGGTATTGGACGCAAAGATCGCGCCGTCTTTCAGAAGCGGTTGCGCCTTGGCGTAGGTCTCGGCCTTCACCTTGCGGTCTTCAAACACCGCCTCGATGACGAGATCGCAATCCTTGAGCGCGGTGTAATCGGCGGTTGCCGTAATGCGCGACAGCACGGCGTCGCGATCGCTCTCCTTGGCGCGGCCTTTCCTGATCAGATCGTCGATCACCGACTGCGCATGGGCCTTGCCCTTGTCGGCGCTCGCCTGGTCGCGGTCGATCAGCACCACGTTGATGCCGGCGCGCGCCGAGACATAGCCGACGCTCGCCCCCATGAAGCCTGCCCCGATCACGGCGAGTTTCTTGACGGAGGTCGGCGGCACGTTTTGCGGACGCCGCGCGCCCTTGTTCAATTCCTGCATCGACAGGAACAGCGAGCGGATCATCGCAGCCACTTCGTTCGACCGCAGGATCTGCGCGAAGTAGCGGGACTCGACGCGAAGTGCGGCGTCGATCGGCAGCTGCAGGCCCTCATAGACGCACTGCATGATGGCGCGCGCCGCGGGGTAATTGTCGAAGGTCTCGCGGCGGTAGATCGCATTGCCCGCCGGGAACATCATCATGCCGGCCTTGGAAAAGACCGGCCCACCCGGCAGCCTGAACGCCTTGTCGTCCCAGGGCGCTATCGCCTTGCCGCCGCCCTTGATCCAGTCCTTGGCTGCCTTGATCAGGTCGGAAGCCGGCACAATCGCATGGATCAGGTTGAGCGCCTTGGCCTTCTCGATCGCGACCGGGTCGCCCTTGAGCAGGATTGTCATGGCATCCTGCGGCGGGACCAGCCGCGGCACACGCTGGGTACCCCCGGCACCCGGAAAGAGCCCGACCTTCACCTCGGGCAATCCGAGCCGGGTCTTGGGGTTTTCCGCCGCGACGCGATAGTGGCAGGAGAGCGTGATCTCAAACCCGCCGCCAAGCGCAAGGCCGTTGATCGCGGCGACCCATGGTTTGCCGGAGGTTTCGATCGAGCGCAGCACCAGCGAGAAACGCCGGCTCTGGTCGAACAGCATCTGGTTGGCCGCCGTCTCGCCCTGCTCCTTGAGCACCTTCGCGTAAGTGCGATTCATGCCCTCGAGCATCGATAGATCCGCGCCGGCGCAGAACGCTTCCTTGCCGGAAGTGATGACAACGCCCTTCACCGCGGCGTCCGCCGTGGTCTGCTTGACGATTTCGTCGAGCTCGTTGGTCGAGGTCTCGTCCAGCACGTTCATCGAACGTCCCGGGATGTCCCAGGTTACGAGCGCAATGCCGTCGGCGTCGGTCTCTACCCTGAAATTCTTGAAGGCCATTGGTCGCTCTCCTTACACGCGCTCGATGATCGTCGCCGTACCCATGCCGCCGCCAATGCAGAGCGTGACCAGCGCCGTCGATTTGTTGCTGCGCTCGAGTTCGTCGAGCACCGTGCCAAGGATCATGGCGCCGGTGGCCCCTAACGGATGACCGAGCGCGATCGCCCCGCCATTGACGTTGATCTTGGCATTGTCGATGTCGAAAGCCTGGATGTAGCGCAGCACCACGGAGGCGAATGCCTCGTTCAGCTCGAACAGGTCGATGTCCGACTTCTTCATGCCGGAGCGCTCGAACAGCTTTTCGGTGACGTCGACCGGGCCGGTCAGCATCATCGCGGGCTCCGAGCCGATATTGGCGAAGGCGCGGACTCTCGCGCGCGGCTTCAGGCCGTGTTTTGCCCCCGCCTCCTTGCTTCCGAGCAAAACCGCGCCGGCGCCGTCGACGATGCCCGACGAGTTGCCGGCGTGATGCACGTAATTGACGCGCTCGACCTCCGGATGCGACTGGATCGCCACCGCGTCAAAGCCGCCCATCGCCGCCACATCGGCGAATGACGGCTTGAGCTGAGCCAGCGACTGCATGGTCGTTGTCGGCCGCATGTGTTCGTCTTTGGCGAGAATCGTCAGCCCGTTGACATCCTTCACCGGCACCACGGAATTGTTGAAGCGGCCCTCGTCCCAGGCTTTGGCCGCGCGTTGCTGGCTCTGCACCGCATAGGCGTCGACATCGTCACGGGAAAAACCGTATTTGGTGGCGATCAGGTCGGCCGAGATGCCCTGCGGCATGAAATAAGCAGGCACCGCCATCGAGGGGTCCATCGGCCAGGCACCGCCGGAAGCGCCGATGCCGACGCGGCTCATCGATTCCGCGCCGCCGCCAATGACAAGCTCGTGCTGCCCGCTCATGATCTGGGCCGCGGCAAAATTCACCGCATCAAGACCCGAGGCACAGAAGCGGCTGATCTGGACCCCCGCCACGGCCTGGCCGAGGCCCGCCTTCAGCGCGGCGAACCGTGCAATGTCGGAGCCGGCCTCGCCGACCGGATCGACCACGCCAAGGATGACATCGTCGACGACGTCTTCGGCGAGATTATTGCGCTCTTTCAGCGCCTTCAGCGGCACGGTGGCCAGCGCCAGCGCCGTCACCTCATGCAATGCGCCGTCGGCCTTGCCTCGGCCGCGCGGCGTGCGAACGTGATCGTAGATATAGGCCTCAGGCATGATGCGCTCCCGAAATGATAGTTGTCATATGATAGCGGATTGAGTGCTTCCCTCGATCAGAATGCTTCCGCCGCCAATTCCATGATAGTCGCGCTTCCGCTCTGGACGCGCGCCAGATGTACCGCCGTTTCCGGCAGCATCCGTTCCATGAAGAAGCGGCCGGTCACGAGTTTGGTCGTCAAATAAGGCGTCGCGCCGCTGCCGGCAATCTTGTCCTGGGTGACTTTCGCCATTTTCGCCCACATATAGCCGAGCGCGACCAGACCGAACAAATGCAGGTAATCCGTGGCGGCAGCGCCGGCATTGTCCGGCTTCATCATCGCGTTCTGCATCAGCCAGGTGGTGGCCTGCTGGAGATGACCGAGCGCGGCCGACAAGGGCGTCACGAAAGGTTTCATCGCCTCGTCTCCGCCATGCTGCTTGGCGAAAGCTCCGACCTCGCCGAAGAAGGCCATCACGGCGCGTCCGCCGTCACGCGGCAATTTGCGCCCGATCAAATCGAGCGCCTGAATGCCGTTTGCGCCTTCATAGATCATGGCGATGCGGGCATCGCGCACGAACTGCTCCATACCCTGTTCGGCGATATAGCCGTGGCCGCCATACATCTGCTGGGCCTGAACGGCATTGGCAAAACCGGTCTCGGTGAGAAAGGCCTTCAGGACCGGGGTCATCAATCCCATGTGGTCGTCCGCTTCCTGACGGTCCTTCGGATCGCTGGAACGATGGGCAACGTCGCTCTTGAGCGAGGTCCAGACGACCAACGCGCGTGCGGCCTCGTTGAAGGCGCGAATGGTCAGCAGCGTACGGCGCACGTCCGGATGCACGATGATCGGATCGGCCGGCTTGTCCGGCGCCTTGGGCCCCGACAGCGCGCGACCCTGCAAGCGATCGCGGGCATAGGCGGCCGCGTTCTGGTAGGCGACTTCCGACTGCGACAGACCCTGCACCGCGACGCCGAGCCGCGCCTCGTTCATCATCACGAACATGCCCTGCATGCCCTTGTTTTCCTCACCGATCAGCCAGCCGGTCGCGCTGTCGTAATTCATCACGCAGGTGGAATTGCCGTGAATGCCCATCTTGTGCTCGATCGAGCCGCAGGCCACGCCGTTGCGCGCCCCGAGCGAACCGTCGGCATTGACGAGGAATTTCGGCACCACGAACAGCGAGATCCCCTTGACGCCGCTGGGGGCCCCTTCGATCCGCGCCAGCACCAGATGAATGATGTTGTCGGCCAGATCGTGCTCGCCGGCGGAAATGAATATCTTGGTACCCGTGATCTTGTAGCTGCCGTCGGCTTGCTTGATCGCCTTGGTTCGCAACAGACCGAGATCGGTGCCGCATTGCGGTTCGGTGAGGTTCATGGTGCCGGTCCACTCGCCCGCCACCATCTTCGGCACGAACATCGCCTTCTGTTCGGGGGTGCCATGCACCAATAGCGCCGCGGTCGCGCCCATGGTCAGGCCGCCATACATCGAAAACGCCATGTTCGCCGAGCATTGGAATTCGCTGACGGCCTGACTCAACGTCACCGGCAACCCCTGCCCGCCATATTCCGTCGGCACCGAAAGGCCGAGCCAGCCGCCCGCGGCGACCTGGCTGAAGGCCTCCTTGAATCCCTTCGGCGTCGTCACGCTGCCGTCGTCATGCCGGACACAACCTTCCAGATCGCCGGTCCGATTGAGCGGCTGAAGCACCTCTTCGCTGAGCTTGGCCGCTTCCCCCAGGATGGCGTCACGCACGTCCGCCGACGCATCGCTAAATCCGGGGAGATTGTCGTACCGGTCGATCTGAAAGACGTCGTTGAGCAGGAAATTGACGTCTTCAAGAGGGGCTTTGTAGATCGGCATCACGTTCTCCCGGCAAGTCTTGATGGCGTTTCCTTGGGAAAGACTCAAAGGGGACCTTAGCCATTTCCGTGGGTCGAGGGCAGCACCTATCCCGCTACATCACGGTCTTTCGATGGGTCACAGCGTCTTCCCCAGTTGCCCGGCCATCAGGCGATGCAGCAGATTGATGGCTTTCAGCGGGCGCACCATCACCTTGAAATGCGTGATGCGGCCCTCGGCGTCGCAGGTGATGATATCGACGCCGTTGATCGTGATCCCGTCAATGTCATTTGCGAATTCAAGCACCGCCCCGGTATCGTTGGTCCATTCGCCGGTGAAGCGGAAGGTCGGACCGCCCAGGACTTTGACCACGCTGGTCAGATATTTGAAGGTGATGTCGCGGCCGCGCTGCGGCGTGTGCACGACGGGGCTTTCGAACACCACGTCGGGATGGAGCAAGTCCCAAAGTGCCGCAGGATCGTGGGATCTGACAAAGTCGCGCCACCGTTGAAGGCCGATCGTGTTCAAAGGACGCCTCCTGCGGTTGGCCATATTGGCAGGCTACCGGGTCCAGTTCATCCCGAGCCGCTCAATATGCACATTGACGCATATGCACTTATATGCATAAAGTCAAGCGGTTCGGATCGTTCGAAATCAGCAGGAGCCCTGATCGTTGGCCCTCGGTGATGCCATCCTCGCCTGTCTGACGGAGCGTCCCATGACGGGCTATGAGCTCGCCAAGACCTTCGATTCCTCGATCGGGTTTTTCTGGAAGGCCAACCATCAGCAGATCTATCGCGAGCTCTCCAAGCTGCGCGAGCGCGGCCACATCCAGGGCCGCGAGGTGGTTCAGACCGGCAAGCCTAACAAGCTGGTCTATACGCTGACGGCGGAAGGCAAAGCCGCCTTCAGGCATTGGGCGGCAAGGCCCTCGAGCCCGGCGTCGATCAAGGACGACCTGCTGATCCGGATCTATGCGCTCGATGCCGTTGACATCGAGCCGCTTCGCGCCGACCTCATGGCGAGGCTGGAGCATCATCGCGACCGCTACGAACGCTATGAGCGGATTCTGAAAAAGCGCTTTCCGCTCAATACGGCGTTGCCGGCCGACCTCGGCAAGCTGCTCGGGCTTCGCATCGGCATGCGGTACGAGCGAATGGTAGCGGAGTGGTGCGAAGAGGCGATCACTGCGCTGTCGGCGATCCAGGGTGCGGCGAGCGTCGTACATCTCGACGCTGCGACACGGGAGCGGACCGGCTCCGCCGACTAAACCGGCAGCAGAAAATTCAAGCCGATCATAAACTTTACGGGCACCTGGCCGCATTCCTTAACCCGTTGTTTACCGTGACGCGAAAAAGTCGATCTGCAGAGGCAGACGGCCCGCGTCGAATTCGATTGTCTGTCCTTCGGGACGCGCGGGAGGCCGAAAGGCGCCAGGTGGAGCGCCGGAGCGGAACCGGACGGAAGCATGAATTCGCGCGTATCGTGGAGTATTGAAGGCATCGATCCGGTCGTCCGGGAACGGGCCGAGGCCGCGGCGCGCCGCGCCGGTGTCTCGCTGAACGAGTGGCTCAATTCCACTTTGGGCGATTCCACCCCTCCGGACTTCGGTCAGACCTACGATCAGCCGCAGGCCATGGCCGGGGAAAACCGCAACGTCGCGGACATCCATCAGCGGCTTGATGCGATCAACCGCCAGATCGAGCAGATTTCGCAAGGGCGCCAGCGCCAGGGCGCCGCACGCGGTGAAGCTCCGGTCGCGCGCCAATTGAACGATGCCATTGCCCGCCTCGACGCCCGGCTGGCGCAGATTTCAAATCCGCACCCTGCACGCCAGCGCCAAATGCAGGACCAGGAGCGCCAGGCCGAGATGATCGAGCGCGCCGCCGCGCAGGTCTATCGGCCCTCGCCCGCGCTCACCCCGATGTCACTCGATTCGGCGATTGCGGAAATTTCCGCGCGCCAGAGCGAACTCGACAACACCTCGTCCCCAACAGCGCGGCGCAACCCGCCACCAATTGCACCGGCCGCGCCGGCCTATGCGCCTCCCGTGGCACCCGCCGGCCCTGATTTCTCTTCGCTGGAACGGCATCTCGTGGAGATCACGAGCCAGATCGAAGCCCTGAGAAATCCCGATCGCCTTGATCAGGCGATCTCGGCTTTCCGCGGCGAGCTCGCGGAAATTCGCCAAGCCATTACCGAGGCGATGCCGCGCCGGGCGATTGAATCGATAGAGGGCGAAATCCGCGCGCTGGCGCACCGCATCGACGACACCCGCCAAAGCGGCATCGACAACCACGCTTTGGCCGGCATCGAACGGGCTTTGAGCGAAATCCGCGAGGTCCTGCGCTCGCTGACCCCCGCCGAGCAGCTCGCCGGCTACGACGAGGCGATCCGCAATCTCGGCGCCAAGCTCGATCAGATCCTGCGCGCCAACGACGACCCGTCCACGATTCATCAGCTCGAAAGCGCCATCGCGGCGCTGCGCTCCATCGTCTCCAATGTCGCCTCCAACGATGCCCTGGCACGGCTCAGCGACGACGTGCACGCCTTGTCAAGCAAGGTCGATCAGCTTGGGCGCGCGGGCAATCATTCCGATTCCCTGGCGATGCTGGAACAGCGCATTGCCGCGCTGACGTCATCGCTTGAGAGCCGCGACCAGCGCCCCGTCATCCACGAGAGTTCCGAGCAGATCGAAACTGCGTTGCGGGCTCTGTCGGACCGGCTCGACCGCATGCCGGTCGGCAACGACAATGCTTCCGCCCTCGCCCATCTGGAGCAGCGCGTATCTTACTTGCTTGAACGGCTCGAGGCTTCCACCGATCACCGCTCGACCAATCTCGGTCGTGTCGAGGAGGACCTGCAGGACATCCTGCACCAGCTCGAACGCCAGCACGCCAGCATTGCCGCCTTTGCCGCCAATAGCCGGAGCGAGCCTGCCGTCTCCGAGAATGAGCTTGCCGATATCGTCAAGCGCGAATTGTCCGACATCCGCTTCAGCCAGGCCGAGACCGGCCGCCATACCCAGGATTCGCTCGAAGCCGTTCACAACACGCTCGGCCATGTGGTCGATCGGCTGGCGACGATCGAGGGGGATTTGCGCGGCGTGCGCGCGCCGCCCATGACGCCGCCGGCCACAGCCGCGCAGGAAATCGTTTACGCGCCACCGCTGGCCCCGGCAGCGGAGTCCGCTTATTCGGAACCAGCGGCCGCGGAGCCGGAGCCCGACGACAGGGAGCCGCCGGTGACCCAGCGGCTGGCGATGGCCACGCATTCCAAGCCCGAACTGCCCAACCCCGCCGCGATGCAGGCGTCTTTTGTCGCGGCGCCACGGGATTTTCCGCCGACCTCGACGACGGCGCAGCCACCTGTCACCCCGCCGAAGTCGATCAGTGAGATTCTGGAGCCGCAGGCGGCGCCCTCGTCCTTTGCGATCGAACCGGAACTGCCGCCCGATCACCCGCTCGAGCCGGGAACCAGGCCCTCGGGACGCGCCGCCTCGCCATCGGAGCGGATCGCGGCGTCCGAAAACGCGATCAGCGCAATCCCGACGAGCCCGCGCGAGCCTGTCAGCACGTCGAGCTTCATTGCCGCCGCCCGCCGCGCCGCGCAAGCCGCAGCCGCAGCCGAGCCGCTCGACAAAACGGGACGCCCGTCGAAGACTCCTGCCGCCGGTCAGGCCAAGACCTCATTGGCCATCACCTCGAAGATTCGCTCCCTGCTCGTCGGCGCAAGCGTGGTCGTCATCGTGCTTGGCACATTCAGAATGGCGATGACATTGCTCGACACCGGCAATCTCCCGGCCATGCCTGCGACGGAAAGCGCAAGCGAGCCATCGGTTCGCCCTGCCGACGACAATGTGAGCCCGGCGAATCCGGCGCAGACGCCGCCGTCGATGACCTCGCCGACGCCGATCGGCCGGCAATCGTTCAACAATTTCTTACCCGACAATGCGGACGGCAGCGCATCCATCGCCATTCCGCAGGACAGCCCGGCTGCACTGTCCGCAGGCGAGGTGACCGGCACGATTTCCCTCTCGCCGGCCGCGTCCGGCAACGCCAAATACGCCATGATCGCGGTCCCGCCGAGCGAAAGGCTGCCCGACGCGATCGGCGGCCCCGTGCTGCGCGCCGCCGTCCTCAAGGGCGACGCCGCGGCGGCCTATGAGGTCGGGGTGCGCTTTGCCGAAGGCAAAGGCGTTGCGGCCAATTTCGATGAAGCTGCGAAGTGGCTGGACCGCGCCGCGCGGGCCGGCGTCGTGCCCGCCATCTTCCGGCTGGGAACCTTCTACGAGAAGGGCCTCGGCGTGATGAAGGATGTCGATATCGCCCGCCGCTATTATGTTCAGGCGGCTGAGCGCGGCAACGCCAAAGCGATGCATAATCTCGCGGTGCTGGATGCCGACGGCGGCGGCAAGGGCGCCAATTATACGAGCGCGGCCCAATGGTTCCGCAAGGCGGCCGAGCGCGGCGTAGCCGACAGCCAGTACAATCTGGGCATCCTCTATGCCCGCGGCATCGGCGTCGAGCAGAACCTCGCCGAATCTTTCAAATGGTTCAGCCTGGCTGCGGCCCAGGGCGACATCGACGCCGGCCGCAAGCGCGATGATGTCGCCAAGCGGCTCGACCCGCAGTCCCTGGCCGCGGCCAAGCTCGCGATCCAGACCTTCAGCCCTGAACCGCAGCCCGACGATGCCGTCATCGTGCCGGGCCCCGCGGGCGGTTGGGATTCCGCGCCGGCGCAGAGTGGCAACGCGAAACCCGCCGTCAAGCCGGTTGCAACCAAGCGCACCGCTGCCGCGCATTGACGCGCCGATGCGGTTCCACGATCGCCCGACATATACGCCGGCGGCAAAGCCCATTAAAACTATCCCCTCGTAGCGGCTGGCTTCGCCCAGGCGCCTTTAGGGGTTAGCCTTGCCGATCGATGATCGCGAGAACAAAGCTGGTGATTTCCAGGTGTCCCCGACGGGACCTTCGGTGGTACCGCGCGTTCCAGCCGGCCGGCCTTCGACGCCGCCGCGAATGGCGACCAGCAAGAGGCGGCGGCCGATCTGGTCGGTCGCCATCTTCCTCCTGCTGATTTCCGGCGTCGGCGTCCGCGCCTATCGGGACCTCTCGCGACCCG
>Ga0316628_100005240_pt1 | contig 10343 bp, 14 predicted proteins | sample OWC_Aug_M2_C1_D5_FD_207648 | JGI IMG/M metagenome (GOLD analysis project Ga0316628, IMG submission 207648) | Wetland soil microbial communities from Old Woman Creek delta, Ohio, United States - OWC_Aug_M2_C1_D5_C | ecosystem: Environmental > Terrestrial > Soil > Wetlands | place: USA: Ohio... | reverse complement strand
CGACGGCCGCGGCCGAATCACATCCACCTCCGCGGGATTGCGCACCGAGGTCCTGTCCTACGACTCGCTGGACCGTCTCGCGACGATAACCGACGCGGAGGGCTTGACGTACTCGCTGGTCCACGATCCCGCCGGGCGGCTGATCGAGCGACGGTATGCTGATGGTCGAGTGATCACGTTCGGCTACGATAGCGCCGACAACCTCGCCCGCATAGTCCCGCCTGGTCGGCCTATGCATACGTTCACCCATGACGCTTTTGGCTCTATCACGAGCTACACCGCGCCTGATGCTGGTCAGGGACCCACCGTCCTGCGGCTCGCGTACGACAGTGCTGGCCGTCTCGTCGGCATGACACGCCCGGACGGGTCCACGCTCTCGATTGCCTATGATTCCGTGAGTCTTAGCCAGGTCATCGCCCTGCCTGGCTCCGACACGCTGTTCGTGGAGCGTGACACGGCGACCGGGAACCTCACCCGTGCCACGCTGACCAGCGGGGTCACGACGACGCACACGTTTGACGGTGGGTTGCCGCTCGTCACGACATGGATTGGCTCGGTGCAGGGTCAGGTCGCGCTGACGTACGACGCTGACTTCCGGCCGCTGACACAGCAAGTCAACGGCGGGTCCGGAGTGACATTCTCCTACGATCCGGACGGCCTGTTGACTGGGGCGGGAGGGCTCTCCGTCGCACGGAATGCCTCGAATGGCACAGTCACGACGAGCTCCGTCGGGGGAGTGGAAGTGATGCACGGCTACGTTTCCGGCATCGAACTCGCTTCGACCGTGGCTCGGTTCGGCACCGACACGCTGTTCATGGCCTTGCTGAGCCGCGATTCCGCCGGTCGATTGAGTCAGCGCACCGAGCGCGTCGGTGGGCTCCACAGCGTGACGACGTTCGCCTACGATTCGGCCGGCCGACTTGAACTGGTGGAACGCGACGGTCTCCCTGTCGAGTCCTACCGATACGACTCGAACGGCAATCGCATCGGCGTGACGACGGAGGCGGGGAGCGTGTCCGGCGCCGTCGATGCGCAGGATCGCCTGCTGGCTCTTGGCAGCCAAACCTTCGAGTACACACGCAACGGCGAGCTCCGTCGTCGGATCAACGGCGCGGACACGACGCACTACGTCTACGATGCGTTGGACAATCTGCGATCCGTGCGTCTGCCCGATGGCACGCTGATCGAGTACGTGGTTGATGCCGAGGGCAGGCGTGTCGGCAAGAAGGTGAACGGCGTGCTGGAGCGCGGCTGGCTCTATGATGGGCCGCTGGCCGTGGTTGCGGAGCTGGACGGGAGCGGCCAGGTGGTGAGTCGCTTCGTGTACGGTGATCGTGTGAATGTACAGGAGTACATGGTGCAGGGAGCGACGACCTACCGCCTCATCACGGATGAGCGGGGCAGCGTTCGACTCGTGGTGAACAGTGCCACTGGCAGCATTGCCCAGCGCCTTGAGTACGATGGCTATGGCCGTGTCACACTCAATACTAGCCCTGGGTTCCAGCCATTCGGCTTCGGCGGTGGCCTGTACGACCATCAGACGGGCCTCGTGCGGTTCGGCGCGCGCGACTATGATGGCGGAGCGGGCCGGTGGATGTCGAAGGACCCGATCGGCTTCGCGGGTGGGGACGTCAATCTCTACTCCTTTGGCTTTGGTGATCCGGTCAACTGGACGGATGCGACGGGGCTGGTCGGGCTTCTGGACTGGACTCAGGGCATCAGCATCCAGAACATCGTCCGCAACATCCGTCTGCCCATCAAGACCTACAGGCTGGTATACAAGCAGGTCGGCTGCTATGCCCTTGAGCAGGCGATCGGGTCGGCTGTCTTCGCGTCGATCTCGAACGTCGTCTATATCGCGGAGATGTCGACCGGGACTGGGATCCCGTACGTGGGCCGGACGGTTCAACAGGTGGTAAGGCGTCTGCGCGGGCGACCGGCTCTGTCCAAGCTGGGTCTGTTGATCATCCCGGGGGCCGGCGTCAGCATCGAGGATCTCGAGGCAACGGTCCTGGATCTAGTGCTGCATCAGTTGGGGCTCAGCGATGTTCAGACCGCCAGTAGGTCTGGGCGGATCGGCAACAAGATTCGGGCCGCCGGCGGCCATTCCCTGCCGCTGTGCCGGCCCTGATACTGGAGAGATGTGACAGCGACCACTGAACTTGAGATCGTCCGCGCGACCATGGGCGATCGACCGCCTTTCGCCCTTCTGCGGCGCTGGGCGCCTGGGCTGGCGGAAGCGCTCCGGGCGTCCGGCGTGAGCAGAGTACACATCGAGAAGGACTGGGACGACCAGGGTCAGGGTCTCGGCTTTCTCGCGTCCTGCGGCGCGCAGATCGGGGAGCTGTCGGTGGCTGCCGAGCACCTGCGAGACCTGTCCGTCGTGATGGCGCTGCCCCGCCTCGACTACCTGTCCGTGCAGTGTCCCCTTGACAGCGTCGACTTCGCCCGACTTCCGAGCCTGCGGACGTGCCTCCTCGGGCACCCGGCCACTTTGGGGAATGTGACAGCCAGCCGCACGCTCCGGACCCTGGGCCTGTTCCGTCTGAGGATCCGAAGTTTGGCGCCCCTAGAGGATCTGCTGACCTTGCGGGAACTCTACCTTAGCGAGTTGCGGAGCCTCGATACGCTCGCAGGCATCGGGTCGCTTCCATTGGAGAAGATCGAACTCGTCTACCTTCCTCGCCTCGGCTCGATTTCACCACTCGACCGCCTCGCGTTGCGAAGCGTGGAGATCACTGGTTGCGGGCGTATTGGCGACCTCGATCGGTTGGGCCAGGTGCCATCACTCGAGCGCCTGCACGTCGTCAGCGGGCCTGATCTGCCCTCTCTAGCTTTCGTGAAGGGGCTCGCCCGGCTCGAATCGCTGGTGATAGAGAACACGAATGTGACCGGGTCGAGTTCGCTTCATGCGCTCACCGACCTCAAACGACTGCGGTACCTGGCGCTGTTTGGGGGTCGCAAGAGGCTCAAGATGCTGACCGAGGTCGAGCGGCTTGGCGAGCTGCGCTCGCTGGAACACCTCAGGCTCTGCGGAGGGCCAGACCTAGAGTCACTCGACTTCCTGCGCGGCCTGGACAAGCTGCGCTCCTTCAAGCTCTGGGGCGCGACAGTTCAGGATGGCGACATGACACCCATCTTGGATCTTCCAGCTTTGGAGGAGGTGGAGGCAGTCTATCCATACCGCAGGCACTACTCGCACACACTCGACCAGTTGAACGCTGTGCTCCAGGCGAGAAGGGGGCCACAGGCCACAGGCGTCGGCCAAGCGGCCCTTGCCGCGCCGTCAGGAGATGTCTCCTCGGGGCCAGGCACCATTGACGCGTTGCCCTCAGCTCCGGGTTTCATCCCGGAAGGCCGTGCTGCGGCTGCCTCGGTGAGCCAGCAGGAGGTCGACGCAGACCGCAGATGGGTCGAGCTGGTGGCTGCCAGCGGCTCAGAAGCGAAGCTCTTCCGGGCGCTTGAGCGGGCTGCCCAAGCCGCCGTAGACGAGAAGGCACTGACAGGGGAGTTCGAGGTCGACGTCAGGGTCGCCGGTCATCAAGTCACGATCCGCGGCCGCGTCGTTGGTGGGAAGGCCACGGTGGAGGAAGTGCGTCCGTTGCCGTAGGCCGTGGCTTGCCTCACCCCCTGCATCCTCGTTCGACGTGCAGCACGCCTAGCTGTGCCGACGCCGCGGGAACGGGGGTTGTGTCTCGCATCTGCCATGGAAAGGTGGCAGCAGTGTCGAAAGGACGTCCCTGTTCAGCCTCAGTACCCGTTCTTTGCGCAGTAGCACGGCGTGCAGTGAACGCCCGCCGTCTTTAGCAGGTTGCTGAAATATCCCCAGAGTTGTCCCTGGCGCGTCTGGGGGAATGTTGTAGGTTGGCGCGACCCTCACGGCGAGTGGCGCGATGCGTGGTCCCGATCATCCGCAGACGGCGTTGTTCAGCTACATGTCGGTCGAGGAGCGGATCCCGGCGGATCATCCGCTGCGGACGATTCAGGCGTTGGTGAATCCGATCCTGGCCGAGCTCTCGCCGCGGTTCCACCCGACTTTGACGAGCGCCACCTGGCAATAGGCACACCATCTTTTGTAGTGACGTCTCCCCGGAAAATGCGGGCAGGTCAGAAGTAGAGTTGGCGCGTAGCTTTGGCGGTTCAGCCCAGGCGAAGGAGGGACTGGACCGTGAAGCGCTCGAAGTTCACCGAGGAGCAGATCGCGTACGCGTTGCGGCAGGCCGAGGGGGGCACGCCGGTAGGGGACGTGTGCCGGCAGCTCGGGGTCAGCGAGGCGACGTTCTACGTCTGGAAGAAGAAGTACGGCCACCTGGGGGTCAGCGAGCTGCGGCGGCTGCGGCAGCTTGAGGACGAGAATGCGCGCCTCAAGCGCCTGGTGGCGGACCTGACGCTCGACAAGCACATGTTGGCCGAGGCGCTCCGAAGAAAAGGCTGAGGCCGGCGCGCCGCAGGGAGCTGGCCACCTGGTTCCGGGAGACCTTCCAGGTGAGCTGCGTCCGGGCGTGTCGGCTGGCCCAGTTCAGTCGCGCCGCGTGGTATCGCCAGAGCACGGCGAAGGACCAGACCGCGCTGCGGATGCGGATTCGGGAGCTGGCCCTGGCCCGACCGCGGTTTAGCTACCTGCGGATCTGGGTGCTGCTGCGCCGCGAAGGGTGGCACGTCAATCGCAAGCGTGTGCGGCGGCTCTACCGCTTGGAAGGGTTGCAGGTCCGGATGCGGGTGCGGCGGCGCAAGCATCAGGCGTTGCATCGCGGCCCGGCCCCGGTGCCGCTGGAGCCAGGGGAACGCTGGAGCATGGATTTCGTACACGATCAGCTGGCTGACGGCCGGCCGTTTCGGGTGCTCACGGTCGTCGATCAGTGGAGTCGCCAGAGTCCGATACTGGAGCCCGGCTTCAGCCTCACAGGCCGGCATGTCGCCGCCGCGCTGGATCGCGCCCTCGGCGCCGGCGCACCGCCGCGCTCGATCACCGTGGACCACGGCACCGAGTTTCAGTCGCGCGCGCTGGAAGATTGGGCCTGGCGGCGCGGCGTCCAGCTCGACTTCATCCGGCCTGGCAAACCCACGGAGAACGCCTTCATCGAATCGTTCAACGGCCGCTTGCGCGACGAGTGCCTGAACGTGCATCAGTTCCTGTCACTGGCCGATGCGGAGAGGAAGATCGAAGCGTGGCGGCACGACTACAACCACACCCGGCCGCACAGCTCCTTGGGGCACCTGACCCCCGAGGAGTATGTCCTAGACCGTCAGGAACGACAAACCGCCGAAGCAGCGTAGCTCTGGCTTAGACCTGTCTCGAAACGGGAGCAACGTCACTGAACATCCCACCCACGCTGTACAACTTCCTCAACCGCATGGCGGGGAACTTCCTGAACTGGGCGTTCATCCGCTACCGGGAGCTTCGCGGCGCATCGTTCCGGCTTACCAATCCGCCGACGATGGAGAACATCTACAAGGAGAACGAGTTGAGCACGTTCGGTTTCGAGATCAGGTGGTTGATGGAGTCGGGAACGTGGACGTCGGGCAGAGTGTTCTGGTGATCCACTCTGGCACGGACGGAGATCCCCTGAGGTGGCGATGACCGCAAGGGACGAAGAACTGTCGCCGCAGCTGCTTGCGGCCCTGGACGCGGTTGGGGCTCAGGCGTGGACTGGCTATCTGGGCCAACCGCTCCCTTGCAGGGCCGACGAGATAGTGGCGGCGCTGGTCATCGGCTTCGAGGAAGCACCTGCGCCGGCGAGGGAGCGGGTGCGCCACTGCATCGGCAGAGCGCACGCCGGGGCTCTCGGTTCCTTCGCTGTCAGGATGGCGATGCTGGCGGTGCGCGAGCGATCGGTGGAGCGGCTGCGCCTCGGTCTGTGCGCAGCGGTTCTCTCTGTGGGCGAAGGGGAGGACTGGCGCGACCTTATTCGTACCTTCAGTCCCCTCTCTGACGCTGCGACCCGCCTCGGAGCGGACGGCCCCCTGGAGTTCGCCAGGGCGGCTCGCCATGCTCGAGGGTGGTACGTCGGATTCGTGGCGAGCTTTCCGCCGCGATGGGGTTGGCACCGGCTGGTGGAGCGCGCCGCGATGGTCCTTGGGCTGGGGAACTGGCGGGCGATCGAGGCGGCAGATGGTTTTCGCTACGTGCCGCGGCGTTCGGCGGAGGAGGTAAGGCAAGAGGCTGAATCGATGGTCCGTCGCATTCATGGCGACGCTCCGCCTGGTTGAAAACTCGGGTTGGCTTCGTGGAAGAGCGCAGAGGGGCGGCGCGTGATTGGTGGCCGGCCGGCTTCGGGCTTCTGGGTGGAACGAGTATGCTGTGGCTGGCCGGGCGCGCGCGCCTGGCGAGGCTACCAGCCTGGCCGCGGTGCTGGCGGGCGTGGCCCACTTCCGGCGCGCCTGGGCCGGGCGCTGGTGCGCCGCCGTGGTGTTCCTGGACGAGGCCGGTGAACAGCTCGTGACCTACGGCCGCTACGCAGCGGCGCTGTGGAAGGGCATGCGCTCGGCGAACATCATCGAGCCGGTTACGGCGGCGGCTCAACGTCCAGGACGCCCTGGCCAGGCCCGAAGCGGTCCTGACAGTGTCGTGGAGCACGCTGGCCACCGGGGCCATCCAGGCGCCGCCGCGTGCCCGGCAACGCGACTGGAGCGGATGGGCTCGGCAATGGCGATCGAGGACGTGACGCGGTGCAGAGAGTACCTGCGCGCTGTTGCGGATCGGCTGCGGGAAACGCGTCAGTTCACGCTCCGCCTGAACGATCGCCCGCCTCCGGAATCCGAGTCGGGGTTGGAGTCCTTGTTCCCAGCGGTGCACGCGCGGATCATCGCTCCGCTCCTTGAGGGCGCACACTACTGCCGGGTCTATGGCCAGCCCGGCTGGGCAAGCCGGCGCGCTCAGGGGCCTGTCGGTGCCCAGGAGAGAGCGCCTCGAACGGTCGAGTCGTTCGAAAGCTATGGGTGTCCGAAGCGCGGGTATCTCGAGCTTGATCTGCAGTCGGAGCGTGTTCGGGGCGACGTGGCGTTCTGGTGGACGCTACTGCGGGACTTCTTTCATCCCGTGATAGTGGTGGCCTCGGATCGCGTTTGACGTTACCCCGCCGTTCCTGTCCAGGTAGAATCGGAGGGTCAGCGTGGGCCTGGCTGCGCCAGCGCGAGCCGTCATGCAGCGGTTCGGAGTGTCCCTGGGTGACATTGCGAATGGGGTCGGGCTGGGCCGCGTCCCACACCGGTTCCTCCACACGGAGCGCTACTACGAGGAGGTGAACCGGGATTGTCGAACGCGGGCGTGGGTTTTCACATGGGCGGCCCCGCCTTCGGGTCCTATGCAGAGGCTGTAGAGACGGTTCTGCATGAGCTGTACCGGCTCGCGACTAGCAGCATGATTGGTGTCGAGGGATTCGCGGAGGGTGCGGCTGCTGAGACGCTGGCGACGCGCCAAATAGTTGACACGATGTTTGCATTTGGGCGGTCATTGCGCTGGTGGTGAGAATGAGCGAGAAGAACGAGCAGGAACGGCCTCGTTTCAGGGTCGCGAATGTTGGCCAGATCGTGGGCAGGGGAAGGTATGTCAGTGGGGAGGTGCTTTCAGGGGTGGTTCGGATGGGGATGATACTCCATGCTGAACACCTCCCTTCTGGTACACGCTGGCGGGTGACCGGGGTAGAGTTCGCCGATTCCCCGTCAACCGGGGAGTATCGAATGGCCTTCTTTCTCGACGGTGCGCAGGCACTTGATGAGTTGCGGCGTGTTCTTCCTGCGGGATCGATTCTGGCTGGCGAATGCTGACATGCGCAGGCCGGTCCTGTTCGGGTCGGCACGAAGGAAAGCCCTATCCGTGACGTACAGACCAAGGCGCGGCAGACGACGACGGTGTGGCAGGTGATCCAGACGACGGTGGGGGGGGGCGACGCGGCGGCGGCGGGCCTGGGTGGGTTCACGTTCGACGTGCAGCACGCCTACGATCCGATCGGTGGGGTGTTGTACCCGGGTGACGGGACGCGGCGTGCGACGGAGAGCCTGCCGGAGCAGTTGAACCCCTTCAAGTTCTGACATGTGAGGGAACACAGACTCATCGCTGTCCTGCTCGCGGCGATATCGGAGTATCGCGCTGGTACAATCGGAGTGGAGGCGCTTCGGCAGCACTTCTCCGCTGCGATGAGCGCGCTTGAGGGTGATGTGCCTCGCGCCGTACGCGATGCAGTTAGGAGCGCTGAGGCGGACTTGGAGAGCAGCAAGTTCTGCGACCTCGATGTGGACGCAGTACTACAGAAGTTCGAGGCGATAGTCCTTGCGGAAGGGTAACGACGGCCCACCGAGTGATCGGAGTCGTGCTGTGCCGGGGAGTGAGGTGGTAAGCTCTCTATCGCGTAGACAGTTGAAGGCGCTTCGGCAACCTGGGCCGGGCGCCGCGGTTCCGGACGCTGCGCGTGGTGGGATGCGGACTCCGCGATCTCACGCCGTTGTCGGGCCTCTCCGGTCATTGGAGCACCTGGAACTCAGGCAGGTGCGGGTGGCGAGTCTGGATGGGCTTGAACAGGCGGCCGGCCTCTCGACGCTTCGCATCAACTTCGCGCCTCGCCTCCGGTCCATCGCGGCTGTGAGGCGGCTGGGAGCGCTGGAGGATCTGAGCCTGGACAGCTGCAAGCGCATTGAAGGCATCGAGTGCATCGGGGACGCAACCGGACTGCAATACTTGAGTCTGTCCTGCCTGCCCGTGCCGGATCCGTCGTTCATCGGGAGGCTCGGGCGGATGAAGGCGCTGTGCCTGTGGAGTGTGGGGCGGATCCCGTCGCTCGCGTTCCTGGCGGGCCTGCGCGAGTTAGGGTCGTGTCAGCTGGTCGAGAACGTCGTGGTCGAGGACGGAGACATGGCGGTACTGCTTGGGCTGCCGGCCTTGACGCTTGTGGTGTACACGGAGCGCCGCCACTATCGGCCGCGTCTCGAGGAGATTCGAGCCGCGCTCGACGAGCGCAAGCGCGCACGCCGGGAACTTCGTGCCTAGAACGTCCGCCAGCCGGGGAACGGTGAAGGCTCGAAGCTGGCGCTTCCGTGTCGAAGGCGCGCGGTCCCGGCGGAGTGCTGCGGCTGGTCGAAGGAGCTTGAGGAGAGGATCACGCAACTCAAGGCGTATGAGTGGCACGTGCCAGGTCTGGGGGCGCTGCGCGCGGTGGCGGGACAGATCGAGTCCTTGATTCTCCAGTGTGATGTGGGAGATCTCTCCGCGAACGAGGGAATGAGCAGGCTGCGCGAGCTCGGTGTTTCCGATCGGCTGGACAGCCTGGGCTGGTCGCGCCTCACGAGCGTCGAGCTGATAGTGCGACGGCTCGGCGCGCTCGGCCGTCACCTCGATCATGGCTGACATGCCGAGAGGTTGGGGGCACCTCGCTAACGTGGCGATTCGCTGTGATCCTGCTGGGACAGCAGCGAATCGGACGTTCAACGAGCTGGTGTCCGATTCTGTCGGACCTGATGGTCTTCCGGGGGGCGTGCTGGCGATGGCCGCCCCTCCGGCTGACCGCGGCTGGGAGGCCGTCGGGGACCGGTTCACCGTCTACGGAGCCAATGCCACGGAGCCATCGAGGACGTCCCGCTCGCGGGCCGAGAGTCCCATGGCACCAGGAAGGGGGATAGCGCGGTGCTGGCGCTGAGCCGAGAGGAGTTCGAGAGTCGTGCGCTCGCCGTGGGCGATCTGTGGCTTGCGGCGGTGCTACGCGGCGTGGCTGTGGTGATCTTGGCGATGACGCTGCCTTGGGCGCTGCCCCTGGCGGGTGCGCCGCGGAGCTGGTTCGTCGTGGCAACCACTGCTCTCCTCGTCGTGGCGTTCGCGGCGGTACTTCCGGCAGTGCGCCGAGCTGACGCGCTGCTGAAGGAGCTTGGGCTCGAGTGTCCGTCGTGCGGAGAGGAGCTGGTTGGGGGAGGCCGAAGCGAGGGGTCGCGCCATCACAAGGTTCTCGCCACCGGTCAGTGCCCGCAATGCGGGGTCCAGCTCCTTCCGCCACCGGCACCTGGCATGGCGGAGCCGCGCCGGGATCCGCGAGCGTACTTCTACTTCCTCGCCATCCTGGGGTGTCTGGTGATCGGTGTCTTCGGGAACATGTGGTTGAGCGGGCTGTCATATCGGCGGGCTGACGAACAGCGCTGCGCCAGGTGGCTGGCTGCCGCGCACTCCCCGGTGCAGAGAGCCCGAGTCGAACGTTTGCGACCCTCTCGTCGCTCCAAGCTGACGTGTGGGGAAGTGCTCGCCCGAGCCGCTCAGCCCCGCCGCTGACCGGCGCTGGACGCGACGGAGGGGTTCTTGATTCCGGTGGGCACGCCGGTGCCGGTGGGCGTCTACGACGCGGAGCAGCGGCGGTGGGTGCCGC
>Ga0316628_100005239_pt1 | contig 10343 bp, 7 predicted proteins | sample OWC_Aug_M2_C1_D5_FD_207648 | JGI IMG/M metagenome (GOLD analysis project Ga0316628, IMG submission 207648) | Wetland soil microbial communities from Old Woman Creek delta, Ohio, United States - OWC_Aug_M2_C1_D5_C | ecosystem: Environmental > Terrestrial > Soil > Wetlands | place: USA: Ohio... | reverse complement strand
ACTGCAATACTTTGCCTCAGACACAAATCCGAACGCGATCTGGGGACTTTACTGGTATTCGTTGTTCATCGTGTGGGGTCTGTCACTCGGGATGGCCGCATTCTACTTCCATAGACTCAAGAAGGGTCAGAAAAGGGCTGCCGACGAGGACCCGCTCGATGCTCGCGACCCCAGCAGGCGGACTCAGACAATCATCTGCGAAGAGGTGTTGCCATGAAGATCGAGTACTATCACGCTTCAGTCTACGGCAACGGGGCAAATATCGCTGAAGAACTCCGGAGGGTTATGGCAACCAAAGGCATCGAAGTCATCGTCCACCATGTACGGGACGCGAGTCCCAAGGAGATGCCGGCGGCGGACCTGTACCTATTCAGCTCTCCAGGTCGATTTGGAAAGCCAATCGGAGATATGCGCCACTTCCTGAAGAAGATGGATCTGCCGCCGGGGTCCCGCTATGCGATCCTGGTCACTGAGATGAATCCCCAGCCGGACAAGAAGACGGGCAAGATGCCGACCGAGGAAGAGTTGGGAAGGTGTCAGCAAGTCATTCCAAGAATGAACGAGATGCTACAAGCCAAGGGATTGACGAGGGTCGCCGATGGCAAGATCTTCGTTATAGGCATCAAGGGGCCGCTTGAGGAGAGATGGCAGGAGAAGGTCGAGGAGTTCGCAACTGCCATTCTCCGATCATCCTGAATCTATCGATGAAAGTAAGTGTTTGCTGGGCCTGGTGCCACGCCGCGAACCAGCAGCGGCGAAATCTAAGCGCTGGGCGAATCGGCCTAACCTATATACTGCCGATTTGCCCTCAAACGGCATCGGAGGCGTTTCGATGAGCGTGGAGGAGAATCTTGAGTTGATGAAGACATTGGACGATGCGTGGAACGCGGGGCCTGGAAGCCCGCTCTGGGAGACCTTTAGAAAGCGTCATAAAGAGGATGTCAAAGTATACTGGCCTAATCAACCTGAACCTACAAAGGGACGAGACAACCATGACGTTGAGGCTACACAGTTCTTCAGGAACTTCGACAATCGTTTGGTCAACAACCCCTACAAGATCATTTTCGGCCAGGGGGATCACACCTGCACCGTCGCGGATTGGACAGTGACATTGAAGGTGCCTATGAAAGGTGCAGACGGTAAGATGGTACAGCCTGGAAAGACTGCGCATCTAGAGTTCTGCACCGTCGCCACCTGGAAGGATGGAGAGATCGTCGAAGAGAGACTGTTCTATGACGTCGTCGGCATGATGAAACAACTCGGCCTAATGTGAATGCTCTCTGATGTGGCAGGTTCGAGCGAGCTCAAAACTGACCAGACCCGCACTCACGCCCATCCATGTGGAGTGCACATCTTTAACATCATGGGGTAATTCGCCCCGCATATCATGAGGCGCACAGCGTCAGCCAAGGACCTCGTCTTCGTGTACGCTCTGAACCAGAGCACGCACTGGTTTGTCATAGGCCTAATGTTCCCCGTCCTAGTCCTAGTAATCCTGGACAAGGGCATCAACATATTCCAAGCAGGGATCGCGATTGCCGCTTACTCCGCCACTACGATCGCTCTAGAAATCCCTACTGGCGGAATGGCCGACATAATCGGGAGGAAGAGGGTCTACGTCATCTCGCTGGGATTCCTATTCCTTGCCGGACTCGCCCTACTGCTCTCATGGGACTTTCTGACCGTGATGACCGCCGTCGTGTTGAACGGGGCGGCGCGGGCGCTTTCCTCTGGGACCATCGATGCGTGGTTCGTCGACGAGTTCAAGCGCCGGAACCCCCAAGGGAACCTCCAGGAGTCGCTGGCCAGGGCCGGGATATTCATCCCCGCAGGGATCGGCCTAGGGTCGCTCGTGGGGGGAGTCCTTCCTGAAGTCTCTGACAATATCGGCATCTCGGGATGGGGCTTCGGACCGTACGCGCTGAATCTGCTCGCGTTCATGGCCGCGATCCTGGTCCAGCTCCTCCTCACCCAGTTGTTCATCGTGGAGATACACGAGCGGGATAGCTCGGGAGGTCGGGCCATCAGCGTGAAGGGGTTATCGGACCAGGTAACGACCGCTGTGAGATTCGGCGTGAAGAACAGAATCGTGCTGATACTGCTGATCGCGGTGATAGCCCTCGGGTTTGGGCTCTCGAGTGTCGAGCTACTCTGGCAGCCCAGGGTGCAACAGATCCTAGGGAACTCGACCGAGACGTGGATACTGGGGGTGCTAGCTGCCGGATACTTCTTCTCGTCCTCCATCGGCAATTGGCTCTCAGCCCCCACCTGCAGGCTTCTGAAGAACGATTACCTCGTCGCTCTCTCGTTGTTGCGGGTCGCGGTCGCGCTCTCTCTGCTCCTCCTCGCACTGCAGGAGGGCATACTCGGGTTCGCATTGCTCTACTTCGTCATGTTCTTCTTCAACGGCGTATCGGACTCACCACACGCAACCTTGTTCAACAACCAGGTCCCCAGTAATGCGAGATCCACTCTCCTATCGTTCCAGTCGGTCATGTTGCAGCTAGGGGGACTCTGCGGGTCACTCGTCATAGGCTTCGTCGCGAAGGTCTACTCCATACCGTCCGCCTGGACCCTCGCCGCGGTGGTCCTGTTGATTTCCTCGGTCACCTATCTGGTCCTGACCAGCGCCAGGTTCAGGCCCTCGACACAGCCAGGCGCATGCGTCCAGACACCCTCAGACGCCTTTGATAGATGATCGTGGGCTAGGCCCGAGTGCGAGCCTCCGTATCTTTCTGCCTCTTCGCATCAACGACCCGATCTTCTCTCTCGCGGCGGCCACGCCCAGTTCATCGAAGAGCTCCTTCTCTGGGACCCTCTTGAGATAGATCATCAGGAACAGAGCAACGAGTCCAGAGGCTAGCGTGTCGAACATGAGATCGAGGACGGTATCCTGCAACCCGTACTGCATCACGGCCCCGGTCAGCTGGTCCGTCCAGAACTCTATGAACTCCCAGAAGACGCCGATGGTGGTACCGAACACGAGCACGAACAACGAAACGAACCTCCTTGGCAGGCATATGGAGTCGACATACACGTCAAGTATCACGACCATCATGAAACCGACCGCGGCCACCAGAGAGCCGGAGATGGCATGGGTTACGTGGTCGAAACCCGGAAGTGCACCGTACAGATTGAAGGCCCCGCCCAAAGAGTGGAGCCAGACCGAGACGGCGATCCAAAGGGCCATCCACACTGGCAGGGTGAATTTCAGGCTCCTCCGCAGGAATGCGGGCACCAATGTGATGGCGAAGGATATCAGGCAGGCCGGAACCCACGTCTCCTTGTGCAGAAAGACGAGGACCACGGCAAGGACAGGAAGGGAACCCTGGAGGCTCCAGGTGGCGTACCAGAGCAGATTCTCGTTCCTTATCCACTCACCTCCTTTGTGCCGGATTGCCTCTCCGTTCCGAACGGGTCAGCAAGCCTTTCAGGAAGCCATTTCCCGTAGAGGGCGTAAGCCGCGCTAACGAGAAGGCCCATCAAGGTGATCCATTCGAACACCACCATCAGGTCATCGTTTGTGCCTATCGAGGGAGAATAGTTCGAAGTCATCTGGCTGCCGTAGTTCACGTAATCTGAGATATAAAGGACGATGAACTGGATTGCTGCAGTGGCCACGGTGAACAACAGGACGAAGAACCCCGCGAACGGACGATTGACCCTCAAGCCAGTGAATATCTCGAGCTCCGCCACCATCAGAAAGCCTATCGTCGACAGCCCAACAGTGTAGATCATGCTGATGATGCCCCTGTCTATACCTGTGAGTTCTCCAAGCTCGGTGTGACCAAGGAGTATGTGCGCTGCGGATGGGGACGCGACGAGGAGGCCTATCTCCCAAGGGGGCACGCGGGTCGAGTCTTTGAATCGGACTGCGGGCAATGCAAAGAGTAGGAGGACGAACCCCAGCTGGAATATCCATATCACGTCACGCCTTCCAATCTCCTCTAAGAAGAAGACGACGAGCACGACATACAGTAACCAGGAGACGTGCTGTCCTGCAGCCCTGCGGCGGGTAACTGATTCACCCGATGGCATCTCCCTTCCCTCTCCCCCTTGGTCCATCGAATCCTAGTGCGGGCCGAACGCAATCGGCGTACTTATTGACTACCCAGGACTACCCAGGTGAATGATGACTCGCCATTCCCTCATTGAGTGGATGCTCATGATCAGGCGGATCAGCTTGATGGTGAATGGTCATAATCCTTGACCCAGGGGAGCGCTGCCCGGCAGGCAATGAGCACTTTTGAACCGCGGGCTCTTTCCCGAACCCGCGACTCGGACATATGTTATTATACGTGGATTTGCTATTGTTTCTTACCTTATATAGTCAGTGAGCGGGGGAATGGAAGGGTGACCAAGCACGAAGTCCAGGCGGATGACGCCGTCAGGAAGAAGGGAAGACGGGGCTCTGCGGAAGGGTCGAATTCACGTACGCATGGTGAATTGAGCAACCTGCCCGAGACGACTGGACCTCAATCCTCTTCTGAGATCCCCAACATCCTCCACGCAAGGAACAGGAAGACCGATGATGTCATTGACAATCTCCATCGCATGCTCAGCGAACAGGTCTTGATATCGCCCCCTGCTCGCGTGAAGAGTGTGGATCATATCCTGTCTGGCGCGACCGCACGCAGGGTCGGACGCACGAAGGACCGTCAAACCGAGCGAAAGGGAAGTCCGAGGCATGGGCGCGGAAGACGGGACTTGATAACCGAACGCATCTCCGAGGTTCAGGAGCTGAATTCCCTCGCTCTCGCCGCTGGCATTGAGGTGTCCGAGGGGACCGAACTGCTCTCTCGCGCGACGAGAGCACTCCATGATAAGGACCTAGCTTCCGCGGAGAAGTACGTTTCAGGGGCGGAGCGGGTGACCAGGTCGTCCGCGGCGAGGAAGGTCCCGCGCTTGTCAAAGGAAGTCAGAGCCTCTCTTTCGCAGCTGGAATCGGTCTGTGGCCCTGACGAGCCTACGCGGCTGCTGCTGTCAGAGTCCAAGGAATCGTCGAAGAGGCGGAAATACCGCCAGGCGCTGCTGGCACTGACATCGGCGCGCAGACGCATTAGGGATGTCCAGAACGAGACGGTGCTCAGGATCATACTCGACGGTAAGGAGAAGTTCGTCATGGCGAGGAAGCTCGGCCTTGACATCGATCGGGCCGTCGTGCTCCTCAACAAGTCGAGGGAGAGCCTCCGGAACGGACGGTTCGCCGACTCAGTCAGGTTCGCAAGAGATGGCTCGAAACTGGTCGACAACCTGCTGGATGTCCACGAGGAGACCGGGCGCCCTCTGACCGAGTGTATCAAGGCGGTGAAGCTCGCACAGGCCCTCGGTGCCGAATCAGCAGACCTAGAGTCCAAATTGAACGAGGCGATGATGCTGTCCCGCGGAGACGACCTCGCGGCTGCTGACAAGTGCTGCAGGGCGCTCCTGGAAGAGGCCGATGCGGCGGCGTATGAGAAGGCTGCCGAATGTTACGGTCTCGCGGAGAAAGCGCTCTCGCTCGCAAGGGGCACTGTCGGAGAAGTCACCGGCGCCCATGAGAAACTGGACTTGGCCCGGGAGCTGCTCGAGAAAGGGGAATTGGCAAGGAGCGTGTCGTTATCATCTGCGAGCATGCTCGAATCGGACTCCGCCATCTCTAGCCTGATCCGTGAGAGGTTCAGCAAGATCGAGGAGTTCGCCAAGGGCGTCGAGAAGGACGTAGAGAGTCTGACCGAGGTCCAGGATGCGATCGAGACCTCCAAGCAGCGGAACATGGAGCACCTCAAGAAGTACGTGGAGCTTTCTCAGAAGATCGTCGGGGAGGCGTACGAGAACGCTGCTGCTTACGCGCGCGTGGCCCAGGATGTCGTGAAGCAGGCCTATGAACGCTCGGTCCAGACAGACCCGGCGAAGGCCATCGAGATGAGGGATTCGGGGACGGTCATCGTCCCTAGCGACCTCGACATCCCCGAAGAGGGCGGGCCAGATGAGAAGCGCCAAAAGCTGATCGAGATGTACCTCAGCGGGAAGGTCTCCGAGAGCCAGCTCAACAGGCTCCTGATGATGATCGATTCGAGCGTCGTCAGGAACAAGCTGGTCTGAGCTGCCGGTCTAGACACAGTAGCTTCGCCCCAGCCGTGGGGAATCAATCATTCTGGAGGAGGCCCCATCGACGGACGAGGCTACGCGAGGGGGATAAAAAGGTTGACGTTGACCTGAGCTCGCTCCTATCGGCGCAGACTCATCTGGTTTTTATACCAACCCATACATATTGCTATTAATCCCCCTGAGCCGCCCTGATTTCCATGCCGTACAAAGCCGAGCGATTCCTAGGTTGTCCAGATTGCGGTGGCACGGTCACCACACAGGATGAGGCCTGCCCCAACTGTGGCAAGAAGTTCGACAAGGACTCGAGGTTCAAGTGCCCTTCCTGCGGCAAGCTCATCGCCCGGAGATGGCGTAAGTGCCCTTCGTGCGAGGCTGACCTGACGGTCGAGCCTGAAACCATCGCCGCAGGTCCCGTCGGGAAGAGGGCGGCGGAGGCCCCGGAGATCGGAGAGGAATCACCGGAGACACCGGTGCCGCCCCCCGAACGGCCCCCGGCAGTCGAGGAAGCCTTGGCCGAGGGAAAGGAGCCGGAACCGCCCCTCGGACCGGTAGCAACTGATGAGGCTGTTGTACCCGAACCGAGCCCGAAGGTCGCTCCGAAGGTGACGACGAGGAAGCTGGCGGGGTCGCGCCCTTGCCCGACCTGCGGATCATCCGTTCCTAGGAACTTCCAGAAGTGCCCGGTGTGTCACGGAAACATGCCTCAACCACCGTCGCCTCCGACCCCTAAGGGCCCCGAGCTCGGGCCGGCCCGGCTGGACCAATCCATTAGAAGGGCCGGCGAAGAGTCCGCCAAGACATCGAAGATGAGGAAGCTCAAGTCTGCAAAGGTCACGACCATCTCTCCATCGCAGGCGAGCTCGCGAGGGTTGACCAACGGAGTCGGACAGACGAACGGGCTGGGCAAGGTGAACGGGACCGGCTCCTCGAAGGGAGGCGCCTTCGTGAACGGCACGGGCGTGTCGAGCGCGGCGCGCTCGGGTGAGCCTCCTAGGCGTTCGGGACCTACTGCCAGATGGAAGTTCGTCGTAGTACTCGTCGCCCTCGTGATCGTCATACCGACCTTCATACTCCTATCATACTCGAATCATGGCGACCGTTTCGCGATTGACGGGAGCTTCACTGACTGGACAGGCATCCCAAGGTACGGTGCGGAGTCAGAGTCGACCGTAGCATCTGCCAACATCGTCGAGTGGTCGGTGGATGCCCAAGGCCCTGATCTCTACCTGTATCTCAAGACGCAGGCGGCGATGATGTCCTCTCAGAATCCCGAGAGCATGTACCTGTTCGTGGACTCTGACGGAGTCAACAGCACGGGATATGCGGTCGAGACTATCGGGGCGGACTACCTTCTTCAATTGACCGGCTGGGGCTCGAGCGTGAACCTGAGCGCTCTCCTCAAATATCCGTCTGGCTCCGACCGCTCCAACTGGAACGCGTGGACTCAAATCGGCTCCCCCACGAGCGCAGTCAGACAGGACCAGCTGGAGGCCCGCGCGGTGCTGCCCTCAGCGCTAGCGGATGCCGCCAAGTTCATACTCGTCTCGAAGGACTCGTCGGATGCAGGGTCCGTCAGCCATGTGGCCCCGATTAAGGGCGGCCTGTTGATCGTGGAACAGACGCCCTCTACCACGGCAGCTACCGGGATCGTACCGAAATCGAATTCCGTCGCGATGCTCACGCTTGCTCTCAGCTGCGAGGGCACGAGCGGAAGGGTCGAACAGCTGAACGCCGTCGTCAGTGGTGCGACGGTGCTGACCATCCCGGATCTTCCGATCTCGCTCTCGCCAGGTGAAACGAAGATCGTGTTCGTCTCTGTGGACACCTCCGCCTCTGGCACAGGCCAATGCGTATCGACGGGGCTGTTGGCGTCGGGCGTGGATTCCAGCTTCTCCGAGGTGGAAATCTCGGGATCAGCAGTGAGGGCATATGCAGACTCCGCCCCCAATGGAATAGTCATCGATGGGGCGTTCGCCGATTGGGAAGGAAGGCTATCTGTCGATCAGGACATCAAACCGGTAGCCGACCCGGACCTCGACATCAACCTCGTCGGCAATGCGAACATTTCCCAGAACTCATACTTCTTCGTCAGCGTGAAGGGCGAGATATGCAATGGCACATTCGTCCCGGCGCTGGTCGCCAGACCTTCGGGCGCAGGAGGCGGAGGAGCGGTCGTCCCTGCGAGACGGACGGCCGAGGACAGTCTCATCGTCTATATCGATAGCGACAGATCGAGCTCCACGGGCGAGCAGGTGTCCCTCGATTCGAAACAGATCGGTGCCGACCAGAAGATCGTCGTCAAGGGGCTCTTCGGCGCGATAACCTCGAAGAAGATCTATACCTACTCCTCGGGTTCATGGACCGAGAGTCCGTCTGCCGTTCAGGCGGTCAAGGATGAGCAGAGGATCGAGATAGGCGTAGCCGCCGCGAGCATAGGCGGGAGCTCGAGCATCGATTTCATCATCGAGACCACCTCCTGGAAGGGGAGAGTGGACCTGGCGACATTCAATCCCAACTACATGGCGAGCTCCACGCGTGCCTGGATCGTGGACCCGACGACCACTTCCCCATACGCCACCTCCATGTCCTACCAGCGGAAGATGATGTACGACGGTGTGAACTGCTGGAGCTTCTTCTTCGATGGGTCCAACACGGTGTACAAGTACAGCATGGACAGCGGACAGACCTGGGTCGACGGAGGTCGGGTGTTCTCGGTCAACGGGGTCAACGAGACCTCGATTTGGTTCGACGCCTCGTCCGGCACAGTCTACGCCGTCGGGGACGTTTCGATCGCTACTAGGACTGTATGCGTACAAGTCGGCGCGGTCAATCCAGCGGCCCATACGATTGTCTGGGCGGCGAAGGATTCTCTCCTCAACACCTCGAGCATCGCCGTTGCGGGCAAGAACACCTTCATATGCAAGGACGCGGCGGGCTTCCTTTGGGTCCTCTCCAGCAACAACACGGTCGCAGGGAATTCGTTCCAGCTCAGCGCCTTCAGGAGCTTCAAGCCCAACGCGACGGGCGCATGGGTCTACACAGGACAGATGTTAGGCACCCCCGCGGGCCTCGACACGATCAAGGGGTCGATAGTACCGGCGGGGAATGGAAGCGATGTCTGGGCCGTCTACACGTACACGGGCAATGTCGCGGCGAGGAAGTACACAGGCTTGTGGCAGCCCCAACAGTCGATCTACGCGTTTTCGGGAAGCCGACTGAACACCAATACCGCCCCACCTTCGGTGGTCGTTGATGCCAGCGGCGTCGTGCAGGTCGTCTACGGCTCCGGTCGAAGGATCACAGGAACTTCCGCCCCCGAAATCATGTACTCTCATAACTATTCGAATCAGATGAACTTCACCACCAGCATCAGTCTCGACCCGTTCATCCCCGATCAGGTGGGGGACTATTGCCCGACCATATCGCTTGACTCCTCGACCGGCGACCTGTACGCCCTCTGGCTGAGGAGCGATTCAACCTACACCCCGTTGACTGTGATGGGGCGGGTCTTCTCAGCCGGCGTCTGGTCCAACATGACAATACAGACCCAGACGAACTTCACAAAGTCATTCCTCACTTCGATCTACTCCGCCCCGGACATGACGGGCATCTGCTGGGAATGGACTCAGAATGCGACGGTGCCGATCGATGTCATGTACGATAGCACGGCCATCCCCGAGTTCGGAGGACCTGCCTTGACTGTGGTGGGAGCTGTGATGATATTCCTCGTCTGCTCGGTCGCTGCTAGAAGGAAGGGGAAGGACAGAGATTCCTGATCGAACCGTCAGCAAGCCGTTAGAAAATGATGATATTGGAGGAGGCTGGCGTCCTCCTCCTGATAGGTTTCGAGGTTTGGACTAGGCGTTATATGCCGTCAGGAATGCACCCCACCCGGTCACGGATGCGAATGCGAGCTGGTTATAGGCCGCCGCGTGACCCGCCCACTCGTTCCCGGTGCCCCAGTAGAGAGATATGCCCTTGCACTCGGTCATGTGGTCGCCATCCCAGACATTGATGCAATAGCTCAGCACAGAGTTCTGGAGGGCTGCCGTGTCCGACTTGAGCTTGGCGTCGGTCACGCCCTTGACGGTGCTCAGGTGCACACCATAGTCGTAAAGGTCCGTGAAGAAGTGCGTGCCCCACATGTTGTATGTGCCTTTCAAGGCGGTCCCGTAGGCCTGTCTGTACCCTGGCAGGAGCGACATCATATCGGCGGACCAGGTCGTGAAGACCGGTATCGTCGCCTTCATCTG
>Ga0316628_100005237_pt1 | contig 10344 bp, 8 predicted proteins | sample OWC_Aug_M2_C1_D5_FD_207648 | JGI IMG/M metagenome (GOLD analysis project Ga0316628, IMG submission 207648) | Wetland soil microbial communities from Old Woman Creek delta, Ohio, United States - OWC_Aug_M2_C1_D5_C | ecosystem: Environmental > Terrestrial > Soil > Wetlands | place: USA: Ohio... | reverse complement strand
CTCGAGAGCCCGGCCCAGAGGGCATTCGGGCAGGCAAAACTAGCGGCGTTGCCGCGCTTTTGTCAGACGTGCGAGGTCCTGGAGATGTGTAACGGCGCGTGCCCGAAGGACCGTTTCATAAGGACCCCGGACGGCGAAGAGGGGCTCAACTACCTGTGTGCAGGCTACAAGCGCTTCTTTACCCATTGCCGACCGTTCGTTGCAGAGCTGTCGGCCCTGCAACGCCGGCAGGCGCAGGAAGGTTCTATACGGGCACCGGCAAATCGGGAGCGACACATTCCACAGGGCCCGGACAGAGTTCCTAAGGCCAACACAAAAACAGGTCGCAATGATCCGTGTCCCTGCGGCAGTGGCAAGAAATACAAGAAGTGCTGCCTGGGCAAATGATCCGGCCGAGCACCACCCGCGTTTACGTTTTAAGTTTCTCCTTGAAGAAGGCAATCGTGCGTCCCCACGCCAGTTCAGCCGCAGCCTTGTTGTATCGGGCGGCATTCATGTCATTGTTGAACGCGTGTGCAGCCCCCTCATACATATAGAGCTTATAATCGATGGATGCTTTCTTCAGGGCCTCTTCGTAAGCTGCAATCCCCTTGTTGATGCCCTCGTCATTACCGGCATACTGAAGAAGTAATGATGCCTTTATTTTGGGCACATCTTCAGAGGCAGGCTGCCGGCCATAATAAGGAACTGCTGCTGACACATCAGGAGAGTTGACCGCGACCTGGTTGGTCATCTCGCCTCCCCAGCAAAAGCCCACGACTCCGACCTTGCCCGTAGACATGGGGTGTGTCTTCAGATATTTTACAGCGGCCACAAAATTGCTGATCGTCGATTTCATGTCCAGCTTGTATATCATTTCTACAGCCTTGGTTTCATCCGGCGGTGTGCCTCCGACGGGCGATAATGCGTCCGGCGCCAGAGCCAGGAATCCCTCAAGAGCGATGCGCCTCGTAACGTCCTCGATGTGTGCGTTGAGGCCCCTGTTCTCGTGAATCACGATCACAGCCGGAAGTTTTGCATCTCCTTTGGGCCGCGCGAACGCCGCACGCACGTCTCCCGGGTTCCCCGGATATTTCACACTCTCCGTGATGAGACGGGGATCATCCTTTGGGACAATCGCTGCCCTGGCATAGTTGTTTTCGAATAGCGGCAGCAGAGCATTGGCAGCCGCGACACTCCCCGCCAGAAGAGACAATCTCCTGAGGAACTCGCGACGGTCAATCAATCCGTGCCTCAATTCATCGTGCAGGTCAATCATCTTCTTCTCCATCATCATTTCCTCCTCTTTTATGGGATGGGTATCCGGCCCGAGGGCTGGCCCTTTACGGTGCCGTGGAGTCCCAGCATACCTCTGCCCCGTGCGACATCATACCCAAGGCGGGAAAGAAAGACAACGACAAAATGCATGAGCGGCCGGGTGGCATCAGAGAATCGACAATGCGGCGACGAATCCCTGACGAACAGCATCGTATACTTTAGCGGCGCACACACAATCACCGATATCATACACCGGCACGTCTCCAGCGGCAGCACGCAGTTTTTCCGCTGCTTCTCTGTTTGCAGTCCTGCCCACCACATAGATCACTGTATCCGCGGGCAGGAACTCTTCCCCGTTTTCTTTACTGACTGCCGTCACACCCTGCGGTGTAATTGCCGTACAGGTGAGGCCGGTTCTGCAGGTTAACATCTTGCCCATTTCATTGAGAAGGGCGATGCGATGCATCCTGTACGCATCCCGTGCAACCTCATCTGACATTTCAATCACGGTTACGTCTTTCCCGTTCCTTGCGAGATGGAGCCCGACCTCGCAACCTACGAGACCTCCGCCTACCATGATGACTTTCTGACCGACCTTACCTAGGTCGTCGTACACATCCGCGGCCTGCATCGCATGCTCAATGCCGGTAATGGGCGGTACAATCGGGCTCGAGCCTATTGCAAGAACAACCGCATCCGCACCGAATGAGCGTACATCGGCCGGCGTGAATCCTTTACCCAACATGACCCTTATGTTGCGTTTCTTTACACGACGTATCAGAACATCCTTGAATGTGCGCAAGTCTACTTTGTAGGCATCCGTATCCGCGAACTTGAGCAAGCCGCCCAGGGTATATGATTTTTCAACTAATGTCACTGTATGCCCGCGGTCAGCTGCAACAATGGCAGCCTCCATGCCGCCGACGCCCCCGCCTACGACCAGGACGTTTCGCGAGCCCCCCGGCCTGCTGTTGAGCACTTGCTCATCAAAATAGAATGCTTCAGGATTGACCGCGCAGCCGAATAATATACTGAGATCGTTGATAACGCCTTCCAAAGGTCCCGGGAAGCACTTGTAGCATCGTATGCATGGGGCAATATCATCTTCGTTTCCTGATTCAGCCTTGTTCGCGAACGCCGGGTCAGCTGTCAGCTGTCTGCACAGCGCAACAAGATCGCATTTCCCTTCTGCAATGAGCTGTTCAGCCAGTTCCGGCGAGTGTATGCCGCCGACAACAGTCACCGGAATAGAGACCGCGCTCTTGATGGCGTGAGACAGCCCTGCATTTAAACCATGAGGATGAAATACTGAAGAAAACTGTCCGCTCAAGATCGGGTCCCGGTAGAGGCCCACCGAAACGTGGATGATATCTGCGAAACCTTCTACCAGTCTGCAGAAATGTGCGACCTCTTCCACTTCCATGCCGTTTTCGGTGCGCTCGTCCCCGCTCACGCGCACTTCAATGAGGAAGTCCTTCCCCAGTGCCTCTCTCACGCTTTTGATCACGTGAATGGGAAATCGGGCCCTGTTCTCCAATGAGCCGCCGTACGCATCCGCCCTCGCATTGGTTCTTGACGAGAGGAATTGATTCAGCAGCCACCCATGGCCTGCATGGATCATGACGCCGTCGAACCCGGCTTTTCTCATGAACTTCGCGCTGGTGACAAAATTATCAGAGACAACATGCATCAGTGCTTCGTCCATTGCCTTGACTTCGGCCCCGTCCTCCCTCACGTACCCCATGGGTCCGATGGGGTTCTTCAGGCCCGGGATCAGGAGCTTGGACTCGCCGCAGTGGGAGAGTTCAACCAATGCGAGAGCGCCGCTGCTCTTTATCACACCTGCTGCCTTCTTGAATGATTCGAACGAAGGGCCGTCGAAATGCGCGTAATCAATAGGCTCAAACGGTTCGCGGTTGGCGTACTCGAAATCCACGGGGGTCTCACCAACCGTAACCTGGGCACAGCCGCCTTTTGATCTTTCTTCGATGGCCTGGAACAAGACGGATGACAGGAAAGGGATTGTGCCGAACGTTCCGCAGTAGATCGGCGCCGCCACAATCCTGTTCTTGTACGTATGGGCGCCTACCTTCAACGGCGAGAACAGATGTGGGAATGTTCCGTGCATCCTGACCATCCTTTCATCCCACGGCATCCCGTGCCCGTTACCCTATTTTGCGGGCGGAATGGGATAGACCATGGGTTTGCTCCTCTGGTCTGCGGGCCATACCAGTTCCATCGACCCGTTCTGCCACTGAATGATGGGACGAAGAGCGTTAACCCGCGCGTTGTTCGGCCCAAATTTGACCTGTCCCATTACGGTCATCATGTCGGTGGCGGCAAGGGCATCCCTGATAGCAGCCCTTTCAAGGTTCCCGGCTTTTTCGATCGCTGCTGCGGCTGCCTTAATGGAGGCGTAGGCGGGTCCGACAGAGGGGTTCGTCGGCTGCCCTGTCTTAGCCATAACCGCGGCATTCAGCTCTTTTACACCGGGGAAATTCATCGCGGGATGCCAGTCAGGGGACCCGATGGCGTAATCGCCCAGGGCGCCCAGTTTGCCCCAGGACGGGTCGTTGGATGCCCTGAGCAATATGTTCGCCTTCGGCCTGTAGCCCAATTGTGCCATCTGCTTGAGCATGGTGATGCCGTCCGGAGCGGTCGGGAAGGCAAACACGACTTCGGCTCCCGAATTCTTGGCACCCGTGATAAGCGCACTCAGGTCCGGGGTCATCATCGCGTACTGTCCCTCGTAGGTGACGGTAATGCCCCGCTTGACAGCTATCTCTTTCACAAATATAAACAACTCTGTCGAGAAGTCGCTCTGCTCCTTGATGAAGGCCCATTTCGTCGGCATCGTTCCCTTGGGAAGGGCCTCAAAGCAGTCGAAGACAAGCCTGGCCATGTCGCTGTTCAGCGTGCCGATATTGAAGAAGTGCTTGAATCCCCGATCCATGACGGCATTGATCGTCATTATCGAAGCTATGACGGGCAGTTTGTTCTTTTCAAATATTTCGGCCGATGCGCCCACCAGGGTCGTGCCAACTGCAGCAGACACCTTCTGGGCGTTCAGGAATTCGGCGCGGGCAATGGCCTTTTCAGGATTGGTTTCCATATCTGCCGCGACCAGCTCAAGAGGAATCTTCTTGCCGAAAGCTTTTACCGTGACACCGCCGGTCTTGTTGATCTCCTCTACGGCCAGGTCGTATCCGAGCTTGGCAGGAATGCCTGATGCCGCATCCGGCCCGGTAAGCGAGACCATGGCCCCTATCTTGATCGTCTTTGGGGTATCGGCGGTGAATGCCGGCAGCGACGTGGCCGCCAGAATCAGGCCGCTCACCAATAGGACAACTACTGTAGCCAGGAAACCTTTCTTTTTCATCGATGACCTCCTGATGGTTCACGTTTTGTTCTGTCAAACAGTATCATATCGGCAGACGGAAAAGCGCTCGAGCGTTGTCTTCGAAGATCATCTTCTTTTCCTCGGCTGATATGTTCATCTCTTCCACCGACCGGATCGTTTCCTTGACGAGCCTGGCACCGCCCATGCTGTCGTAAGGCGCGTCAGTAGCAAAGAGCAGGTGGCCGGCGCCGAAGAAGTTGTAACCGCACATAAGCGTGGACGTTGCACCATAGCAGGCTGTGTCCCCGTAAAACATCCTGTAGTAATCGGCGTACGGTTTTGTAACGTGTGCCCCGGGCAGTATATCAATGCCGAAGCGCATCTCAGCCCCCTGGGTGAAATAGGTGACTCTTTCGATGTGATAGGGCACGATCCCACCTAAGTGATGGGTGATGAGCTTGAGGTTGGGATATTTATCGAGCATACCGCTGAAGACGAGCCGCCCCATGGCAATGGCGGTCTCGAAGGGCCAGTTGAACGGACTCTGAGCCCAGAAGCCGACCCGGTCCTCCGGAACCTTGCTTTCTTCGAAAAACCGATTCCCGGCCGTCATGGTTCTGGGGTGGAGCTGGATAGGCAGATTGTAGTACTGCATCCTCTCGAAAAGGGGTTCGAATTCCGGCGCGTCTAAGGGTTTGTTCATAATGGTGGTCGTAATCTGGATGCCTTTGAGCTTCAAGTCCTGTAGTGCTCTGTCCAGTTCCTTCATGGCTGCATCTATGTCATTCAAAGGAAGGCAGGCAGTTGCCGCAACGAAGCGGTCCGGGTATTTGTACACGAGTTCTGCCATGCTGTCGTTGGCGATCCTCGCCAGCTCGACGGTATCTTCCGGGCTTGTCACATCTTCCGGAGGGGGCAGGGACACATTCAATATCTGCACGTACCCCTCATGACGGTCCATGATTCTGAGCCGTTCCCCCACGTCCACCATGGACGGCTGGGGACCCATGCCGTGCTTGCCCACGTGAAAAATGCCCATAGGGGCTTTGCTCTTCTTGCGCAGGGCTTCGACATACTTGGGGGGGAGAATATGACAAAAGGCGTCGATCTTCCACATGGCGTTTCTCCTTGCGTGTGATGTTATCGGCGGTATGAAGACGCGGTCGTCGCCGGCCGTGCCTGCGTCTTACGGGTTCTTCGCGTACGCCGCCGCATGCTCTCCTGCTATCCGTCCGCTGTTTATGGCAAAGCCCATCGTGTTGCCCGGCAGTATAAAGACGTAGCTGTCTCCGTAAATGGAGCACGCGTCCGTCCCTGCAGCGTACAGGCCGGGTATCCGCTTCCACTCCTTGTCCAGCACTTCGGTCCGATAATTGATCTTGATACCCCCAAGGCTCCCGTAAGCCCCCGGCATAAATCTGCCCGCGTAAAATCTGGGTGTTTTGATCGGCCTCAGGAGCTCATGTTTCTTGTTGAACATATCGTCGTGCCCTTTCTCGCAAAATGAATTGTACTGTTCCACCGTTCTCGTGAGACCTTCTCTGTCGAGCCCGGTGCTGCCAGCCAGTTCTTCGAGCGAATCTGCCACGAACATTTCTTTGAACCCCGCGTCGAGATGTGCCCTGAGAAGCGCGTCGAAGTCCTTTGTCTTCGTAAAGGGGAAGACTACGCTTACCTGATCAAATCCCACGGTCTCCATGTGCCTCTTGATGTTCTCGTCAAAGATGAGGAAGGCCGTCCTGTCCTTTTGGCGGGAGATCGCGTTTCCCGTGAAGGTCGTGTTCGGCATGATCTCCTCGTTCATGAAGCGCTCGCCGAGCAGGTTGACCATCAGATGGGGTTGGCGGAAGGCCTCTCCGAGGGCCGGATCGAATCTGCCCGGCATCATGTATATGAGCTCCATGGTCATATCAGTGGGGGCAGCTCCGACCTCCCACGCCATCCGTAATCCATCGCCGTCGACGCCGGGAACCCTGAAGGAGTAAAGATCCGTGCCCCAGTCATACCCGGTGAATTTCTTGATCATCTCTGGATTGTTCCCGAAGCCGCCTGTGCAGATGATCACGGCTTTGGCATGTTCCCGGACTGACTCTCCGGATGCGTCCTCTGCGACAATGCCCGTAACACGCCCTCCCTCCTTCAGGATACGGCGAACCGGGGTCTGGAGAAAAAACCTTACACCCAGCCCCTTCGCTTTTTGTGTAAGGATCTTGATCATGGCGCTGGCTGCCCCAGGCCCCGGCTGACCTGAGCCGGGCTTGACGATGTGCCAGGTAAAGTTGCCGCCCGGGAAATAGGCGGCCGGCTCGACAAACTCAACGCCCAGGCCCTCCAGCCAGTCAATAGACGTCGCTGCTTTGTCGATGTAAGCGCGCACGAGCTGCGCATCGACCCTCCAGTGGGTATACTCCATGAAGGCCTTGAATGCCTCATCCTTTGTTGGCCCGTGCTGTTTCAGCTTCTGCAGCCTGCTCTCTATACCGAAGGGCCCCATGCCCATGTTGGCGGCACCGCCCGTTGTCGATCCCTTTTCGAAGACGATGACCTGTGCCCCTGCCTGCGCGGCCGCAACAGCGGCGCAGAGTCCGGCGGGCCCTCCTGCAATGACAGCAACATCAGCCAATAGCTCGCTCATTACCGCCCCCCTTTTCCTTTGGCGCCATCGTTCATTGTCTCTCCCTGAAACCGCCGAAACACCGAACCTCGCCCCGGAGGTTTCTACGAGGACATGGTTTGATGCGCTGATTCCTCTTTATGCCGGTTGGCACGGCCTCTCATGCGCGGACGAAACAGGTCGACGCCACCAATCAGCCCTTGCGGCAGGAAGAGCACCACCAGGATGAAGAGAAAACCGAATATGATAAGATGCGCCTGTCCCATAGTGTTGGCAAATATCTCCGACAGTACAATGAGAAAGATGCTTCCGATTACGGGCCCGAAGAGCGTCCCGGCGCCGCCGACGACAACAGAGAGAAGCGCATCGAACGTCCATGCCGCGCTGAACACCGTGGAGATCTGCCAGAAGGAAAGGCGGACGTATGCGTACAGGCCACCAGCAAGGCCCGCGAGTGCAGCGCTGATCAGGAGGGCCAGCACCTTGTACTTGAACACTCTCACGCCCGTTACCCGGGCTGCCAGTTCATCGTCCCGTATCGCCACCATGGCGAGCCCCATTTTTGAGCGTGTGACCGCGTAGACGACAATCATTGTCACAACCATCAGGCCGAGCCCCAGATAATAACGGGGTGTGAGGCTGTAGGTAGTTGAAAAACTGCCCGGCATGGCCACGGTGCGTGTAAAGATGTTTGCCACTATTGTCTGGGCCGCCTGTGCCAACGCGAGGGTGCCGACGGCAAAGTACATGCCCCTGAGCCGCAGGGTGGGTAGACCGATGAGAGCCGCCAGCACCGCTGATGAGAGGCTGCCCGCGGGTATGGCGAGGTAGATAGGCGCGCCGGCTTTCCACAGAAAGTGAGTCACCATGGTGCTTATGCCGAAGAAGGCCACTATGCCAAGATTGATCTGGCCCGTGTAACCCCCGATGAGATTCCAGCTCTGAGCAAGGATGATATAGATGAAGAGCGTCACCATGACGTTCATGACGTTGCTCCCCAGGTCCGTGGCCAAAGGCACCACGACGAGCAGACCCAGCAAAACCGCCAGCAGCAGGCACTTCTTCCAGTTGACTTCCATGTCCCTACCTACACCATACCTTCCTGCTTCACCATTTCGTGCATCATCGTCCCACCCTTGCAAATAAACCATTCGGTCTGAACATGAGGACAAGTATGAAGATGATGAGGGCAATCGGTTGTTGATAAGAGGAGCTCACAAACAACGTGCTGATGGACTGCACGATCCCCAAAATCAAGCCCGCAGGGAGGATGTACGTAACGTTCCCCTCTCCCGCGAGCACCATGACCACCATCGCGGTCAGCAACCAATTGAGGCCGCCGCTGGGAGCAATGGAATAGCTTGAGACGATGACGACACCTGCAACGCCGGCCATGGCTGCGGCAATGCCGCACGAGACAAGATACGTGCGCTGCACGTTGACCCCGCTCAGGGCGGCCGCCCCCGCATCCTCTGTAGCTGCCCGGACGTGTTTGCCGAAGTATGTCCTCGTGAGGAGGAGATGCATGACCAGCGCGACCAGGACCGCGAGGATGAGGCCGGCAAGCCCGGTGACGCCCAGTTTCGCACCAAAGAAATCCAGGGTGCTGCCCGAGTAGGAGGTGACAATGCTCCTCGTATCAGGAGTCCAGAGCAAGGTGACTGCGTTGTCAAGAATCCAGGTCACGCCGAAGGTGACCAGCAGGGACTTGTCCAACCGCATTTCCGCCCGTGGATACTTAAGGAGCGGTGAAAGGACCAACTGGTAGAGCAAGAGCCCCAGGACGAACATGGCGCACATGACAAGGGGAATTGACAGATAGGGATCGATGTCCAGGAGGGTGAACAGCCAGAACGCAACGTACCCGCCGATGATAATAAAGCTTCCGTGGGCAATGTTTACGAATTTCATTACGCCCACGATGAGCCCGAAACCAAGCGCTACAACCCCATACAGGGCACCGACCACAATGCCTATCAGGAGAGTCTGTATCAGTGCATGCATTGTTCTAGCCGGCCTTCCCCATACCGAGATAGGCTTCCTTAATCTCCTCGCTGCACAGAAGGTCCTTTGCGTCACCCTGACCTACTATGCGTCCATTTTCAATGACGTAACCCTTATTCGCCAGGGACAGGGCAAGCTGTACATCCTGCTCAACAAGGAGGATGGTCAGCCGTCTCGATTCGTTCAGTCCCTTGATGACCTGGGCGATCGACTGCGTCGCGAGGGGGCTTAAACCAAGGGACATCTCATCAACGAGGAGGAGTTTCGGCCGTGACATAAGCGCCCTCCCTATGGCCAGCATCTGTTGCTCCCCTCCGGAAAGAGTACCCGCCTGCTGTCTCGATCGGGCCTCGAGGATGGGAAAGACCTCGTACACCCACCCGAGCGTCTCCTGCCGCGCCTTCCTCGCAGTCGATGCCCCCACTTCGAGGTTCTCCAGGATCGTCATCCGGGGAAAGAGGCGCCTTCCTTCCGGGACCATGCAGACACCTGATTTGACAATCCGGTGAGCAGGTAATCTGTCGAGGCGGAGCCCATCAAACGTAATGCTCCCGGCTTTCGGCGTGAGGAGCCCCGCGATGGCCTGCATGAGGGTGCTCTTACCCGCCCCGTTCGAGCCGACAAGGGTGACCACGCTCCCATCCTCGACAGACAGGGATATGCCCCAGAGTGCCTGAAGATCACCGTAGTATACATCCAAGTTGCTGATCTCTAGCACACGTTCCCCTTTCCCAGGTACGCCTCAATTACCTGGGGGTCGTTTGCAATCTCCTGCGGCCGGCCGTCAGCGATCTTCTCACCGGTCTTCATCACGACCACCCGGTCCGAAATGGCGAGGATCACCTTCATCACGTGTTCGACGACGATGATACTGATCCCTGAGTCCCTGATACCCCGGATGAGAGTTATGGCAGCATCCATCTCTGTATGGTTGAGACCTGCCATCATCTCGTCGAGAAGGAGAAGCTTGGGTCTCGTAGCGAGGGCCCGGGCGATCTCCAGGCGCTTGCGGTCGACGAGACCGAGCGCCCCCGCCATCCTAGCCCTCTTCTCACTGAGCCCCATCAGGGAGAGAATCTCCTCAGATTCAAGACGGGCCTGCTTCATGCTTTTTGTCGAGGCACACCCG
>Ga0316628_100005236_pt1 | contig 10344 bp, 11 predicted proteins | sample OWC_Aug_M2_C1_D5_FD_207648 | JGI IMG/M metagenome (GOLD analysis project Ga0316628, IMG submission 207648) | Wetland soil microbial communities from Old Woman Creek delta, Ohio, United States - OWC_Aug_M2_C1_D5_C | ecosystem: Environmental > Terrestrial > Soil > Wetlands | place: USA: Ohio... | reverse complement strand
GGCCTCGATCCGGAAACGGTGAGCCGATCGTGGCCCTTTGCGATCAGCTCGGCGCGCGCGCCCAGCGGCGAGGCGCCCGTGAGGTCCGCGCCGCCCTTCCACGGCAGCGCATAGTGGAAGAACGGTCCCACGGTCTGCCAGGGCGTCTGGCCGAACAGCTCCGGGCTCTGGTTGTCGGCCACGCTCAGCCCTCGAACGGCGTGGCGTCCCGGCCGCGCAGGACGATGTCGAAAAGGTAGCCAAGGGCGAAGCTCGGCTGGGTGGTGGCGAGGTCGAAGCGGGCCACGAGGCGCCGCCGGTAGGGCTCCGGGACGGCGCAGGCGATCGGGTCGATCTCGATCAGCGGGTCGTCGGGGAAATACATCTGCGTCACCAGGCGGGTCGCGAACGCCGGCCCGAGGACGGAGACGTGGATGTGCGCCGGCCGCCAGGCGTTCTCGTGGTTGCCCCACGGATAGGCGCCGGGCCGGATCGTCACGAAGCGGTAGCGGCCCTCGGCGTCGGAGATCGCGCGTCCCGCTCCGGTGAAGTTGGGATCGAGCGGCGCGTTCCACTGGTCCTTCTCGTGCGCATACCGGCCGGCGGCGTTCGCCTGCCAGATCTCGACCACGGTGTTCGGGACGGGTCGCCGATCCTCGTCGAGCACCCGTCCGGATACGATGATCCTCTGGCCGAGCGGCGCGCCGGCGTGCTGGCGCGTCAGGTCGGCCTCCTCGCCGCCCATCAGCGCCGCCCAGTCGGCGGGGCCCGTCGTCTCGGTCAGGGTCTGGGGGATCCGGATCGGCGGCTCGCGGGGTGCGCGCAGCACCGTCGAGCGGTATTCCGGGTAGAGATCGGGCGGTTGGGCGGCGTCCTCGGCTCGATATCCTTGCGACCCGCTCATTGAGCAATGCCCTCCGGCCGCACGGACTGCGGCCACCGAGACTGAATTCTCATCCGCCGCGGCCCCCGCGCAAGCGCGAACGCCCGCGCGGGGTCGCCGCCCCAGCGCGGCCGGCCCCAGTGGTAGGTGACGTCGATCCCGTAGGTCCGCGGATCGGCGAAGAACAGCTGGGTGAACAGGCCCGCCGTCGGCGCCTCCGAGATGATGTAGCGCTTGTCGAACAGGTTCTTGGCCCACAGCGAGACGCGCCAGTGTCCGGTCGGGCCCTGGTAGTTGAGGCTAACGCTCGGCCGGCTGTCCGCCGGATTACGGGCCCGGCGCCTTCGCGAGCTGGCCCCTCAAGGCGCCGGCCGGATGTTCCTTGGTGTGGAGGTTCACGTAATAGGCTGCCGGATTGCTGGTCAGTCCTTCGAGCATCATCGGGCCCGCTTCGACGCAGCCTGCGCTCTTCCCATCCGGCCCTGGCGGCGTGAGCTCGGCGAGCGGCGGGCCGCTATCCTCGGGCGGCGCCTGGTGAATGTGCGCCATCGAGATGGGCCCGATGTTCTTGACCTGCAGCTCGTAGCAAACCAGGTCCTTGGACGCGTCCACGCGCAGGACGGCGGTTCCGGATCCCTTGGGATCGCCCGGCCCCGGTCGCTCGGCTGCGCCGGTCAGGGTGGCCTTCAGCGTCGGCGAGGCCGACGGCGCCGCGATCGCCGCGGCGCTGGTCAAGGCCGAAAGCGAGAGCGCCAGCGCTGCGGTGCGCAGAGAGGGCAGGACCATGGGCGTCTCCTTCGAACCGTTCTGAAATGGGTCGGCAGGCTGCGCGGCCGGTCGGCCTCCGCATTGACCCGGGTCAAACGAAAGGACTCGCCTCAGCCCGGCGGCGGTGGGTGACGGGCGAGTATCCGGGTGACCTCCTCGTCGGAGACCTGCCGGAAGTCGAGATAACAGCCGCCGATGGCGCCCAGGAACAGGTGGTCCTCCAGGCAGACCACCTCGTCGGCTTCTTTGCGTAGATCCGCCAGCGTCTCGGCCGGCGCGACGGGGGTCGCGAGTACGAGCTTCGCGGGCTTGCGGGCGCGGACGGCGCGAAGCGCGGCGCGCGTCGTGGCGCCCGTGGCGACGCCGTCGTCAACGACGACCGCGACCTTGCCGGCGATCTCCGGGCTCGGCCGGCCGGCGAGGTAGGCGACCCGCCGGCGTTCGATCTCGGCCAGCTCCTGCGCCTCGACGGCCTTGAAGCTCGCCTCGTCGATGCGGAGCATTGCGATCACGTCCTCATTGCGGACCGTGACAGGCGGCGCGCCGCCCGCGATGGCGCCCATGGCAAGCTCGGGCTGGAACGGCACGCCGATCTTGCGGACGATGACGAGGTCCATCGGCGCCTTCAGCGACCGGGCGATCTCCGCGGCCACGGGCGCGCCGCCGCGCGGCAGGGCCAGCACGACGACCGGCTGGCCCTTGTAGGCCTTGAGCGCCTTCGCGAGGCGCCGGCCGGCGTCGGTCCGGTTGCGGAAGACCACGGGGTCGGGCTCCATCTGAACGAAGGACTCCTGGCGGAAATCGGAGATCGCCGCGTTGACGGGCGTCAAGGCGCTCCGAAACGGCGAGACCTGTTGTCGCCACGATGCCTGCGAACCCTCCCGAGCCCGGCGTGCTGAGGATCTTCCTGTGCGGCGACGTCATGCTCGGCCGCGGGCTGGACCAGGCGCTCGCCCACCCGGGCGATCCGGAGCTTCGCGAGCGCTATGTCGGATCGGCGCTCGGCTATGTCCGCCTTGCGGAGCGCGCGAACGGACCGATCCCGCGGCCAATGGCCGACGCGGAGCCTTGGGGCGCGGCCCTCGATGCATGGCGCGAGCTGGCGCCCGACGTCCGCTTGATGAACCTCGAGACGGCGGTCACGACCTGCGGCGGCTTCGTCTCCAAGGGCGTGAACTACCGGATGAATCCGGCGAACCTGCCGGCCCTGATCGCCTCGGGCGTAGACGCCGTGTCTCTCGCCAACAACCACGTCCTCGATTTCGGTCCCGAGGGGCTGCTCGAGACCCTCGGCGCCCTGAGCGCCCAGGGCGTGCGCTTCGCCGGGGCGGGCCGAACGCTCGCCGAAGCGCAGGCGCCGGCCGTGATCCCGATCGGCGGCGGGCGGGTGCTGTTCTATGCGATCGCGGGCGAAGACAGCGGGGTTCCCGAAGCCTGGGCCGCGGGGCCGCGGACGCCGGGCGTCGAGCTTCAGGCCTTCACGCCGCGCTCCGCCCGGGCGCTCGCCCGGCGCATCGCCGCGGAACGGCGGCCGGGCGACGTGGCGGTCGTCTCGGTCCATTGGGGCTCGAACTGGGGGTACGAGGTCCCCGAGCCGCATCGGCGGTTCGCCCACGAGCTGATCGATTCCGGCGAGGTGGCGATCGTCCATGGCCATTCCTCGCACCATCCGCGCCCGATCGAGGTCCGGCGCGGCTGTCTGATCCTCTACGGCTGCGGCGACTTCCTGAACGACTACGAGGGCATCCGCGGCTACGAGGAATTCCGAAGCGAGCTGACGGCGATGTACTTCGCGGACGTGGATGCCGGGACGGGCGCGCTTCGGCGCCTGCAGCTCGCGCCGATGCGCATCCGACGATTCCGCCTCGAGAGCGCGCCGTGCGATGAGGCCGAGTGGCTCGCCGCCACGCTCTCCCGCGAGAGCCGACTGTTCGGCGTGGGCTTCGCGCGCAAGGCGTCGGGACTGATCGAGGCGACCTGGGAAGCCCACGGTCCTGTTGACGCGGATCAAGGTCGCCAGCCGAAGGCGCCCCAAGTCTGACCCGTTCCCAGGGAGGCCGGCCATGCCGCAGTCGCACTTCCGCGTCGCCATTCCCCCGCAGCAGCTCGAGGCGGACCTGCGCATGCCGCCCCGCCCAAAAGGCGTGGTCATCTTCGCGCACGGCAGTGGATCGAGCCGCTTGAGCCCGCGAAACCGGGCCGTGGCCGAGGCGCTGGTCGAGGCGGGCTTCGCCACGCTGCTCCTCGACCTGCTGACGGAGCCGGAGGCTTCGGAGCGCGCCAACGTCTTCGACATCGAGCTGCTGAGCGGCCGCCTGCTCGACGCGGTCGATTGGGTCGGCGGCGAGCCCGACCTCGCCGGGCTCCCGATCGGCCTGTTCGGCGCCAGCACCGGGGCGGCCGCCGCGCTGCGAGCGGCCGCCAGTCGTCCGGACCGGATCGCCGCCGTGGTTTCGCGCGGCGGACGTCCCGACCTCGCGGGGGACGCGCTCGATCGCGTGCAGGCTCCCACCCTGCTGATCATCGGCGGCCATGACGAGGTCGTGCTTGGGCTAAATCACGACGCCATGCAGCGGATCGGCGGCCTCTGCCGGCTCGAAGTCGTCCCGGGCGCCACCCACCTCTTCGAAGAACCCGGCGCGCTCGAGCAGGTGACGAGGCTGGCGGCCGACTGGTTCTCCCGCCAGCTCGCTCCGGCGGCCGTTGGAGCCTGAGCCGCTTTGACCGAGATCAAGCGCGACCCGGCCTCGCCCGCGCAGATTGGCGGGCAGGTTCGACAGGAGGGGCAGATGGCGGAAGAGACGGACGCCCATGCGAGGTTCTCGCGGATGGCCGGAGCCGTGCAGGCCGTTCTCGTTCGGCGCTTCGACCAGACGCCCGCAGAGGTCTGGGCGGCGCTCACCGATCCTGCGCGCCTTCCGCTATGGCTCGCGCCGGGAGAGATCGAGCTGCGGCGCGGCGGCGCCGCGCGCCTGGACTTCGCCGACAGCGGGATCGTGATCGACAGCCGGGTCAGCGAGATCGATCCCGGCCGCCTGCTCGAATACTCCTGGAGCGGACCGGGCGAACCGCTTCGCCCCTTGCGCTGGACGCTGGAGCCGGAGGGGCAGGGGACCAGGCTTACCCTCGCCCTGCGCGTGCCGCAGGACGAGGACGCCGGCCGCGCCTGCGCCGGATTCGAGGCGCATCTCGAGATGCTCGCGGCCGCCCTGGAAGGCGTGCCGATCAAGTTCCCCTTCGAGACCTTCAAGGCCGCGCGCGACGCCTACCGCGCCCGGCTCGCGGCGCCGTCCTGATAAAGCGGTCCAGCCTGCAAGAGCCCCCGGCCAGGCGAAGGCCGGGACCCAGGTGACGCGCGCGGACCCCGCAACTGGATCCCGGCTTTCGCCGGGATGCGCGGAGTTGGGGCCACTCTGACGGCGAGCGCCTCTCGCGTTCAGTCCGGGTGTGCGGCGGCGGATGCGGGCGCTGGGCTCGGCGGCCGCGCGGCCGCGAACGGCTCGTAGAAGGCCCGCGCACGTTCGATCCGACGCTTCATCTCCTCGACGACCTGCGGATGGAGGCTCGCGACCGAGTAGGTCTCGCCCCGGTCCAGGCTTATGTCGAAGAGCAGCGGATAGCGGTCGAGCGGGATGTCGAGCGTCCGGTAGTAGGACCGCACGACGTACTTCCATCGGGGCGTGCGCACCGCCGCCACGTGGGTGTTGTCGAAGAGGACGATCTCATCGTGCGGCGAGGCCGCATCGCCGCGGAGCACGCCGGAGATGTCGCAGCCGTCGAGGTCCGCAGGCGCAGCCTTTCCGGCGAAGGCCAGGAGCGTCGGCAGGAGATCTAGGTTGCTCGCCAGCGCGTCGGAGACCCGGCCGGGCGGCAGCCCGCCGGGCCAGCGGGCGATGAACGGCACGCGGAAGCCGCCTTCCCAGGCCGAGCCGCCCTTGCGGTCGCGGAAGGGACCGGAGGAACCTTCAAACCACGGGCCGTTGTCGGAGGTGAAGATCACCAGCGTCTCGCGGTCGAGGCCCAGCGCCTCGAGCCTGCGCAACAGCCGGCCCACGTTGCGATCGATCTCCTCGACCACCTCGCCGTAGGCCCCGGCGGCCGAGCCGGTGAGGTCGTCAGGATTGGGCCTCAGCGGCACGTGCGGCGCGGTGAGCGCGAGCAGGACGAAGAAGGGCCGGTCGCGGTTCGCCTCGGCGAACTCGAGCGTGCGACGGAAGAAGAGCTCGGTGAGCCTGGCGAAGTCCGGCCGGGATTCCGTCAGCGGCTCCCCGGCCGGTCCGCCCTCGAAGAGAGCGAGCGGCCGCATGTCGTGGCTGTAGGGCAGGCCGCAGAAGCGATCGAAGCCGTAGAGCTGCGGCGGCCAGTGCGGCGGCACGTGGCCAAGGTGCCACTTGCCGACCAGTGCGCTCGCGTACTCGGGCCTGAGCGCCTTGGGGATGGTGCAGGCGCCGGGCGGCAGGCCGTTGGTGTCGGCGGGTTGGATGACTTCGCGCGCGAGGCCGTGGCGGATGGCGTACTGGCCCGTCAGCAAGCCGGCCCGCGAGGGCGTGCAGACGTTCGCCGAGGCGTAGAAGTCGGTCAGGCGCACACCCTCGGCCGCCATGCGGTCGATCTCCGGCGTGCGGATGATCGTTCCCCCGTCGCAGCCGATGTCGCCGTAGCCCAGGTCGTCGGCGAGGATGACGATGGCGTTCGGGGGCCGCGCCATCCTAGGGGAGGCCGGCGTGGGCGACGTCGACCGTCACGACCTCAATGTGACCGAGCGGGCTCTTGCCGACCTGATCCGGAAGCGAGGAGGGCGCGGTGAGCATGAACAGCGTCCGGCCGTCCTTGCCGCCCAGCATGCAGGCGTAGCAGGGCATCGAGGTCTGGATCACCTCGAGCACCTCGCCGCCCCGAGCGATGCGCGCGCACTCCGGCGCGATCGGGTTGGCGATCCAGATGGCCCCCTCGGCGTCGAGGCAGATCCCGTCCGGCACGCGCGGCCACAGCGAGGCCCATTCGCGGCGGTTCGAGAGGCCGCCGTCCGCGGCCACGTCGAACGCCGTGAGGCAGCCGCCGAGGGTCTCGCCGATGATCAGGGTCTTGCCGTCCGGGGTGATCACGGTCCCGTTCGGGAAGTGCAGGTCGGAGGCGACCGCCCGGGCGGAACCGTCGAGCTCGACGCAGGCCAGCCGCGCGGTCCCATGCTCGGCGATGACGCTCTCGACGCCCCGCGTCTCCAGCTCGTGGTCGAGGTCGAACCCGAAGTTGCCGACATAGGCGCGGCCCGTCGCGTCCACGACCATGTCGTTGCAGTGCCAGCTCGCGATCCCGCTGAGGTCGGCATGGGTGCGGATCTCGCCGCTCGGCGTGCGCCTGAGCAGCCGCCGCCGCTCCATGGAGACGACCAGGAGGTCGCCGTCGGGCGTCCAGCCGAGGCCCGAGGGCCTGTCGTCGATGGTGAACTCGGTGCGCATCTCGCCCTCGGGCGAAATCGACTTCACGGCGTGAGCGAAGAAGTCGCTGAACCACAGGCGCCCGTCGCGCCAGCGGGGCCCTTCGCCGAAATAGACGCCCCCCGTCAGGACCTTGGCTGATCTGGCCATCGTCGCCCTCCATCTTGGCGCTCCCGACGCCGCGGCCATTTCGAAAGGGCGCGCCGGCCCGCGTCAAGCGACATGGCGGGCGGGCGCTCGACGCCAGCCCCTGCCTGGGAGCTAATGGGACGGCGAGGAAACGGAGGATGCGAGATGGCTGCCCAGGGCGATGCAAAGAGGACGATCCTGATCGCCGGCGCGACCGGCCTCGTCGGGGAAACGGCGCTGCACCGGTTCGCCGCGCTCCGGGGATGGGAGGCGATCGCGGTCTCGCGCCGCGCGCCGGAGCCCGCCCCCGGCGGGCGTTTCCGCCACGTGGCCGTGGACCTCACCGATGCGGAGGCCTGCCGCGCGGCTTTCGGCGGCCTGAGCGAGGTCACGCACGTGGTCTACGCGGCGCTCTTCGAGAAGCCCGGACTGATCGCGGGGTGGCGCGAGGCCGATCAGATGCAGACCAACCTCGCCATGCTGCGCAACCTCATGGAGCCGCTGACGCGTGCGTCCTCGGGCCTGAAGCACGTCACGCTGCTCCAGGGGACGAAGGCCTATGGGGCGCATGTGAAGCCCAACGTCCCGATCCCGGCGCGGGAGCGCGCGCCGCGAGACCCGCACGAGAACTTCTACTGGCTGCAGGAGGACTACCTGAGGGAGACCGCCCGGGCGCGCGGCTTCGGCTGGACCATCTTCCGGCCGCAGATCGTCGTCGGCGCGGCCTGGGGCGCGGCCATGAACCCGCTGCTCGCCTTCGGCGCCTACGCCGCGATCCGGCGCGAGGAGGGCAGGCCCTTCTCCTATCCGGGCGGCGTCGCACAGGTGATGGAGCTGGTCGATCCGCGGCTCCTCGCCAGGGCGTTCGAGTGGGCCGCGGTCGAGCCGGGCGCCGCGGGCGAGATCTTCAACATCACCAACGGCGACGTCTTCGCCTGGCGCGAGGTCTGGCCCGCGATGGCCGCGGCCTACGGCATGGAGCAGGGTCCGGACGAGCCGCTGCGGCTGGCCGAATACCTGCCCGCCCGCGCCGAGATCTGGGACCGGATCGTGCAGCGCGAAGGGCTTCGGCCGTTGAGCCTCGAACGCTTCCTCGGTGAAAGCCACCACTACGCCGACGCGCTGCTGCGCATGGGTGTCGAGGCGATCAGCCAGCCCATCCTGGTCAGCACGATCAAGCTGCGGCAGGCGGGCTTCGCCGACTGCTTCGACAGCGAGGACACGCTGCGCCACTGGATCGAGGTCATGGTGGATCGCAAGCTGATCCCAGCCCCAGGGCCGTCGAGGCCGTCGACGAGGGCGCAGCTCAGTCAAGAGCCGTCAGCACGACCGAGATCGCCTGCTCCAGCCGGGCCGGATCCGAGCGCGCCCTGACCAGCACCTGCAATCCGTTCAGGGCCATGATCAGGAACCTGGCGAGGTCGATCGGCGAGTGGCGCGACCCGATCGAGCCCTCCGCCTGTCCCCGCTCGAGGGTCTTGGCCAGCAGGTCCTCGAGCGCGGCGTAGTGCCGGGCGATCGAGGCCGCGACGGCCGGATCGCCCGGAGCGAGCTCGATGGCGCTGTTGCACGTCAGGCACCCCCAGGCAGCGCTCGGATCCGAGGCCGGAAGCACGAGGCTCCTCAGCAGCAGACCGATCGCCGACCTCGCATCCGCGCCGCCGCCCAGCGCCTCCCGGACCTTCGAGAGCTGATCGGCCTGGTAGCGGTCCAGCGCGGCCGCGAACAGGGCGGCCTTGCTTCCGAAGCTCTGGTAGAGGCTGCTCTTGCTGAGACCCGTCGCCTGCAGCAGGTCGTCGAGGGAAGTCGCCGTGTAGCCCTGTCTCCAGAACAGTCCGAGAGCCTGGCCAAGGGCCTCGGTCGGATCGAATTCTTTCGGCCGAGCCACCTGCGATCCCCTGATCCCGTGGAGCGTTGCGACCTCGCCGGCCGCCTTAGCCGGCGGCTGCGAGGGTCGGGTAGTCCGTATAGCCGCGCTCGTCGCCGCCGTAGAAGCTGGCCCGGTCGCCTTTCGCGAGCGGCGCCCCGCGTCGCAGGCGCTCCACCAGATCGGGATTGCTGATGAAGGGCGCGCCGAAGGAGACCAGATCCGCGTAGCCCGTCGCGATGGCGGCTTCCGCCCGGGCCAGGTCATAGCCGCCGTTCACCATGTAGCGACCCCTGAATGCCCGTCGCAGCGCTTCGAAGTCGAAGTCCGGAAGAACCGACTCTTCCACGACGTGCAGACAGGCGAGTCCGTAGCCCGACAGCCGCGCGGCGGCGTATTCGAAGAGGGCCTGAGGGTCGTCGTCGCTCATGTCGTTGAAGCCGCTCGCCGGCGAAAGACGTACGCTGATCCGCTCGGCGCCCGCGACGTCCGACACCGCCTCGACGATCTGGATCAGAAGCCGCGCCCTGTTCTCGTGCGAGCCGCCGTAGGCGTCGTCCCGGAGGTTGGCGCCGCTCCGCAGAAACTGGTCGATGAGGTAGCCGTTGGCCGCATGGAGCTCGACTCCGTCAAAGCCCGCGGCGAGTGCGTTCTTCGCGCCTTGGGCGAACTGCGCGACCACGCCGCCAATCTCGTCGACGTGCAGGGCCCGCGGCGTGGCGAACGGCTGCGGTCCGGACAAGGTCACAGCGTCGCCTTTGGGCCTGACCGCGGAGGGGGCGACGGGCGCGCCGCCGCCGGGCTGATGGCTCGGATGAGAGATCCGGCCCACGTGCCAGAGCTGAAGGAACATCCGTCCGCCGGCGTCGTGAACCGCCTCGGTCACCCGCCGCCAGCCGCCCACCTGTTCCGCCGTGAAATTGCCGGGTGTGTGCGGATAGCCCTTGGCCTGCTCCGAGACTTGCGAAGCTTCCGAGATGATCAACCCGGCTCCGGCTCTCTGGCGGTAGTACTCGGCGTTGATCTCGGTCGGCGCGTCGCCCGGCCCGGCGCGATTGCGCGTCATCGGCGCCATCACGATCCGGTTCGAAAGCCGGATCGCTCCGAGCTGGCACGGCTCGAACAGCTTGGCGCCCGCCGCCTCGTTTGTCGCACCCATGCGGAATCCCCTACTGCGCGCTTTCGCGCGGAACGGCCCTTCGCCGCGCGAGGTAGCAGTTTGGGACCATTTGGTCCATAATGAATTCCGTGAGGTTCGACCGCACCGGGACGAGGCTGCC
>Ga0316628_100005235_pt1 | contig 10344 bp, 8 predicted proteins | sample OWC_Aug_M2_C1_D5_FD_207648 | JGI IMG/M metagenome (GOLD analysis project Ga0316628, IMG submission 207648) | Wetland soil microbial communities from Old Woman Creek delta, Ohio, United States - OWC_Aug_M2_C1_D5_C | ecosystem: Environmental > Terrestrial > Soil > Wetlands | place: USA: Ohio... | reverse complement strand
GCATAATGGCTGAAATCAGTGCAAAGCTGGTGAAGGATCTCCGGGAAAAAACCGGAGCGGGCATGATGGATTGCAAGGAGGCCCTGGTAGCGTCCAACGGGGACATGGCCATGGCGGTGGAAGTGCTGCGCAAGAAGGGGCTGGCCACCGCCCAGAAGCGTGCCGGCCGCGCCACGAGCGAAGGCACCATCGCCGCTTACATCCACATGGGCGGCAAGCTGGGCGTGATGGTCGAGGTCAACTCGGAAACTGATTTCGTAGCCAAGAATGAACAGTTCCAGGAGTTCGCCAAGAACCTGGCCATGCACATTGCCGCCTCCAACCCCTTGGGAATCAGGCCCGAGGATGTGCCCCCCGAGATCATCGCCAAGGAGCGGGAGATCTACACCGCCCAAGCCAGGGAAACCGGCAAACCGGAGAAGGTCATCGAGAAGATCGTCGAAGGCAAGCTCAAGAAATTTTACGAGGACAGCTGCCTGCTCCATCAGGCTTACGTGCGCAACCCCGACATCACGGTGGGCGATCTGCTCAATGACCTCGTGGCCAAGATCGGCGAGAACATCAGCATTAAACGCTTTGTCCGCTTCCAGGTGGGGGAGTAACGGCCGTGTACAAACCTCAGTACAAGCGCGTGGTCATTAAGATCAGCGGCGAAGCCCTCATGGGCAACCAAGAGTTCGGCATCAGCCCGGACATGATCCGGTACGTGGCCGAGGAGATCCGCTCCATCGTGGAAATCAGCGTGCAAGCCGCCCTCGTCGTGGGCGGCGGGAACATCTTCCGCGGGATCGCCGCCAGCTCTTACGGAATGGACCGCACCTCGGCAGACCACATGGGGATGCTCGCCACCGTCATCAACAGCCTGGCGTTGCAGGACGCCATGGAGAAACAGGGAATCCAGACCCGGGTCCAGACCGCCATCGGAATGCACCAGGTGGCGGAACCGTACATCGTGCGCCGGGCCGTCCGCCATCTGGAGAAGGGGCGGGTGGTCATTTTTGCCGCCGGCACCGGCAACCCCTATTTCACTACCGACACGGCGGCCGTTCTGCGCGGCCAGGAGATCCACGCTGAGCTGCTGCTCAAGGCCACCAAGGTGGAGGGCGTTTACGATTCGGACCCGGTCAAGAACCAGGGCGCGAAACTGCTGAAACGGGTGACCTACATGGAGGTGCTGGAACGGCAGCTCAAGGTGATGGACATGACGGCGATTTCTCTTGCCATGGACAACGACTTGCCGCTGGCCGTTTTCAAGCTCAAGACCAAGGGCAACATCCGCCGAGTGGTCTGCGGCGAGGATGTCGGCACCCGCATCAACAGTTGACTCGTACCCACTGCAGATCCTGCGGCGTCAGCCAGCCGGGCGTTGCACACCCGCCCTGGCTGAAACCGGCCGGCTTCAGCATCTGATGTTAATGCCATTACCGTGCGGAGATCCGCCTATGGAGTGAGGGAGGAGAATGTCATGACCGATTCGATCTATCAGGACACCCAGCAGAACATGGAGAAGGCGATTGATGCGTTGAAAAAGGACCTCAAGCGGGTTCGCACCGGACGGGCGTCCTTGTCGCTTCTGGACGGGATCAAGGTCGACTATTACGGCACGCTGACGCCCCTCAACCAACTGGCGACCCTGGCCGTGCCCGAGAGCCGCCTGATCACCATCCAGCCCTGGGATGCCACCGTCATCAAAGAAATCGAAAAGGGCATCCTGAAATCCGATCTCGGGCTCACACCGTCCAGCGACGGGAAAATCGTGCGGATTGCCGTGCCGCCGCTCACTGAGCAGCGCCGCAAGGAGCTCGTCAAGGTTGTCCACAAGATCTGCGAGGAGTACAAGGTGTCAGTCCGCAACATCCGCCGCGACAGCAATGAAATGGTCAAGGAACTGAAAAAAGACGGCGAGATTTCGGAGGACGACGCCTTCGCGTCCCAGGACAAGATTCAAAAGATCACCGACGAGCATATCCGCCTGGTCGACGAGGCCTACAAAGAAAAAGAGAAAGAGATCCTTGAGTTCTAACCTGTCTCCCTCCGGCCCCGGTGCGGGCGCACCAGGCGGCCTGCCCACGCATGTGGCCATCATCATGGACGGCAACGGGCGCTGGGCCAAACAGCGGCAGATGTCCCGCATCAAGGGGCACGAAAAAGGTGCAGAAGCGGTACGAACAGTCGTGCGCACCTGCCGCGAGCTGGGGATTGCCGTTCTGACGCTCTACGCTTTTTCCACCGAAAACTGGCTGCGGCCGAGAGTCGAGGTGGAAGCCCTGATGGCGCTTCTGCGGCGCTTTCTGGAAGCCGAGTTGAGGGAATTGCTCCAGAACGGAATCCGGTTGCACGTGATCGGCCAGTGGAAGCGTCTGCCGAAGGATGTCCAGCGGGCCTTGGCGGAGGCCATGAACGACACGCGGCATAACTCAGCCCTTCAGCTCAACCTGGCTCTGAGCTACGGCGGCCGCGACGAGATCACCCGCGCCGCCCAGGCGCTGGCGGTCCAGGTGCGGGACGGCCGCCTTCGGCCCGAGGACATCACCGAGGAGATGCTCTCCGGGCATCTGGACACGCGCGGAATGCCGGATCCCGATCTCCTGATCCGCACCGGCGGGGATATGCGGGTCAGCAATTTCCTGCTGTGGCAGATCGCCTATACGGAGATTTACGTCACCCCCTCGCTCTGGCCGGATTTCAGCCGTGAGCAGTTTCTGCAGATTCTCGACGACTTTCAGAGCCGGGAACGCCGCTTTGGACGCGTTTGACCGGCAAGAGCGAGCGACCCAAAATTAGATCACAAACCTTACCGGGAAGATTCCCCGCCGCTTGCGGCGGGGAGCTTCAATCCCGGCCTGCCCGGGGCGAATGACATCCATGACTGCGGGCAACCAGGGCCAGGCCCACCTCAAGCGCTGGATCACGGGGCTGATCGCCCTGCCGGTACTGGTCGCATGTGTGATCGCCGGCGGAGTTGTCTTCTCCCTGCTGGTGGGTGCGGCCGGTTGCGTATGCCTGTGGGAGTATTTTCGCATCACCACTCCTTCCGGCCGTCGGCTGCTGGAGCAGCCCGTGACTTTGATGGGGTATCCCGCAGGCGCCGCCGTGTTCCTTTGTGCGCACACCGGCCGGGCGGAGATGATCCCGGCGGTGCTGGGCCTCGATCTGTTGATCTGCGGCTTCTTGTCTCTGCTGCGATTTGCGTCCGACCGCACGGTGCTGGACGGAGTCGCCCGACAGATCCAGGGGATCTGCTACATTCCGTTATCTCTGTCTCTGCTGATTTTGCTGCGATCCACGCCCGGCGGCGCAACGTGGATCTTTCTGCTCTGTGCCATCATTTTCGCCGGAGACACCGCGGCCCTCTATGGGGGTACCCTTTGGGGCCGGCGCAAGCTCAGCCCGGCCATCAGTCCTGGGAAGACCGTCGAAGGCGCCCTGGCGGGGCTTGCCGCCAACCTCGCGGCCGGCGCCGCGGGCAAGTTTTTTCTCCAACCGGACGCCGGGTGGGTTGCCTGCCTGATTTTCTCCGCCGCGGTTGGGCTGGCCGGCCAGGTGGGGGATCTCTTCGAGTCCGAACTGAAGCGGGCAGCGAACATCAAGGATTCCGGCGGCCTTCTGCCCGGCCATGGAGGTGTTCTGGACCGCATCGATGCACTGCTGTTTGCCGTTCCGGTGGCGTTCGTGTTCAGGATGGTGATCGCGTGAAATCCCGGCCGGTCGTCGCGGGCTTTGCATGGCGAGGCCTATGAGACGGCTTTCCATATTGGGGTCCACGGGCTCCATCGGTCGCAACGCCCTCAGCATCGTTCAAATGTTCCCCGAGCGGTTCTGCGTCAAGGCGCTCGCGGCCAAACGAAACGTGGTGCTGCTGGCCGAGCAGATTCGGATTTTCCGGCCCGAGGTCGCCGTCGTCTTCGACGAGGCCGGCGGCCGGGAATTGAAATCCCTTCTAACCGGCTCCTGCCGCACCCGGATCCTCCACGGGGACGACGGTTATGCGGCCGCCGCGGCCTGGGAGTCGGCCGACCTGACGCTGGCCGCGATCGTCGGCGCCGCGGGGCTGAGGCCGACCCTGTCCGCGATCGACGCTGGGAAAACCATCGCCCTGGCCAACAAGGAAACCCTCGTCATGGCCGGGGCCGTGGTGATGGCGAGAGCTGCCGGGCGAGGGGTGTCGATCCTGCCGGTAGACAGCGAACACAGTGCCATTTTTCAATGCCTGCAGGGGCAGCGCATGGAGGATGTAGACCGGATCCTGCTCACCGCCTCCGGGGGGCCGTTTCTCGACCGACCAGCCGATACGTTCGCCGGAATCACACCCGCCGAAGCGCTTCGGCATCCGAACTGGGCCATGGGCGCCAAGATCAGCGTCGATTCCGCCACCCTGATGAACAAAGGGCTCGAGGTCCTCGAGGCCAAGTGGCTATTCGGCGTTTCGCACGAGATCATTCAAGTCGTGGTGCATCCGCAGAGCGTGATCCACTCCATGGTCGCTTTTCGGGATGGGGCTGTGATCGCGCAGTTGGGGATTCCGGACATGAAGGCGGCCATCGCCTACGCGCTGTCCTACCCCGAACGTTTAGACCTGGGCCAGCCGCTTCCGGATTTTTCAGGAGGCTGTGACCTGACCTTCAGGGAACCGGACGTCGAGCGGTTCCCATGTTTAGGGCTGGCGTACGAAGCCTGCCGGCGGGGGGGTACCCTGCCGGCCGTTCTCAACGCCGCCAACGAGGTGGCGGTAAACGCGTTTCTCGAGGGGCGGATCGGGTTCACCGCCATTGCCTCCATCATCGGCCGGACGATGGCGGCTCACACAGCCGTGGCCGATCCTGCGCTGGAGGACATCATCGGCGCCGATCGCTGGGCGCGCAAAACGGCGGCCGGGTTGGTTCCTGGCTATACCCACCGCGTGTAAGGCGCGCGGTCGGGAGCGCTGGTTCGGAGTGCGGTTCCGCTGTGACGCGCGGGTTTCGTTGTTTTTTTCCTTTCAGCCCTTGACCGCCCCATCAGTTGAGCTTTATACACATGCTCGGCATCACCGGTGAATTTACGAAAGGGTAGGTTCCGTACGACTATGAGCACGAGTGTCTTTGCCTTCTTGATCGTCCTCGGAATTCTGATCTTCTTCCACGAATTCGGCCATTTTGTCATTGCCCGGCTGTTCCGGGTCGGGGTTGAAAAATTCTCCCTCGGCTTCGGACCGCGGCTGATCGGCAAAACAATAGGCATTACCGACTATCGCCTGTCGTTGGTCCCCCTGGGAGGTTACGTGAAAATGGTGGGGGAAGAGCCGGACGAGGACCTGGATCCTCAGCAGATCCCCATCTCGTTTACCCACAAGCACGTCCTGAAGCGTATCCTGATCGTCTTCGCAGGCCCGTTCTTCAACATTCTGCTGGCGGTGCTGATTTTCTGGGTCATTGCCTTCTCATCCGGGATCATGATCCTCAAGCCGTCGATAGGCTCCATTAAAGACGGCTCTCCGGCCTTTCTCGCCGGATTCAAGCCGGGGGACCTGGTGACTGCCATCGACGGGGTTCCCGTCGAGACCTGGGAAGCGATGGCCGACCGCATCACGCGCAGCAACGGCAAGCCCCTCGACATCACAGTGGAGCGCTCCGAGGGGCCCGTGGTGTTGCGGGCCACCCCCGAGTCGATTAAGTCCAAGAATATTCTGGGAGAGGACATCAAACGTTACGTGATCGGAATCGGCACCGCGGGCGAGACCCTTTCCAAGAAACTCACATTCTTCCAGGCGGCAGGAGAAAGCCTGCGTCAGACTTACGGTATCGTGCAATTGATGGTGATGATTGTGGCAAAGCTCATCACCGGTGATATTTCCATGGACACCGTCGGGGGGCCGATCATGATCGCCCAGATGGCCGGCGATCAGGCCAAGGCGGGGATCAGCAGCCTGTTTCAATTCATTGCAGTCATCAGCGTCAACCTGGCGATTATCAATCTGTTGCCGATCCCCGTCCTGGACGGCGGCCACCTGTTGTTTTTCGCCATCGAAGCCCTCAAGGGCCGCCCGGTAAACCTCAAGGTACGCGAGATTGCCCAGCAGGTCGGGATGGTCATCCTGATCATGCTGATGATCCTGGTGTTCTACAACGACATCACCCGGCTGTTTTTCAGCTCATGACGGTTGGGACGGGAGCCATGCCCTCAAGACTGGAAATCGCCCTTCAGGACCACTTGATCGATCCTGAAGGAGAAGGCATCCGCAAGAAAGCCAAGGCGTATTTCGGCATCGACGTGGCGCGCATCCGCACGGTGAAGGTCTTGACCATCGATGCCGGTCTCGGCACGGATCAGCTCGCCCGCATCCAGCATGAGATCTTCACCAACCCGGTCACCGAGTTCTCCTCCTACCGTCCGCTGGCGGTGGCGTGCGACTGGATCATTTGGGTCGGTTTCCGGCCGGGGGTGCGGGACAACCCGGGCGCCACGGCCGTCGAGGCGATCGAGGACCTTCTCGGTATCCGTTGTCAGCCGGGCGAGGCGGTGTACACCTCCAAACGCTATTGCCTCAGCGGAAAACGCCTCAGGCGGGCAGATATCCAGAGGATCGCCGGGGAGCTGCTGGCCAACGACATCATCCAGCAGTGGCGGATCTGGTCCGCCCGGGAATGGGATCCTGGTGAAGGCGTCGGCGTCATCATACCGAAGGTGCGGCTGGACCACACCCCGACGGTGACGGTGATCCCCATCGACAGCGATGCCACGTTGAAGCGCATCAGCGACGCGCGCAACCTCGCGTTGAACCCGAAGGACATTCCCGTGATCCGGGCCTACTTCTCCAAGCCCGGCGTGCGGGCCGCGCGGGCGGCCGTGGGCCTGTCCGACCCCACGGATGTCGAGCTGGAGTACATTTCGCAGGGCCGCAGCGACCACTGCAACCACAACACCTTCCGGGGGCTGTTCCACTATCGGGATCTGGATGCCGGTCGGAGTGAAACGGTCGACAATCTCTTCAAAACCTGCATCGAAGCGCCGACCCTCGAGCTGGCTGCGCAGAAGCCCTGGGTCATATCGGTGCTGTGGGATAACGCCGGTGCCGGCCGCCTGGACGATGAGCATTTCTATGTCATCACCGGCGAGACCCACAACTCCCCCTCCAACATGGAAGCTTACGGCGGAGCCATCACCGGAATCGTCGGGGTCTACCGGGATCCCCTGGGCACCGGCAAGGGCTCCAAGCTCATCATGGGCAGCTATGGATACTGTGTCGGCGACCGGGACTACGCCGGGCCGTTGAAGCCCAGGCTGCACCCGCGGCGGCTTCTGGACGGGGTGATCGAGGGCGTTCGCGACGGGGGCAACAAGAGCGGCATTCCCACCGTGTTCGGCCAGGTGTTGTTTCATCCCGGTTACATGGGCAAGTGCCTGGTGTTCGTGACGGCGGTCGGCCTCATGCCGGCCCGCATCGGCGGCCAGCCGGCCGACCGCAAACGGACGACCCCGGGGGACCTTCTCATCATGTGCGGCGGGCGGGTCGGCAAGGACGGCATCCACGGCGTCACCGCCTCCTCGGAGGTTTTCTCCGAACACACGCCCGCCGGTCACGTTCAGATCGGCGACCCGTACACCCAGAAAAAAATGCACGACTTCCTGCTGGAGGCCCGGGACGCCGGCCTGATCCAGTTCATCACCGACAACGGCGGCGGCGGGCTTTCCTCCTCGGTCGGGGAATCCGCCCGGTATTCCAACGGAGCCGATGTGACGTTGGAGAAGGTCCCGCTCAAGTACGATGGTCTTGACCAATGGGAGATCTGGGTCTCCGAATCTCAGGAGCGCATGACGGTGGCGATCCGGCCGCAGGACAGCGAGCGGTTCATGGCGCTCTCCCGCAGGCACGCCGTGGAGAGTACGGTGATCGGCCGCTACACCGACACCGGGAAACTGCACATCACGTACGACGGGAAGACCTGTGCTTACGTGGACATGGACCTCCTGCAATCCGGATTTCCCCAGTGGGAGTTCGAAGCCGAATGGACATCCCCGCAGCGGCGGGGATTGTTCGAGCCGGTCCTCAAGTGCCCCACGGACGTGAACCGGCTGCTGCTGGACATGCTGGGGCGTCCCAACATCTGCTCCACCGAATGGATCATCCGGCAATACGACCACGAAGTTCAGGGCACCAGCGTCGTCAAGCCCCTGACCGGCGTCGAGCGGGATGTGAACAGCGACGCGGCTGTCATGCGGCCGATCCTGGGATCCGTGCGCGGGCTCGCCTTCGCCCAGGCGCTGCTGCCGATGTATTCGGCCATCGACGCCTACCCCATGGTCGCCTGCAGCATCGACGAAGCGGTGCGCCGGGTTTTGGCCGTGGGCGGGGACTTCGAGCACATCGGGGGGGTGGACAATTTCTGCTGGCCGAACGTCCAGTTCCACCCCGAAAGAAATCCCGACGGCAAATTCAAGGCCGCCCAGCTGGTGCGCGCCTGCTGGTCCCTGCGGGATGTCTGTCTCGCCTACGGGATCCCGCTGCTGTCAGGCAAGGACAGCATGTACGTGGACGGGCATCTGACGGGCCGTTACGGAGAGACCCACAAGGTGTCTGCCTTGGAGACCATGCAGTTCTCGGCGATTTCGGTTGTTCCGGACATCAGCCGCTGCGTCACCTTGGACAGCAAAATGGCCGGCGATCGCGTCTATGCAGTGGGTCTCACCCGCAACGAGCTGGGCGGTTCGGAGTATTACGCCCACATGGGATATCTCGGATTGAACGTGCCCCAGGTGCGCAGCGCCGAGTTCGTTTCCCTTTACCGGGCCCTGAACCGCGCCGTGGAAAAAGGCTGGGTGGCTTCGGCCCATGGCGTCTACCGCGGTGGCCTGGGAATCCATCTGGCCATGGTGGCCATGGCCGGCAACCTCGGCCTTCAGGTGGATGTCCGCCAGATCCCGTGTGAAGGGGTGGACCGCGACGACACCTTGCTGTTTTCAGAGTCGGCCGGGCGTTTCATTGTCACCGTCGACCCGCGCCGGCGAAGCGAATTCGAATCCATGTTCGAAGGCCTGCCTTGTGCCTGCATCGGGACCGTCACAGCGGAGCCCGTGGTGAGGGTGGATGGGTTGAAAGGCGAGGCGCTGGTATCTCTCGCGGTATCCGATTTGAAGGCGGCGTGGAAGAGGCCTTTCGGGCACCTCGTTTAGAGCGATGGGCGGTCGCGGTGCGGATGTGCGGGGAGTGAATTTTGTGCCCGGCGCGCTGAAAGGTCGCAGTGGCCACGGGACCCGTCCGGGGCGATGGACGGGAAGGAGGGTGGTCTGAAATGCCTGGGGCCGCATCGTCCCTGCCGGGCCCCGGAGTGATGCAGGTGGTTCCGACCGGTCAGCGCACCGGGCGCAAAACCCCCTCCCCGCGCATCTGAAGCACAACGCAGAAATTGGCCTTCTGGCGAAGTCATCCGGAGGTGATTGAATGAGACAGGTGAATGCCCTCGTCCTGACGGGATACGGGCTCAATTGCGACTATGAGACGGCGCACGCGTTCGAGGTGGCCGGAGCCGCGGCCCGTCGAGTTCACATCAATTCCATCATCGATCGATCCGTGCGCCTGGAAGATCATCACATCCTCGTTTTCATCGGTGGCTTCGGCTGGGGCGACGACCACGGTGCCGGAGTCATTCAGGCCGTCCGGTTCAAGACCAATCTGGGCCAGCGTCTCCTCGACTTCGTCGAGCGGGGTCGGCTGGTCCTGGGCATATGCAATGGATTCCAGGCGCTGGTGAACCTGGGGCTTCTGCCGGGCTTCGACGGCGACTACCAGTCCCGCTCGGTGGCGCTGATAACGAATGAGTGCGGGAACTTTCGCGACCAATGGGTCCGACTGGCGGCCAATCCCCAGTCCCCTTGCATCTTCATGAAAGGAATCCGGTATGCGGATTTTCCCGTGCGCCACGGCGAAGGCAAGCTATACGCTGACGGTCAGGTCATCCAACGGCTCATACAACAAAACCAGGTTGTCCTGCGGTATGCGCTTGAGGATGGAAGTCCGGCGTGCGGCCGGTTCCCATACAATCCCAACGGCTCGGTGGAAGACATCGCGGGGATATGCGACCCGACCGGGCGCATTTTTGGCCTGATGCCTCACCCCGAAGCCTACAATGACTGGACGAATCATCCGGACTGGCTGCGGCAGCGTGAAGCCGCAAGGCGCGAGGGAAGGCCGTTCGGCATCGGCCCGACCGTTGGCATCCAGATCTTCCGGAATGCAGTGGCCTACATGCAGGCCGGTTGAAGCCGCTGGTCGCCTCGAAGCACGCTGACGGAACAGTTGCGTTTACGGAATTCAAATTTCTATTTTGTAATACCTGAATTGAGCGGTTTTTTTTATCGAGTTGCATC
>Ga0316628_100005234_pt1 | contig 10345 bp, 9 predicted proteins | sample OWC_Aug_M2_C1_D5_FD_207648 | JGI IMG/M metagenome (GOLD analysis project Ga0316628, IMG submission 207648) | Wetland soil microbial communities from Old Woman Creek delta, Ohio, United States - OWC_Aug_M2_C1_D5_C | ecosystem: Environmental > Terrestrial > Soil > Wetlands | place: USA: Ohio... | reverse complement strand
TCAGCCCCGCCAAGCTGGGCGAAAAGGCGGCGAAGGCGAAGCCGGCCGCCGCGAGGGCCGCGAAGGTCGGAAAGAAGCGCTAGTGACCATCACACAGGCTGCTCAAAAAGGTCCAGATGCAAGGCGGTTCGCCGAGGCCGGGGTACCCACCGAAGGTGGGTCCAGACGTACTGGAGGTACGTCGCAGCGAGGGCCGAGGCAAACCAACGCCGCAGATGGGCCTTTTTCAGCAGTCTGAAAGGAGGGAGGACCATGGAAGCGTTGTTCCAATATCTCCAATCCAATCCGTTTCTCTTATTGTTCGCCACCGTCGGCCTGGCCGTCTGGGTCGGGCGGTTCTCGGTCAAGGGGTATGGCCTTGGCATGGTGGCGGCGGCGATCATCGTCGGGGTCGTCCTGGCGACGTGGGCCTCTCTCTACGGCGTCAAGCTGCAACTCGACAACTTCGCGAAGTCGCTGATGTACTACCTGTTCATGTACGGCGTTGGGTTGCGGGTCGGCCCCTCCTTCTTCAACAGCCTGAAGAAGGACGGCCTCACCTTCACCATCCTGGCCGTCGTGTGCGCCGTCCTCGGTCTGGGCCTGGTCGTCATCCTCAGCCGGCTCTTCGGGTTGCCGCCCGGCGCGGCAGGCGGGATCCTGGCCGGGTCACAGACCATGTCGGCGGCCATCGGTACGGCCGAGATGGCCGTCGCCCAGGGGGCGTACAAATTGCCGGCAGGGGCCACTGCCGAAGGGGTGAGCGCTATGATCGCCCTCGGCTACGGCATCAGCTATATCTGGGGGACGGTCGGGATCATCCTGATCTGCAAGTACCTGCCGAAGTGGTGGGGCGTGGATGCGCGGACGGCCGCGGCGCAATACGAGAAAGAACACGGGGTGCCGAACCTCGACGACGCCGGCATCACCGGCTACCGGCCGGGCGGGCTCCGGGCCTATCTGCTGGAGAACAAGGAGACCGCCGGCAAGTCGATCGCAGGCTTCCGCAAGGAGCATCCAGAGTACCGCATCGTCAACGTCGTGCGCGGGGGAGAGTCGCTGGGCGCAAGCGCCGACCTCACCATGCAACTGGGCGACGTCGTGGCTCTGGGCGGTCGCCTCGAGGCTTTGACGGCCAAGATGGGTCTGCTGGGCCCGGAAGTGCCCGACGCCAAGGCATTGTCCGTCCCGCTCGACCAGGCGGAGATCCTGGTCACCAATAAGAGCGTCGAAGGTCGCGAGCTGAAGGAGTTTCGCCACGAAGAGTTCGCGGGCCAACTCCAGCTCGTCAAGATGGAACGCGGGGGCGTGCCGATTCCCTTGGGTCTCGACACGAAGGTGCAGCGGCTCGACGTGATGTATGTGGTTGGCCTCAGGAGTGCGGTGGAGAAGCTGGCCTCGGCGCTCGGCAAGATAGCTCGTCCGAGCACAGGGACCGACTTGCTGACGCTGTCGGTGGGTATGATCGTGGGCCTTTTGATCGGCGCGATCAACGTGCCGGTGGCCGGCTTCACGGTCGGCCTCGGAAACGCCGGCGGCCTGCTGCTCTCGGGCATCTTGGTCTCGTCAGTCGTCTCGCGCCTGCGCTTCTTCGGCAGCACGCCCAATGCGGCGCGCAACATCCTGGAGGATCTGGGCCTCGTCACCTTCGTCGGGATCGTGGGCATCAACGCGGGCGCCTCGCTCCTGGCGCAGCTCACCGGAGTGATCGCGCTCAAGATCTTCCTCGTCGGGTTCATCGCCTGCACGATCCCGCCGTTCGTCACCTGGGCAATCGGCTTCCACCTGTTCAAGGTCAACCCGGCCGTGCTGATGGGCGGTGTGGCGGGCGCCCGCTCGCACTCCGGGCCCTGCCGCGAGGCCGCCAAGGAGATCAACAGCTCGGTGCCGTGGGTCGGTTTCCCGGTCGGTTATGCGGTGTCGGGGGTCCTCCTGACGGTGTTCGGGTATTTCGCAATGGTGCTGTCGCAGTAAGCCGCCGGTCCGCGAGGGCGTCAAGGGCCTCACGGGGTCTGAAAGCGCCCTCGCCGGACGGGTTCGAGCATCGATTCGCTGAAAGGGCGCATTGTCTTGTCGGATGGGGGTACTCGGAGGGAGTACACAATGGACTATGTGGTCCGGGCATTGCGGGAGAATCCGGAACTCGCCGTCTTCCTGACCCTCGCCGTCGGGTTCCTCATCGGTCGGTTGAAGATCGGGAGCTTCAGCCTGGGAACGGTGGTCGGGACGCTCCTGGCTGGGGTTCTGATCGGGCAGTTGAATATCAAGGTCCCGGGCACCGTGAAGTCGATCTTCTTCTTGCTTTTCCTCTTCACCACTGGGTACAAGGTCGGGCCGCAGTTCTTCCGCGGACTGAAGCGCGACGCCGTGCCGCAGGTGGCGCTTACCGTCGTCTTGTGCACGACGTGCCTGCTCACGGGATTCGCGTTCGCCAAGATCCTCGGGTACGACATCGGGACGGCGGCGGGGCTCCTGGCAGGGGCGTTCTCGGAATCCACGGTGATCGGTACCGCGGGTGACGCGATCCAGCGGTTGGCGATTTCGGAGGCGGAGAAGACCGCCCTGCTGAACAACATTCCGGTCGCCTATGCCGTGACCTACCTCATCGGGGCCGCCGCCGTGGTCTGGTTTCTTCCCACCATTGGCCCGAAGCTCATGGGGATCAACCTGCGGGAAGAGGGTGCGCGGCAGCAGGCCGAGATCGCGGGCTCGGCGGAGCTGGGGCTCGGCGTCATGTCGGCCGCCCGGCACTTCGATATCCGCGCCTACCGTGTGACCAACCCGAGTCTCGTGAACAAGACAGTGGGGGAACTAGAGGCGCTGCCCAAGGACACCCGGGTCTTCGTCGTCCGGATCCGTCACGGAGGTGAGATCGTCGACGCCACTCCCACCTCGGTCGTCCGCCAGGACGACGTGGTTGCCGTCGCCGCCAGGCAAGAGGTCCACGTGGAGCGCGGAGCCAAGATCGGCCCCGAGGTGGACGACAAGGCCCTGCTCGACATCCCCGTCGAGACGCTGGACGTGGTGGTCACGCACCGATCCTTCGTCGGAAAGACCCTGCCGGAGCTGGGACGGCTCGAGGCCGCGCGGGGCGTATTCCTGCGAAAACTCTTGCGGGCGGGGCAGGAGATCCCCCTCTCCACCGGAACACGCATCGATAGGGGTGATGTGCTGCGTTTGATCGGACCGAAGCCCGAGGTCGAGCGTGCGGCGAAGGAGCTCGGGTATCCGGACCGCCCCACCACGGCGACGGACATGATCTTCGTCGGGACCGGCATCGTGATCGGGGGACTCGTCGGCCTGCTCTCGGTCACCGTCGGGGGCCTGCCCCTGACCCTCACCGCCAGCGGCGGCGCCCTGATCATGGGACTGGTCTTCGGGTGGCTGCGGTCGGTGTATCCGTGCTTCGGCCGGATCCCCGAGCCGGCGATCTGGATCTTCGACACCGTCGGTTTGTGCGTCTTCATCGGCGTGGTCGGCCTGAGCGCGGGCCCGAGCTTCATTTCCGGCCTGCAGACGACCGGCATCAGCCTGGTCTTCGTGGGTCTGGTGGCGGCCTTGCTGCCGCATGTCGTGGGGGTTCTTTTCGGCCGCTACGTGCTGAAGATGAACCCGCTCGTTGTCCTCGGCGCCTGCGCCGGCGCGGGGACCATGACGGCGGCCCTTCGCGCCGTCCAGGACGAGGCCCGCAGCAGCGTTCCGGCGCTGGGCTACACCGTGCCCTACGCCGTCGGGAATATCCTGCTGACGGCCTGGGGGCCGGTTATCGTGGCGATGATGTCGATCGGAAAGTGAGCCGCAGGCTGCTGAAAAAGGTCCATCTGCAGCGTTGGAACGCTTGGGCGTTCGCTGCGGCGTACCTGGAGTACGCCTCACTCAGCCCATCGCGTTCCGCCTTGCATCTGGGCCTTTTTGAGCAGCCTGGGTGAAAGCGAGTTTGTCAACATCGTGCTAAGGAGACATGCCATGCGAGTGTGGATGATGTTGGGTATCGGAGCGCTGTTGCTCATTTCCGCGGTGGTGCCGAGCGGCGTGTGGGGTGCGACTATGGACGACGTGAGGAAAGAAATGGCGGAAAACCCGACGCCTTGGCATGGGACACGACTCCTCATGTACGTCCCGATGGTGGGTTCCGGTAACACGCTCGTGGCTATGACGAACCTCTGTGTGTCCGGCGGCAGGCTCCGCCCGATAGATGGTGCGAATGTCGACGTGGGCCCGGCCCCTAAAGACAATCAGTATTTGGTTCACATCGTCATGCGAGACGGTGGGGGATATGACATCTACCAGTATGAGCGGATGGTGACCTTGCCCAACTGCAAGTAGCCAGCGGCACAGATGTGCGGCGCGCCAGCCAAAGGGCCCGTAACGGCCGGTCATCTTTGCGGCGATCGGAGGGGAAAATGAGATTGGTGCGGCTCGCAAGAGCAGCACTCGGCTTCGTCGTGCTCGTTGCCATCGGCGCGGGATGCGCGACGACGGGGATACCTGCCGGCCCTGCGGTTGGCCCCCAGTCCTCCTGGGGGGAGATCCGGGGCACGCCGGGCCTGGTCGTGAATGCGCCGATGATTCCGTTCGGCGCACGAGCGGTTGCCGTGACCGATGTGTGCCGCAGTGGCGACAAGCTGCGTGCCACGGCCGCAGATGGTACCGCGCTGGAAACGGCTGGCGCTGCCCACCGGTCCAACTATATGATCGAGGTCGGCAGGATCGTGGGTGACGGTGAGACCAGCAAGTTCCGTGCGCTCTTCGTCAAACCCTTCGACATTCCGCCCTGCGCGTGATGGCCGCTGGGATCGCGGTGTGATCGTTCGGCGTCGTTTTTGGAGTGGTTGCAGCCGGATAACCGCGCGATATCCGAACTGGGTATCGAATAGGAGGGTCAGATGAAGAAGTTCGTTGCCGTTTTCGCCGTGGTGTTGTTCGTGGGGGCGCTGGTCGTGCCGGTAATTGCCCAGGCTCAGCAGTCGGCCCCGGCGGCCAAGGGCACCGAGGGCCCGGATGTGCGCAAGCAGGAGCCGAAGGGCACCGAGGGCCCGGACGTCCGGAAGTCCACCAAGAAGACCGCCACCTCGCCGGCCCCGCCGAAGGTGCAGCCGAAAGGGACGGAGGGTCCAGGCGTCCGCAAGCAGGAGCCCAAAGGCATCGAGGGCCCGGACGTGCGCAAGTCCAAGAAGAAGACCGCCACCTCGCCGGCACCGCCGAAGGTGCCGCCCAAGGGGACGGAGGGCCCGGGCATCCGCAAGCAAGCACCCAAGGGCACCGAGGGCCCGGACGAGCGAAAGAGCGAGAAGAAGTCGTAGTCGCGGCATCCGGGGTATCAGGAGAGCGGTGGCCCTGTGCTCCGGACGGCGGGTGGCGGGGGGAAGGTTGTGCCCAATCGGCGAGGGCGCAACGACAACCGACATGGGCCCGATCCCGCAAGACCCAGTACCCGCTTCAGATCTTCATGCGAGACGGTGGAGGGCCTGACATCTTCCAGTATGAGCGGAAGGTGTCGCTACCCGACTGCAAGTAGTAGGCGCCGATGCGCGGTCCCAGGTTCACGGCGTTGAGTACGCGTCGAATCGCGAGGCCTCCTGGCCCGGCTTCGCCCCACGCCGCAGTTGTATTGGGGAAGCGATTGGGGGGTAAAACGATGCGTGATGCAAATCGGTTGGTTCGACACCGGCGCGGAGTGGGACAAGGCTGGGCACCCGCAGGGGTTGGCTGTCTGATTCTCTTGCTCTGCGGCTGCGTTCCCGCTGTGGTAATGACCAGCACCTATGTAGACAAGCGAGACCAGTCCGAAGAGCCCGCGCAGGTCTCTTCCGCATCTGCCGACCAGACCCAGACGGACCAGAGGCCCCTGCTGACGACTAAGAATTATCGGGACCCCGCCGGAGGGGGGCAAGAGTCCACCCAGGTCTATCGCGCGACGTTCGATCAGGTGTGGGCGGCGGTGTTGAGGGCCCTCACTCAGCTCAAGGCCAGCGTGACCAGCAGTACGCGAGACCAGGCCGGCGGCGAGATCGCGGGACGGTGGGTCGAGGGCCAGCCGCTGGCGATGCGCGTGGATCAGACCGATGCGACGTCGATCCGGGTCACGATCCGGGTCGGGCAATCCGGGGACCAGACGGCCGAGGATGCCATCCACGCCGGGATCCGCGGGAACCTCTAGCCCGGACGGGCAACGGTATTCCGCGCGGCTGGGGTGTCTTTGTGCCCTGGTGGTGAGACGGAAATGTCTGGGTTAACTCGGGGGGTCTCGCGAGTGTAAGAGGGGTGGCAAGGTTCTATCCATGTTCCTCGCGGTGATCGGAGGCGGCATGACTCCGGAGACACGTCCTGTTTCCCACGTGAGCGGGCCAGCGCGGCACCCCGGGATGCCGGTTACGCGCCGCACGAGGCGCCCGCGCCCCCTGCTCTGGGTGGGGCGCGCCGTGATCGGGCTCGGGTGCACTGCGCTGCTTGGATGGATGGCGCTGGCCATCTATTTCGATTTCTCGCTGCTGGGGCCCTCGTGGCTCCGCGCGGGGCTCGGCGCCCTCGTGCCGGTGGGCGCGGGGGTCGCCCTGTGGCGCGTGCGCCCGCTCCGGTGGGTCGTCGCTGGGATCCTGGGCGCGTTCGTCGTGGTCCTCGCCCTGTGGCTCGCCATCCCGCCGTCCAACGCGCGGGATTGGCAGCCCGACGTCGCGACCCTGGCCTTCGCCGACATCCGCGGGGACCACGTCATCGTGCACAACGTCCGCAACGCCGAGTACCGGACCGAGACCGACTACACGGTGCGGCTCGAGGACCGCGCGCTGGACCTCTCGAAGCTCCGCTCCCTGGATCTGTTTCTCATCTACTGGGGATCGCCCCTCATCGCCCACACCATCATGAGCTGGGGGTTCGAGGGCGACCAGTACCTGGCCATCTCCATCGAGACGCGAAAAGAGAAGGGCGAGGAGTATTCGGCGCTCCGCGGATTCTTCCGCCAGTACGAGCTCGTCTTCGTCGTCGCGGACGAGCGTGACGTCGTGCGCCTGCGCACGAATGTCCGCGGCGAGGACGTCTACGTCTACCGGCTTGACGCGTCCCCCGCGGAGGCGGGCGAATTGCTGCGCCGCTACCTCCGGGAGATCAACGAGCTGCGCGAGCGGCCCCAGTGGTACAACGCGCTGACGGGGAACTGCACGACGGCGATCATGCGCCTCGCCCGGGCGGGCGGGCGCCGGTCGTGGTGGAGTTGGAGGCTCATTGTGAACGGGTACTTCGACGAGCTGGCGTACGACCTCGGCGCCATCGATCGCTCCCTGCCCTTCGCGGCCCTCAAGGCGAAAAGCCATGTCAACGACCGGGCCAAAGCCGCCAACGATGATCCCCGATTCTCGGTTCGGATCCGGGAAGGCCTCCCGCGGATGGCCTCCGACCGCGGCGGGGCCGGGGTGACACGATGACCCTGCATGGACTGAGTCCTAGAGCAGCTCCCCGACGGGAACCGCGGCCCGCCCGCCGGCTCGCGCTGGTCTGCGCCCTGGGCCTGGCGCTGGCCGCCTGCGCGGGGCCGATCACGGCGGTCCGGGTCGACCCCAAAGTCGTCCAGGCCGACCTCGGCCGGAGCGCCACCACCACGGGCGAGCCGAGCTGGCCGACGCGGAACGTGCTCTTCGAGCAGGGGCTCTTCGAGGCTTTCGACGCGGAGCCCGAGGCCGCCCTCGCGGAGCTGCACCGTTTCATGGTCGGCGCGCAGGGCGATCCGGATCTCCTCTTCGCCCTGGCTGAGCTGTCCTTCCTGCACGGCCGGGCCGCGAAGAAGCCCGACTACACCCTGGCGGCCGCCGTCTACGCCTACGCCTTCCTGTTCCCCGAAGGGGTCGGCGTGGCCCCCGGGCGGTTCGATCCCCGGCTCCGGATCGCGGCGGATCTGTACAATTGGGCCGTCGCCGCGGCCTTCGCCTCCGCCGACGGGGTGGAGGTCGTCCCGCGGGGCGGCACCTTCGCGCTGCCCTTCGGGTCGATCGCGGTGGCCTTCGACCCGGCCGCGCTCCGCGCCGGGGACCGCGAGCTGGTCCGGTTCACGCCGATCGCGGAGCTGAAGGTGGACGGGCTGGCGATGCGGTATCGCTGGCCCGGCCTCGGCACGCCGCTCGCCGCCGCCACCCGGCCCCTGGAGTCCGCGCCGCCCGGGCGGGACATGGTGGCGCCGCGGCTCCAGGTGCCGGTGACGGCCCTCCTCCGGATCGCCGACGCCCGACGTGCCCTCGTGCAGGGGCAAGCGCTCACGGGCACGTTGGAGCTCCACCTGGCCTGGGACGCGGAGTCGGTCGCGATCGCCGGCGAACGGGTCCCCCTGGAGAACGAGCCGTCGGCAGCCCTGGCGCTGACGGTCACCGACGTGCCGGTCATGGAGATCGAGGCGTTTGGGTTTCTCGGCCGGCTCACCGGGCTGATGAAGGAGCGGCCCCCCCTCGTCTCCACCACGCCCTACAAGCCCGGACTCATCCCCGTGGTCTTCGTCCACGGCACGGCCTCCAGCATCGTCCGCTGGATGGAGATGCACAACCGGCTGCAGGCCGACCCCGAACTCCGGAGCCGCTACCAGTTCTGGTTCTTCCAATACGACTCCGGCAACCCCATCGCGCTGTCCGCCCTCCGCCTGCGGGAGGCGCTGAGCGGGGCGGTGGCGCGGCTCGACCCTGAGGGCAAAGATCCGGCCTTGCGCCGGATGGTCCTGATCGGGCACAGCCAGGGGGGCGTGCTGGTCAAGATGCAGGCCATCAGTAGCGGCGATCGGATCTGGAACGAGGTCAGCCGCAAACCGCTCGACGCGCTGCAGCTCGCCGACGAGACCCGCGACCTGATCCGGCGGGGGCTGTTCCTGGAGCCGCTGCCCGAGGTGTCGCGCGTGGTGTTCATCTGCACGCCGCAGCGGGGCAGCTTCGTGGCGGGGCGCAACGTCATCGCCAACGTCACGCGGTGGTTGCTGAGCCTCCCCCTCGCCCTCACCGGGGTGGCGGCGGACCTCGCCCGGAACCCGGACGCCTTCGCGGCCGGGGGGAGCCCGGTCATGCCGTCGGCGGTCGACAACATGTCGCCGCGGCATCCCTTCATCCGGGCCCTGCAGGCGATCCCCGTCGCGCCCACCATTCCGGCCCACTCCATCATCGCGGTGGAGGGGGACGGCCCGGTCGCGGAGGGCGACGACGGCGTGGTGACATACGCGAGCGCCCACATCGAGCCGGTCGAGTCCGAGCTGGTCGTGAAGTCGGGCCATTCCGTGCAGGGCAATCCCCACGCCATCGAGGAGGTGCGCCGGATTCTGCGGAAACATGTGCAGGCGCGATGACCGCTCGAAAAGCGGACGCGCACGAGCGGACAGGACCGCGCTGGGGCGCAGTTCCGCGGGTTGGGTGCACAAGACCACATGATGTATTGCGTCGCTCGTGGCCGTCATGGTAGGCGTCATGGCAAAGGGGGAAGCCAAGCTCGGCACAACTCGCGCAGTATCGTGAAGGGGAGTCCTATGAATAATCCAACGAGAAGCAGACAATGGGTCGTCGCGCTGGTCGTCGCTGCGCTGGTCGCCGCCCTGCCCGGTGCGCTGTACGCGCGTGACCCAGGGTTCAACCAGCCAGGCGCCGCGGGCAACGTCGGACGCGACCCCGGGATCAACCAACCCGGTGCGGTGGGCAACGTCGGCGGCCCCGGCAGGGACCCGGGAATTAATCAGCCCGGGGCAGCGGGGAACGTCGGACGAGACCCCGGCCTCAACCAACCAGGCGCCGCGGGCAATGTCGGCGGCCCTGGCGTGGACCCCGGAATCAATCAACCAGGCGCGGTGGGTAACGTCGGACGCGATCCCGGCCTCAACCAACCCGGTGCGGTGGGCAACGTCGGCGGCCCCGGCAGGGACCCGGGGATCAATCAGCCAGGCCCGGCCGGGAACAGGCGGGGCATCCGTCGATAGTAGCCATGACGCGTTACTGCCGAGCGACGAGCGCCCGGCAGCCTGCGCAGGGGACACGCAGGATGAAGATCCATCGGGTCTTCTACCGAGCGTGTTCATCCGTCCGGCGGACCGCCACGACCGGCGTCGCCCCAGGGAGAGGTCGCCCATGACAGCCCCCCCACCCGTGCCCAGTGCCCGCCTGCTCCGGGAGCCGCAGGAGTTCTCGCTCGTCCTCGGTGGGCCGCTCTTCCAGCTCCTGCGCCGGGCGCATCTCACCGACGATGCGCTGCTGCTGGTGCGCCAACGCATTATTGTTATCTCCCTGCTCGCCTGGCTGCCGCTCTTGATACTCTCGGCCCTGGACGGCCAGGCGCTGGGCGGGCGGGCGACCGTCCCCTTCCTGCTGGACGTGGACGTGCATGTCCGCTTTCTGCTGGCGCTGCCGCTGTTGAT
>Ga0316628_100005233_pt1 | contig 10346 bp, 7 predicted proteins | sample OWC_Aug_M2_C1_D5_FD_207648 | JGI IMG/M metagenome (GOLD analysis project Ga0316628, IMG submission 207648) | Wetland soil microbial communities from Old Woman Creek delta, Ohio, United States - OWC_Aug_M2_C1_D5_C | ecosystem: Environmental > Terrestrial > Soil > Wetlands | place: USA: Ohio... | reverse complement strand
GCTTAATCGGGGCAGATGGAATCCGCAATCAGGATTTCTTTTCTGCCAAAGAGGCTAGTATTATCCCCGAGAACATCGCGATCATGCCGAGGAAGAACAAGAGCACCGCAACTAGCGTCGGCGCCAACAGCAGCGTCCTAAACGAAATGTAATGGTAGATGGAATATAGGCCAGAGGATATCCCGATGAGCGTGAGAATCAGGCCGCCGACGCCGAAGTAGAGCATCGGGTGTTCGTCCTTCACCGTTCTGATAATGGAGCTCAGTATCCTCATGCCGAGTTTTCCGGGCGACATCTTCGAGGTGGCGAGGCCCCGGTATCTGCAGGTTATCGGCACCTCCTTTATTCTCATCTTGAGCTTCGCGGCATCTATCAATATCTCGGATTCTATGCCCATGCCCTCTTCGGTGAGTTCCATCTGAAGAACGGCCTTTCTGGTCAAAGCCCTAAAGCCGCTCTGAGAGTCTTTGATCTGTTCCTGGTGCCCGTTTCCGACATTCGCAGCCTTGGTGAGTACGGACTGCCCGAATTGCCGGTATCCCGGTATCTCCCTCAACCCAGAGCTGTCCAAGTATCTGGAGCCAATGACCAGGTCCGCCTCCCCCCTGATTATGGGCAAAGCGACCCTCGGGATTTCGTTCGGGTCATGCTGTCCATCGCCGTCCAGGCAGACAATGACGTCGGCGCCGTTGATGGCCGCCGTATAGAGCCCCATGGCGAGCGCGAATCCCTTGCCCCTGTTCTTGGGGAGCCTGATGATCTTGGCTCCGGCCGCCTTGGCAACCAAGGAGGTGTTGTCCGTGCTGCCATCATCGAGGACTATGACTTCATCAGCGTATTTCAGAGAGCCGGTCACTACCTCGGCTATCATCTTGGCCTCGTTGAAGGCCGGGATCACGACGCTGAGCTTAGCCTCCTTTATCTCAATCTCATCCGTCGTCTCATCGATGGTCCCCATGATCTTGCTGACCGCGGGAGAATCATCCTTGAGCACCCTAGTTTTCAAATCGCATACCTCGCTCGGCTCGATGACAGTAAGAACCTAGGTTCTCCCTTACGCGAGCCTGTAGTATTAATGCTATTCTCTCAGATAATTTAAACCTTACCGAAGAGAGCCGCGGTATCCGTGCCTAAAACCGATGCACAGCGATTGTTGCTGTGCGGACAAAATCCCCGCTCATGAAAAGACTCTTATCCTTTCATCGTCTCTCAAGTCCCCTCGTAGCTCAGGCGGTGCGCGGCATATGGACAAGCTGCTCGTGATTGGCGCTTCTGGATTCCTCGGTAACAGGATTATGCTCTACGCGAAAGGCAAGTTCAAGACCGAGGGCACTTACAATCCCGCCTTTGACGGCGCGGAATTCGCCCACCTTCACAGCCTTGATATATGCTCGAAAGGCGAAGTGGAGCGCCTTCTCGACAAGATCCGGCCGGACATCGTCATGCTCACCGCCGCAATGTCCAACCTGGACGCCTGCGAGAGAAATCCGGAAATAGCGCACAAGGTCAATGTGAACGGGCCGCAGAACGTCGCCGAATGCTGCAAGAGGATCGACGCCAGGTTGATTCACATTTCCTCAGTCTACGTCTTCGACGGGGAGAAGAAGGGCAGATACACCGAGGGGGACGCGCCGAACCCGATATCGGTCTATGGTAAGACAAAGTCAGCCAGCGAGAACGCGGTCTCCTCGATCCTCACGGATTTCCTGATCGCCCGGCCAGCGGTCTTGTACGGCTGGACGTCCGCTAATGAGAAGGACAACTTCGTGACAACCATCATCAAGAACCTGAGGTCCAAACGACCCTTGAAAGTGTTCGACGACCAGCGCTCTTCGCCCACTTTCTCAGACGATCTCGCCAAAGCCCTCCTCGACCTCTCCGCGACCGATTTCTCAGGGACGCTGAACATCTCCGGGCCGGACTGTCTCAGCAGGGCGGAATGCGGCAGCATTGTGGCGGAGACGTTCGGATTGGACGGCTCGCTTCTCCTCCCAGTGCCTTATGCGTCGGTTCCCCTTCCTGCGAAGAGGCCGAGGAACTCATGCTTGGACGTGTCGAAGGCGGAAAGGCTCCTAGGCAGGAGGATGCTCCCCTTCAAGGACGGGGTTCGGAATATGCGCGAGCGGGAAGGCGCGCAGTAGGGTGGAATACGGCTCGCCAGCGCACGAATCGAACCAATTGAGCAACGCAATATCTTTTAGCCATGGTTCGCTTTCTCCGAATGTGCAAGAGACTGGGGTGAGCAGGAAAAGCATAATGCGCGGCCTCGGGAGGAATGTCATCCTTCTCGGGATTGTCAGCCTGTTGGCCGACGTCTCGAGCGAGATGGTCAATCCGCTGATCCCGATATACCTCACGACCGCCCTGCTCGCCACACCGGAGATAGTGGGGCTCGTCTCCGGGGCGGCGGACAGCACGAGTAACCTCGTCAAGGTAGTCGTCGGCTGGTATTCCGACAAGATCCGCAAGCGCAAGGCGTTCGTCGCTATCGGATATGCGCCTACAGCCTTCGTAAAACCGCTGATGGCCGTGATAACCACCTGGCCTCAGATGTTGGCAATCCGAATCCTCGACCGCGGCGGAAAAGGGGTTAGGACCGCACCGCGCGACGCTCTCCTCGTAGATTCAGTGCCGATCGAGAAGCGAGGCGCGGCATTCGGCCTCCATAGAGGGCTGGATTCGGCGGGGGCGATAATCGGGACGGCGATATCGATTCTGTTGCTTCTGTTCCTAGCGAGCAACACCAGTGATGAGACGATCAGGCTGATATTCATCCTCTCTTCGATCCCTGCGTTCATCTCCGTCTTCGTGGTGGTGCTCTTCGTCAAGGAGATGGAGAAAAAGGGGCCCTCCGTTGTCGAAACCAAGAAGTTCATGGAGACTCTGAGAGCCTCGGACCCGAGGCTGAAGCGCTACCTGGCCATCGTGGCGATGATCGGGTTCGCGAACGTCGGTTACACCTTCTTCGTTCTTCGCGCCTATGAGTTCGGCGTGGGGCTGATGGATGTGCTTCTGATATATCTGGCCATGAACATCACGTACACGCTCTTCTCCTTCCCCGCGGGAATCATCTCCGACAGGATAGGCAAGAAGAGGATGATCGCGATTGGGCTTATGATATTCATCGCGGGCGCCCTGACGATGGCGGTCGCATCGAGCATCATCGTACTCTTTGCAGGTTTCCTTATTTATGGAGCCTTCCTCGCGGTGATCGACGTGAACGAATCCGCCTTCGCGTCGATGCTCTCTAAGAAGAGCGACCGAGGGACGGTGATGGGCGCGTACCACACCGTGAACGGTATCATCGCATTGCCGGCAGGTTTCCTCTTCGGTCTGGTGTGGGGCACATTCGGCGACGCCGGTCCGCTCGCCGCCTTCGGCTACGTCTCCGTCGTCGCGGTCGTTTCGCTCGTCCTGCTCACGGTCTTCATCACCGAGCCGAAGGGCGCCGCGGAACCCTCGTGAGAATCCTACCAAAGCTGATATCTATCAAATCGGGGATAATCTACACGAATCCAAATGGCGGAAATCGACCTGATAATTGATTTAGCCATAGTGATGATCGTCGCGGGGGCGGTCACTGTCGTTTTCAGCAAGCTGAAACAGCCCCTCATTCTCGGATACCTGATAGCCGGGGCGATAATCAGCCCGCACACCAACCTCATGGTCAGCGTCTCGGACATGACCCTCATCGGTTCCCTCGCCTCGCTGGGAATCATCATGCTGATGTTCACCCTCGGCCTCGAGTTCACGCTCGGCAGGCTCAGGGAGATCGGGCTCTTCGCGATAGCCATCGGCACCATAGAAATGATACTGATGATCGGCATAGGCTTCTGGACCGGGATCCTCCTCGGCTTCCCCGAGGGCGAATCGCTCCTCCTCGGTTCGATTCTGTCGATAAGCTCGACCGCGATAGTCGTGAAGACGATGCAGGACCACGGCATACTGGCGAGGCAGCACTCCCAGATCGTCGTGGGAATCCTGGTGGTGGAGGACGTCGCTGCAATACTCATGCTGGCAATGGTCACCGGATTCAGCGGCACGGGCACCCCCTCCTTCGAGAACTCCTTCCAACTCCTCCTGACAATGGTGCTCTTCTTCGTCTCGAGCATCGCGATCGGCTACCTATTCGTCCCAAGGATAATCTCGCGGGTCGCAAAGATAATGCCGACGGAGGTGCTGCTGATAGTCTCTCTCGCATTTTGCTTCGGCCTTTCGGTGATATCCTACATAATCTTCAATTTCGAGTCATCCCTGGCAATCGGCGCCTTCATCGCCGGGATGCTGATAGGTGAATCGGAGGATGTGGACCTCGTCGTCCTGAGAATGACCCCGATCAAGGAGATGTTCGTAGCGGTTTTCTTCGTGACCATGGGCATGCTTTTCGACATCACATTGTTACCAACGGTCATACTTCCAGCCATCTTCATCCTTGTAGCATTCTTGATCGGTAAGTCGTTGCTGATCGGCACGGGCGCCCTCATGTTCGGCTTCCCGGCGAAGACCGCCTTCCTCGCCGGAATTGGCATGGTCGCCATTGGAGAATTCTCGTTCATCATCTCGCGCGCGGGCGTCGAGTCCAACATGGCCGGAGAGGAGCTCTATTCGATAGCGGTCGTAATCGCCATGATGACCGCGTTCCTCCTTCCGCTCTCGGTCAAGAACGGAGAAAGGATATATTCCTGGCTCACGAGACATACCCCGATTTCCTTGAAGACGACTGCAAACGCCCTTCAGGGTTCGCTCGTCACAGCGAGAAGCCACACGAAGCAGACGCCGGAAGCCGCGGAGGAGTTCCACAGGAGAGCGCTGTTCAGCCTCGTAGATGTGGCGCTCATCGCGATAATAGCGCTGTTCGCCAGGGCTGCTCTGGGGATCAGGGACTCCATCGCCGAATATCTCGGCCTGCAGGACACGTCGTTCGCCGGAATCCTCATCTTCATCTGCGCCGTGGCGCTCCTGCTCCCGCCGGTCTTCAGTCTGTCAAGGAATCTCGAGAAAATAATCGAAATGGTCGTGAAGCACACCCCCAATCACATCGAGGACACTTCGATGAGGAAAGGGATCCGAAGAGCACTTGCCAGCGTTGTGGCAGTTGTAATCGGAATCGCCCTGTTGCTGATCGCGGTCCCCTTCGCTTTGGATAGTAACGCGATGAGCAGCCTGTCGCCCGCGATCTTCCTAATCACAATCTCCCTGATAGTCATCCTCTCATGGTACCTCAACAAGACCCTGTACCGCACCTTTTCGAAGCATCTGCAGAGGGACATACTCAAGGAACACGTGACCGTGGCCGACACCGGGAAGGGGCAGCCCGCGACAAATGCCGCGGAACCCCATCCTTTGAAGACGGCGAATAAGGACGCAATGCTGCTAGAGGGCAAGGAAGAGCTCTGAGCGGGGATCGATCAAGCTATTGCACGTTCACCCAGAAATGAACCTCTCCGTATAGCTCGCCGTCGATGTAGACCCTCGCCTCAATCTTCTGTTCGCCAGCCTCGGAGAAGGCCAAGCTGAAGCCGTGCACTACGGTCTCGTTGTCATCCATAGTCACGGTGAAGCTGTTTTCGGAAGACTCGGTGCCGTTGTACAGGAAGGTGTTGTTGAAGATATTCACTTCGAATTCCGCGCTCGCCCCCTCCCCGTTCTTCATGACAACAGTGAAATTCACCAAGCTTCCGACGGTCGCGTTCGTCGGCATGTCGTCGTCGCCGTCCTCCGAAAGGAGGTAGATGTGCGTGTCCGAGGGGGGCTGCGTTGTGACTATGATGTATGCGAAAATGCAGGCGAGCACCAGGCCGAAGGCGATTGAGACCGCGATCACCGGGTCGACATCCTCCCTCTTCGGCAGTAGCAGTTCCACTTCGAACCGCCGCTCCCCCTTCCCCAAGAAGTAATCAGCCAGAAGGGCGATGAATGTCACCGCGACGAACGATACGAGCACGCTCTCCTGGGAAAGACCGATGGGCGATATCGCGAGCCCGGCCCCGATCAGCACCGACGTGACGACGCTCAGCGCGATCGACGACAAGAGGAACAAGTCGAGCTCCAATCCCTCGCGGAAGATGAGCCTCGACAGGGCGTATCCGGGCAGGAAGAAGAAGAACGGGATCATCAGGACAAATGTTATCGGCGAGCCGGGGAGAGCAATTGAACACAGCGCCGCGATGGCTGTCAGGGCGAATGCGAAAAGCAGCATCGTTCGATTAGACAGTCTCAGTTTCAATTCCAAACCCCTTTCAAGCTATCCTCGCAATTGCGGGAACGACATCCCCTACATTGCTGAGAAACTATTTATCCGTATTTTAAGCTTAAGTAACTGGCTCAAATGATAGCACTAGATTTATTCCGGTTCAACCCACGTCTGAAAGCGCTGACATTCGCAATCGGCATCTGCGTCGCGTTCACCGTCGGCTCCTTCGCGTTCACCAACGGGCTCAGCACGACCGTGAACAACATCAGCGACAAGTTCGTCAGCGAAGGCGCGATCGCATATTCCGGTCAGAACCTGACCGGGAGCGTCGTCGACGCGGGGAGCATACATACAACCGGCAAATACGCCTCCGTCGGGCTCTGCACCGCCTCTGTGAACGGCTCGGCCAGGACGTTCTTCGCGGTCGACGACCCGGCTGACCTTCTCGACGGTGAATACGCCCCGCCGCCCGGCGAGATGTACAGCGGCAAGATCGATCCGATGTCCGGGCAACTGGAAATATCAACGGAGCACGGGAACATCACAGTAACCGCGGACATTACCTATGTATCCAACACTTTCCCAGGATATTGGCACCTCATAAGCTGGGAGGATCTGGAGAAGATCAGGCCTGAGATGGACAGCCGCGTCTCGTTCATGCTGTTCGACTCGGCCGACAAGGAGATGTTGGACTCCCTGCGGTCGCAGGGGCTGACCGTGCAGGAGATGACCGGCATACTCGGCTTCTTCAGCGCGGGAACGAGCGAGGTCACGAACGACCTATGGCTCATCGTCGTCCCCTCCTCCTTCATCGTCGCGCTGCTCGTCTACTCCGCCATCGCGATGGAGACCAATGATAGGTCCAAGGACGTCGCCATCCTCAAGTCCATGGGGGCGAACAGGAGGCAGATCGGCAGCATATTCCTGTTCCAGGCGGCGACGCTCTCCGTCCTGGGGGCGTTCATGGGGATAATAATCGGCATAATAGTCTCCTACGGCATCTCGACCTCGTCCTCCATCGTGATTTCGAATTCGCTCTTCTTCCTGAGGGTCACCGAGGTCTCCATGCTGATCGCCTTCGCAAGCTCGGTGACAGCCGGAATCCTGGGGGCCGCCTTGCCGATAATACGCGTGTCGCGGAAGAGCGTCAGGGAGGCGTTGAGATGATGGGGGGCGAGACCTCTGCTCGTTAGAAGGAGGACGATTGTCGCCGCCTCCCTCAGCCTTGTGATCTTCTCCGCGACGATATCGGTCCTGATGGGCATAGGGGCCGCACCGGACACATTGATCGGCAATCCGGACGCCTACATCATTACGAGCAAGGGGAGCGAGAGCCTTCTGAACAGCCTCCTCGAGGCGAAGCTCGCGGATCAGCTGCTCGACAACGGCTTCGCCGACAACGTGAGTTCGGAGATATTCGCCTTCGCGGACATCGAAGGGAAAGCCGTCATAATCAGAGGGGTCGAGTTCGATTCGTTCATGGCCGTCGAGAACGCAGAGCTGGTTCCCGGCGGCAGCATGCCGACCGGTCCTTCCCAAGGCCTCATCGGTATCAGGCTCGCGGAACGCCTGCACGCCGCCGTCGGCGACAGGTATCCGCTCGTCGGCTCATACAACCCCTCGGTCGCCGAGGTCGAGATAACCGGCATCATCAGCAGCTCCTCCTCCATCGACGACGAGATGATCGTGTCGCTCCAGCTCGCCAGATGCCTCTCCGGGACTCCTGACGGTTACGTTTCCATAATGAGGGTCGCAGGCGACACCACAGAGCTCGAGGAGATATTCGGTCAGGGCGTTGCAAGGCTCAGCATGTACGACCTGACTTTCGCGAACGGGGCCGTCTCCAGAGGATCGAGCACGGTCATAGGGATCAGCCTGAAGAACTGGGGGGACGAGAGCGGGACTGCCCACATCACCATACGGGACGAGACCTACAACACCACGATGCTGGAGAACTACTCTTTCCTCCCGCCCGGGCGGATGGAGAAGCTGGCCGTGGAGTACTTCTTCGAGGTCGCCGGCAACCACACGATCGTCGCGCACCTCGAAGGCCCGTTGCCGCAGACGATCACGGCCAACATAACGGTCAGGAGCCCGTACCTCTCTGCGATAGCGCAGAGGCAGGTCGTCGAACATCATAACTTCACGGTGCAGATTACCGACGGTAACCTCGCGCCCATACAAAATGCGAACGTGACGATAGAGGGGTACAATTATGCGACAAACCTGTCCGGATTCTGCGAGGTCGACGCGCCGCTGCAACCAGGCAACTATACGTTGAAGGCCAACCTGTCCGGATACGAGGACGCCTTCGCCGCCGTGACCGTCGTGAACTCCACGGACCTCCCGCCGGGGCCGCTCATCCAGGTCTACAATTTCGTCCTGACGCCTCCGGTGGTCAAGACGCACGAGAACTGCACGATGGCCGTGTATGTGCAGAACATCGGCAACAGCACAGGCTGGAGGAACATCCGTATTAATGTGAGCAACGTCGCGTACAGCTCCCAGTCGGTCATCCTCCAGCCGCTCGAGTCAGCCGTCCTGTATTACGACATCTCATTCTCGACCGCGGGCGACAGGGAGATAATATGCGGACCATTCTCCGAGATACTTAGCGTCGAGTCCTCGATCCAGATCAACCCCGATATCGTCCAGCTGCTCCTCAGGTACGGCGACACAAGCTCGCTGGATCCGTCGCGCGGCGAGCTCCTCTACCACACCACTAAGATTTCCGAGTCGAACATCGTCATAGTGCTCGTGTCGCTGGCCGTGCTCTCCGCCCTGCTGGTCACCCTCGGCATTTCGATAAGCTTCATGAAGGAGATAAACGACAATCAGAAGGTCATCGGCATCCTAAGGTCGCTCGGGGCGTCCTCGAAGCAGGTCCTTGGGATCATCTTCAAGGAGGCCATATTCGTCTCGCTCCCGGCGGCGGCAATCGGGATAGCCGGCGGCTACTTGCTGGCCGCGTTGATCCAATCCACGAATAGCCTCATCGCGTTCGGCCATCTGATCAATCCGATGCTCGATCCGACCTTCCTCATCGCGGCAATCGCGGGCTCCATCGCGATATGTATCGGGTCCAGCCTGATAACCGGTCTGAGCGCCTCAAGGAGGCGGACGATAAAGATGATACGCGGGCTGAGCGAAGATACCGCGAAACAGATGACGGTCAAAGAGCTGCTCGGGGAGGAGTGAGCTTGAAGGCGCGTCACAATCTACTGATTCCGTTGCTCGTCGTCTTCCTGCTCGCGCTGATGATACGCCTTTACCCGCTGGCATACTCCCCATATCCGTACAACATCGACGGCCTCGGGGAGGCCATGCTCGCGGACGGGATATACCGGACCGGAAGCCTCGCAACTCCGCCGGACGCGGGCTATGAAGGCAGCTACATAGTGCAGATGCCGCTCATGGCCGCTTTGGCCGCCGCCGTCGCCGCATTCGTCGGCACAGAGCCGCTTCTCCTGTTGCAGCCGCTCACCGCCGTCATAGGGGCGGTCTCCTGCGTGGTCGCGGCGATCGCGGTGCACATGATCACCGGCAACCGGAGGGTCAGCGTGATGTCCGGCATGTTCCTCGCGCTCCTCGGCACATTCGTGTTCTGCACATCGTCGGCCTGGAAGGAGACCCTCGGGCTCGCCATGATGCTGCTGATTATGGGGCTTTATCTCAAGCGCGGGGACATGCGCTTCCGTCTGCTCATGACGGTGGCGCTGGTGATGATCGTGTTCGTGCACCATCACAGCGCAGTGCTGACGTTCCTGATACTCACCTTCGCCGTCGCCTGCGAATGCAACAAGGCGATGAGGGGCAAGGAATGGCGGTGGGGCAACAACATGGACATCCTGACCGTAGCAGCCCTTTGGGTGCTGGCCCTGGGCTACTATTCGGCCATCGACCTCCCGTACTACCATTTCCTGAGGCCGGACACCGACCTCTACCTGTTCATCGCGGTCGCGTGTGCCATGGTGCTTCTCATGTTCACCTCCTTGGCGGGGAAGTGGGTAGGGGCGAAGCGCCACTACCTGAAGATGTCGATCCCGGCCCTCGCAGTCGGGCTGATAGTTCTGAACTACTTCAGGCCGCTTTTCCCGGGCATACCGGGGACCGAATCCACATTGCTCCTCTTCGTGCTGTCCACCTGCTCCTC
>Ga0316628_100005232_pt1 | contig 10346 bp, 5 predicted proteins | sample OWC_Aug_M2_C1_D5_FD_207648 | JGI IMG/M metagenome (GOLD analysis project Ga0316628, IMG submission 207648) | Wetland soil microbial communities from Old Woman Creek delta, Ohio, United States - OWC_Aug_M2_C1_D5_C | ecosystem: Environmental > Terrestrial > Soil > Wetlands | place: USA: Ohio... | reverse complement strand
GCGTCGAGACCTTCCAGGAATGGTATTTCGGTCAGTTCGGCCGATCGGAACCCTGACCGGCGCCATGCGCTCCCGAGAGCCGGTTCATCAGCGGCACGACCGCGACCGCGATCAGCGTGCAGGCGACAGCGGCGTAGCCCAGCTTGTTGAACAAGCTCGTGTACACGGGGAGCGTCGCGACGTGAAGGCTTTCGCTGAATCCGGTCAACAAGGATTGCGTGGCGGCCGGCAGGCTGTGGAACGGGGCCGCGTGCGCGAGTCGCAGCGTCTCGTCGAGCTTCGCCGCGTCGTCGGTCGGCAATGCGCCGATCCACTGGCGGAAGTCGTCGAGCGTGAGCTTCAGCGCCTGCGGGTACTCGGCGGCGATCTCGTTCATGCCGCGCGCCGGCGCCATCTTCAACAGGTCCGTGAGCCTGCTCGGGATACTCGCGAAATTGGCGACGACGCCGCCCAGGTATTGCGAGATGCCCGTGGCGACGAAGTAGGCGCCCATCATGAAACCGCCCATCCGCGCGGGGACGTAACGCGCGATCATCGCGAGCCCTAAGCCGCTCACGAGGAGCTCGCCGAGCGAGTAGAAGCCGTAGCCCCAGATCATGTACCACGACGAGGTCATGCCGCCGACGGCATACCGGCCCGCGACGCCGTAGATGAAGAAGCCGACCGCGACGACCGCGAAGCCGACCGCGAATTTCGCGGCGATCGACAGATCCTTGCCGCGCGCGCCGGCGCGCGTGTACGCCCATGCGAGGACCGGGCTCAACAGCATGATCCAGATCGGGTTCAAGGCCTGGTATTGCGCCGGCGTCCAGGTCCACAGGCGCACGCCGAACAGGTATTGATGCCAATCGACGTTGCGCAGCGCGAACAGCGCGAGCGAGGTCGACATCTGTTGGTAGAAGATGAAGAAGAAAATCGTCTGCACGACGAGCACGAGCGCCGCGATCAGGCCGGCGCGCTCGCTGCGGCGGCTCTTCGCGATCAGGTACGCGAATATGCCGAGCAGCGCGACGCCCGCGGCGTAGACGAATATCCGCGCGAGCGATTCGTACTGAAGAATGACCGCCGATGCCGCGACGCCGAGCGCGCTCACGCCCAACACCGCGAGCAGGCGACTGAAGGGCATCGGCGCATCGTCCGGCTCCGAGCCGATATGGCGCATCGCCGCGCGCATCAGGTAGAAGTTGACCATGCCGATCACGAGGCCGATGGAGCAGACCGCGAATGCCGCGTGCCAGCCGAGATTGTGTCCATAGTCGCGGTTCACGTAATCCTTGATCCACGGCGTCAGCAGCATCGACACCGTCGAACCCACGTTGACGGCCATGTAGTACATGGTGAAGGCGCTGTCGATCTTGGCGTCGTCGCCCTCGTAGATCTTGCGCACGAGGTTGGCCGCGTTCGGCTTGAACATGCCGTTGCCGACGACGATCACGCCGAGCGCGCCGAACAGGGTCCACGTGTTCTCCGACGGCACCGCCATCAAGGCGTAGCCGATCGTCAGGATCACGACGCCGACGAGCATCGACCGGCGCGTGCCGAGTATCTTGTCCCCGACCCAGCCGCCGATCGCGGGCGACACGTAGATCAGCGCCGCGGCCGCGCCCCAGACGAGATTCGCGCGCTGGTCCTCGAAACCGAGGCGCTGGATCATGTAATAGACGATCAACGCCTGCATGCCGTAGAAGCCGAAGCGCTCCCACAGCTCGATCAAATAGACCGTCGTGAACGAACGGGTTTGCGATATCGGCGGCTTGTTGGAGTTCATGCTGATTTCCGCGCAAATGCACAAGCCGGCAAGGTTACCCGATTCGCCCTGTCCGTGCCGATCGGGGACCATGCTAGACTTTCAGCCTTTCGCGCGGCCGCGCGAGCGCCGCCGCAATCCGGAGTGCCAATGCCGAGTTTCGTCCGCCGGGCGCTGCTGCCCGCATTGCTCACGTCCGCGGCGATGACGTCGGCCGCGATCGCATCCGCCGCAACGGCACCTGCCGCCGTGGCCCCCGCAGCCGCGGCGACACGCGGCGCACCCGCTGCAAGCTTCCCCGCCGCGCTGTTCGGCGGCTTGCATTGGCGCTCGATCGGGCCGTTTCGCGGCGGCCGCGCGCTCGCCGTCAGCGGCGTTCCCGGCGAGCCCCTGCATTGGTATTTCGGCGCGGTCGATGGCGGCGTGTGGGAGACCCGCGACGCGGGGCGCACGTGGAAGCCGATCTTCGATCGCGAGCCGGTCGCGTCGATCGGCGCGATCGCGGTTGCGCCGTCGAACCCGCAGGTGATCTACGTCGGCACCGGCGAGGCGGACATGCGTTCCGACATCGCGCAGGGCGCCGGCGTCTACAGGTCGATCGACGGCGGCAAGCACTGGATGCATCTCGGGCTCGACGATACGCGTCAGATCGCGCAGATCCTCGTCGACCCGAAGGATGCGGACGTCGCGTACGTCGCGGCCATGGGCCATCCGTACGGGCCCAATGCGGAGCGCGGCGTGTTCAAGACGACCGACGGCGGCAAGACCTGGCGCAAAGTCCTGTACCGCGACTCGGGCACCGGCGCGGCGAGCCTCGTCTTCCAACCGGGCGATCCGCGCGTGATCTACGCGGCGCTGTGGCAGACGCGGCGGCCGCCGTGGAACATCTACCCGCCGTCCGAAGGACCCGGCAGCGGCCTCTACAAGTCCGACGACGGCGGCGAGCATTGGCGCAAGCTCGAGGGCCATGGATTTCCGGCAAGCCCCGGGCGCATCGGTCTTGCGATCTCATCCAAGGCGCCGCGGCGCGTCTATGCGATCGCCGCCGGGCCCAAAGGCGGCCTGTACCGATCCGACGACGCCGGCGCAGAGTGGAACCGCATGAGCGCGGACCCGCGCATCTGGCAGCGCGGCTGGTATTTCGACGCCATCACCGCCGATCCCGCGAATGCGGATCGCGTCTGGGCGATGAATACGATCGTGCTGCGGTCGGACGACGGCGGCAAGACTTTCGTTCCCGAACGCGGCGATCCGACGGGCGACGATTTCCATGCGTTGTGGATCGATCCGACCGACGCGGACCGGCGGATCCTCGGCGTCGATCAGGGCGTGTTGATCACGCAAAACGGCGGCAAGACCTGGAGTTCCTGGTTCAACCAGCCGACCGCGCAGATCTATCACGTGGCGACCGACAGCCGTTTTCCGTACGACGTCTACGGCGCGCAGCAGGACTCCGGCGCCGTGATGCTGCCGAGCCGGACGATCTGGGGCGATGGCATCGCGATGCCCGAGTTCCACGAACTGGTTCCCGGCGGCGAGAGCGACATGATCGCGCCCGACCCCCTGGATCCCGATCTCGTGTACGGCGGCCGCGTCGACCGGCTGGATCTGCGCACGCAACAGACGCGCTCGGTCGACCCGACGCTCGCTCATCCGGGTTTGAACCGCGGCGCGTGGACATTGCCGCTCGCGTTCGCGCCGAAGGATCCCAAGAGCCTGTATTTCGCGAACCAGCGCTTGTACGTGACGCGCGACGGCGGTTTGCATTGGACGCCGATCAGCCCCGACCTCACGCGGCCGGATCCCGCAATTCCGGCGAACCTGGATCAGCCGACGCTAGAGGACAACCTCGGGCAGGGGCCGCGGCGCGGCGTCATCTACAGCGTCGCACCTTCCCGATTGCAGCGCGAGGATCTCTGGGTCGGCACCGACGACGGGCTCGTCTGGCTGAGCCGCGATGCGGGCAAGCATTGGCGCGACGTGACGCCGCCGGCGCTGACCGCCTGGTCCAAGGTCGCGGCCATCGACGCCTCGCATTTCAACGTGGACACGGCTTACGCCGCCGTCGACCGGCATCGGCTGGACGACGACCACCCGTACATCTACCGCACTCATGACGGCGGCAAGACCTGGACGCCGATCGTCCGCGGCATCGCCCTGCGGGATTTCGTCAACGTCGTGCGCGAGGACGACGAGCGGCCGGGGCTGTTGTACGCCGGCACCGAGCACGGCATGTACGTCTCGTTCGACGACGGCGATCATTGGCAGAGCCTGCAAATCGATTTGCCGGTGACCTCGGTGCGCGACATCGACGTGCATGGCGACGACCTGGTGATCGCCACGCACGGCCGCGGCTTCTACATACTCGACGATGCGGCGCCGCTGCGCGAGTTCACGCCGGAGGCGGCGGCCGCGGACGCCTGGCTGTTCAAGCCGGCGACCGCCGTGCGCTTGCGCATGCCGGCGTTCATCGGCACACCGTTGCCGCCCGAGGAACCGAAGGCCGGGAATCCGCCGAACGGCGCCTATCTCGATTACCGCTTGCAAGAGACGCAAGCGACGCCGGTCACGCTCGAAATATTCGATGCCGCCGGCGGCCTGGTCCGCCGCTGGTCGAGCGCGGATCGCCGGGCCGCGCCTGACCTTGCGAAGATCGACTTCTCGCCCGAGTGGGCGCCGGCGGCGCCGCATCTGTCCGCGGCCGCCGGCGCGCATCGCTTCGTCTGGAACTTCACCTACGCGCCGCCCGCGGGCCTCGAAGAAGAGGACGCTGTTTGGGCTCCTCCGGGCAGCTACACGGGCGTGCTGACGGCGAACGGCCGCCGCATGTCGCAACGCTTCTCGATCCGCGCGGATCCGCGCGTTCGGTTGCCGCAAGCCGCATATCGCGCGCAATTCGCGTTGGCGCGGGCAATCGACGACATGCGCGCGCGCATCGCCGCGGCCTCGCAGCGGCTCGACCGTCGCCGCGAGCAGGTCGCCGCCGCGCGGGCGACCGCGACCGGGGCGGAGGCCGCGAGGCTCGGCGCCTTGTCGGCGCGGCTCGACGCGATCGCGGGATCGGTGCGCAAGCCGAACCCCTCGGACGCGTTTGGATTTCCGCCGCAACAACCGCAGAGCTTCGTCTTCGTCGGCGCGGCGCTCAAGGGCCTGTTCCAGGCGATAGACGGCAGCGATGCCGCGCCGAGCGCGGACGCGATCGCCGGTTGGCGCCGGCTGCGCCCGATCGCAGAGCATCTGCTGGCGAGCGCAGCCAGCCTCGAGTGATGCAGTCGCTGTTGATCGTCTATCACTCCGACACCGGCGGCACGCTGCAGATGGTGCGCGCGGCGCAGGAAGGCGCGCATGCCGCCGAGCCCGCACTCGACCTGCGATTGATGCATGCGGACGCGGCGGGACCGGACGACGTTCTCGCCGCCGACGGCTATTTGTTCGCGACTCCGGAGAACCTCGCGGCGATATGCGGCGTCGTCAAGCGCTTCTTCGACAGGACCTATTACGCTGCGCTCGACCGCATCGTCGGCCGGCCATACGCGGCGATGATCTGCGCGGGCAGCGACGGCACGAATGCGGCGCGCCAGGTGGAGCGCATCGCGACCGGATGGCGGCTGAAGGCGATCGCGCCCGCGCTGATCGTCTGCACCCACGCGCAGACACCGGCCGAAATCGCAAAGGCCAAGTGCATTCCGCCTGCCGACGGCGAGCGCTGCCGCGAACTCGGCGCGACGCTCGCGAGCGGCCTCGCGCTCGGAATTTTTTGAACGACGGAATCGGGTGAAGCAATGAAATCGATGGACTCGCAGAGGCGCCGCGGGCGCAACGCAATCGCGATGCTGTTCACGCTGTGCGTGGTCGGCGCGACGTTCGGCGGCCGCGCGCATGCCGACGGCATGCGCTGGCGCATGATCGGTCCGTTCCGCGGCGGCCGCACGCGCGCACTCGCCGGCGTGCCCGGGCGGCCGAACGTCCTCTACATCGGCGCCGTGAACGGCGGCGTCTGGAAGTCGGACGATTATGGCCGCACCTGGCGTCCGATCTTCGATGCCGAGCCCACGCAGTCGATCGGCGCGATCGCCGTCGCGCCGTCCGATCCGCGGATCGTTTATGTTGCCTCGGGCGAGGGCCTGCAGCGCCCGGATCTGTCCGTCGGCAACGGCATCTACAAGTCCACGAATGCCGGCAAGACCTGGGTGCGGCTCGGCTTGCGCGACGGCGAGCAGATTCCGTCCCTCGCGGTCGACCCGCACGACCCGCAGCGCGTGTTCGCCGCGGTGCTCGGCCATCCGTACGGGCCGAACACGGAGCGCGGGATCTTTCGCTCGACCGACGGCGGCCTGAGCTGGCAGAGGGTTCTCTACCGCGGCGCAGACATCGGCGGATCCGAGGTCGTGATCGATCCGTCGAACAGCCAGGTCGTATACGCCGCGCTGTGGGAAGCGCGCCAGGGTCCGTGGGAGGACGACAACGACGAGAGCGGCACCGGCGGCGGACTGTTCAAGTCGACCGACGGGGGAACGACCTGGCGACGGCTGGGGAAGGGTCTGCCCGGCGATCTCGTGCAAATCAACGTCGCCGTCGCGGCGCAGGATCCGCAACGTCTCTATGCGGTCTTTTCGACGCTGAAGCCGGGCGGCTACGAGTCCGGCGACGGCATGGGCTTGTACCGCTCCGACGACGGCGGCGAGAGTTGGGCGTCGGTCACCGACGATCCGCGGCCGAAGATGAAGATCGGCGGCGGCGACCTGCCGGTCCTCGCCGTCGATCCCACGGATGCCGACGTCGTCTACAGCACGAGCATCGTGACGATGCGCTCCGGCGACGGCGGCAAGACCTGGGAACCGCTGCGCGGCGCGCCCGGCGGCGACGATTATCAAAACATCTGGATCAATCCGCGTGACCCCAAGATCATCCTGCTCGTCGGCGATCAGGGCGCGGTCGTGACCGTCAACGCCGGCCGCACCTTCAGTTCCTGGTACAACCAGCCGACGGCGCAGCTCTATCACGTCGGCACCGACGACGGCTTTCCCTACCGGGTGTGCGGCGGCCAGCAGGAGAGCGGCTCGGTCTGCATCTCGAGCCGCGGCAACGATGGCGAGATCACGTTCCGCGACTGGCATCCGGTCGGGGCGATCGAGTACGGCAGCGTCGCGCCCGATCCGCTGCATGCGGACATCGTCTACGGCGCGGGCAGAAACAGGGTCTCGAAGTTTCACCGCTCGACCGGACAGGTGCAGAACGTCACGCCGATTCCGCTGCTCGGCAACGCGCGCGCCGAGCGCACGGAGCCGCTGGTGTTCTCGCCGGTCGACCCGCGCGTGCTGTATTACGCGGCCAACGTGCTCTACAAGACGAGCGACGGCGGAGAATCGTGGCGGATCATCAGCCCCGACCTGGCGAGGCCCCATCCGGGCGTGCCCTCGAGCCTGGGCGCACTCGCGGACGACGATCCGAAGGCCGCGAAGCACCGCGGCGCGATCTATGCGCTCGCGCCCTCGTACCGCTCGGCGGGCACGCTCTGGGCGGGCACCGACGACGGCTTCGTCTGGACGACGCACGACGGCGGCAAGAGCTGGAAGAACATCACGCCGCCCGATGTGATCGCGTGGAGCAAGGTCACGCAGATCGACGCGTCCCGCTTCGACGATCGCTCGGCATACGTATCGGTCAGCCGCATGCGCATCGACGATCGGCATCCGTACATCTATCGAACGCACGACGGCGGCAACACCTGGCGGAAGATCATCGGCGGCCTGCCGGACGATTCGCCCGTGGACACGGTGCGCGCGGACCCGGTGCGCCGCGGCCTGCTGTACGCCGGCACCGAAACCGGAGTCTGGGTGTCCTTCGACGACGGCGACCATTGGCAGTCGCTGCAGCTGAATCTGCCCCACACGTCGATGCGCGACTTGGCCGTGCATGGCGACGACTTGATCGTCGCCACGCACGGGCGTTCGTTCTGGATCCTCGACGACATCTCGCCGCTGCGCCAGGCGAGCGGCGATACGGCGTTCGCGAATCCGCATCTCTATCGTCCGGCGGTCGCCTATCGCATTCGGCGCGATACCAACACCGATACGCCGCTGCCCCCGGACGAGCCCGCGGGCCGGAATCCGCCGGACGGCGCGATCATCGACTATGTGCTGCCGCCGCCATCCAGGGCGCGCGCGGTGAGCCTGGAAATACTCGACGCACACGGAACCCTGGTGCGCCGCTATTCCAGCGCGGATACGCCCGCGCTCACCGATGCAAAGATCGAGGCGCAGTTGATCCCGAGCTATTGGATCCGGCGTTTCAGGAGCCTGCCGGCCACGGCCGGCATGCATCGCTGGGTTTGGGATTTACGCTACGCGGCGCCGCCGTCGGCCGAGCATTCATATCCGATCGCCGCAGTTGTGCACGATACGCCGCGATTGCCGTCGGGACCCTTGGCGCTGCCGGGCGAATACACGGTGCGACTGACGGTGGACGGCCGCAGTTCGACCGCGCCGCTCGTCGTGAAAATGGATCCTCGCGTCAAGGCCACGCCCGCGGCGCTCGCGCGGCAACTACGGCTCGCCCGGCGCCTCGCGGCGATGCTGTCGTCGAGCGCCGAGACGCTGACGCGGGCGCGCGCCACCGCCGATGCGCTCGCGAAATTGTCCGGCGAGGCGCACGGCGCGCTCGCCAAATCGGTCGGCAGCCTGAGCGCGAGGATCGCGGCGCTCACCGATGGCGCGCCGGGCGCCGCGCCCGCGAAGCCCGTGCCGACGCTGCATCAAGTCGACGGCGACATCAACGCGCTCTACGCCGACGTGACCGGCGTGGACGCCGAGCCCACGGCGGCGCAACGGCAGGCCGCGGCCGAACTCGCGCTCCAGTTGACCGGGCTCGAGAAACGCTGGCAAGGCATCGCGCACGTCGATGTCCCCGCGCTGAACCTCGGCTTGGACGCCGCGAAACTGCCCGCCGTGCGCCCGGAGGTTCGCGGCGTGCGCGAAGAGCCGCATGGCGACGTCGAATGACGCCGCGCGGCAAGAGGATGTCCGGGGGGCACCCAGACGGCAATGTTAACGCTCGCATAGCCACAATGTATTTGTCGCCGCTGCCGCGGCGGTCTAATTTGACCGAAATTCCAATAACGACCCAGGAGGAACACACTCATGTCGAGGAAAACCATGTATCGCGCGGCTCTCGCCGCCGCGGCGCTGATGTTCGGTACCGTCGCGACCGCGGCCGATACGCCGGCTGCAACGCCCTTCTGGATCACGCCGACGATTCCGGGCGCGGGCAAAATTCATCCGCTGCCGCACGCGGCATACCAGCCGAACCCTGGGCAAACCTACAAAGTCGTGTTTCTGGCGACCAAGGCCGGCGCCAAACCGACGGACGTGAATCCGGGCTTGGATCACGTCGCTCGTGCGGTCAATTTGTACGTGGCCGCCGGCGTGCCGCTCAATCATCTGAAATTCGTCGCGATCATGGCCGGCCCGGCGACGGCGGCGGCGCTCGACAACGCGCATTACATGCAGAAATTCGGCGTCGATAACCCGAATCTGCATCTCATCGCCGAGCTGCGCAAGGCGGGTGTGGACGTGGCGGTCTGCGGGCAGGCGGTCGCCGAGGCGAACTTCCAATACGACTGGGTCGCCCACGACGTGACGCTCGCGCTGTCGGCCCTGGTCACGGTGACGTCGCTCGAGCATCAAGGCTATGGCCTGGTGCCGATGTAAGGGCGGCAACTCATGCGCAAGCCGCTTTTTCTCAAGTTCATCGGGTTGGGATTTGCCGTGACGATGATATCTGCCGCAGGCTTTGCGGCGGATGCGTCGAAGGTCTATCCGCCCTGGAGCCAGGGAAAAAATGACCCGGTCCTGCAGCGGGGGCTGGAGTTCACGGTTCCCGAGGTCGACAACCTGCCGGATTTCCATGGCGATCCCCTCAACCCGAAACTCGCGGTTTTCGTGGGCGGGAATTATTACTTCGCCATGGCGCCCCTGGTCGCGGCGTTCGAGGACGAGCACCCCGAACTGCGCGGCAAAATCTATTACGAGACGATTCCCCCCGGCCTGCTCGCCCGGCAGATCGACCTTGGCGGCACCATCACCGTCGGCAATATGACGTGGACGGTCAAGGCCGACGTCTACGCCGCGGGCCTGAAGCACTTGAATGAAATGGCCGGCAAGGGACTCCTGCAAGGCGCCGTCGTGTCTTACGCCACGAACGATCTCACCATCATGGTTCCCAAGGGCAACCCCGCCCACATCGCTTCTCTTGCGGATTTGGGCAAGCCGGGGATTCGCCTCGTCATGCCGAATCCGGAATTCGAGGGAGTCGCCAGGCAGATCAAGGCTGCGCTGGCCAAGGCCGGCGGACCACAACTCGTCAAGCAGGTCTATGAGACCAAGGTCAGGAACGGCGAAACCATCCTGACTCATATCCATCATCGGCAAAGTCCGATGTTTCTCATGCAGGGCTTGGCGGATGCGGGCGTGACCTGGAAATCCGAGGCTGTCTTCCAGGAGAAGGCGGGCAATCCGATCGAATTCGTAAAAATCGCCCCGCAGCACAATGCGACGGCGATCTATGCGGCCGGGGTACTCAAGGACGCCCCCAACCCCGA
>Ga0316628_100005231_pt1 | contig 10347 bp, 11 predicted proteins | sample OWC_Aug_M2_C1_D5_FD_207648 | JGI IMG/M metagenome (GOLD analysis project Ga0316628, IMG submission 207648) | Wetland soil microbial communities from Old Woman Creek delta, Ohio, United States - OWC_Aug_M2_C1_D5_C | ecosystem: Environmental > Terrestrial > Soil > Wetlands | place: USA: Ohio... | reverse complement strand
GCTGACGGCGAGCAAGTCGGACCGTAGGCGGTCCACTTCGCCCTGGACCTCCTCCTTCAGCCGCCGCACTTCGTCATGGCCAGACACCATGGGTCTCCTTTGTGCGGGTCGCCAGCATGTTAACCGCATCAGCGCCCTGTTTTACCCGAACGCCCTGAAATTACGGGGCGGAACATACCACGCCCCGTCGCCTCCGCACAAGGTCCGCCGGCGCGGGGAATCGTCCTTGACAACCATACGCCTGTTTGGTATTAGTTGGCAACTCCCCGGGAACAAAGGCTATCGTCCAGAATGCCCTCCCCACCGCACGGCACAGGAGGTACAGCATGTGGCGCGCATCCGCCGAAAGCTCATCCGTACCCAAAGGCATCGAGCGCATGGCGTGCGAGGCGACGGTCGTCCTCGAGAAGCCTCAGGCCGATTACCTTCGCATCGACGCCCGGAGCATCCTGAACCGCTGCTCCAGCGAGCGGATGCCTTTTGCCTGGACCATCAACCCCTATCGAGGCTGCGAGTTCGGCTGCCGCTACTGTTACGCCCGCTACACGCACGAGTTCATGGGGCTGACTCGATGGGAGGATTTTGAGGAGAAGATCTACATAAAACGGGACGCAGCCCGGACGCTGGAACGGGAGTTGGCGTCCGCGCGCCTCCGCGGGCAGAGCGTTGCGCTCGGTACCGCCACGGACCCCTACCAGCCGGCGGAGCGGCGTTTCCGTGTGACGCGGAGCCTGCTCGCCGTGATGCTCCAGGCGCGGGGTCTGCGCCTGTCCATCACGACCAAGAGCGACCTCGTCACCCGCGACATCGATCTCTTGCGGCGAATCGCGCTCCGGAACAGCGTGCACGTGAACATGACGGTGACCACGCTGGATCGCCGCCTGGCTCGCCTGCTGGAGTTCCGCGCCCCCACACCGGACCTCCGCCTGGCAGCGGTGCGGGCGTTGCGCGCGGCCGGCCTCCCCGCCGGCGTCACCGTCTCTCCCGTTCTACCGGACATCACCGATCCGCCGGACAACCTGGAGGCCGTCATCGCGGCCGCCCGGGAGCACGGAGCCACCCACCTCTTCTGGAACGTTCTTTTTCTCAAACCATCCGCGCAGGCCGCGTTCTTTCCTTTCCTGGAGCAGCACTTCCCACACCTGACCAAACGGTACGCCGCTCGCTTCGCTCGTTCCGCATTCCTGAGTCGTGCGTACAAGGACCGGATCGCTCGCCTGATCGGTGAGTTGAAGCGGCAATACGGCTTCTCCGACCAGACGCCCTTCGAGATGCCGGCGCCCGTGCACGAAGCCGATACCGCCGTCGAGCAACTCTCGCTGTTTCCGGCTGACACCTGCATCTCGAAGCCCACGCGGACCCTCCCCTGCGTCGGCGCCCCACCGCCGGCCCTCCGAAGGTGAATACTGCGCAACCCGGGCCGATGAGGTATAGTAGCAAGGACTCGCACGGTGCGAGTCCCTCAGACATCGTCTGAGGACCAACTATGCGGCCGGCCGGCGTCTCTCTGACGAATTCTGCGGCCTGCGCGTGGTCCGACAGCGCAATCGGCAGCCTCCGGTGCGTGAGGCCCGAGGGGATCCTCGTGCGGCCAGGGGCCCGAGACGAGCGTGAGCTTGCGGCCTGGATGGATTGGGAACGCCATGGGATTACCGGGCCGTATATCGCTCTCCTTGCGGACACGATTCGTCCTGGGCATGGGGGTCATGCTGCTGCCGCTGGTGGTGTTGGCAGCCATGACGTTCTTCTCGTTCCAGAGCGTCACCAACGCCATCGACGACGTGGTCCAAGAGGCGAAGGAGGAATTGTCCACCGTCCTGCGCCTCGAACTCCTCATCCAGCAGGCCATGATCGTGGCCCACGACGCTGTTGCGCAAGGTCTGGCTGACCCGGTGGCGCGTGAGCGGCTTGTTGAGGCAAATCGGGGCGTTCACAAAGTCTTCGAAGACATGGGCGGGGGGCCCTTTGCTCTGCAGGAAGAGCGCAGACTGATTCAGTCAGCGCAAGAAGAGTGGCGGCAGGGCCGGCAACTCAGCGAAGCGTTGTTCGTCAATCCGCGTCCGGCGGGGGATCAGGCCCTCTTACGAGAACTGGAGCGAGCCCACGCGCACCACAACCGGGCGCTGGAGAGCCTCGATCAGGTTCACACCCTGGCACAAGAGGAGATGAACGCCCAGCTCGCGTACGCCATATCCGTCCGCAGAAAAATACTCATCGGGGCCGGATTCGTGTTCGCCGTCGGGCTGGGCATCGCCATCATGGTCGGCACGGCCTTGGCCCGTTCGGTCATGACACCGCTTCACGGCCTCGAAACTGGTGCGGAGCGCTTTGGCGCCGGGGATCTTTCGTACCGGGTGCAGCCGATCGGACAAGACGAGCTGGGCCAACTGGGGAGAACCTTCAACGCCATGGCGGACAAGCTCGCGCAGAGCCAGGCGCTGCTCAGGGAGCTGTCCACCCGCGACAGCCTCACCGGTCTCCTCAATTACCGCGAGTTTCAGCGCCAGTTGACGGAGGAGGCGGAGCGCTCCCGACGCTACGGTCGCCCCTTCTCGCTCCTCATGCTGGACATCGACCATTTCAAGGCCATCAACGACACCTACGGACACCTGGCCGGCGACAAGGCCTTGCGCGGCTTGGCCGCGCTGATCCGGGCAGAGGTGCGGCCGACGGACATCGTGGCGCGCTACGGTGGAGAAGAATTCGTCCTGGTGCTGCCCGAGACGGATGGCCCAGGTGCCCTGACACTGGCAGAGCGGCTGCGGGCTCGTGTCGCGGGTCATGCCATATCCGTGACGGCCGACCAGACCGCATCCCTGACCGTGAGCATCGGGCTCGCATCCTACCCAGACAAAACGGATTCCGTGCAGAAGCTGGTGAGCGCGGCGGACCGGGCGCTGTATGCCGCCAAGTCGGCGGGGCGCAATCGGGTATGCCGGTGGGACGGAGCGTGACCCGGGCGTAGCAGCGGGCGGCACACGCGCCGGACGGCAGCTCGCACCAGCCAACGCGCCGCACGGCGCCGGAGACATCCCCGTGACGTTCTATTCGCAGTTTGCGGAATACTACGAGGCGGCGTTCCCCTACCGGGACGAGGTCGCGACGTTCCTGAGACGCTATGTTCCCGACGGAAGCCGCCGAGTCCTCGACGCCGGCTGCGGTACCGGCCACTACTGCGGCCGCTTTGCGGCGGACGGCTTCGAGGTGGTGGGTATCGACCTCGACCCCCAGATGATTGACGTGGCTCGGAGGAAGTATCCGGCGCCCACGTTCCGGTGTTTGAACGTGCTCGATGTCGGGACCCTGGCCGGGCCCTTTGACTTCGTCTTCTGCATCGGAAACGTCGCCCCCCATCTGACCCAGGAGGAATTCGCACGCTTCGCCGGCGAGGTCGCGAACATCCTGCGCCCGGGAGGTGTCTGGATCTTCCAGATCGTCAACTGGGACTACGTCCTGACGCACGGCACCTACGCGTTTCGGCCCAGGACGCTGGGATGCGGCGGGGCCGTCTTCCTGCGTGAGTACCGGGAGGTCTCGGAGTCCCGTGTGCGCTTCCTGACCCGCCTCGTTGAGGACGACCGCACGATTTTTGAAGGGGACGTGTGGCTGTATCCCCTGCGGACGGATGCATACCTGCGGCTCCACCGAGAGCGCGGGTTCGAGCTCCTCGACCACTTTGCCGATTTTCAGCGAACCCCGTACGCGACAACGTCGGACGCCGGCAGCGTCTTCGTGTTCCGCTCCCGGCGCACAACCGATTCGACGCCGATGGCGTGAGGGGATGAGCATGCGGCTGAAAGACGAATCCAGGCGACTCGTCATTCGGAATTCGCCGCGCCTTCATTGGATTCCGGGGGTCCTCTTGGCGGCCGCGGGGGGATTTGCCCTCCTCGTGGCAGCAGGCCTGGCGGGCGACGGCAGGACATACACCATCGCCGTCCGGGTGGCCGCCGGATTGCTCGGCGGCCTTGCGCTCGCGCTTGGCGCCTGGGTATGCTGGCGGGGACCGCTCTCTACCGTGGTCGTGGATCGCGTCGGTCGGGCGGTGACGCTGACCCGTCGCGGATTCTTTCGCACGGTCGCGGAACAGTACCCGGCGGACGCCATCGTTGATGTGAGAGTCAAGAAGGAACGGGGCGGCAAAGGCAGCCCGCTGTACCGCGTCGAATTCCTGCTTGACTCCGGGAGCGTCGTCCCCGTCTCCCTGATTCGCCCCAACGACCGTGACGGATGCATGCGGGCCGCCGAGCATCTCTGGAAGGCCCTGGGCTTGCCCAGAACGTGAACGGCCCGAGCCGGCGTTACAGCTCACCGCGGCGCCGCTGGAAAGTCTGGACCGGGCACGGAAGGCCGGTGCCGACGTGAAGGGAGATTCCGGATGCATGGCGGCGCGAACGCACCCGAGATAGAATTGCTCCTCGGACTTCTGGACGAGGCGTACAACCGCAAGGCCTGGCACGGTCTGAACCTCCGCGGTGCGATTCGCGGTCTGGACGCCCGCGTGGCTGCGTGGCGGCCTTCGGCCGGCCGCCACAACATCTGGGAGATCGTGGTCCACTGCGCCTATTGGAAGTACGCTGCCAGGCGTCGGATCCTCGGCGAAACGAGGGGCGCGTTTCCGCTCAAGGGCTCGAACTGGTTCGCGCGCCCCGCAGCCGCGTCGTCGCAGGCGTGGCGTTCCGATGTCGCCCTTTTGCAGGACATGCATGAACGCCTGCGGCCGGCCGTTGCGGGCCTATCGCCGCGTGACCTGAAGAAGATCCCGCGAGGGAGCCGTGTGCCGAATCTGGCCGTTATTTCCGGGATCGCCGCCCACGACATCTACCACGCCGGACAGATCCAGTTCCTGAAACGTCTCGCCGGAGGTCGAATAGAGGAGAAGGGCAATGGCTGACGACTCCCCCGTCGTGAAGGTGGCCGTGGTCCAAGCGGCCCCGGTCCTCTTCGACCGCGAGGCGACGGTCGAGAAGACGCGCCTCCTCACCGCCGAGGCGGCGTCCCGGGGTGCCCGCCTCATCGTGTTTCCCGAGGCCTTCATTCCCGCGTACCCCCGCGGCCTGAGCTTCGGCACCGTCGTGGGCAGCCGCAGCCACGACGGGCGGCGCACCTGGCAAACCTATTGGGCGAATGCCGTTGACGTGCCGGGCCCGGCCACCCGGGCACTCGGCGAGGCGGCCCGCGAGGCCAACGCCTATCTGGCGGTCGGCGTCATCGAACGGGACAGCTACTTCAGCCGCGGCACCCTCTACTGCACCCTGCTCTACTTCGGCCCCAGCGGGCGGCTGCTGGGGACGCACCGGAAGCTCAAGCCCACCGCCGCGGAGCGGCTCATCTGGGGCGAGGGGGACGGCAGCACGCTCACGGTCGTGGAGACGGAGTTCGGCAAGGTCGGGGGCCTGATCTGCTGGGAGAATTACATGCCGCTGGCGCGCATGGCGATGTACAGCAAAGGGGTGGAGATTTACCTGGCACCCACCGCCGACGCGCGCGAGACGTGGCAGGCGACACTGCGCCACATCGCGTGCGAGGGACGCTGCTTCGTCCTGGGGTGTAATCAGTTTGTCACGAAGTCCATGTACCCTGCGGACCTGGTCGGAGCCGAGGACTTGGCCGGCGAGCCTGAGGTCATGTGCCGCGGCGGCAGCGCCGTCGTCTCCCCGCTGGGGACGCTGCTGGCCGGACCGCTGTACGACCGCGAAGACATCGTGATGGCCGACCTGGACATGGGCGAGATCCCGCGCAGCCGGTTTGATTTCGACGTCACGGGCCACTACGCCCGCCCCGACGTGTTCCAGCTCACGGTCAACGAGCGACCCGCGCCGTCGACCATCTTCACCATCGACGCGTAACAGGATGTTAAAAAGGGTTGCTAACGCCCAGGTTGCTCAAAAAGGTCCAGATGCAAGGCGGTCCGCGATGGGCCGAGTGAGGCGTACTCTTGGTACGCCGCAACGAGCGCCCAAGCGGACCAACGCCGCAGATGGGCCTTTTTCAGCAGCCTGCTGGGGAGCCTGACCATGCGGATCGAGACCCTGGCAGTGCACGCCGGACACGGCGTGGACACCGCCACGGGGGCGGTTTCCCCGCCCATCCACCTCTCCAGCACCTTCGAGCGGGCGGCCGACGGCGCCATCAAGGAGTACTTCTACGCCCGCCACGGCAACCCCAATCGAAAGGCGCTGGAGACGTGCCTGGCCGCGCTGGAGGGCGGCGCGGCGGCGGCGGCCTTCGCCTCGGGCGCCGCAGCCACCCTCAGCATTCTGCAGGCTCTCGCGCCCGGCGACCACGTCGTCGCGCCGAGCGACGCCTACCACGGAACGACCATTCTGCTGCGGGACATCCTCGGCCCGTGGGGGCTTGTGGTCACCTTCGTGGATATGACCGACCCGGCACAGGTCGAGCGCGCCATCCGGACCGAGACCAAGCTCGTATGGGTCGAGACGCCGTCGAACCCGCTCCTCCGTGTGAGCGATATCGAGCGCATGGCCGGCATCGCCCATGCCGTCGGGGCTCGCTGCGTCGTGGACAACACGTGGGCCTCCCCCGTCCTGCAGCGGCCGTTCGATCTGGGAGCCGACCTGATCCTGCACTCCACCACCAAGTATCTCGGCGGCCACTGCGATGTCCTGAGCGGCGCCGTCGTTACCAAAGAGGACGGCGAGCTCTTCCAGCGCATCCGCAACATCCAGATCCAGGGAGGCGCCGTCGCGCCCGCTTTCGACTGCTGGTTGGTCATGCGCGGAATCCGCACGCTCCCGTACCGCATCCGCGGCCATTGTCAGAATGCGCGCGCGCTCGCGGAGTTCCTGGCGCGCAACCCCCGGGTGGAGGCCGTGCATTTTCCCGGTCTTGCGACCCACCCCGGCCACGCCATCGCGGCCAAGCAGATGATGGACTTCGGTGGCATGATGTCGTTCCAGGTCCGGGGCGGGAGGCCCGAGGCCCTGGCTGTCGCGGCCAAGCTCCGGATCATCACGCGGGCGACCAGCCTGGGTGGACCCGATACGCTCATCGAGCACCGTGCCTCCATCGAGCCGCCCGACAAGGGCACCCCGGAGAACCTGCTGCGCCTGTCCGTCGGCCTGGAGCACCCCGACGACCTGATCGCGGACTTGGCCCAAGCGCTCGACTAGCCGTCCCAGCGGTACGTTACCGCAAGAGGAGAGACAGCCCTCATGCCACACAAGCACCTCGAGATGCGGGAGAAGAAGCGGATCGCCCTGGTGGCGCACGACAACATGAAGTCGGACCTCTATGAGTGGGCAACGTACAACAAGGTCCTGTTGGAGAGGCACGAGTTGTACGCCACGGGCACCACCGGCACGTTGCTGGAGCAGGCCCTGGCGTGTTCCATCGTCAAATTGCAGAGCGGTCCGCTCGGTGGGGACCAGCAGATCGGGGCCAAGATTGCCGCCGGAGAGCTTGACTGCCTGATCTTCTTTTGGGACCCCTTGGAGCCCCAACCGCACGACCCGGATGTCAAAGCCCTGCTGCGCATCGCCGTCGTATGGAACATCCCCATCGCGTGCAACCGGGCGTCCGCGGATTTCATCATCTCCTCGCCGCTGATGGCCGACACGTACGAACGCCTCGTCGTCGATTATGAGCCGTACAGGCGGCGTCTGCAGAGCCGGAGCGCCGCGCGCGACGAAGAAGCATCGGTGTGACGGCCGGCGGCGTCCCCTACGACCTTCGGGCCCCCGCTGGGCTGAAGGTGCGCATCCCCACGTGCAAGCCACCCGAGACGTGACCGTCAATCGGAGGACGACTTCGTGACCGAGCCCAAGTTGCTGGCGTTGGATTTCGACGGCGTGATCTGCGACACGGTGCGCGAGGGCTGCCGCTCGGCTTGGCAGGTCTGCCGCGAGTTCGTACCGCTCAACGGCGATGCGCCGCCCCCGGAGCTGGCATCGCTCTTCGTGCGCCTGCGGCCCGTCGTGGAGCACGGGTGGGAGTTTCCGGTCCTGGTGCTCGCCATCCTCGACGGCATTCCCGAGGCGACCATCCGGGAGGCCTTCCAGACCACCTGTCGCGAGCGCATCCTGGAGAAGTACCGCATGACGCCTCGGCAGCTGGCGGCGCGCTTCGACGCCGTTCGCGATCGGGCCATCGCCAAGAGTCTGGACGGCTGGCTGGCGGACCAGGGCCTGTACCCCGGCATGGCCGATCGGCTGCGTGCCGTTCTGGCAGGCGGGATCGCTCTCTACGTCATTACCACCAAGGAGGGGCGCTTCGCCCACACGCTCCTCGAAACCCATGGCGTCACGATGCCGCTCGACCGCGTCTGGGGAAAGGAGCAGGCACGCCCGAAGCCGGAGCTTCTGCGGGTCCTCGCGAAAGCCCACGGTCTCGCATACCGGGACATCTGGTTTGTGGAGGATCGCTTGAAGACCCTGCAGGCGGTCACGGGCGAGACCGACCTGGCGGAGGTCGGCCTCTATCTGGCTCTGTGGGGATACGTCATGCCGGCCGATCGCGACCAAGCCGCTTCGGATCCTCGCATCGTCCCGCTGTCGCTTGAACAGTTTTGCCGAGAATTTTCCGCATGGACGAAATAGGGGGACCCCATGCAACTCACGCCGTGTAGGACCTACCATGCCAAGGTGGTCGGCCGGAGAGTTCTCCGGATGCCGGACGGCAAGTCCGTGTTCAAGATGTACTATGTCTCCGTCATGGGGCGGGACAAACCCCAGTTGTACGAGTGGGAGCGCTCTCCGCGCACGACGGCGGACTTCGAGCGGATGTTCGCCGCGGGCGGCCACGAGGGCGTGGGGTTCGTCATTGCCTTCCCGCACGTCACCAAGGTCTACCGCTTCTCTCCCGAAGGGGAAACGATCCTGGACGTGCGCGAGTTCAACACAGACGGCATGGCCGATCGTGACTGCACCCGGGGCGACGGGTACCACGAGCTGGCATGCTACGCGGAGGCCGCCATCGCCGCCGACGAGTACCGCGCGTGGGCCCAGTCCGGCAGCGTGCACGAGTATCTCGCCCTGTGCTCCGACGCGTCCGATTTTCCCGTCGTCAGCAACGTCAAGCTGGCGGACTACTGGAACGGGAGGATTCCATGAACCGTAGAGCGCTCGGCCGGACGGGCTTGCACGTGTCGGAGCTCGGCTTCGGCTGCGGGATGGTCGGAGGGCTCCTCGTCCGCGGGGAGTATCCGGCGATGCGGCGGGCAGTGGCCCGCGCTGTCGAGCTGGGGATCAACTATTTCGACACGGCGCCGCTGTACGGGGACGGCCAGTCGGAGGTCAACCTCGGCGCCATTCTCCGCGAGCTGCGCCCCGACGTGGTGGTGGGGACGAAGGTCCGCCTCGCCGCGAGGGACACGGCGCACATCGAGACGGCGATCGCGGAGTCCATGGAGGCAAGCCTGCGCCGGCTCGGCCGGGATGCCGTGGATCTCTTCCAGCTGCACAACCCGATCACCTCCCGGCGGCGGGCCGACTTTGCGTCTCTGACCCCGGACGACCTGCCCGCCGTGATCCGCGCATTCGAGACGCTTCACCGCCAGGGCAAGACGCGCTTCTGGGGAATCACGGCGCTCGGGGACACGGAAGCCCTCCATCGAGCGGTGGACATGGGAGGATTTCACACGCTTCAAACCGTCTACAACGTGCTGAATCCGAGCGGCGGGCGGCGGGTCCCGTCAAGCTACCCCTACCAGGACTATCGGCAGCTCATCGATCGGGCCTTCGCCAAGGGGATCGGCGTCATCGCCATCCGCGTGCTGGCGGGAGGCGCCCTGTCCGGGACCACCGATCGGCACCCGATCGCCATGCAGGGCGTCACGCCCCTGGCGACGGGCCGCGACTACGCGGAGGATGCCGCCCGCGCCCGCCTAGTCGACTTTCTCGTCGCCGACGGAACGGCGGGAAGCCTGGCCGAGGCGGCCGTGCGCTTCGCGATCAGCAAGCCCGAGATCTCCACGGCCATGGTCGGCGCCTCGAGTCTGGAGCAGCTGGAGCAGGCCGTGGAGGCAGTGCGGCGCGGTCCGTTGCACCCGGAGGCGCTCGAGCGCGTGCACGCCGCCTTGCAGCGCCCGATCTGACATGCCGAATGCTCTCGGCTTCGCAATCCTGATCCTGTTCGGCAGCGTCTACACCGTGGCCACCGTCGCCTGGTTGGCCGCCGCGTACTGCTTGCTCAAGACCATCGCCAACCGGCGGCCGGAGGTGCTCCTGTGGAGCGCGCCGCTCGGGTTTTTTCCTCCCAATATTGTCTTTCGGCCCGACCTGCTCACGGACCGCGGGCGATACTTCCGACGCAGGTTCGGCCAAGCCGGCTTTGTATTCGCCGCCGCCGTGGCGACCGGGCTTGTTCTGCACGGACTCGTGCGCATGC
>Ga0316628_100005230_pt1 | contig 10348 bp, 4 predicted proteins | sample OWC_Aug_M2_C1_D5_FD_207648 | JGI IMG/M metagenome (GOLD analysis project Ga0316628, IMG submission 207648) | Wetland soil microbial communities from Old Woman Creek delta, Ohio, United States - OWC_Aug_M2_C1_D5_C | ecosystem: Environmental > Terrestrial > Soil > Wetlands | place: USA: Ohio... | reverse complement strand
AACACGGGCGCACACAGATTTTGCGTTGTGAAGGCGAGCTCTTGTTTCCACTTGAGGGGCTCACCAAACCAAGCCTCCGGCTTTGCCGGAGGTTCTGACGTGTGCCGAGCATGTGCGACAGCTCGGAAGTGAAAGTCTTCCCCCAACCTGATGGAGGTGAAGGGTAGTGGAGCGCAAGAGCGCCAATGTAAAACGGCGTTCGAAGGAAGCGCCGAGCAAACGCGCGAGGGGATGAACAAGAACCGGATATGAGGCACGAGCGCCCGACGAGCGAGCGTCTGATCGCGAAGTCCATATCCATCAAAGGCGTAAGCTGTAAATCCGGCCCTTGTGCGCGGAAGGCGGTCGCGCTTACCTCGGGAGATCTGCCGGGTGTCGCTACTTAGTGACTGAGGGAGGCGTGAGCCGACCTGACCGCACGGCAGAAGTCAGCAGCGAGCATAGTAGCTGCGAAAGCGGGGAAGGCTCAAACGGTGTCCCGAAAGGGATTAAACGGAGTGGCGAGTATGCGGTCCGACTCATGAGCGAAGAGCGGCAGAAGAACCAACTACAGTTGGCCTTCATGATGGGAGAAAGGGATGAAAGCCCGAAGTCTGTCATTGGAGGGACCGAATCGTTCACGGCGGAGGGCAAGGCTGAAAGTCCGGCTGAGGCCGACGAGCTAATGAAGGAGATTCTTGATCCGGAGAAATTCTTCGATCGAGTCAATCATGACAAAGTGATGGGGCTGGTGGCGAAGCGAATCACCGACAAGCGGGTTCTGAAACTCATCCGGGCGTTTTTGAACGCTGGGGTGATGGAGAAGGGGCTGGTGGGTGCGATGGATGAGGGGACTCCGCAAGGTGGTCCTCTATCGCCATTGCTAAGCAATATCGTGCTAGACGAGCTGGACCGAGAGCTGGAGCGACGCGGCCACCGCTTTGTAAGATATGCGGACGACTGTAACATCTACGTTCGCAGTCAACGGGCGGGGGAACGGGTGATGGAGAGCATCACGGGCTTTATCACCAAGAAGCTTAAGCTGAAGGTCAACAGCGAGAAGAGTGCGGTGGCGCAGCCATGGGAGCGGAAATTCCTGGGCTTCAGTTTTACCGCGAAGGAACCACAGAAACGGCGGATAGCGCCGAAATCGATGGTCCGCTTCAAGGGGCGAGTTCGGGAGATAACGCGACGCACACGGGGCGTGAGCCTGCAGGGAATGGTTGAGGATCTCAACGTCTATCTGCGAGGATGGCATGGGTACTTTGGGTTTTGCCAAACGCCCTCGGTGCTTGTAGACCTTGACAGCTGGATACGCCGGAAGCTGCGGTGTGTTGCATGGAAGCAGTGGAAACGTGGTCGGACTCGTTTTACGGAACTGCGCAAGCGCGGCGTCAATGAGGCTCTGGCGGCACAAACCGCAGGGAGTCCGCATGGCCCGTGGCGGCTAAGCCAGAGTCCTGCCCTGTGCCTTGCTTTCCCCAATGCATTCTTCGCCCGGATCGGTCTCTTTCGTTTAGCTGTTGGTCGCTAGCATAACCCACCGAACCGCCGTGTACGCACTCGTACGCACGGTGGTGTGACAGGGACAGCGGGTGACCGCCTACCTATGTCGATTCGGTGCCGACAGGTTGCGGCGAAGAACTATCGAGGGTTGACGGGAGGTGACGCAGGCATGGCGGCACGGCTGGTCATGGCTTCGACGACAGCCCGAAGCAGAGAGAGGTTTTCCTCTTTACTCCGGGCCGTGGCCGATTTGAAGCGGTAGGTTCTGGAGCCGGATTTGATGACCAGGCGGTCCTTCGACAGGCTCCACGAACATTCGGAATAGCTGCATGCAAGACTGTCCTTTTCCTTCTCCGGAACGAAGGACATACCTTCCGGAGCCACCTTGAGGACTCCCCGACAACTTCCCAACGTATGATCATGAATGACCGGAAGTGTGTGAGTGGGCGCTTCCTTTGCGGACGAGACGGCATCCTTTACGCGAGCCTGAGGCGGTGCAGGTTTTTCCGGCGTAACGATCACCGGTGCCGGCTTTGGCGAAGGGGCCGGCGCCACTGCGGCCAGGCCGGCATCCTGAACAGGAACTTGCAGCAGTGTGGCTTTTCCGGAAGCGGCTTTGACTGGCGTCGGCTTCACGGGGGACTTCGCAGCAGGCGTGCTTTTCCGGATTGCGACTGAGGGCTTCGGTGCGTCGCGCACGGTAGTCGTCGAGACGACCTCCTGGGGCACGGGCACCTCATCGGCAATGGGTGCCGCAGGGGGCGGGTGCGTCGCAGAAACGCTCGGTGTTTCAGGCGGTTTCTGCGGACTCGGCTGGACAGCCTCGGTGCTGACAACTGGAGACGGCCGGCTCCAGTGGCTCAGTTTTGCGACCAAGCCGCCTGCCCAGATGAGAATGAGGACAGCCGTCACGGCCAGGAGCGCCTGTGTTCCCCGGCTTCTCCCGGCGCCCGCCACCGGTGCGGGAGTTTCCACATGGACATCCTGAGGGGCGGGAAGGCCTCCCGGCTCGGAGCATGGGCCCGATGCGTCCTTGCCCACCAAAGGGAGGTCTTTCCTGGATCCGATACGGCGATCCCGAGAGAAGCCGGCCTTCAGCAATTCCGAGCATTTTTCCCCATCCACGGGTCTGGAAAACAGGAAACCCTGGCCGTATTCGCAATTCACCGACCGGATCAGTTGCAGCTGCACCGCGTCTTCGATTCCTTCCGCAATCACGCTCAGGCCAAGCTGGTGCGCCAGATCGCTCATGGTGCGGACGATTTCCACCGCGTCTTTGCCGCTTTCCATCTTGCGGGTAAAGCAGCGGTCGATCTTGATGAAGTCTACCGGGAGCTGACGCAGGTACCCAAAGGACGAATACCCGGAGCCGAAGTCATCGAGAGCAATCCGCACTCCCATGACGCGCAGCTGCATCAGAAGGCTGCGGACCGCTTCGGGATTCTCCATCACCACGCTTTCCGTCAGCTCCACAAGAAGGCAATGAGGATCGAGGTCTACGCTGCGAAGTATCTGCCCGACCTCCTCGACGATCGACGGCTGCCTGAACTGAACGATGGAAAAATTCACCGAGATCCACAGATTCTTGCGGGTCCTGTGTGATTTCCTCCACGCTTTCAGCTGCAGACAGGCTTCGTGCAGCACCCATCGGCCCAGCGGAACGATCAATCCGGTCTTCTCTGCGATCGGAATGAATTCCAGCGGCGGCACGGAGCCCCGCGTCGGATGATTCCAGCGAACCAGGGCCTCGAACCCTTCTATCTTGCCCGGGGCCAAAGCCAGAACCGGCTGGTACACAACCGAGAATTCCTGCCTGTCCATGGCCCCCTGAAGATCTTCTTCCAGCCGAAGTCGGGCCTGGACCGAGTCGAGAACCGCTGTGTCGAAGACCTCGCAGCGGGCTTTGCCCAGAGACTTGGCCCGGTGCAGGGCGATGTCTGCATCCCGCAGAACCTCCTCGGAGCGGCTGTAGCCCGTGGCGCTCAGTGCCACACCGATGCTGGCCGTGACGAACACCTCGTGTCCGCCGAGCCTGAACGGCATGGAGAGTTCCTCGAGCAGGCGCTCGGCCACGGCCTTTGCCTCGCTGATTTCGTTCAGTCCGTCGAGCAGAATGATGAATTCATCCCCGTCGAGGTGCCCCACAACATGATCGTGCCCCGGGTGAGCCACGGTATCGCCCGCGCGCAGAGACCTCTCGAGGCGCCGGGCCACGGCGATCAGCAATTGGTTTCCCGCAGTCGATCCGATGCGCTCGACGAGGGATTGGAAACGGTCGAGGTCGAGCAGTAGAACGGCGTACAGGAAACCGTGGCGCCGTCTGGAGCGCTCGACCGAGCCCGTCAGACGATCCAGAAGCAGCAGGCGATTGGGAAGACCGGTGAGAGCGTCGGTGACCTTTTTGGCGGTAATGTCCGAATGAGAACCGGTCATCCGGATGGGATTCCCTCCCTCATCCCGGATGACGTCGACGCGGCAGGACATCCAGCGATAGGTCCCGTCGGCGTGCAGCATCCGGTGTTCGGTCTCAAAGTTGCTGGAGGCGCCTGCAGCCTGGGTGTCGATCGCTCGCCTTACCTGGTCGAGGTCTTCGGGATGAATCCGTTTGAACCAATCCTCGGGTGTGTTGCCCACATCGTATTCATGACAGCCCAGCATCGAAATCCAACGGGGCGAATAATGGATCCGGTTCGTCGCCAGATTCCAGTCCCACAATCCGCCGTTATTGGATTCGTTTGTGGCGAGGCCGTGTCGATCCACGAGTGTTCTGAACCTCCAGCTGTTCGGACAGATCGACTCACGGAGAAGCCCGGGGTGCCACTCCAGGAAGAAAGTCCCCTTTCTAACTTTTCGGTAGCAACGACGGGGACTTTAGAAAAGTGATCAGGGATCGCAATGCGGGTAATTTCTTCCGGGTAAACCCCCAGGTTTGCTGGGGGACTCTCACAGTTTGACGTTTCCGGGAGGCAAACAATGGCCCAAAGAGGAACACGGACGCACACGGTGTGGAAACAAGAGCTCGCCCAATCCGTGTTGATCCGTGGGCCGTTGATCTCAAATGTTCCACCAGCAAATGTGCCTGAAGTACCAGCCCCTTTGAGGGGCTCACCAAACCAGGCCTCCGGCTTTGCCGGAGGTTCTGACTCTTTGCCGGTTGTCCGAATCGGACCTCCCTGCTCATTTCGGCGCCGGATTGAGCAGGAGCCTCTCTTCCGCCACCCATTCCACTTTCTCGCGGCTGAAAAAGACCGGGAAATACCGGCATAGTTGACGGTGTCGAAAAACTCGTTCTTTATCATGACCAATCACCTCCAGACTTGCTGCCTTCGCGATTTTGCGGCCTTGCGGCTCTGAATTTGGCTCATAATAGCGCAACGCAAAGCCACGAGGCCGCTAAGAGAAAAAGGAAAGGGATTCCAATGAGCTCAGATGAAGTGGGGATATCGTTCAAGGATCTGCTGGCCTACAACCGATCGGAAACAATGCGCTGGAAAGAGTGGTTTGCGCGCAACCCGAAAGCCTGGGACGTGTCGACCGGCGGGAAGATGCCGTCGATCCGCGACCTGGTGATTCACATCTTCCAAGCGGAGTATTGGTTTGCAGCGAGGCTGTCGCGCCGCGAGCCAATAAAGGAAAAGCTGGAGCCCAAGACCATCGAGGCGATGTTTGACCTGCATGGTGAAGCACACGACATGCTGGCACGGTACATCGCGGACGCCGACGAGGAGGAAATGCGGCGTATCGACTTGTTGCCTTTCGGATCCGGACTGAAAGTGTCCGTGCGCAAGATGCTCGCGCAGGTGCTGCTCCACGGCGTTCATCACTGGGCGCAGGTGGCGATGGAGGTGCGCCAGGCCGGCATCCCCAGCGACGGGCCGCACGACCTCATCGCCAGCACCGTGATCCAATAGAGCTTTCGGCAGCGCCGAATTGCACAAATCCATCCACCCGTGCAATTCGTGAAATTCGATGCTGATGGGCGGTTCAGTTTTCTTCGCACCAGGTGCGGGCGTTCTGGAACATGCGGAGCCACGGGGAGGCCCGCAACTTGAGCTTCCAGGATTCGGGCATCCACGGCCATTGCCACTTCAGAAACGCTCTCTCCGGATGAGGCATCAGCGCCAGGTGCCTTCCGTCGGGAGAGCAGAAAGCCGCAATGCCAAGGTCGGAACCATTGGGATTGTGCGGGTATTTTTCCGTGGGGGCTCCTTTGTCATCCACGAAGAAAATCGGGGCAAGTTTCTTCTCAAGCACCTCCAGCAGTACTTCGCGGTCGGGACAGTGGAGACGCCCCTCGCCGTGAGCCACCCAGATTCCAAATGCCGAATTCTCCATACCGCGCAGCATGACCGCGGGACTCTCGGCGATTACCACCGTCGGCCAGCGTGATTCGAACCTGTTCGAGCAGTTTCGAATGAACCTCGGCTGCTTCGCATCCGGAATTCCCCTCCAGGGCACCCATCCCAGCAGCGCCATCAGCTGGCAGCCGTTGCACACGCCGAGCGAGAACGTGTCCGGGCGCTGATAAAAGGCGTCGAACATATCGCGCAGCCGGTCGTTGAAGCGGATGATGCCTGCCCACCCCTTCGCGCTGTCCAGCACATCGGCATACGAAAAGCCGCCCACGAAGACCAGGCCCCTGAACCGGTCCAGGGAGATATGGCCGTTCAGAAGGTCGGTCATTGTGAGGTCCCAGGGCTCGAACCCCGCGGCATAGAATGCCGAGGTCATCTCCCGGTCCCCGTTGCTTCCCTCTTCGCGAAGGATCGCGACTCCGGGTTTGTCTTTCCGCGACAGAACAGACGGCAGGGTCGGCTCGGGTTCGTAAGATAGAAAATATTTCGGACCCGGGCGGTCATGGCCCCCGGCCTGCTCCCGGGCGCGCGTCGGATTCATCTGAAGCTGTTCAATTGCATCGCTGGTCGCTTCCCACCAGGAAAGGAGAGCCGGAGTGGGAACATCCAGCAGAACTCCTTCGCCGTGCCGAAGCACAAATTGCCGCTCGATTTGAGTCTCCCCGAGTACCCGGAAAGGAACGGTGTGCTCAAGGAGCATCGAGCAGATCCGGTCCTCATCCTTCGGCAGGTATTCCATGACCCAGCCCGGTTCCTCCGAGAAAAGTTGAGCCACGGCTTCTGACGTCTCATCAAGCGCGACCTTTGCGCCACAGTTGCCGGACATGACCATTTCGGCCAGCGTCGTTGCCAGTCCGCCGTCGCTCCGGTCATGGCCGGCGAGCACGAGATTTTCGGCGATCAGTTCCTGCACCGCGTAAAAGGCCCGTTTGAGAAGCTGCGCATCATCCACATCCGGGGACTCGTCGCCAATCTGCCCGAAAGCCTGTGCGAGCGCCGACCCGCCAAGACGGTTCTTCCCCGGGGCGAGATCGATCAGCAGCAGCCGGCTGATGCCCGGACGCTTGATATCGGGCGTCACAATCCGGGTGATGTCGGGCATCGAGGAATAGGCGGAAATGACAACCTGGCCGGGGGCCTTCACGACCTCGTCGTCCACGCGGGCGGCCATCGAGAGGCTGTCTTTCCCGCCGTCGGCGGCAATCCCCAGGCTGACCATCAGGTCTCGCAGGGCGAACGCCGCATCGTAAAGTGCCGCCCCCTCTCCGGGCGTTTTCGCGGCCCACATCCAGTTGACCGAGCATTTGATGTGGCTGAGATCGGAAATGTGCGCCAACGCAATGTTGGTAAGCGCTTCCGCCACGGCCATGCGCACGCCGGCGCGAACCTCAACCAGGCTCTTGACCGGCTGCTCGCCGACGGCGATGGCGGCGCCGGTGGTGCCGAAATGGCTTTGCGCAACCGCGGCGACGTCGCAGACCGGCAGGTGCAGGGGTCCGCTACACTGCTGGCGCGCGACCAGCCCGGTCACGCTGCGGTCCACCTTCCTGACCAAATAGCCTTTCGATCCTACGGAAGGCAGGCGGAACACCCGGCGGAGAGCGTCGGCGATATTCAGATCCGCAGGCAGGCAAAGCGGCGCCACCTGCGGCCTGGTGCGCCGGAGTTCGAAGGATTTCTGCGGGATGTTCGTCAGAATCGGGGCAAGTTCCAGGTCGACGGGTGTGGAGTCGTCCTGCGAATCGTGAACGACGATCCGGCCATCGCCGGTCACCTCACCCAACACCTCGCACGCCACTTTCTCCCGAATGCAGACCGACCGGAACTCGTCGAGACGGTCCTTCTGCAGGAGAAGCGCGGTTCGTTCCTGGTACTCGGCGCCCCAGATTTCCAGCACCGACATCGTCTTGTCGCCGAGCGTGAAATTCCGGATCTCGATGCGCGCGCCCGCGGGATCCACCAACTCGGTAAGGACGTTGCAGGGCCCTCCCGCTCCCTGGTCGTGGACACTCACGATCGGATTGCGGGCGCCCATCTCGACGCAGGCGCGGATGACCCGGTTCATCTTCTGCTCCATCTCGGCATCGCCGCGCTGCACGGCGCTGAAGTCCAGCTCTTCCTTGTTCTCGCCCTGGATCATGCTCGACGCCGCGCCCCCGCCCATGCCGATCCGGTAGGCGGGTCCGCCGATCTGGATCACCAGCATCCCCGGTCGCGGACTGCCCTTCTCCCGGTGGCGGGCGTCCATTTGCCCGACGCCGCCCGTAAACATGATCGGCTTGACCCATTCCCGGCGACTGCCGTCCGCGAGCCTTGCTCCGAAGGAGCGGGCGAAGCCCTGGATGACCGGTTCGCCGAAGCAGTTCCCGTAATCCGAAGCGCCGTTGCTCTCTCCGATCAGGATTTCGATGGGGCTGGCCAGGTTGGAAGGATAGACGAAGGAGGGCTCCTCGCCCGGAATCGAGAATCCCTCGATGTTGAGGTTGCCCACGCAATAGCCTGCCGTGCCCGCGATCACCAGCGCACCGCGTCCCGTCGCGTGCACGTCGCGGATTCTCCCCCCGGTGCCTGTTTCTGCCCCGGGGACAGGCGCGACACCGCTGGGAAAGTTGTGCGTCTCGGCGGTAAAGATGATGTCGCAGGAGCCCCTCCACGGAGCGAACGGAGAGCACCTGCCGGGAGCGGATGGAAGCAGGGTCAGGATCTCATAACCCCGGACAGCGCTCGAGTTGTCGCTGAACGCGATCACGCTGTTGGCAGGATTCGCCCGCAATGTGGACTTGATGATCTGGAGAAGGGTTTCGGGCCGGGCCTCGCCGTCAATGATCATCTTCCCTTTGAAAAACCAGTGGCGGGAATGCTCGCTGTTGGCCTGGGCGAGCTGAAAACACTCGACGTTGGTGGGATTGCGGCGGAACTTGTTGACAAACAAATCGTGATAGAAGCGGATGTCCCAGTCGTCCATGCCCAGGCCGAGCTCGCGGTTGACGGCACGAAGAGCATCGGCTCCTTTTTCGAGCAGCGGCACCGGCTGCACCGGTTCGGGTACGATGCCTGTTTCGAAGCTCTCGAGAGGGGAAGGATAGCGACATTCCGTCATTCGATCATGGTGCGACGCGGTGAATTGTCCCCGGTCCATGCCGTCCGGCAGGATCCAGCGTCTCGATTTCTCGATTCGCGTGACGCTGCCCAGACCGCAGGATCTGCAGATCCCCACCGCATTGGTCGACAAGGCAGTCTCGAAATTGAGACGCGGGCCGACTTCAACCACATCGCCCGCACCTTTTTCGAGGAAAGATCTGCAGCCGAATTTCTCAGGTTCGAATGTCTCGGCCAGCAGCCATTGCAGGATCGATCGTTCGCCCGCCTCCAGCGGTGCGGAGACCTCGACATAAAAGCAGTTCTCGTGGTTATTGCCCGCCAGTCGATAAAATCGCTCTATGGTGCCCACCTTCTCTCCCCCGGTGCTCCGCACCCGGATCAGAGTCTCGTGTCGTCCCGTCACCTCCGCCCCCCTTTTTCGAATTTCATTTTTTCACATCGGGAACGGCCGCGTCGAGCGAGAAATCCTGGTTCTCCCTCCGCTCGTGCGAAGATTCTTTATGGGACGCGGATTTGCGCGGATGAACCCTCATCCCAGCTTTACACGGCGACACAAGCGCGGCACAAAAACCTTGAACCGCCAAGACCTCAAAGCAGCCCACGGCCGCAACCAAATCTATCGAGCCTCGAGATGGCTCCCGAGGTCCGTCCGGGGCGACCTGACGGTCGCCCCTACGACCCGTGACCTTCGATCGGAATGGTCCAAAATGTTCTCAAAAAAAGAAGAAGTTGCAGTATTGATTTTCAAAGACCACCAGGAAATTGGACACGCGTAACATCGGCGATCTTGCCGTCGCCATCTGTCCGACTTAGATACTTCGAGGTCTTCGAGGTCTTTGCGGTTCGAAAACATGCCACGACTTATGTCGTCATGTAAAAATGCGGATGAAACGTAGAAATCCGCGTTTATCCGCGCAGATCCGCATCCAAATTTCCTGATCGCGGCCCTGCTGTGTAGAGTCCTTCGCAACTCTGCGGTGAGGTTTTGATCGTCAGCCGGAGATTGCCGGGTGTAGAATGGCTGAAGAAGTCTGAATTCAGTAGTTTGCGGCCGTCAGCCTCCAGTCGGGAGCTCTTGATGCCCCTCCTGCCGTTGATCGGATGCCTGGTACTTTTTTTGCTCTATCTTGTCTGCGATCGCCTCGTGCTGGATCGATGGCGGGCCTCCATCCCCTTGCGTATCGCAGTGACCGGGACCCGCGGCAAATCGAGCGTGACGAGAATCGTTGCGTCGATCCTGCGCGAAAACGGCATGAGGGTGATCGCCAAGACGACAGGTTCGCAGGCGCGAATTGTTCTGCCTGACGGCGGCGAAATCGAGGTCCGGCGGCGTGGCATCCCCTCCATCATCGAACAAAAGGATCTGATCCGGAGGGCAGCACAGCTCCAGGCCGAGTGTCTCGTGG
>Ga0316628_100005229_pt1 | contig 10348 bp, 6 predicted proteins | sample OWC_Aug_M2_C1_D5_FD_207648 | JGI IMG/M metagenome (GOLD analysis project Ga0316628, IMG submission 207648) | Wetland soil microbial communities from Old Woman Creek delta, Ohio, United States - OWC_Aug_M2_C1_D5_C | ecosystem: Environmental > Terrestrial > Soil > Wetlands | place: USA: Ohio... | reverse complement strand
TGTACGCCAACTCTCGCATGAAACGGTTGATGTTTCATCTCACCGGCACCTGTACGGGCGGGCGCTGCGCCGGCTGGAGCGCGCTCAACGCGATGTTCATCACTACGTGGGAAATGGACCGCGATCTCGGCACCGACTACCACCAGCGCTTCCTGGCCTGGCTGAAGGATGCCCAGGCGCGTGATATCACGATCTCGGGCGCCCTCACCGACGCCAAGGGCGATCGGACCAAGAAGCCGCATGAGCAGGCGGACCGCGATGTCTTTCTACACCTGGTCGAGAAACGCCCCGACGGGATCGTGGTGCGCGGCGCCAAACTGATGATCTGCGGGGTGGCCGCCGCCAATGAGATCTTTGTCCTGCCCGGGTCGGCTTACCAGGCGGAGGACGCCGACTGCGCCATTTCGTTCGTGATTCCCCGCGATGTCGAAGGGCTGACCATCGTCGAGACGCGCCACCCCAGCGACCGGCGCGACGAGGAGGAAGGCTTCGATAACCCGATCCGGGAAGGCGGCATCACGCAGGCGTTCCTGATGTTCGAGGACGTTTTCGTCCCCAATGAACGGGTGTTCATTTGCGGCGAGTTCAAGTACTGCCTGCCGACAGTCGGCTACTTTGTCGCTCCGTATCGTTCAGCCATTGGTGGGTGCGTCGCCGGACAGGGCGATATCAAGATCGGTTCGGCCATCCTGACCGCCCGCGCCAACGGGCTGTCGGCGAAGGTCTTCCGCGACAAAATCGTGCAGATGCACATCAACAACGAGACCACCTTTGGCCTCGGTATCGCCGCCGCCGCCATGGGCAAGCAGCACCCGTCCGGCGCCTGGCTGTGCGATTCGCTCCTGGCCAACGTGAACAAGGTGCACGTGGCCACGCTGCCGTACCAGACCTCGGTGCTGGCGCAGGATATCGCCGGCGGCATTGCCGAGACCGGCTGCATGCCCTCATACAAGGACTTCCGGTCGAAAAAATACGGCCACCTGATCAAGAAATATCTGACGGCAGCCTCCGACGGTGAGTCGCGCGCCCGGGCGGCCCGACTGGTGGAATGGTGCACGATCGGCGGTGGGGTGCCCGGATGCATGCACGGTGGCGGTTCGCCTGACGGCGCCAAGCTGGTGGTCAGCGCAGTCGGCGGGCTTGAGGAAAAGGTGGAAATCGCTCGTAAGCTCGCCGGCTTGGCGCAGCCGATCGCCGACCCAGCGAAGAAATGAGTCGGCCAGACAGTCGCGCCGGAGCGGCTAAGTGCAAGAAAGTATGTAGGTTGCGGCCATAGTGTTGGTCTGGGTTGGCAAGCGCAAAAAGTGCTTCGACAGCTCGGTCGGCGGTTGATAACGTCTTGACGCATGGGGAAGAAATTCTTAATATGTAAAGCTTGACTTGAGCGGGCCCTTAGCTCAGCTGGTCAGAGCAGCTGACTCATAATCAGCGGGTCGCAGGTTCGAGCCCTGCAGGGCCCACAGCAAGGAAAGGATGTGACATGGGCAATTAGCTCAGTTGGTTAGAGCGTTCGGTTCACATCCGAGAGGTCACTGGTTCGAATCCAGTATTGCCCATTTGTTTGAACATATGTTGCGACCCAAAACAGGTTCTGCGTCGGCCGTTTTCGACTGCGGTCCCTCAGGGAAACGGCTGCCAGAAAAAAGCCCTCGACCGCATTTCCCCGATTCCGGTGGGAAGTGCGGTTTTTTGTCGCCTACAACCGGCGCCCGGGTGACGGCGTGCTAAAGGAGGCCTCTCAGGTGCAGAATGACCTTGATCTGCTTTTGAAACTTCAGGTGGTCGACTACGATCTCGGCGAGTTGGAGCGCTCCAAGGATTACCTCCCCGACATGATGGAAAACCTCAACCGGGAGATCAGTGAAGCAAAGCAGAAACTGCAGGACACAGTACAGCGGCTCGAAGAGGTCCGTCTGAGCCGCAAGAACACCGAGTTGGAGATCAAGACTCGGGAGGCCGAGCTGCAGAAATATCAGCAGCAGATGATGTCGATCAAGACCAACCGCGAGTATGACGCCCTGGTGGCGGAAATCGACCACATAAAGGAAGTTATCCGCCAGCGCGAATCCGAACTGCTGGATGCGATGGAGCAGGTCGAACAGCTCGAGAAGGATGTCGCGGTTTACCGCGAGAAAGATACTCAGGTCACCGAGAACAACCAGCGCCAGCTCAAAATCCTTCAGGAGAAGATGGATTCAATCGGCGACAAGGTGGCCGACAAACAGACTGCCCGAACCCGCCTGATAGCTGAAATCTCTCATCCGGCACTGACCGTATACGAGCGGGTCCGCCGGGGACGGGGCGGGCGAGCAGTCGTTACGGTCAAGAAGCGGGCCTGCGGCTCATGCTTTAAGTCGTTGACACCCAAGAAAATACAGGAGATTAAGCGCTGCGACCGAGTTCTCACTTGCGACTACTGCGGGTCGCTGCTTTACTGGGACGAAAAGGAATCGGAGTGACCTTGCCCAAACCTCAGGGGTGCTCCTGACGCGAGTTATATGACCAAGATCCTGCCGCAGACCGGATTGGCTTTCGATGACGTTCTGTTGGTGCCTGCTTACAGCGCCGTATTGCCCAAGGATGTCGATGTCCATACCGAGGTCGCGCCCGGCCTGGTGCTGAACATACCCATCCTCTCGGCCGCCATGGATACTGTCACGGAATTCCCCCTGGCGATCGCGCTGGCCCGCCAGGGAGGGCTCGGAGTCATCCACAAAAACATGTCGCCCGAGAGACAGGCCGCCGAGGTAGACAAGGTGAAACGCTCTGAGTCGGGCATGATTGTCGACCCGATCACTCTGCCTCCGGACAAGACAATCGGCGACGCCCTGGAGGTCATGCAGAAATTCTCCATCTCGGGCATCCCCATTACCCAGGGAGAGAGACTGGTCGGCATCCTGACCAACCGTGATCTGCGCTTCCACAAGGACCTCAGCGTGCCGATTGCGGACCTCATGACCAAGGACAACCTCGTGACGGTGGCCGAGGGCACCGACATCGAGACCGCCAAGGCAATTCTGCACCAGCACCGCATCGAAAAGGTTCTGATCGTCGACGACCAGTTTCGTCTAAAGGGGATGATCACGGTTAAGGACATCATGAAGAAAGTCCAGTTCCCGAACGCGGCCAAGGACGAGCGTGGTCGTTTGCGGGTGGCCGCCGCGATCGGTGTGTCGGATCGTGATATCGAAGAACGGGCGGCCGCGCTGTGTGACACCGGGGTCGACCTGCTGGTGGTCGACAGTTCCCACGGCCACAGCAAAGGGGTGATCGAGGCGGTCAGGAAGCTGAAGAAGAAGACCGGCGCGGTGCCTGTCCTGGCCGGAAACGTCGCGACCGCCGAGGGCGCCCGGGCGTTGATCGACGTCGGTGCCGACTGCATCAAGATCGGGATCGGTCCCGGTTCGATCTGCACCACGCGGGTCGTGACCGGCGCCGGTATGCCTCAGGTTACCGCGATTCTGAACGGAGTGGAGGCGGCGGCCCGGGCCGGCGTGCCGGTGATCGCCGACGGTGGCATCCGCTATTCGGGCGACATAACCAAATCGCTCGCCTGCGGCGCTCACGCCGTTATGATCGGCTCGCTTTTTGCCGGTGTGGAAGAAGCGCCGGGCGAGATGATGCTCTACGAGGGACGGTCGTTCAAGGTCTATCGCGGCATGGGGTCGCTGGGCGCCATGAAGGAAGGCAGCGCCGATCGCTATTTCCAGGAGCACGAACCGGAGGCCGCCAAATTTGTTCCGGAAGGTGTGGAAGGCCGGGTGCCGTTCAAGGGCAAACTTGCCGATTTAGTATATCAGTTGGTGGGCGGTCTGCGCGCTGGCATGGGACTCTGCGGAGCGGCCAGGCTCAAGGACCTGCACGAGAAGGCCCGGCTTATACAGATCACGTCGGCCGGCCTGATGGAGTCGCATCCGCACTCGGTCCCGATCACCAAGGAGGCCCCCAACTACCGTAGGCTCATGTGAGTCCTGTCTGAACTTGCAAGAGTTGTTAGTGTTTGTCGATAGTAACGAGAGCTCGAGAAAGTAGAAGGAGCAGTCGCGCTTTAGATCCTGATTTAAAGTGAGGAAAGTCCGAGCTCCGCAGAGTCAGGGCGCCCGGTAACGCCGGGGCGGAGTGATCCGACGGAAAGTGCCACAGAAACCATACCGCCCTCGACTCGTTCGAGGGTAAGGGTGAAATCGCGGTGTAAGAGACCACGGTCCCGCCCAGCGATGGGCGGGACGGGCAAACCCCGCCCGGAGCAAGGCCAAATAAGGGAAGAGGAGTTGATTCGCTCCGCTGCCATTCCCGGGTAGGCCGCACGAGCAGTTCGGGCAACCGGCTGTCGAGATAAATGACTGCCGTCCCTTCGCCGGGACGCACAGAACTCGGCTTATCTTCTGCTTTCCCAAGCTCACAGCCATTGGAGAACGCCGTGAGTCTGGCCCAACGTACGGCCGCGCCGCAATGGGTGCTGGCCGCCGATCCTGATCACGCCCTCGTCGCCCGCCTGGTCGCCGAGACCACGCTGCCGCGCAACATCATCAAGATCCTGGTCAATCGCGGCATGACCACGCCGGAGACGATTCGCCGTTTCCTCAACCCCGACCTGACCGAGCTGCGCGATCCGTTTGCCATGACCGGTATGCAGGAAGGGATCGAGCGCGTCATCCAGGCGCTCTACAACAACGAGCGGATACTCATCTACGGCGACTATGACGTCGACGGAATCACCGCCACGTCGCTGCTCTACCTGGTGCTCAACAAGCTCGGCGCCAGCGTCGATTTCTACCTGCCCAACCGCCTGACCGAGGGGTATGGCCTGTCGCAGGACGGCATCGACCTGGCCAAACAGCAGGGGGTGACCCTGATCGTCACGGTGGACACCGGCATCACGGCGGTGGAGGAGGTCAGGTACGCCACCTCGCTCGGACTCGACGTGGTTATCACCGACCACCACGAGGCGGGCGGGAGCATCCCGGAGGCGCTTGCGATCATCAACCCCAAGCAGCCCGACTGCGACTACGGCGGCGAGCTCAGCGGGGTGGGCGTGGCCTACAAGTTCGCCCAGGCGCTCTACCGGCGGCTCAACCAGGACGAGAAGGAACTTTACGAGCACCTCGACCTGGTGGCGCTGGGGACCTCGGCCGACATCGTGCCGCTGGTCGGCGAGAACCGCATCCTCACCAAGTTCGGCATCAAGCAGATCGCCCGCACTACCAAGCCGGGGATCAAATCTCTGGCCTTCGTGTCGGGGTTGATGGGCAAGGAGATCGGCACAGGCCAGGTCGTGTTCATCCTGGCACCGCGGCTGAATGCGATCGGGCGACTCGGCGACGCCCGCCAGGCGGCGCGGCTTCTGTCAACGCGGGACGAGCGGCTCGCCTCCGAGATCGCCCGCCGCCTCGACAGCGAAAACCAGCGCCGCAAGGAGATCGACGAACAGACGCTCAACGAGGCGCTCGACCAGATGCGCCAGGTGGTCGACCTCAAGCAGGACCGCGCCATCATCCTGGCCGCCGAGGGCTGGCATCAGGGGGTGATCGGCATCGTGGCCAGCCGCCTGGTCGAGAAATTCCACCTGCCGACGATCATGATCGCGATTTCCGACGGTGAGGGTAAAGGCTCGGCTCGGTCGATCCCCGGATTCCACCTGTGCGAGGCGCTCAAGGAATGCGAGCCGCTGCTGATTCGCTACGGTGGCCACAAGTACGCCGCCGGGCTCTCTATCAAACCGGAAAATATCCCGGCCTTCCGCGAACAGTTCAAGGAAGTCTCGGCGCGCACGCTCTCCCGCGACGATACGACACCGAAGCTCAACATCGACCTCGAACTGGAGTTGAAAGAGATCAACGATGAATTCGTCAGCGCCATCGAGCAGTTCTCCCCCTTCGGACCGCAGAACATGCGACCGATTTTCCTGACCCGCAACTGCGAGGTGGTCGGCCCCCCGTACGTGGTTGGCAACAATCACCTGCGTATGAAGGTGTCCAAGGCGGGAGTCGAGTTCGACGTCATCGGCTTCGGATTCGGTCACGCCGCCCAGGCGCTTTCCGACCACGGCTGCCTGGTCGATCTCGTCTATGCCCTGGAGTTCAATACCTATCATGGTGTGACCAAGACCCAGATTCGGCTGCGCGATCTCAAACCGACCATAGGCGAATCGACCGGATATTTCTGAGCCATGACGCTTCTGGAACGCTTCCACGACCACGACATCCGAGCCCTTTCGCGCTTGATAACGTTCGTGGAAAACCGGGAAGAGGGATTCCGCCAGTTGCTCGGGCGACTCTACCCGAAGACCGGCGGCGCGCTGCGAATCGGCGTCACCGGCCCGCCCGGCGCGGGCAAGTCAACCTTGGTCAACGGCCTCACCAAAGAATTGCTCCGGGAGGGCAGGACAATCGGCATTATCGCGGTCGATCCGACTTCGCCGTTCACCGGCGGCGCACTTCTGGGCGACCGGGTGCGGATGAATGAATTGCCTTCCGACGGCCGGGTGTTTTTCCGCTCGATGGCGACCCGCGGCGCCACCGGCGGGCTTGCTGCCGCCACCGACAATGTCGCCGTGCTGTACGATGCCTACGGCTTCGACTTCGTGCTGATCGAGACCGTCGGAGTCGGCCAGGTAGAGATGGACATCATCAACGCCTGCGACGTGGTCGTGGTGGTGATCGTGCCGGAGTCCGGCGACGCCATCCAGATGCTCAAAGCGGGGTTGACGGAGATCGCCGACGTCTTCTGCATCAACAAGTCGGACCGCCCGGGCGCGCAGCGGCTGGCGGCCGACCTGAAATACACGCTGGAGCTGCGCGGCTCAAGCCAGCCGGCCGCGAGCACGGCCCGATTCGCCCACACGCTGCTTCCCTGCGCCGGGCACGAGCACGGCCACAAGCCGGCGGTCGTGCAGACCGAGGCGACCACCGGCAAAAATGTCGATGCTCTTCACCGGGCGATCGGCGAGTTCATCAAGCGCGGCCACGAAACCAGCACCTTTGAACAGCGCCGTCGGCAGCGCCTTTGCGCCAAGATTACCGAGATTCTCAACGTCCGCTTCCAGAGCGAATTCGTCAACCACGTGGCGGGCGAGCAGGATATCCTGGGCGAGATCGACAACATCATCGCCGGCCAGACCAACCCGTACGAGGTGGGCGACCGGCTCTACCGGCGTTTCCGGGAGCAGTAAAACCTACTCGTTACCGGCAAGGGTGGAACCCTGCCGATTCGGTAACGAGAAGGCTCTCTCTCATTTACCCCCGCACCTTGCCTCGCACCTTGCCTCGCTCGGCAGATCTCCGTGCCTGCCGAGTCCCCGGGACGGCCCTCCTTGCTTTTGGGCCAGCGTTCTATTATGATTCATATTGTTATACGCAGGAGACGTACGCCTATGTTCAGTCAGAAGTATCTGGAGCGCCTCCGCGAGCGCATGAAACAGTGGGACAAAGAGGCTGATAAACTCCGGGCCCGGAAATCGCTGCCCCGCTTTTTCACGGTCTCGGGTGACGATATCGACGAGCTGTACACCCCGGCGTCGGTCAAGGGGGCCGAAGAAGACGACTGGTATTGGGAAAAGCTCGGCCTGCCCGGCCAGTTTCCCTACACCCGGGGTGTCCACCACACCTTGTACCGCGGCCGCCTCTGGACCATGCGGCAGTTCGCCGGCTTGGGCACCCCGCGCCAGACCAACGAACGGTTCAAGATGCTCCTCAAGGCGGGCGGCACCGGCCTTTCGACCGCCTTCGACCTGCCTACCCTGATGGGCTACGATTCGGACCACCCCCGCTCGCTGGGCGAAGTCGGCAAATGTGGGGTCGCGGTCGACACTCTGGCCGACATGGAGATCATCTTTGACGGCATCGATCTCGGCAAGGTCTCGACCTCAATGACGATCAACTCACCCGCGTCGATTCTCCTGGCCATGTACCTGGCGGTGGCCGAGAAGGAGAAGGTGCCGTTCGATCAGGTGCGCGGGACGCTCCAGAATGACATCCTCAAGGAGTACATCGCCCAGAAGGAATATATCTTCCCGCCGCGGCCGTCGGTGCGCCTGATCACCGACATGATGTCCTATTGCACTGAGCACGTGCCGCAGTACAACACGATTTCGATCTCGGGCTACCATATCCGCGAGGCGGGGGCGACCGCCGCCCAGGAACTGGCGTTCACGCTGGCCGACGGCTTCCACTATATCGAGGCGGCCATGGCGGCGGGACAGAACGTGGACGATTTCGCGCCGCGGCTGTCGTTCTTCTTCAACGCCCACTCCGATTTCTTCGAGGAGATCGCCAAGTATCGGGCGGCCCGGCGGATTTACGCCAGGCGGATGCGCGACAAGTACGGAGCCAAGGACGAGCGCAGCTGGCTTCTGCGGTTCCACACCCAGACCGCCGGCTGCACGCTCACCGCCCAGCAGCCGGAGATTAACATCGCCCGGGTGGCGTTGCAGGGGCTTTCGGCGGTGCTGGGCGGGACCCAGTCGCTGCACACCAACTCCATGGACGAAACCCTCGCCCTGCCGAGCGAAAAGGCGGCCCGAATCTCCTTGCGCACCCAGCAGATTATCGCCTACGAAACCGGCGCGCCCAACACGGTCGACCCGCTCGGCGGCTCCTGGTTTGTCGAGGCGCTGACCGACCGGATGGAGGCCGAGGCCGAGCGCATCTTCGCCGAAATCGACGAGCGCGGCGGGGTGATCGAGGCGATCGAGGAAGGCTACTTCCAGCGCGAGATCGCCCGCTCCGCCTACCGCTACCAGCAGGAGATCGAAAAGAAAGAACGGATCGTGGTCGGGATAAACGATTTCGCGCTCGAAAACGAAGTCATCGAAATCCCCGTGCTCCGCATCGATTACGAGTCCGAGCGGCAGCAGGTCGAGTTCTGCAAGAAGATCAAAGCCCAACGCGACCAGGCGGAGCTCAACGCGAACCTGGAGAAGCTCGGTCGAACAGCCGCCGGCACCGGCAACACTTTCCCGGTGATTCTCGACTGCGTGCGGGCGTACGCGTCGGTAGGCGAGATGTGCGATGTATTGCGGAAGGTCTGGGGCGAGTGGAGCGAGTCCCAGGCGGCGATGCAGGTGTCGTGACCTTGACAAAGATCAAAGATTCGACGCATTGATTTAGATAGACACACATGCCAAAGAAAATCAGAGTTCTCTTAGCCAAGCCCGGACTCGACGGGCACGACCGCGGGATCAAGGTCATCGCCGCGGCTTTCCGCGACGCCGGTTTCGAAGTCATCTACACCGGCCTGCGCCAGACCCCCCAGATGATTGTCGACGCCGCGATTCAGGAGGACGTGGACGCGATCGGCGTCTCGATCCTCTCCGGCGCCCACATGACGCTCTTCCCGGCGATTCTCGAGGAGATGAAGAAGAAGGGGGCGGGCGATATCATTCTTTTCGGTGGCGGGATTATTCCCGACGACGACAAGGAAGCGCTCGAGAAGCTGGGCGTGGCGAAGATCTTCACCCCCGGTGCTCCCACCGAGGACGCGATCGAATATATCCGTCGGGCGGTCGGCGAGCGCAAGACCGACGATGCGGTGATGTGATTTTGAGCTGAAAGCAAGCACTACTCTCATAACGGTTCAGGAGGATAACATGCCGTTCAATGTCGACCCGAAACAGCAGGCGGTGCGCGATGAGGTAAAGGCGTTCGCCGAGAAGCATATGCGTCCGATCTCCGTCGAGTGGGACCAGAAACCGGAGCCCCGGCCCTTCCCGCGCGACCTCTATCGCAAATTCGGCGAGGCCGGATTTATCGGCTACAACTCGCCCAAGGAATACGGCGGGCAGGCCAAGTCGAATCTCGAATACATCACCCTGATCGAGGAGCTCTGTTACCACGACGCCGCGTTCGGGCTGTTGTGTGCGGTCGGCGAGCTGGCGGCCTATCCGGTGATTCACTTCGGCAACGACGCCCAGAAGAAGAAGTACCTGCCTGACGTGATTTCGGGCAAAAAGGTGATCGCCTTCGTGCTGACCGAGCCGAACGCCGGTTCCGACGCGGCCAACCAGCAGACCACGGCGGTGGACAAGGGCGACAAGTACGTCGTCAACGGCGAGAAGATTTTCATCATGCATGGCGACGTGGCCGAGGTGGCGGTGCTGTTCTGCAAGATCGAGGGTCAGCCGAAGATGTCGGCGATGATTGTCGATACCAACCAGCCCGGCTGGCAGAAGCGCACGCTTAAGAACAAGATGGGTATGCGGGCGGCCACCACTGGCGGAATGATCATCAAGGATGTGGAAGTGCCCAAGGAGAACCTGCTTGGCGAGGTCGGCAAGGGATTCCGCTATGCCATGATGACGCTGGACGGTGCGCGGATCGGGGTGGCGGCGCAGGGTGTCGGGATCTGCCAG
>Ga0316628_100005228_pt1 | contig 10349 bp, 8 predicted proteins | sample OWC_Aug_M2_C1_D5_FD_207648 | JGI IMG/M metagenome (GOLD analysis project Ga0316628, IMG submission 207648) | Wetland soil microbial communities from Old Woman Creek delta, Ohio, United States - OWC_Aug_M2_C1_D5_C | ecosystem: Environmental > Terrestrial > Soil > Wetlands | place: USA: Ohio... | reverse complement strand
TCATCCCCTTCGAGCGCGACAAGCGGGACCGGCTGGCGCAGGGACTGGGCATCGCCGTGGCGGAGCTCGACCGGCGGGCGGAGGCGCTGCACGAGGCGAACCCGATGATGGGACACCGCGGCGTGCGTCTCGGCGTCAGCTATCCGGAAATCACCGAGACGTGGGCCAGGGCGATCTTCGAGGCGGCGGCTGAGCTCCTCAAGGCGGGCCGGGACCCGCGGCCGGAGATCATGGTGCCGGTCGTCGCGACGGTCACGGAGCTTGACGACCAGCGGCCGATCGTCCAGCAGGCGCACGACGGGGTGTGTCGGCAGCACGGCCTTCCCCGGATACGCTACCACTACGGCACGATGATCGAGGTGCCGCGGGCGGCGCTCACCGCGGGCAAGATTGCCGCCCGCGTCGACTTCTTCTCCTTCGGCACGAACGACCTGACCCAACTCGGGTTCGGGTTCTCGCGGGACGACTTCGGCGGGTTCCTGCCCGCCTACCTGAAGAAGCATCTCCTGCCGGCGGACCCGTTCCAGCGACTCGACCAGGAGGGTATCGGCGAACTGGTCTCGTTCGGCGTCGAACGGGGCAGGAAGGCGAACCCGAAGCTCGAAGTCGGCATCTGCGGCGAACACGGCGGCGACCCCGCGTCGGTGGCATTCTGCCACCGCGTCGGCATGGACTACGTCAGCTGCTCGCCCTACCGGGTGCCGGTAGCCCGGCTGGCGGCAGCCCAGGCGGCACTGGCCGGCGGCGGGCACGGAAGGAAACGTGCCCGGTAGCGAACCGCGCCCGGCGACCTCTGCCGAGCGGCTCGATGCCCTCCTGCGGCATCACCGTGCCGTCCGCCTGAACGCGGCGCGCAGGCAGCTGATCGACGATGCCGTGACGGGGCGCGAGGCGATGGTCGCGGACTGCGGCTGCCTCGCGGTGTGGACGCCGCCGGAGTCGACCGGGCGCAGCCCGCAGGACACGGTCATTGTGCGCCGGCCCGACTCCGAGAAGAACATCGACTGGGACGCGCCGAACAACCTGCCACTCGCCCCGGCGACGTTCGACATGGTCATGGCGGACGCGCTGGCGGCACTCGCCGTCAAGCCGCGGCTCTACGCCACGGACCGCGTTCTCGGCGCGGACTCGGGCTACGCGCTGCCGGTCCGGGTCGTCAGCGACCGGGCGCTGACGGCACTGTTCGCCGACAACATGTTCCGGCCGGTCCCGGCCGACATCGGCAGGTCCTGCTTCGCTTCCCGCCCCTACACGCTCGTCGTCCTCCCCTACGACAAGCTTGACCCGACCCGGTACGCGGGGCGGCTGCGGACCGTTCCCGGGACCGGCAAGGCGTCGAGCATGGTCATCGCGATGGACATGGACCGCCGCATCGGCGTGGTCTTCGGCTCGGCCTACTGCGGCAGCGTCAAGAAACACATGTTCACGGTGATGAACTACCTGCTGCCGCTCGAGGGCATCCTGTCGCTCCATTGCTCGGCGAACGAGGGCCGGAACGGCGACGTGGCCCTGCTGCTCGGCCTCTCCGGCACCGGCAAGACCACGCTCTCGGCCGACCCCCGCCGCGCCCTGCTCGGCGACGACGAGCACGGCTGGAGTGACAACGGCGTCGCCAACTACGAGAACGGCTGTTACGCCAAGCTCATCAACCTGAGCCCGGTCAAGGAGCCGGAGATCTACCACGCCTGCTTCCACCGGGCACCATACCTCGAGCACGGTGCGATCGTCGAGAATGCGATGGTCTACCCGGACGGGCGATTCGACCTCGACGACGAGCGCTACACCCCGAACTCCCGCGGTTCGTACCCGCTTTCGTTCCTGTCGAACATCAAGACTCCCCCGGCCGCCGGGCATCCGAAGACAATCCTGTTCCTGACCGCGGACGCGAACGGCGTGCTGCCACCGGTCGCACGCCTGAGCCGCAGCCAGGCGATGTTCTGGTTCTTGATGGGTTACACTTCCAAGCTCGCCGGAACCGAAACCGGCATCGTCGAACCGAAGAGCACTTTTTCGCGCTTCTTCGGCGCGCCGTTCATGCCGCTCAACCCGGACTGCTACGCCCGGATGCTCGGCGAGAAGCTGGACAAGCACGGCACGCAGGTCTACCTCGTCAACACCGGCTGGAGCGGCGGAGCGTACGGCGTCGGCAAGCGGATGGACATCGACCTGACCCGGGCGATCGTCGAGGCGGCCCTCTCGGGTGCGCTCGCCCATGCCGAGTATGACGAAGACCCGCTGTTCCACGTGCAGGTGCCCCGGGCGTGCCCCGGGGTCGCGGATGCGACGGTGCTCAACCCGCGCAGCACGTGGTCCGACGGCGCCGCATTCGACGACCGGGCCAGGAGGCTGGCAGCGGAGTTCTCCGCCCACTACGACAGGGCGTACCGCAACAAGAGCATCGACCCGGCCATCGCCCGGCAGTGCCCGGGCAGGTAGCCGCGTCCGCTGCCGGCGCCGGGTGAGCGAACCGCCAGAGTCATGGCGCGGAATTGACCGCCGCCGGGTCGAACTCTAGGATTGGGGCGGATGAAGACACCAACGGCCGGGCTGGCGTCCCGGCTGCTCCTCGTGACAATCGGCGCGCACGGACTGGTCGTGCAACTCGTCCTCATTCGCGAGCTCATGGCTTCCTCCGGCGGCAACGAGCTCACCGCCGGAGCCGTCCTGGCGGTGTGGATTGCCGCCGAGGCAGGCGGCGCGTGGTTGCTTGGCCGCGCGGGCGCGTCCCGGGTCGAGCGGCTGACCGCGGCGGCCGTCCCGCTCGCGGTGGTCGCGTCGATCGCGGCCATCCCGGCTGCGGCGATCGTTCAGGTTCTGCTGGGCGTGCTGCCCGGGGAGTTGCTGAGCGTGCCCGTGTTCGCGGCGGTGGCTGCCATCGTCGTCTTCCTGCCGGCGTTCACGCACGGCGGTCTCTTCGTCCTGGGGACTATCCGGCATGCGCAGGACGTGCGGCCCGATGAGGCACTCGGCCTCGGCTACGTCTGGGAGGGCATCGGGACGGTCGGTGCCGCGCTTGTCGTCTGGCTGCTTCTGCTGTCCCGGGTCGGCCCGGTCGCACTCGTGGCCGCGTCCGGGGTGCCGATGCTCCTGGCCACCATGTTCCTCGGTCGCCGGCCGTGGCCCGGCGCGGCCGCTCTGGTGGTAGCCACCGGGGTGGCCGTGGCCGCGGCGGTCATGTCGGCCGACATCGAGAAGTGGGGCCTCGAGCGCCGCTGGACCGGCCAGCGGGTGGTCAGCCTCAGGAGCTCGCCCTACGGCAAGGTCATCAGGCTCGAGCGACAGGGTCAGCAGACCGTGCTGTACGATGGAGCGCCGGTGTTCACCGAACCCGAAGCAGACCCGGTCTTCGCCGACGAACTCGCCCAGCTCGCCTTGCTGGCGCATCCCGCGCCGCGCCGGGTCGTGGTCCTCGGGGCCGGTGCCGGAGTGCTGCTCTCCGTACTGCGGCACCACGTGGCGAGGGTGGATTGGGTGGTGCAGGACCCGGTGCTGCAGTCCGAACTGGCGTTCGCTGCGGGACCGGCCCTGGCGGGCACCTTCGACGACGGCCGCTTCAGGTCAGTCGTCCAGGACCCGCGGCGGTTCCTGGAGGAGACCGACGGACGATTCGACTGCATAATCGTCACCGATCCGGTGGCGTTCAGCCTCGGTGCGAATCGGCTGTTCACCGTGGAATTCTTCGAGCTCTGCCGGAAACGGCTGACCGACGACGGCGTTCTGACGATGCCGGCGCCGGGTACGGTAACCGCCCCGGCGCGCGAGACGCGAGCCATCCTCGCGACCAGACTCCGCACGCTGTCCGAGGCCTTCCCGGTGGTCGTGCCTGTGGCCGTCGACTTCCCGCTGTTTGTTGCTTCCGGGCAGGCGGTAGTTCTCCACCCGGACACGCTGGCGGCGCGGCTGGCGAAGCTCGGCCCGGGGGGTGCCGTCGTCAATGCGGACTACCTCGCGCAGCTGCTGGACCACTTCCGCCAGGAGCAGTACCGCCAGGCAATCGCTGAAGACCAGTCGGGAAAGGTGAATCGCGACTTCACTCCCCACGAGCTGCTTCAGAACATGATCCGGGAGAGCTCGCGCGCGTCGCCGGCGCTGGCGGGAATCTACTCGAGAGTGGCGGGAGTCCGGGCGTGGCATCTGGTCGCCATCGGCCTGCTGCTGGCGGTGCTGCTGGTCTCGGTGCGGGCAGGAGCGCGGCCATCGGAGTGGAGCACCCGCGTCCGTGGCGTTGTCTCGGTCGGCGCGACAGGCTGTGCCGGCGCGGGTCTGGTGACGGCAGCCATCCCGGTGTACCAGGTGAGGTTCGGGGCGGTCTACTCGGCGGTCGGGTTGATAATGGCTGCGTTCATGGCCGGGACCGTGCTGGGCGGGTGGCTCGGGACGAGGGCCGGTTCTGCCGGGCGACAGCCACACATCCTCTTCCTGGCATCCGAACTGGCGGTCGCCATCGGCGCGCTCTCCGCCCTTGCACTGGTCAGGGTCGGTTCGGGCATGTTGTTCGCCGCCGTCGTCGCACTCGCTGGAGGCGCAGTAGGCTTCCAGTTCCCGGTTGCCGGTGCACTGCTGGCTGTCCCGTCACCTGCCGGCCGGGCAGTGCCCGTCGGCCACCGCGCCGGTTTGGTGACCGCCGCCGACCTGGTCGGGGGAGTCCTCGGCGCTGTCCTCGCGGCACTGCTGCTCGTCCCTGCGCTCGGCTTCGGCACGGCCGTGGTCGCGTTCGTCGGGCTCAAGCTCATCACTGCCGCCGCCTGGGTCGGGCGGGGTGCATTTGACATCTCCGGGTCGCCCGTCTAGAATGCCGACGTGACGCGGAACCCGACCCCGGTCCTGCTCCTCCTGGTCTCGGTCGCGTCGGTGCTCGGCGCGCAGGTGACGTCTCCGGCAGGCAGTGCCGGTTCGGTTCAAGGAGCGTCCGCCCTCGTCGGCGTAGAGAGTCCGATCATCTCCGAGAACTACGTCCTGATGCCCGGTGACAAGCTGCTCATCACCGTCACCGGTCCGGTGACCTACTCGTACGAGAGCTGGGTGACCTACGAGGGGAAGGTCACCATCAACATGCCTCTGACCCAGTACCAGGCCGTGGCGGTGAGCGATGAAGCGCAGCTGCCGAACGTGGTCGATGCCATCCGGGTCAGCAACCTGACGCTCGAGCAAGCCCAGGACACCATCACGTACGAGATGAGGCGCTACTTCCGCGACGTGCAGGTCAAGCTGACCTTGCTGGTCCTGAGGTCCGGCATCGTCTTCGTCGCCGGAGAAGTCCAGTACCCGGGCGCCTACAATGCCTCACCGGTCGAGCGCGTGTCCCAGGTCGTCGCCCGGGCCGGCGGGCTCGCTCCGCTCGGGTCCCGGACGAACATCAACGTCATCCGCGGCGGGAGGCTCTTCGCCATTGCCGACATTGCCCGGTTCGAGTCACACGGTGACCTGAGGGCGAATCCCTTCGTCGAGTCAGGCGATGTCATATTCGTGCCGGCGGTCGACGGGCTCGTCACGGTGAAAGGCGCCGTGTTCGGGCGCGACGAGTACCGGCTCAGGACCTCGGCCTTGACGACCGAGAAGGAACGGATCAGCGAGGGTATCTATGAGCTGGAGCCGGGCGAACGCGTGTCGGATCTCATCCGCAAGGCGGGTGGCATCACGCCCTGGGCTGACCCGGCGAACAGCTATGTCGAACGGATTGTGCTGGGCGGGGAGGGTGCCCGCGCGAAGCTGCGCGTCGATCTCCACGCCGTGCTGTTCGAGCACGATTCGACCCGCAACATCGTCCTGATGAACTCGGACATCCTCGTCGTGCCGCCGATCAACACCCTGGTGTACGTCGAGGGCGAGGTCCAGTCCCCCGGCCCCTTCTCCTTCACCCCGAACCAGCGCGCCAGCCACTACGTCGGGCAGGCGGGCGGGCCGACCCACTATGCGAACATGCGGGCGGCGTATATCCAGCGGGGACGCGGGGAGTACGGGCGGATGCCTCTCAAGGCCGACCCGGTCGTCGAACCCGGTGACATCATCGTTGTTCCCCGAGTCGCCCTGAGGTGGTGGCAGGACTACGTCCAGATCATCAGTGCGATCGGCATACCAATCGCGACAATCCTGGTCACGGTTTCTCTTTCCCGGAGCAAGTGACCGGACCCGCGTCCGGCACGACGAGCCGTTCCATCCGGGCGAGGCGCCGGCGGTGGCGGCCGCCAGCAAAGCTGGTCTTGAGCCAGACGCCGACAATCCGCTTCGCCAGGTCCGCGCGGACGATGTCACCGCCCAGACACAGCACGTTGGCGTTGTTGTGCCGCCTTGACATTCTGGCCAGCCGCAGGTCGTTGGCCAGGACCGCCCGGATGCCACGGATGCGGTTCGCCGTCATGGCCATGCCGATGCCGGTGCCACAGATGAGGACGCCGCGCGCGGCCCTGCCCCCGGCAACGGCGCGCGCGACGCGCAGCGCGAAGTCGGGGTAGTCCGTCCGCTCCGGGGTGTCGGGACCGAGGTCCCGGACGATGTGACCGCGCGCGCCGAGATACCGCGCCAGTACGCCCTTGAGCCGGAATCCCCGGTGGTCGGCGCCAATCGCTATCGTCATTCTTGTCGGCCGGCTCCGTCAGGTGGCACGGCCGCTAGCGGACGTAGGTCAACCAGCCGTGCCGGTCCTCGTGTTTGCCGTCGATGACCGCGAAGAATTCCTGTTGCAGGCGCTTCGTGACGGGCCCGCACCTGCCCTCGCCGACCTGGATCTTGTCCACCGAGCGGATCGGCGTCACCTCGGCAGCACTGCCGGTGAAGAACACCTCGTCCGCGATGTAGAGCATCTCGCGCAGCATCATCGTTTCGATGACCTCGTAGCCGAGCTCGCGGGCCAGCGTGATCACTGTTGCGCGCGTGATGCCCGGCAGGATGGTGGCATGCAGCGGCGGGGTGTGAATGATCCCCTTGTGGACGACGAACAGGTTCTCACCCGAGCCCTCGCTCAGGAACCCGTTGACATCCAGGGCGATGCCCTCGACGTACCCGTACTTCAGGGCCTCCATCTTGATGAGCTGTGAGTTCATGTAGTTGGCACAGGTCTTCGACATCGCCGGGAAGGTGTTGGGCGCCATCCGGTTCCAGGACGATACCATGACGTCGACCCCCTGCTCGAGCGCCTCCGGGCCGAGATACTTGCCCCAGTACCACGTGATGAGTGCGATGTCGACCGGGCAGCCGAACGGATTGACGCCCAGCTCCCTGTATCCGCGGTAGACGATGGGCCGGATGTAGCATTCGTCGAGCCCGTTCTTGTTGATGAGGTCGACAATCGCCTGATTGACCTGGTCCTTGGTGAACCGGAGGTCCATCCGATAGATCTTCGCCGAGTTGAACAGGCGGTCGGTGTGGTCCTTCAGTCGGAAGACGGCCGGGCCCTTCGGCGTCTTGTAGCAGCGGATGCCTTCGAAAACGCCGGAGCCGTAGTGGATGACGTGGGAGCAGATGTGAATCCGGGCGTCGTCCCAGGGAATGTACTCGCCGTTGATCCAGATGTACTTGGACTTGGTATCCTCGAGGCCCATGGTTCCTCCTGACAAGACAAAAGCGGGACCGATGGTCCCGCTCGTCGCATCTTCGTCTCAATGACCAGCAGCACCGCTAGGCTGTCCTTTCGATGGCGGCGAAGGGACTCGAACCCCTGACTCAGAGATTATGATTCTCCAGCTCTGGCCAACTGAGCTACGCCGCCTTGAGCGGTGATTCTAGCGGTTGGGGTGGGCCTGTCAACAAACCGCGACCCCCTGCGACGGCGGTTGTTGACAGCCGGGAGGGGGACGATATATCTGGGATGTGCCGGGCTCGACGTGCAGGCCGCTGATTCTCTTGACCAACGACGACGGCATCGAGGCGACGAGCCTGCGTGACCTGCACGACGGACTGAGGCGACTCGGCCGCGTCTACGTTGTCGCGCCGGCGGTCAATCAGTCGGCGTCGAGCCACAGCTTCAGCCTGCGCAAGCCCATAAAGGTATGGAACTTACGGCCGCACTGGTTCGCGGTCCACGGCACGCCCACCGACTGCCTGCTGGTATCCCACTACGGCATCCTGAAGAAGAGGATCGATGTCGTTGTGTCCGGCATCAACGACAGCCCGAACATGGGGGACGACGTGCTCTACTCCGGGACGGTCGCGGCGGCAATCGAAGGTGCGATGCTCGGCATACCGTCGGTGGCGGTGTCCTACGTCCAGGACGGGAAGAACCGCGACGCGGCGCTCAAGGTCGTCCGGGCACTCGTCCCGCTTCTGCTCGGCGGAATGCTGCCCCGGAAGACGTTGCTGAACATCAACGTCCCGGCGACCGACCAGGTCCGGGGAATCCACATCACCCGGCTCGGGCGCCGGATCTACCGGGACATGGCCACCGGGAAGGCGCTGCCCGACGGGGAGATCTCGTGGACGATTGACGGAGAGATGTCATTCGCCGAGAGCCGGGGTTCTGACTTCGACGCGGTCTACTCCGGCTACGTCTCCATCACGCCCCTGCAGCTGGACATGACGCATCACCGCGAAATCGCCCGGCTCGAGCGCGAGGTCAGGAGGCTGGACCTCTCGCTCTAGCGGTCGGCGCGCCGGCGCTGCCCGGGCGGCTAGTCGATGCGGGTGATTCTTGTCAGAATCGCTTGGCCGGCATGGGCGAGCCTTGCGATGTAGACCCCGGCGGCGACGGCGTTGCCCTTCGCATCCCGGCCATCCCACGTGAACGAGTGCAGACCGGCAGGAAGGGTGGCGTCGACCAGCGTGCGTACGGCCCGACCGGCTCGGTCGTAGAGCACGATGCGCGTCTGCCTTTCACAGCCCAGATCGCAGGTGAGCAGCGTGCGACTGGTGAACGGGTTGGGCGCGGCGCCGAATCCCCTGACGACCGCAGCCACCGGCGGGGCTTCGACCGCGACCACCAGGCTCTCGACGAACATCACTCGCGGTGGCACCTGCGGGAGGTCGCCGGCCAAGGACACCGGAAGGTCGTACCAGGTATCCGCCACGAGCGAATCGATGCGGTAGTTGAGGGATGTGCTGCCGCCGAGGGTATAGTAGGGCCGGGCCTTCAGCGGCCAGCTCATCGGCACCGTGAAGTAGCAGGTGTCCGCGCCGGCCGAGTCCGACTCCCATCCCGGCGTCCGTTCCCAGACCGGGAACGGGGCGTTGTCGAGCGTCCAATGCACGCTATCCACGGTCAGCGCGTAGTCATTGCCTTCAAGGATGCCGATCACGGCGTCCTGACCCCGGGCCTGCTGGCTGGCAATCACGGCGGCGAGCACCACCACCAGCACTACGATGTTGCGCATTTCGACTCCTCGGGTTTGATGCACCCAACGCCGTCCGGGTCGGGCCTCGTCCGGCGCCGGATTGATGATAGGGGGGCGGCTGGGGAACGTCAAGCGTCCCGGCACTCGTAGCCCGGCAGCTGGCCCGGTGCCGGCAGCCGCTACGCCCACTTGACGTTTCGGGTGGCGGTGCTATACATTGGGCTGTCCAACAACCGGGTCCGACAACGAGAAAGGAGAGCAACCATGTCCAAGAAGGTCCTTCTGTTCATCGTCCTACTCGCCGCGGCGGTCGCGTCGTCGTACGCCGTCGAGCTCCACTCCATTCTCAACACCGGCGACCAGGCGACCTACATCGACACGGTGAAGCTGAAGCGGACCGCCCGTCCCGAGGTCGCGTTGCCCACCCAGGGGTTCGGCGGCGACCCGGGCGTCGAGGACACGTTCAACTTCGGGCCGCAGTCCTGGCCCAATGAGTACATCCAGATAAGCTACATCGTCGGTGTGGCCAGGATGACGCCGTACCGGATCAACCAGCCGGTCGAGGACCAGTGGTACGAACTGCCACTACCCTTCCCGCTGCTCCAGGCGCCGAAGGTGAAGTTTGTGAACGTGGACGGTGTTGCCGAAGAGGAGACGGCGTCGCCGGAAGCCCTTGCGCTGAGAGTCGCACCGAATCCGGTCCAGCGGCGCGCGGTCCTGCGATTCGAGATTCCGAGGACGAGCCGCTGCCTCGCGCAGGTCTTCGACGCGGCCGGCAGGGTCGTCCGGACGCTGGTCGACCGGACGCTGGACGCAGGCGTGCACCACCTCAGCTGGGATCGAACGCGTGACGCGGGCGGCCCCGCTCCTGCGGGGGCGTACGTGGTCCGCCTGTCGGTCGGTGAGCACAGCCGCCTTGCCAAGCTCGTCGTGACCGACTAGCCGGTCTGCGCCCGGGGCGACGCGGCCGGACCGCGGCGCGCCGGGATGCGTCCCCGGTGCCCCGGCCGCCGGGTGACTGTAAGTCACCGAAAGACAGCAGCTTGGTCTGCACGGTGTTGATCTCTGGTTTCGGCTTGACAGGGG
>Ga0316628_100005227_pt1 | contig 10349 bp, 7 predicted proteins | sample OWC_Aug_M2_C1_D5_FD_207648 | JGI IMG/M metagenome (GOLD analysis project Ga0316628, IMG submission 207648) | Wetland soil microbial communities from Old Woman Creek delta, Ohio, United States - OWC_Aug_M2_C1_D5_C | ecosystem: Environmental > Terrestrial > Soil > Wetlands | place: USA: Ohio... | reverse complement strand
TGCCGGGCGACAACGTGGCGATGCAGATCGAGCTGATCCAGCCGATCGCGATGGACGAGGGGCTGCGCTTCGCGATCCGCGAGGGCGGCCGAACCGTCGGCGCCGGCGTCGTCGCCTCGATCATCGAGTAGGGTGTGTGCCCGTCGTTCGCGCTGGATGCGGAATTAGGAGTGTAGCTCAACTGGTAGAGCACCGGTCTCCAAAACCGGGGGTTGGGGGTTCGAGCCCCTCCACTCCTGCCACCGTCGATAACGGTGGATGGAGCCGGCCGCGGAGATGAGCGTCGGGCAAGCTGGGATCGCGATGGCCAAGTTCAACCCTATGGAATTCATCGAGCAGGTTCGCCGGGAAACCGCGAAGGTGACCTGGCCGAGCCGGCGCGAAACCGGCATTTCCACCGCAATGGTGTTCGTTTTCGTGTTCGTGACCGCGCTGTTCTTCTTTCTGGTCGATCAGGCGCTCGCGATCGTTGTGAAGCTCGTGCTGAGGCTCGGAGGCTGAGCCGTGACCGCACATTGGTACGTCATCCACGTCTATTCGGGCTTCGAGAACAAGGTCGCGCTGTCGATCCGCGAGCAGGCCCGGCAGAAAGGCATGGAGGAGCAGATCCTCGATGTCCAGGTGCCGACCGAAGAGGTCGTGCGCATGCGGCGCGGGTCCAAGGTCTCGAGCGAGCGCAAATTCTTCCCTGGCTACGTGCTGGTGAAGATGGATATGAGCGACGAGAGCTGGCATCTGGTGAAGAACACGCCGAAGGTGACCAGCTTCCTCGGCGGCCGCGGCAAGCCGATCCCGATCTCCGACGCCGAAGCCGAGCGCATCATGCGCCAGGTGAAGGAAGGAGTGGAGCGGCCGAAGCCGATGATCACCTTCGAGGTCGGCGAGCAGGTTCGCGTCGCCGACGGGCCGTTCAGCTCGTTCAACGGAACGGTCGAGGAAGTCGACGAGGAAAAGGCACGGCTCAAGGTCGCGGTGTCGATCTTCGGTCGCGCGACGCCGGTCGAGCTCGAGTATTCGCAGGTCGAGAAGCTTTGACCGGATCACCCGTCCGGCCGTCGGGCCGGTCGCATTCGTGGGAGGCGCGCCATTGCCGCACCACGACCCTTGGGAAGGACTGAGGTAGAAGATGGCAAAGAAGATTCAGGGATACATCAAGCTGCAGGTGCCTGCCGGGCAGGCCAACCCGTCGCCGCCGATCGGGCCGGCGCTCGGGCAGCAGGGCGTCAACATCATGGAGTTCTGCAAGCAGTTCAATGCGCTGACCCAGAAGATGGAACAGGGCATGCCGATCCCGGTGGTGATCACGGTCTATGCCGACCGCTCGTTCACCTTCGTGAGCAAGAGCCCGCCGGCGTCGTACTTCATCAAGAAGGCGGCGAAGCTCGCCGGCGGCTCGAAGGAGCCGGGCCGGACGTCGGTCGGCACGGTGACCATGACGCAGCTGCGCGAGATCGCGACGGTGAAGATGGCCGACCTCAACGCCAACGACGTCGAGGCGGCGTGCCGCATGCTCGCCGGCTCGGCGCGCTCGATGGGCATCCAGGTGACGGGGGACTGAGCCATGGCAAAGAGCAAGCGCGTTCAGACCACCCGCGACGGCATCAATCGCGATGCGACCTATCCGCTGCCGGATGCGGTGAAGATGATCAAGGAGCGGGCGACCGCCAAGTTCGACGAGACGATCGAGATCGCGATGAATCTCGGCGTCGATCCGCGTCACGCCGACCAGATGGTGCGCGGCGTGGTCAGCCTGCCGAACGGCACCGGCAAGTCGGTGCGCGTGGCGGTGTTCGCCAAGGGCCCGAAGGCCGATGAGGCCAAGGCCGCCGGCGCCGATATCGTCGGCGCCGAGGACCTGGCCGAGAAGGTCCAGGCCGGCCAGATCGACTTCGACCGCTGCATCGCCACCCCGGACATGATGGGCGTGGTCGGCCGGCTCGGCCGCATTCTCGGCCCGCGCGGGCTGATGCCCAACCCGAAGCTCGGCACCGTGACGCAGGACGTCGCCGCGGCGGTGAAGAGCACCAAGGGCGGCCAGGTCGAGTACCGGGTCGAGAAGGCCGGGCTGATCCATGCCGGCGTCGGCAAGGCGAGCTTCAGCGAGCAGGCGCTGGTCGAAAACATCCGCACGCTGGTCGACGCCGTGAACAAGGCGAAGCCCAGCGGCGCGAAAGGAACCTATATAAAGAAGATCTCGCTCACCTCGACCATGGGCCCCGGCGTCAAGCTCGATATTCCGAGCGCGCTCGGCTCGGCGCCGGCGGGCGAGTGACGTAACGAGTTTCCGCCTCTCGGGCGCGAGCCCGAAGGGCGGTGCGTAGGGACCGGGGCGTATTGCCGGTCCCGACCTGTCCGAGACTACAGGAGCCCGTGCCGGGAGCGATCCGGGCGCGGGGTAAAGCGGGGAAGCCCGGCCTGTATAGACAGGGGTTGCAAGCGTTTCTGTGTTCGCCGGCAGGCGGCGCGGAAGGCGGCTTGGACTTCTGGGACAGGCGACCGGGCTTTGCCGGTTCGCCGGCAAGGTCGACGTAGCCGGTTCGGTGTTGCCGCGAGGGAACGTCCGGACCACAACGATGGAGACGTTGTTTGGACCGAGGACAGAAGGAAAAGCTGATCGCGTCGCTCGGCGAGGTCTTCGGGTCGGTGAACCTAGTCGTGGTGACCCGGCCCACCGGCCTCACGGTGGCGGAGTCGACAGATCTCCGCCGTCGGATGCGCGATGCGGGTGCCAGCTTCAAGGTCACCAAGAATCGGCTGACGCGTCTCGCCCTCAAGGGGACCAGGTTCGAGTCCCTGTCGGAGCTGTTCGTCGGACAGACCGCGATCGCCTATTCGAACGATCCGGTCGCGGCGGCGCGCGTGGTGGTGAAATATGCCGCGGACAACCAGAAGCTGGTCGTCCTCGGCGGCGTCCTGTTCCAGCAGTCGCTGGATGCGCAGGGCGTCAAGAACCTCGCCACCCTGCCGTCGCTCGACGAATTGCGCGGCAAGCTCGTCGGCATGCTGCAGACGCCCGCGACACGGATCGCCGGCGTGCTGCAGGCGCCCGGCGGTCAGCTCGCGCGCGTCCTCAGGGCGCACGCCAGCAAGGGCGAGGCGGCGTAGGCCGTCGCATCATTCACAGAAACGCTGATACATCAGGAGATACGGAACAATGGCTGCCAATCTCGCACAGATCGTCGACCAGCTCTCCGCGCTCACCGTCATCGAGGCGGCCGAGCTCAGCAAGATGCTGGAAGAGAAGTGGGGTGTTTCTGCCGCCGCCCCCGTCGCCGTCGCCGCCGCGGCCGGTGCCGCTCCGGCTGCGGTCGAGGAGAAAGACACGTTCGACGTCGTCCTCAAGGCCGCCGGCGAAAAGAAGATCAACGTGATCAAGGAAGTCCGCGCGGTCACCGGCCTCGGCCTCAAGGAGGCGAAGGACCTCGTCGAAGGCGCGCCCAAGAACGTCAAAGAGGGCGTGAACAAGGACGAGGCTGCCGCCATCAAGAAGAAGCTCGAGGAAGCCGGCGCCACGGTCGAAGTGAAGTAAAGGAAGGAATGACGGTAAGGCGCAAGCCACACTGTCCGGGTTTCGTCGGGGCGGCGCCGCAGAGGCGCCGCCCGGCGGCCCATTGTCGCGTTTTTATGTGTCGCGATTTTCTGCCGAGGCGCGGCGCCCCATGCGCGGCCGCGTCGCGTGATCTCGCCGCCGCATGACCGGTTGAGAGGTATCGATGTCCACCACCATGTCCAGGTCGTTCACCCAGCGCAAGCGCATTCGCAAGACCTTCGGCCGGATCCGCGAGGTCGCGCCGATGCCGAATCTCATCGAGGTGCAGAAGGCGTCGTATGACAGCTTCCTGCAGATCGGCGTGCCGTCCGAGCAGCGCACCAGCTCGGGCCTGCAGGCGGTCTTCGAGTCGGTGTTCCCGATCCGCGACTTCTCGGAGAACGGCACGCTGGAGTTCGTGAAGTACGAGCTCGAGGAGCCGAAATACGACGTGGACGAGTGCCAGCAGCGCGGCGTCACCTTCGCCGCGCCGCTCAAGCTTACGCTGCGCCTCGTCGTGTTCGACGTCGACGAAGAGACCGGCGCGCGCTCGATCCGCGACATCAAGGAGCAGGACGTCTACATGGGCGACATGCCGCTCATGACCGACAACGGGACCTTCATCGTCAACGGCACCGAGCGCGTCATCGTCTCGCAGATGCACCGCTCGCCGGGCGTGTTCTACGACCATGACAAGGGCAAGACGCATTCGTCGGGCAAGTACCTGTTCGCCGCGCGCATCATCCCGTATCGCGGCTCGTGGCTGGATTTCGAATTCGACGCCAAGGATCTCGTCTACGTGCGCATCGATCGCCGCCGCAAGCTGCCGGCGTCGACGCTGCTGATGGCGCTCGATTCGGCCGACACCGAGAAGGCGCGCGCCAAGCGCCTGGCCGAGGGCGGCAAGCTCGCGCCCGAGGAAGCGACCGGCATGTCGGCCGAGGAAGTGCTCGCCTATTTCTACGACACCAACGTCTACAGCCGCGGCAAGGAAGGCTGGAAGGCGCCGTTCGACCCCGACCGGATGCGCGGCGTGAAGCTCGCCTCCGATCTGGTGAACGCGCGCACCGGCAAGGTCGTCGCCGAGACGGGCACGCGCATGACGCCGCGGCTCGCCAAGAAGCTGCAGAGCGACGGGCTGAAGGAACAGCTGGTCCAGGACAAGGACCTGATCGGGCAGTATCTCGCGCGCGACCTGATCAACGAGAAGACCGGCGAGATCTATGCCGAGGCCGGTGACGAGCTGACCGAGGCGCTGCTGAAGACGCTGACCGAGTCCGGCGTCGACGAGGTGCCGACGCTCGCCATCGATCATCTGACGGTCGGCCCGTACATCCGCAACACGCTGAAGATCGACAAGAACGCCAACCGGATCGAGGCGCTGATGGACATCTACCGGGTGATGCGCCCGGGCGAGCCGCCGACGCCGGATACCGCCGAGGCGATGTTCAACAGCCTGTTCTTCGATTCCGAGCGCTATGACCTGTCCGCGGTCGGCCGGGTGAAGATGAACGCCCGGCTGGGGCTCGAGACCGCGGATACGGTGCGCGTGCTGCGCAAGGCCGACATCCTCGCGGTGGTCAAGGTCCTGGTCCAGCTCAAGGACGGCCAGGGCGAGATCGACGACATCGACCATCTCGGCAATCGTCGGGTGCGCTCGGTCGGCGAGCTGATGGAGAACCAGTACCGCATCGGCCTGCTGCGCATGGAGCGCGCGATCCGCGAGCGCATGAGCTCGGTGGATCTCGACTCGGTGATGCCGCAGGACCTGATCAACGCCAAGCCGGCGGCGGCGGCGGTGCGGGAGTTCTTCGGCTCCTCGCAGCTGTCGCAGTTCATGGATCAGACCAATCCGCTGAGCGAGATCACGCACAAGCGGCGGCTGTCGGCGCTCGGGCCGGGCGGCCTCACCCGCGAGCGCGCGGGCTTCGAGGTGCGCGACGTGCATCCGACGCATTACGGCCGCATCTGCCCGATCGAGACGCCGGAAGGGCCGAATATCGGGCTGATCAACTCGCTCGCCACCTACGCGCGGGTCAATCAGTACGGCTTCATCGAGACGCCGTATCGCGCGCTCAAGGGCGGCCGGGTGACGGACGAGGTCGTGTATCTCTCCGCCATCGAGGAGGGCAAGTACACGGTGGCGCAGGCCAACGCCGCGCTCGACCGGAACGGCAGGTTCGTCGAGGAGCTGGTGAGCTGCCGCAAGGGCGGCGAGTTCGTCATGGCCCGGCGCGAGGAGATCGCCTTCATCGACGTGTCGCCGAAGCAGCTCGTGTCGGTCGCCGCGGCGCTGATCCCGTTCCTCGAGAACGACGACGCCAACCGCGCGCTGATGGGCTCGAACATGCAGCGCCAGGCGGTGCCGCTGATCCAGGCCGAGGCGCCGCTGGTCGGCACCGGCATGGAAGAGGCGGTGGCGCGTGGCTCCGGCGCCACCATCGTCGCCAAGCGCACCGGCGTGGTCGACCAGGTGGACGCGACCCGTATCGTCATCCGCGCGACCGAGGAACCGTCGCTCTCGGCGCCGGGCGTCGACATCTACCGGCTGCGCAAGTTCCAGCGCTCCAATCAGAACACCTGCATCACCCAGCGTCCGCTGGTGAAGGTGGGCGACCGGGTGAACGCCGGCGACATCATCGGCGACGGCCCTTCGACCCAGCTCGGCGAGCTGGCGCTGGGCCGCAACGTCCTCGTCGCGTTCATGCCGTGGAACGGCTACAACTTCGAGGACTCGATCCTGATCTCCGAGCGCATCGCGCGCGACGACGTATTCACCTCGATCCACATCGAAGAGTTCGAGGTGATGGCGCGCGACACCAAGCTCGGCCAGGAGGAGATCACGCGCGACATCCCGAACGTCGGCGAAGAGGCGCTCAAGAATCTCGATGAGGCCGGCATCGTCTATATCGGGGCCGAGGTCAACCCGGGCGACATCCTGGTGGGCAAGGTAACGCCCAAGGGTGAAAGCCCGATGACACCGGAAGAAAAGCTGCTGCGGGCGATCTTCGGCGAAAAGGCGTCCGACGTGCGCGACACCAGCCTGCGTCTGCCGCCGGGCGTCAACGGCACGGTGGTCGAGGTGCGCGTGTTCTCCCGTCGCGGCGTCGACAAGGACGAGCGCGCGCTCGCCATCGAGCGCGAGGAGATCGAGCGGCTGGCCAAGGACCGCGACGACGAACTCGCCATCCTGGAGCGCAGCTATACCCAGCGGCTCAAGGACGTGCTGCTCAACCAGACCATCGCCGGCGGGCCGAAGAACATAAAGGTCGGCGGCCGCGTCACCCAGACGGTGCTCGAGGAATACAGCCCGCGCCAGCTCGCCCAGGTCGTCGTCAAGAACGACAAGGTGATGGCCGACATCGAGGAGCTGAAGAAGCAGTTCGAGCAGAGCGAGAAGCGCCTGCAGGAACGCTTCGAGAGCAAGGTCGAGAAGGTCCAGGGCGGCGACGAGCTGCCGCCGGGCGTGATGAAGATGGTCAAGGTCTTCGTCGCGGTGAAGCGCAAGCTGCAGCCCGGTGACAAGATGGCCGGCCGGCACGGCAACAAGGGCGTCGTGTCGCGGATCGTGCCGATCGAGGACATGCCGCATCACGAGGACGGCACCTCGGTCGACATCGTGCTCAACCCGCTCGGCGTGCCGTCGCGCATGAACGTGGGGCAGATTCTGGAAACCCATCTCGGCTGGGCCTGCGCCGGGCTCGGCCGCCAGATCGGCCAGTTGCTCGATCGCGCCATCCAGGATGGCAAGATCGCCCAGCTGCGCACGCAGCTGAAGGGGATCTACGGCAAGCAGGTGTACGACGAGGAGATCGCCGAGCTCAGCGACGAGGACCTGATCGAGCTCGCCGGCAATCTGAAATCCGGCGTGCCGATGGCCACGCCGGTGTTCGACGGCGCGCGCGAGGAGGACATCAACGAGATGCTGACGAAGGCCGGTCTCGACACCTCCGGCCAGGTCTGGCTCTACGACGGGCGCACCGGCGAGCGCTTCGACCGCAAGGTGACGGTCGGCTACATCTACATGCTGAAGCTGCACCATCTGGTGGACGACAAGATCCACGCGCGCTCGATCGGGCCGTACAGCCTCGTCACCCAGCAGCCGCTGGGCGGCAAGGCGCAATTCGGCGGCCAGCGCTTCGGCGAAATGGAGGTGTGGGCGCTCGAGGCCTACGGCGCCGCCTACACGCTGCAGGAGATGCTGACGGTGAAGTCCGACGACGTGTCGGGCCGCACCAAGGTGTACGAGGCGATCGTGCGCGGCGACGATACGTTCGAGGCGGGCATTCCGGAATCCTTCAACGTGCTGGTGAAGGAGTTGAAATCGCTCGGCCTGAACGTGGAGCTGCAGCGCCGCGATCAGACCTGACGGCGTAACGATCTGTTGCTGACGGGAGACGGAGGCCGTCTCCCGTCCCTCAAACCGTCCCCCGCGGGGGATGATCCGGCGCAAGCCGGAAGAGCAGGAGAGTCTCGATGAACGAATTGATGAACATCTTCGGGCAGGTCAGCACCGCAGAGACCTTCGACCAGATCCAGATCGCGATCGCGAGCCCGGATCGGATTCGGTCGTGGTCCTACGGCGAGATCAAGAAGCCCGAGACCATCAATTACCGCACGTTCAAGCCGGAGCGCGACGGCCTGTTCTGCGCCCGCATCTTCGGGCCGATCAAGGACTACGAGTGCCTGTGCGGCAAGTACAAGCGCATGAAGTATCGCGGCATCATCTGCGAGAAGTGCGGCGTCGAGGTGACGCTGAGCAAGGTGCGGCGCGAGCGCATGGGTCACATCGAGCTGGCCTCGCCGGTAGCGCACATCTGGTTCCTCAAGTCGCTGCCGAGCCGCATCGGCCTGCTGCTCGACATGACGCTGAAGGACATCGAGCGCGTCCTCTATTTCGAGAACTACGTCGTCATCGAGCCCGGCCTGACGCCGCTCAAGCACCGCCAGCTGTTGAACGAGGAGCAGTACATCCAGGCGCAGGATGAATACGGCGACGATTCGTTCCAGGCGATGATCGGCGCCGAAGCGCTCAAGAAGATGCTGGGCGAGATCGAGCTCGAGGGCGAGTACGAGACGCTGAAGACCGATTTCCGCGAAACCGGCTCCGAGGCCAAGCGCAAGAAGCTGGTCAAGCGCCTGAAGCTGGTCGAGGCGTTTCTGCAGTCCGGCACGCGTCCGGAATGGATGATCCTCGAGGTGGTGCCGGTGATCCCGCCCGAGCTGCGCCCGCTGGTGCCGCTCGACGGCGGCCGGTTCGCGACCTCGGACCTCAACGATCTCTACCGCCGGGTGATCAACCGCAACAACCGGCTGAAGCGCCTGATCGAGCTCAAGGCGCCCGACATCATCGTGCGCAACGAGAAGCGCATGCTGCAGGAGGCGGTGGATGCCCTGTTCGACAACGGCCGCCGCGGCCGGGTCATCACCGGCGCCAACAAGCGGCCGCTGAAGTCGCTCAGCGACATGCTGAAGGGCAAGCAGGGCCGGTTCCGCCAGAACCTGCTCGGCAAGCGCGTCGACTATTCGGGCCGCTCGGTGATCGTGGTCGGTCCCGAGCTCAAGCTGCACCAGTGCGGCCTGCCGAAGAAGATGGCGCTCGAGCTGTTCAAGCCGTTCATCTATTCCAAGCTCGAGCTCTACGGCCTCGCCAGCACGATCAAGGCCGCCAAGCGGCTGGTCGAAAAGGAGCGGCCGGAAGTGTGGGACATCCTCGAGGAGGTCATCCGCGAGCATCCCGTCCTGCTCAACCGCGCGCCCACGCTGCACCGCCTCGGCATCCAGGCGTTCGAGCCGGTGCTGATCGAGGGCAAGGCGATCCAGCTTCACCCGCTGGTGTGCACCGCGTTCAACGCCGACTTCGACGGCGACCAGATGGCGGTGCACGTGCCGCTGTCGCTGGAAGCGCAGCTCGAAGCCCGCGTGCTGATGATGTCGACCAACAACATCCTCAGCCCGGCCAACGGCAAGCCGATCATCGTGCCGTCGCAGGATATCGTGCTCGGCCTCTACTATCTGACGCTCGAGGCGGAGCAGGAGAAGGGCGAGGGCATGGCCTTCGGCTCCATCGGCGAGATCGAGCAGGCGCTCGATTCCGGCGCCGTGTCTCTGCACGCCAAGATCCAGGCGCGCGTCGATGTCGTCGACGAGAACGGCAAGCCGAAGACGGTCCGGATGAAGACCACGCCCGGCCGGGTCAAAGTGATGCAGATCCTGCCGAAGCACCCGAAGATCAGCACCGATCTGGTCAACCGGCTGCTCAACAAGCGCGAGATCACCAACGCGATCGACATGGTCTATCGCCACTGCGGCCAGAAGGAGACCGTGATCTTCGCCGACCGCATGATGGCGCTCGGCTTCTCGAACGCCTGCCGCGGCGGCATTTCGTTCGGCAAGGACGACCTGATCGTCCCGGCGGCGAAGGGCCAGCTCGTCTCCGACGCGCAGGACAAGGTGAAGGAGTACGAGCAGCAGTATCTCGACGGCCTGATCACCCAGGGCGAGAAGTACAACAAGGTGGTCGACGTCTGGTCGCAGTGCACCGACCAGGTGGCGGTTGAGATGATGAAGGAAATCTCGTCGACCAAGCCGGGCCAGCCGATCAACGCGATCTTCATGATGGCGGACTCGGGCGCCCGCGGCTCGGCGGCGCAGATGAAGCAGCTCGCCGGCATGCGCGGCCTGATGGCCAAGCCGTCGGGCGAGATCATCGAGACGCCGATCATCTCGAACTTCAAGGAAGGCCTCACCGTGCTCGAGTACTTCAACTCGTCGCACGGCGCCCGCAAGGGCCTCGCCGATACCGCGCTCAAGACAGCGA
>Ga0316628_100005226_pt1 | contig 10350 bp, 10 predicted proteins | sample OWC_Aug_M2_C1_D5_FD_207648 | JGI IMG/M metagenome (GOLD analysis project Ga0316628, IMG submission 207648) | Wetland soil microbial communities from Old Woman Creek delta, Ohio, United States - OWC_Aug_M2_C1_D5_C | ecosystem: Environmental > Terrestrial > Soil > Wetlands | place: USA: Ohio... | reverse complement strand
CGCCCGCGACTTCGGCACCAACACGAGCACGACGATCTTCTGGGTCCCCGCCACCGGCGCGCCGTTGGCGATCACGGACTCGGCCCCGCCCGGCGGCGCGCAGCCGCTTCGCTGATCACGAACTACACAGTAGTCAGTCTCGCCTGCCACTCACCGCTGACAACCGATGTCGCTCGAGGTTGACAGGAATTGTCAGGGCGGCCAACAATCAGTCGAGCCAGCCGGGCCTGCCGAACGTCTAATCCTTTAGGGTGGAACGAGTTGCTGGTGCTCCCTCCATAGGGAAGGGCTTGGCACCCTGGTTGCTTTGCAATCCGGCGCAACAGCGTCGGGACTCCAAGATTCAGCCGAGCAACCAGGAGCCGAACGTACAGTCCTTTTTTGAGGAGTATGAAAATGAGGATTCGTAGCAACAAGGGGTTCACGCTCATCGAGCTGCTGATCGTCGTGGCGATCATCGGGATCATCGCGGCCATCGCCATTCCGGGCCTGCTGCGCGCCCGGCAGTCGGGTGCCGAGGCGTCGGCCATCGGATCGCTCAGCGCGATCAACAAGGGTGAGGCGAGCTTCGCGGCCACCTGCGGCAACAACCTGTACGTTGGCGACCTGGCGGAACTCGTCCTGGGGCCTGGCGGCAACCCCCCTGGCTTCATCAGCTCGGACCTCAACGCGAACGGCGTGATCAAGAGCGGTTACGCGGTGACGCTCGCCGGCGGCACGGCGGCCGTCGCTCCTCCGCCTGCGTGCAACGGCGCGGCGAACCTGTTCGGCGGCTATACCGCGACGGCGACGGCGCAGGGCGCGTCGGGCAGCCGCAACTTCGCGACCAACACGACGACCACGATCTACTCGGCCCTGGCGCCCGCAGCGGTCGCCGGCCTCACCGAGAGCGCGTGCCCGGGCTGCACGGCGATCCAGTAAGCACACATCGACGTGGGGGCACCGCGCGGCGTGCCCCCGCACGCTTCGGCGGCGGCACGCGGCAGAACGGCAAGCATCGAGCGCGGCGGGAAGCGATCTCCGCCGCGCTTTTTCTTTGGGCCGTCGAGTCGGGATCGGGCAGGACCGCCCCGATCCGCGATGCCGGCGCCGGCGAACCGGCGTCGTTTGCCGGCACAAGGCAGCCGGGCCATACGCCGTATAATGAGCTGAATCGTCCGCGCCTTCTCCTGTGCCTTTCGTCCCAGGAATGCCAGCATGAGCACGATCGTTCGCCGTTGGGTGCTGCTCTGTGCCGTCGTCGGTCTGGTTGCGGCCAGCAGCTCGCTCTACGTCCACTATCACCTGCTGACGCAGGCCAACTACATCAGCCCCTGTGACATCAACGCGACGTTCAGCTGCAGCGACGCCTACCGCAGCCAGTACGGGAGCCTGTACGGCGTGCCCGTGGCGCTGTTCGGCGTCCTCTGGTGGGCGTTCGTCATCGTGCTCGTGCTCGTTGCGAGCCGCGGCCCCGCGTCGGTCCAGGAGAGCCTCCCTGCCTACCTGTTCACGTTCTCGACGATCGGGCTTGCCGTTGTCCTCTACCTGGCCTACGCGGCGTTCTTCATCCTGAAGGAGCTGTGCATCTTCTGCCTGATCACCTACGCGGCCGTCATCGCGGTGTTCTGCCTCACCGGCGTCGCGACGTCGGTGCCGATGACGACGGTGCCCCGGAGGGCGTTTCGCGATCTGCGGGCGCTGGTGACCAGTCCGGCGGCCCTGGTCGTGGCGCTGCTGTTCATCGCGGGCAGCGTGTCGGCGATTGCGTTCTTCCCGCGCGCCGCGGAGGTTTCCGCCGCCCGGCCCGGCCAGCCGACGTCGGCCACCGAGTTGCCGCAGAACACGCGTTCCGACTTCGAGCAGTACTGGACGGCGCTGCCCAGGAACATCGTGCCGGTGTCGAACGAGGGAGCGGCGGTGTTGATCGTGAAGTTCACCGACTACCAGTGCCCGATGTGCGCCAAGTCGTATTTCGATCTGCAGCCGGTGCTGGCCAAGTACCAGGCCGAGATGGCGGGCGCGGTCAAGCTGGTTTCGAAGGACTACCCGCTGAACCAGGCGTGCAACCCGACCATCGCCCGGACGATTCACCCCGGCGCATGCGCGGCGGCCGTGGCCGTCCGGCTCGCGGCCAGGCACAACCGCGCGGCGGAGATGGAGGACTGGCTGTACTCGAACCAGACGGTCCTGACGCCCCAGACGGTTCGCGACGCGGCCGCGAAGGTCGCAGGCGTCACGGACTTCGACGCGCAGTACTCCGCGGTGCTCAAGGAGGTCGAGCAGGACACGGCGATGGGACAGTTGCTGAAGGTGGAGTCGACCCCCACGTTCTTCGTGAACGGCGTGCGCATTCCGGACGGCAGCTTGCCCAACGGGGCGCTATGGGACGAAGCGATTCGCCTCGAACTGAAGCGCACCGGGACGATCAAGTGACCGAATCAGGCAGTGGACCGTAGGTAGTAGAAAGCCTGTCAACTTGATCATGACACGAGCGCTTGTCAGGCGCGGATTGCCTGCTGTCGTGTGATTACGTTGCGGATGGCGGGGAGCAGGCAACAAAGACAAGCGTACGCTTGACCCCAACAAGACGACAGGCTGTCTACCGTCTACTGAACGACCGAACACTGACTCGATGGCAGCCATCCAGACAGAAGAACTGACCAAGGACTATGCCGTCGGCTTCTGGCGCAAGCGGCCGCGCCGGGCGCTCGATCGGCTGACGCTGACCGTCGAGGCGGGCGAGATCTTCGGCTTCCTGGGTCCGAACGGCGCAGGCAAGACCACGACGCTCAAGCTGCTGATGCAGCTGATCTTCCCGACCTCCGGCCGCGCCTCGATCCTGGGACTGCCGATCGGCTCGGTCGCCCTCAAGCGCCGCGTCGGCTACCTCCCCGAGAACCCGTATTTCTACGACCACCTCACCGCCGAGGAACTGCTCGAGTACTTTGCCAGCCTGTTCGGATACGGGCCGGTGGAGCGCCGCGCGCGGGTGGCGCGGCTGCTCGACCGGGTCGGTCTCGGCGCGGAGCGCCGGCTCGCGCTGCGCAAGTACTCGAAGGGGATGCTCCAGCGGGTGGGCCTCGCCCAGGCGATTCTCAACGATCCGGAGGTGGTCTTTCTGGACGAGCCGATGTCGGGCCTCGATCCGCTCGGCCGCCGTGACGTGCGGTCGCTCGTCCTCGAGTTGCGTGGCCGCGGCGCCACGGTCTTCTTCAGCTCCCACATTCTGTCCGACGCTGAAGCGCTGTGCGACCGCGTGGCGGTGCTCGCGCGCGGACGCCTCGCCGCCCAGGGACGCGTTGCCGACATCATGGCGTTCGACGTGAAGGGCTGGGAAGTGATCCTGTCCGACATCGAACCCGGGTTGCTCGGGCGCCTGGGCGACCGGGTGTCGAAGGTGACGCCGATTGCCGATCGGCGCTACTCGCTCGAGGTGCCCGGCGCCGTCGCGCCGTACGGCGTGCTGGCGGAACTGTCGGCATCGGGCGCGAAGCTGGTCTCGGTGAACCCGATCCGGGATACGCTCGAGGACTATTTCGTGAAGTCGATCGCGGAGATCGATAGCGAGCGGCCGCTCTCCTCTATCGACTAGTGGACTGTATCGCCTGAAACAGTAGCGGGTCGCTCCGTTGTCGCGGCCCGCGACACGCGGGTTCGCAAGCCGATGACGTGATACTGAGTCAGCTGATACGAGCCACTAGGAATCAGGACTCAGGAGTCAGGAATCAGGAGCGAGGGCGACTTCACCTGAATCCTGAATCCCGAATCCTGGTTCCCTGCAGTCAATACCGATAATGCGCGTGATTCGCACCATCGCGGTAAACGTCTTCAGGGAGTCGGTGCGGGACAAGGTCCTGTACAACCTGGTCCTGTTCGCGGTCCTGCTCATCCTCGCGTCCTACCTGATTGGCCAGCTGACGGCGGGCCAGGACATGAAGATCATCAAGGACCTCGGCCTGTCGGCGACGTCGATCTTCGGCCTGTTCATCGCCGTTTTCATCGGCATCGGCCTGGTCTGGAAGGAAGTGGAGCGGCGCAGCATCTACAGCCTGCAGGCGAAGCCGATCACGCGCGTGGACTTTCTCCTCGGCAAGTACGCGGGCCTGGTGCTCACGCTGTTGGTGAACGTCGCGGTCATGGCCGCCGCCCTCTACGCGGTGCTCGGTGCGATGACGCTGTTCGGCTCGCCCGCGCTCACAGCCGGCCTCGACGCACCTGCGCTCGATCCGCGCCTGCTCGTGGCCATCGGCCTCATCTTCGTGGAGCTCGCGCTTGTCACCGCGCTCGCCCTGTTCTTCTCCACGTTCTCCAGCCCGATGCTGTCGGCGGTCTTCACGTTCGGTCTCTACGTTGTCGGGCAGTTCAACGCGGATCTGAAGCACTTCGAGCAGGTGGTCAGTTCACCGGCCGCCGCGTGGCTGGCCCGCGCGCTCTATTACCTGCTGCCGAACCTCGCCCCGTTCGACATCAAGGCGCAGGTGGTCCACGGACAACCGGTTGCCGCGGGCTACGTTGCGATGACCGTCGGGTACGCGGTCGTCTACATCGCGTTCGTCCTGCTGGCCTCGGTCGTCGTCTTCACCCGGCGGGATTTCAAATGACGCGCGGCAGGCCGGTCCTCTTCGTGGCGATGGCCCTGCTGCTCGTGACGGCCGTCGGCCTCGAGATCCTTCGCGACCGGCGCTACGGCGAGCCGCGTCCCGCCGCCCAGTCCATTCTCTACGTGCGCTCGGGCGACTTCTTGAAGCGCGCCTCGCTGTCGAACGCCTCGCTGCTTGCGGACCTGTACTGGATTCGCGCGATTCAGCACTACGGCGGCGGGCGACGATCGAAAGATCCCGGGGAGCGCTACGAGATGTTGTATCCGCTGCTCGACATCACCACCACGCTCGACCCGAAGTTCACGATCGCGTACCGGTTCGGTGCCGTCTTTCTGACAGAAAAGCCGCCAGGCGGGCCGGGACGGCCCGATCAGGCGATCGCGCTGCTGCAGAAGGGCCTCCGCCACGACCCGCGCAAGTGGCAGTACGAGCACGACCTCGGTTTCGTCTACTACTGGTCGCTCCAGGACTATCGCAAGGCAGCCGAGGCGTTCCGGGCCGCCGCAGACGTCCCCGGCGCTCCGTGGTGGCTGCGTTCGCTGGCCGGTATCGTCGCCGTCCAGGGCGGCGATCGGGACACCTCACGGCGACTGTGGCTGCAGATATACGAATCGGCCGACAACGAGTGGCTGCGCGACAACGCGCAGCTGCGCCTTGCGCAGTTGACGGCTCTCGATCGCATCGACTACCTGGAGGCGATGGTGAGCGAGGTCGCGCGCAGGATTGGGTCGCGGCCGACGTCCTGGGCCGACGTGATCCGGGCCGGCCGGCTGCTGCGCCCTCCCCTGGACCCGGCCGGCACACCGTTCGTGCTCGATCCGCAGACGGGCCGGGTGAACGTCTCGGCCGACTCGAAGCTGTACCCGTTGCCGACCGAACCCGCCGCCCGGCTCGGCCGAGCGCCGTCGTGATCGGAGCGAGCGCCCGCACATGCCCGAACCTCTCACACTCGTCGTCGTTGCCGCGTTCGGCCTCGCGGTCGGCAGTTTCCTGAACGTGTGCATCTACCGCCTGCCGCGCGAAGAGTCGCTGGTGTGGCCGGCCTCGCACTGCACCGCCTGCAACCGCCCGCTCGCGTGGTACGAGAACGTGCCGGTCCTCTCGTACTTCGTCCTTCGCGGCCGGTGCCGGACGTGCAGAACGCGCATCTCTGCAACGTACCCCGTTGTCGAGATTGCGGCTGCAGCCATCGCCGTCGCATGGTACCAGCAGTTCGGTCTCTCGCTGCTGTTCGCCTCTCGCCTCGTCTTCGCGTTCGCGCTGGTGGTCCTCTTCGTCATCGACCTGCGGCACCGCATCCTGCCGAACGTCATCACGCTGCCGGGCATCGCCGTCGGTTTCGCGTTCAGCCTGGTCGCTCCGCCCGGATGGCTCGACTCGTTGATCGGCCTGCTGGCCGGCGGCGGCGCGCTGTACCTGCTCGCTGAAGGCTACTACCGGATCCGCGGCGAGGAAGGCATGGGGATGGGCGACGTGAAGATGCTGGGGATGATCGGCGCGTTCCTGGGTTGGAAGCTGATGATCTTGACGCTGGTGCTGTCGTCGCTGGCGGGTGCGCTCGTCGGCGGCCTGATCATCGCCTGGCGCAAAGGCGACGTGAAGTACGCCCTGCCGTTCGGGACGTTTCTCGCGCTGGGCGCCCTGGTCGCCAGCCTCTTCGGCGACGGAATCGTGCACTGGTACATGTCGTTCTACTGACGCATGAACTCCCGCTACCTCTACGCGCTGCTCGGACTCACGGCCCTGGTCGCTGCACTGGTGGGCGTGCTGGCGTTCGCCCTCGCGCGGTTCGTGGCTGCCGCGCGCGAGGTACGACGCCAGGCGCGCGGCGGCAGCCAGCGCGCCTTCATGAGCTCCGCCATCGAAGAGGCGGTCACACGACTGAAGACGCAGGAGCGCGCCATGACGGCGCGTGCCGAGGCGTCCGAGCGACTGAGCGACGAGATCATGGCGAGCCTCGGTTCCGGGCTTCTCGTCGTGGCGCTCGACGGAACCCTTCGCGTGCTCAACCCGGCGGGCGCGCACCTGCTCGGACTCGCCGCCACGCCCGGCGTTTCGCATCGCGCGCTGCTGGCGTCCGCGCAATCGCTGGCGGAGCTCATCGACGAGTCCCTCGCCACGGGCAACGCGTTGACGCGTCACACGGTTCGCGTCGAGCACCCCGAGAAGGGAACGCTCTACTTCGGCGTCAGCGTCTCGCCCCTCCGGGACGGCCAGGGGACGCTCCGCGGCGCCATCTGCCTGTTCAGCGACCTGACCGTCGTGATGACGCTCGAGGAACAGCTGCGCCTCAAGGACAGCCTGGCGCGCCTGGGAGAACTGACCGCGGGGCTCGCGCACGAGTTCCGCAACGGCCTGGCCACCATTCACGGGTACGCGCGGCTGATCGATCCCGCGAACGTGCCGGAAACCTATCAGCCCTACGTGCAGGGCATCAGGCAGGAGACCGACAGCCTGGGTCAGATCGTGACGAACTTCCTCGCGTTCGCACGACCGACGCCGCTGACGCTGGCGCCGGTGGACTTGCGCTCGGTTGCCGAGCGCGCGGCCGAAGACGTCCGCGAAGACGTCGCGGCGCTGCACGGGCGCGTCGTGCTGGGCGGGCGGTTCGGGGTGGTCCGGGGCGACGAGACGCTGCTGCGACAGGCCCTCTCGAACCTCGTCAGGAACGCCGTCGAAGCATGCGAGCACGCGGGCATCGCGCCGGAGATCCGCCTCGAGGCCGTCACGGACGATGACCGCGGGGCCGTGCGGCTGCAGGTCATCGACAACGGCCCCGGCGTGCCGGCTGTCGTTCGCGGCCGCCTGTTCACGCCCTTCTTCACCACCAAGCCGCAAGGCACCGGCCTCGGCCTCGCCCTGGTCCAGAAGATCGTCGTCAGCCACGATGGCCGCGTGACACTCGCGGCGACAGAGGGCGCCGGCGCGTGCTTCCAGGTGGACCTGCCACTTCTCCACGCACAACCGTAATCATCTGTTTCACAACGGCACACGGCTGGCCCGCGCATCCGGCCTTTCTGGCCCCTCTCCCTAACGCCAACCCCTTCTCGTTCCGATACTTAGATTCGGTTGGGTGCGCGCGCCGGCAAAACGGCGCAATTGGTGCGCATCTGACCCGACCAGGAGGGCCGCTGCAGAGGGCGGAGGCCTTCCGGTCGTTCGTCCTGACCGGCAATCGTCCGCCGGAGAAGCAGGACCGAGCAACCTCCGCCCTCGCGGCTAATCGACGGACTCTGGCTTGGACGCTCCATCGAAATGAAACGGCGGGATTCGCGCTCAGCGGCGACGGAGGGATGCGGGCGGCCGCAAGCCTGCGAGCGTCGCGACAATCGTCAGAGGGCAGAACGCACGGCAGGCGGACATTGCGGTTTTACTCTCGTCGAAGTGCTGGTGGTCCTGGCAGTTCTTGCCACCACGCTCACGATCGGGCTGGCGTTGATGCTGACAATGCTGGGAAACCTGAAGTTCAACGCGTCGGTGCGGGATGTGCAAAGCGAGTTGCAGACGGCGCGCCTCAAGGCCGTGTCGTCCAACCGCCCGATGCGCCTCCGTTTCGACTGCCCGGCGGCGGGCCAATTCCGGATGGTGGAGCTGATTGGAAGCCCCGGGTCGCCCGACGCGCTCGACGCGGCTGCCAACAGGTGCAGCGAAACTGCCTTCCCGCTGGTTCCCGTCGGCAGCAACGTGCTCGCGCGGCCGAACCAGGACGGTGCCGTTCGCCGGCTCCGGCCGGGCGTTACGTTCACCGCCTCGATGACGATCGAGTTCTGGCCCGACGGGACCGCGCACGCCGACACCGGCGCGGGCAACCCGTGGCCGCAAATCGCCGGCGACGCGCTCATCAGAGTGACCTACAAGACGATGGCGAAGACCATCACGGTGAATGGCGTTGGCAAAGTCCAGATTCAGTGATCAATCGGGCTTCTCGATCCTCGAGGTCCTCGTCGCGAGCATCATCCTGATGGTCGGCGTCATCGCGCTCGCCCAGCTGTTCATCGTCTCGACCTCGGCCAACCGCGTCGCCCGGGCGACGACGGCGACGATGGTGATCGCGCAGCAGAAGATGGAACAGCTGCGGGGCATGACGTGGGGCTTCGACGTGCTCGGTCTGCCGATCTCCGACACGACGACCGACATCAGCGCGGTGCCGTTCACGAGCGCGGGCAACGGGCTGGCGCCGTCGCCGCCCGGCACACTCACGCAGAACACGCCCGGGTACGTGGACTATCTCGATCAGTACGGCAACTGGGTTGGGTCCGGGTCGAACCCGCCGCAGGGCACCGTCTACATCAGGCGATGGTCCATCGAGCCGCTGCCCACCAATCCGAACAACACGCTGATTCTCCAGGTGCTCGTCACGCGAAGAGCCGACCGGGGGACGGCGAACCAGGGGAACGTCGCGCGGCTGCCCGAGGAGGCGCGCCTGGTCAGCGTGAAGACGAGGAAGACGACATGAGCGCGCGCGACAGCGAAAGGCGCAAGGCTGGAGGCCGAAGGCGGGAAGCGGGAGGCGCGAGGCGGAAGGCGCGTGTCGGTCGCCTTGCGGGCCGCACGTTGGCGAAGGCCGCCGGGGAATCGGGCTTCAGCGTCCTCGAGCTCCTCATCTCGACGGCCATCATGTTGACCGTTCTTGCCGGCATTTTCACCGTGATGAACCCCGCCGAGGGGACGTTCCAGGCGCAGCCCGAAGTGTCCGACATGCAGCAGCGCATGCGTGTCGGCGTGGACACGCTGAGCAAGGAGATCCTGATGGCCGGCGCGGGCATGTACTCGGGCCAGGCCAACGGCGCGCTCCTGAACTTCTTCGCGCCGCTCGTGCCGTACCGGCTCGGCCTCACCAGCCCGGACCCGCCCGGCACGTTCAAGACCGACACGATCTCGCTCATGTACGTGCCGGAGACGGCATCGCAGACCACCATCGCGAACGCCATGCCGCCGACCTCGAACGAGCTGAAGGTCAACCAGGAAGCAGGGTGCCCGCCCAACGACCAGTTGTGCGGGTTCAAGGAGGGGATGTCGCTCCTCATTTTTGACGACACCGGCTCCTACAACACGTTCGTGGTCACGGAGGTCCAGTCATCGGCGTGTCACCTGCAGCGTCACGGTCCAGACTTCAACAGAGCGTACGATGCGGGTGCTTACGTCACTCAGATGACCTCTCATACGTACTACCTGCGCTCGAGCGAGGCCGCCGGGTTGTATCAGCTGATGCACTACGACGGCGCGACGACCGACATGCCGGTTGTCGACAACGTGGTGGGCCTCAGCTTCGAATACTTCGGCGAACCGCAACCGCCGGTGTTGCGCAAGCCGGTGTCCGACCCCAAAGGACCGTGGACAACGTACGGGCCAAAGCCGCCGGCGCTGGGGGTGTCGCAGTTCAACGGGTACGCGGATGGCGAGAACTGCGTGTTCGAGGTTGTCGCCGGCCAGCACACGCCCAGGTTGCCGGATCTCGCGCCCGGCTCCACGAACTTGGTGCCACTGACCGCCGCGCTGCTCACCGACGGTCCCTGGTGTCCGGGACCCGCCATACCGGGGCGATTCGACGCGGACCTGCTTCGCATCAGGCAGGTGCGCGTGAGGATCCGCGTGCAGGTGGGCCCGCAAATGCTGAGGGGCACCGGGTCGCTGTTCACGAAGGCTGGCAACGCAAAAGGCGGCGACATGTGGGTGCCCGACCAGGAACTGCGGTTCGAAGTGACGCCGAGGAACATGAACCTGGGACGATGACCGGGCCGGGTGGGGCAGGTGGGGCAGGTACGGC
>Ga0316628_100005225_pt1 | contig 10351 bp, 6 predicted proteins | sample OWC_Aug_M2_C1_D5_FD_207648 | JGI IMG/M metagenome (GOLD analysis project Ga0316628, IMG submission 207648) | Wetland soil microbial communities from Old Woman Creek delta, Ohio, United States - OWC_Aug_M2_C1_D5_C | ecosystem: Environmental > Terrestrial > Soil > Wetlands | place: USA: Ohio... | reverse complement strand
TCTTCATGGTCCATTCCTCCGTTTCGGCTGAGTTGATTCCATTCTCGCAGGGTTGTGTGAACGCGGTGTGAAGACCATTCGAGGGTTCGATGAATGCTCGTGGCTGTTCTTGGCAACCCTTTCCCGCGTTCGACCTCCTGACTTGCCGGGTTTACGGCGACGCTGTGTCGGCTCCAGTCTTTAAAGGCGCCAGCTTTTCGGCTATGATTCAAATCGAAAGGAGGCGTCTCGAATGACTATCAAACTGACCTTCCTCGGCGCGGCACGCTCAGTCACGGGGTCGCGTTATCTTGTGGACGTCGATGGGACCAGATTGCTTGTCGATTGCGGGATGTACCAGGAACGGCAATTCCGCGGCCGGGATTGGGCGCCTTTCCCTGTGGACCCAAGGTCGATCAATTCTGTTCTCCTGACGCACGCACATCTGGACCATTCCGGGCTGCTTCCGAAGCTCGTCAGGGATGGGCTGCGCGCACCCATCTACTGCACCTCAGCGACAGGCGAGATCGCCGAGGTGATTCTGCTCGATTCGGCGAGCCTTCAGGAAGAAGATGCTGAGATCAAGAGGAAGAGGCACCAAAGGGAGGCCAGAAATGGACCGTATCCCGAAGTGCCTCTGTACACTGTCCACGACGCCGAGTCGTGCACTCCGCTGTTCGCTCGGGCTGAGTACAAGACGCCTGTAGACGTGGCTCCGGGCGTCGACGCTACCTTCTTTGACGCGGGGCACACGCTTGGTTCCGCGGCTCTGAGACTGCGCATCGGTCGTGGTGCCGCGGAGCGCACAATAGTGTTTTCTGGCGACCTCGGCCGCCCGGGAAAGCCCATCCTGAATGATCCCACTACGTTCACCCAGGCCGACTATGTCGTGATGGAGTCTACCTACGGCGACAGGGCAATCGAGCCACCGGAGAACAATGCCGGCGAACTGGCCGAGATCATCAACTGGACCGTGAAGGCCGGAGGCAACGTTATCATCCCGAGCTTCGCGCTGGAGCGCGCCCAGGAATTGCTGTATTACCTCAATGAGCTGCTGCTCAAAAATACCATCCCGCACCTGATGGTGTTCGTGGATAGTCCAATGGCAGTAAGCATCACCGAGATCTTCCGTCGTCACCATGAACTCATGGACAAGGACACGAACCGGCTATTACAGCTCGGCAAATCACCGTTCGACTTCGCCGGCCTCAATATGGTCAGGACGATAGACCAGTCCAAAGCAATAAACCACATCGCGGGCACTGTGATCGTGATCGCCGGTTCCGGGATGTGCACTGGTGGCCGTATCAAGCATCACCTGGTAACAAACATTTCCAGGCCCGACAGCTCGATTCTGTTCGTTGGCTACCAGGCCGCCGGGACGATGGGAAGGGAAATAGTCGATGGCGCGGCTCAGGTGCGCATATTCGGAGAGGATTATCCCGTCGAAGCGAGAGTCGTCTACCTGCACGGGTTCTCAGGTCATGCCGACCAGCAGCAACTGCTTGGGTGGTTGACCAGCCTGACGAAGCCGCCCGCACACGTCTTCATCACCCATGGCGAGTCCGACGTGACTGAGAGTTTTGCCGGGTTGGTGCGTCAGAAGACAGGCTGGAATGCAACGGCGCCTGAGTACGGCGACGAGGTCGTTCTGGACTAGGGCGTCCGGTCGCCCCTGGTGACGGCTTTCTTTGCGACGATTTCCTGCTTGATGTACCAGCCCTGAACGGTATCGACGACTGCTTGGGGAGTGTCGCATATCCTCAGCAGATCGACGTCTTCCTCAGAAACATAGCCGGAAGCCATTCCCGCAGTGCGCAGCCAATCGGTGAAACCTTTCCAGAACTGGCTGTCGTAGATAATCACCGGAAACGGACGTATCTTCTTCGTCTGTATCAGCGTAAGGATTTCCGTCAGTTCATCTAGTGTGCCCAGGCCGCCGGGCATGATGATGAAGGCGGTGGTGTATTTTACCAGCATGACCTTCCGGACAAAGAAATAGTGGAAAGTCATGGTCTTCGTCGAATAAGGATTGCATGCCTGCGCCTCCGGCAGGCTAATATTGATGCCGACCGAAGCGACTCCAGCATCTGCTGCGCCTTTGTTGGCCGCTTCCATGACACCGGGTCCGCCACCCGTGACGATCGAGAAGCCCAGCTGCCCAAGCCGGTAGGCGATTTCCGACGTTTCCGCGTAAAGTTTGTCTTCTGGCTTTATACGCGCTGAGCCGTATATGCCCACGGCGGGCTCTATCCCGGTGAGATTCTCGAAACCTTCGACAAACTCGCCGAGAATGCGGAACATCCTCCAGGATTCTTCCTTGACCAGTTGGTTGATTTCGTACTCGTTAGCCATCTCGATCCACCTTCCAATCCGAATGCGACCTGAGTGTGATCACAGCTCCAACTTCGGACTGCCAGCCGGGAGGTAGGCATTCTGGAGGTACTGAACGACCATGCGCTGAGCATTGAAATAGGAGCCGTTCAACGCTATGCATGAACGCATTATAGCAGCGAAGGCATTTGGCCGTTCATAGAACATCGGCAGGATCAGGTATTCAAGCTTGTCATAAAGTGAGGCCGCGTCGGCCGTGGTTGATCCTTCGGTCTTCCACCCGTCGCCTATCGACCAGCCTGTGACGCCTTCGATATGGCCTTCGATCCACCATCCATCCAAAATGCTGAGGCTGGGCACCCCGTTGATGGCGGCTTTCATCCCGCTGGTGCCGGAGGCTTCCATCGGCTTTTGAGGCGTGTTGAGCCATAGGTCCACTCCCGAACATAGGTACTTGCCTAGGCCTATGTCATACTCCTCCAGATACACAACCGGGATGGTCCCCTCAAGGGCTCTGGCGGCCTCATGAATGCGCCTGATCAGGTCCTTGCCGCCGTCGTCTCTGGGGTGCGCTTTCCCGGCGCACACAACCTGCAGCGGTCCGACCCGCTGGTGTATCTTTTTGAGCCTGTCGATGTCCTGAAAGAGTAAGCCGGTCCGTTTGTAGGCGGTCGCCCGCCGTGCCAATCCAACCGTCGCCACCCCCGGCCGCAAACGAACGCCGCTTCGGCGTTCAATCTCGTTCAGGAGGTCCACCTTGGCTTCCGAATGGGTCTTCCATATGTCATCGGTGGGTATGCTGATCGCGTATCTCAGGTAGTGGTTGTCTCTTCTCCATTCCGGCACGTAGCGGTCGTAAAGCTCTCGAATATGGGGAGAGGCCCAGTACCCAGCGTGGACGCCATTGGTCACCGATTCGATCGAGTATTCGGCGAACAGGGTACGAGAGACTTCCTCGTGGCGCATCGAAACACCATTGATGTATCCGGAGAAATTGAGTGCCAGCCTGGTCATATTGAGGACGTTCTCCGGGCAACAGTTGTTGGCCACGAGAAAATCGGCCCGTTCGCTTCCCAGTGTTTCCCGGACCAACTGCATCGAGAACCCGTCGTGACCCGCTGAGACCGGAGTGTGGGTAGTGAAAATGAGCCGGCGGCGTACGGATTCGCGGTCATCGTCATTTGCGTCGTTGAGCGCCTTTCCCCAGGTCTGTTCTTCGATGAGAGCCAGGCTTGCCAGGGCGGAATGTCCTTCGTTCATATGATAGGCCCGGACGCGGTGGTAGCCCAGAGCGCGGAGCATGGCCACCCCTCCGATCCCGAGGACGACCTCTTGGCTCAGCCGGTAGCGGTCATCTCCCCCGTAGAGGTAGTCGGTCAGGGCTTGGTCTTGAGGTTGATTCTCCGGGATCATCGTATCGAGTAAGAAGACGGGGATCGAATGCCCCGATTGTCCTTTTAGTAAGTAACGCCACGCCTGTATCTGCACTGGGCGGCTTGACAATTGAACCACTACCCTCACAGGCAGGAGAGACAGGAACTCATCTGGGAACCACGGCGATTCACTCTCGGTCTGGTTGCCTTGGCTGTCGAGGTGTTGCTGGAAGTATCCTTTTCTGTGGACCAGAGTTACTCCGACCATGGGAATGCCGAGGTCGGCTGCCGCTCTCAGTGTGTCCCCGGAAAGGACCCCGAGTCCGCCGCTGTAGGTGTGTATGGTGGATTCGAGCCCGATTTCCATGGAGAAGTAGGCGATTGAAGCTGCCTCGTGCGGCGGACCTGAGAAACCGAGCATGGTCAATTCCTCGACCGGGCACTGGCTCGGTGCTGCAAGCGCGCCGGAATCAGGTGGGGTGTGATCGGCGCGCGTTCACTCATTTAACTAATTATACCGGCTGAATACCGGCAGTCAAGTTGCCGCTGCAAGGGGTCTCTTCCTTACTGCTTACTCACAGAAATGATAGAATGTTTGCAAAAGTCGGCGTCTTCAGGAAGGTGAGCCAATGGATGATCTCGCGGTGATCCGCCGGGCTATAGAGGAGCACCACAAAATACGGGGCAGCTTTCGCCTGGCAGGCGAGGCGATCAATGACATGGAAGCTCTGTTTAATCTACAACAGGCGCACGCCACCTGGGGCCAGGGGTCGGTCACCAAGCTCCAGGAGACCGCCGGGCGCTTGCAGCAGAGTGTCAACGCCGTAAGAGAGGGACTGAACAATCACTTTGGCTTCGAGGAGCAGTATTTGCCGCCGATTTTCGGTAAGAATTTGATGAAGGCGCTCATCCTTGAACACGACGAGATAAGGCAAAAACTGCGGGACTGCGCCGTTTCCGTTGTTGCCGACGTGAGCGGATTGCCCCAGGAGAAGCTGCTGTCCTACAGAGGCGAGGTGCAGCGTATGGTCTCCGATCTTTCGAATACGATGGAAAGCCATGCATCAAGGGAAGAGGTCATCTTCAGGATGCTGGAAAGAGCCCTGGAAAGCGAGAAGCAGAGCCAGGCTACTTGAACTTGGTCCCCGAGGGCGGCATCCCTTGCGATCGTGAGTAGAGGCTGCCGCTTCGATGGAGAGGCTGAGGAGGAAATGATAGTTGTCCACCCCGGGAGTTCCTGAACGTATTCGAAGGCTCGAAGAACTGGCTACCAACCTTTGGTGGAGTTGGCATGAGGGAGCGCGTGAGCTTTTCCGGATGCTGGACCATGCGCTTTGGCGGCTGAGCGAACACAATCCTGTCAAGGTGCTTCACGACGTCAGCCCGGAGAAGCTTGCAGCGGCAGCAGAAGACCCTGGCTTTGTTTCGCTATATGATGCCGTCATGTCTGCTTTCGACAGAGAGATGCCGGCATCCCACGGCTCTCTGGAACTACCTAAGCCGGGCGCCTTGTCGGGGCCGGTGGCCTTTTTTTCTCCCGAGTTCGCTCTTCACGGCTCTTTACCCATATACGCCGGCGGGCTGGGAGTACTGGCCGGAGACATGTGCAAAGAAGCCAACGACCTTGGCCTGCCTTTTATCGGCCTCGGCTTCATGTACCCGCTGGGCTACTTCTACCAGCACATTTCCGCCGACGGCTGGCAAGAAGAGACATACCGCCAACTGAATTTTCAGGAGTCTCCCATCATTCCTTGCGCCTGGCCTGCAGGTTGCGGACCGGTAATCGAAGTCCCCATGGGAGATCATTCACTCTACGCCGGTGTGTGGCAGGTCCATTTGGGTAGGGTTCGGCTCTATCTATTAGATAGCAACGTTGACATGAATTCTCCTGCCGACCGCCAGCTTTCGGCGCGACTGTACACCGCCGATCGCGAGCAGCGGATCCAGCAGGAGATATTGCTTGGCATTGGCGGCGTGAGGATGCTGCGGGCTCTTGGCATCGTACCCGCGGTGTGGCATGCGAATGAGGGCCACACCGGCTTCATGATGCTGGAGCGAGTCCGTGAGAAGGTGGCTGGCGGCCAACCATTCGCTGAGGCGGTGCGGGCTGTGCAGGCGAACACCGTATTCACCACGCACACACCGGTGCCCGCGGGAAATGATGTCTTCCCGTTTGAGCTGGTCGACAAGTATTTCCACAGCTATTGGGAATCGCTGGCTATCGATCGTAACTCCTTCATGCGGGTCGCCAGCTACGATGGCTCACCCGACCAGGGGTTTAACATGACCATCCTGTCGCTCAAGTTGAGCAACTACCGTACCGGTGTCAGTAAGGTGCATGGCGAAGTAGCCCGCTCCATGTGGCACGGCTTGTGGCCCGTGTCCAGAGAGGAAGACGTTCCAATCACGCATGTCACCAACGGCATCCATGCGCCTACGTGGACGGCCCCGGAGATGTGCAACCTCTTTCAGAAATACCTCGCCCGGGACATCATGGATATGTACGATATTCCCGGCCTGTATGAAAAGGTGATGGCGATCCCGGATGAGGAACTGTGGGCTGCCCGGCGCGAGCTAAAACAGAAGCTGGTTCATTACGTCCTCGAGCGGGCACAGGAGCGGTGGGCCAAGAATTCGGCGACGGCTGACCAGGTCCTGGCCATGGGGGCACTGCTTGACACCGACGCGTTGACGATCGGTTTTGTACGGCGGTTCGCAGCCTACAAGAGGCCGGCATTGATCTTCAGAGACATCGAGAGGCTGAAGCGCATAATCTCCGATCCGCTCCGGCCGGTGCAGATCGTCTTCGCTGGCAAATCTCACCCGGCAGATTTTCCGTCAAAGTATCTGATCCATCAGGTGTACAGCTTGGCCAAGGATCGTGGGTTCCAGGGCAGGATCGCCTTTGTCGAAGACTACGACATGCATGTGGCGCATTACCTGGTCCAGGGGGTTGACGTTTGGCTGAACAACCCCCGCCGTCGCCAGGAAGCATCTGGCACGAGCGGCATGAAAGCCGCCTTTAACGGCGTTCCGCACCTGAGCGTGCTGGACGGATGGTGGCTGGAAGGGTGGAATCGGCGGAATGGATGGGCCATCGGCGAGAACGTCCGCACCACTGATCCCGAACAGGAAGACGCCGAAGACGCTGAATCTATCTATCAGATACTTGAGAAACAGGTGGTGCCCCTTTACTACGACCGTGACCGCCAGAATATTCCTCACGGTTGGCTCAAAGTCTCGAAGGAGACCATCGCTTCGATTCTGCCTTTTTTCTCGACGCGTCGAATGCTCAAGGACTACATAGATCGGATGTATCTCCCTGCGGCTTCGAATGGCAAGACCGACTGAGCGGACTCCTGCTGACAGGAGGGGAATGATGGGTCTACCCGAAGGGACCATCCTTAGCAAAGAAGACCTGTACCTTTTCAATCAGGGCTCTCATTTTCGTCTTTACGAGAAGATGGGCTCTCATATCCTTGACAACGGTGACGTTCACTTCGCCGTGTGGGCGCCTAATGCGCGAAAGCTCACGGTCGCCGGCGACTTCAACGGTTGGAACACGTCGTCCCATCAGTTGAAGCCGGTCGGAGTATCCGGAATCTGGGCTGGGGTTTTCTCCGGCATCGCAAAGGGCAGCTGCTACAAATACCATATTGTCTCTCATCAGAACGGGTATGAAGTAGATAAGGCGGACCCGTTTGGTTTTCTGTGCGAGACGCCCCCGAAGACTGCCACGGTGGTCTGCGATCTTGAGTACGAATGGGGCGATCGCTCCTGGATTTCGGCACGGCAGGCGCGCAATAACCTCAACGCGCCTATCAGCATTTACGAGGTGCACCTGGGGTCCTGGAGGCGTGTGCCGGAACAGATGAATCGTTCGCTCACCTATCGGGAGATCGCCACGCAACTGGCTGACTACGTCCGGGAGATGGGCTTCACGCACGTCGAGCTAATGCCGGTTATGGAGCATCCTTTCTACGGTTCTTGGGGCTATCAGACCACCGGGTATTTTGCGCCGACGAGCAGATACGGGACTCCTCAGGACTTCATGTATTTCGTCGATTGTATGCACCAGCACGGCATCGGCGTCATTCTTGATTGGGTGCCTTCCCATTTCCCATCGGACGAGTTTGCGCTCGCCCGTTTCGACGGCACGTATCTCTACGAACACGCCGATCCGAAGAAGGGCGTGCACCCTGATTGGAACAGCCTCATTTTCAACTACGGACGCCATGAGGTCGTAAGTTTTCTTGTCAGCAGCGCCCTCTTTTGGTTGGATAAATACCACGCCGATGCGCTTCGGTTTGATGCTGTAGCCTCAATGCTCTACAACGATTACTCCCGCCGCGATGGTGAATGGATTCCGAATCGGTACGGAGGTCGAGAGAATCTGGATGCCCTCGCCTTCCTGAGGAGACTCAACGAGGAGGTTTACCGGAGCTATCCCGGGACTCAGACTATCGCAGAAGAGTCGACCTCATGGCCCATGGTCTCGCGCCCCACCTACGTCGGTGGACTCGGTTTTGGCCTGAAATGGGACATGGGTTGGATGCACGATACTCTGGAATACATGAGCAGTGACCCCGTGCACCGCAAGTACCAGCATGACAAGCTGACATTCAGGCAGATCTACGCGGGCTTTGAGAATTTCATCCTTCCTCTCTCGCACGACGAAGTGGTTCACGGAAAGGGATCGCTCCTCGGCAAGATGCCCGGCGATGATTGGCAGAGGTTCGCAAACCTGCGCCTTCTCCTTGGATACCAGTACGCTCAAAACGGCAAGAAGCTCCTCTTCATGGGCGGAGAATTCGGGCAATGGCGTGAGTGGCATCACGAGGGAAGCCTCGATTGGCATCTCTTGCAGCATGACCGCCACGCACAGATCAAGAAATGGGTTGAGGACCTCAATCGGGTCTACCGCGCCGAATCCGCTCTGCATGAGCTTGACTGCGAAGCCGGCGGATTCGAATGGATCGATTGCCGCGATACTGAGCAGAGCGTGGTGAGTTTTATGCGTAAAGGCAAATCGATGTCTGACATCATCTTGATCGCCGGTAATTTTACTCCAGTGCCTCGCATTCCATACCGGTTGGGGGTGCCGCGGGGCGGCTACTGGCGCGAGCTCCTCAACAGTGATGGCCGCGAATATGGAGGCAGCGGACTGGGTAACTCAGGAGGGGTGCAGGCCTTGCCGGAAGCATGGCACGACCGCCCTGCCAGCATCGACCTGGTTCTGCCGCCGATGGCCGTGCTGATTCTCAAGAGCGAAATGAGAGAATGATTCCCCCCGAGACGGCTTCCGTCGACACGCAGCCCTCCGGCGGGGCCTTTCCCCGCGAAAGTGGATTACTGCTTCACCCCACCTCGCTGCCCGGGCGGTTCGGTATCGGCGATCTGGGCGACGAAGCCTACGATTTCATCGACTACCTGGCGGCGGCCGGGCAGCGTCTGTGGCAGATGCTTCCTCTCGGTCCGGTGGGCTATGGGAGCTCGCCCTATCAGAGCCTTTCCGCCTTCGCGGGAAACCCGCTTCTGATCGCTCCCGCTCGTCTTGTCGACCAGGGTCTGCTGGACAAGATCGACTTGGAACCCGTACCTGATTTTCCGATAGATCATGTCGACTTCGAGGCGGTCGCGGCGTTCAAAGGTAGTCTGCTCAAGCGTTCTTTTGAGGCATTCGAGGGTGTTCGTGGTCAGAGACTACGGCAGCCTTTTGAGGCCTTCTGCGCAGAACAGGCCGCGTGGCTGGATGACTTCAGCCTCTTTATGGCTGTCAAAGAGGCCCACGGTTTTACGGCCTGGAACACCTGGGAAGATGACATCAGGAACCGTGGGCCTCAGGCGGTGGAACGCTGGTCTCGCCTCCTTGAGCGAGATATCCGGCGCTATAAGTATGAGCAATTCCTGTTTTTCGAACAGTGGTCTGAGTTGAAGAGACGTTGTGCAGAAAAGAAGGTCCGGCTGGTCGGAGATATCCCGATCTTTGTCGCTCTGGACAGCGATTCTGTCTGGGCTCATCCCGAGATGTTTTGGCTTGACCAATCCTGTCGACCTACGGTCGTGGCTGGGGTCCCGCCCGACTATTTCAGCAAGACAGGGCAGCTCTGGGACAATCCCTTGTATCACTGGGATGTCATGGCCCGGGACGGCTACAGGTGGTGGACCGACCGCTTTCGGGCAACACTTGCATTTGTGGATGTGGTCCGCATCGACCATTTTCGTGGCTTCGAAAAGTATTGGGAGATCCCCGCGGGAAGCCGGACGGCCGTGGATGGAAGGTGGGTCGACGGTCCCGGGGCAGCCTTCTTTGAGAGACTGACCGCCTCGCTTGGCAATGTTCCAATCATCGCCGAAGATCTGGGCATCATCACTCCTGAAGTCGTCGCTCTAAGGGAGAAGTTCGGCTTTCCTGGAATGAGAGTCCTTCAATTCGCGTTCATGAGCGGCCAGGCCGATGATATCCACCTGCCCCACAACTATCCCCGCAACTGTGTTGCCTACACCGGTACGCACGACAACGAGACGGTCGTCGGTTGGTTCAGAGGGGAGGACAAGAAAGCTACCACGCTTAGCGGCGAAACACAAGAAAGAGAACGCCAGAGGGCGCTCGCCTACACAGGCACGGACGGCAAGGAGATCAATTGGGACCTCATTAGGCTCGC
>Ga0316628_100005224_pt1 | contig 10351 bp, 6 predicted proteins | sample OWC_Aug_M2_C1_D5_FD_207648 | JGI IMG/M metagenome (GOLD analysis project Ga0316628, IMG submission 207648) | Wetland soil microbial communities from Old Woman Creek delta, Ohio, United States - OWC_Aug_M2_C1_D5_C | ecosystem: Environmental > Terrestrial > Soil > Wetlands | place: USA: Ohio... | reverse complement strand
TCAAGAACGCGATGCACCTTTTCGAGCAGGGCTACGACGCGGTGTTCGTCGGAGTCGGCGCCTGGGTCAGTACCAAGATGGATATTCCGGGCGAGGACACGACCGGGGTCATTCACGGCCTCAATTTCCTGAAGCAGGTCAACGCCGGCGAGAAGGTCAATGTGGGCCCGAAAGTGTCCGTAATCGGAGGCGGCAACGCGGCCGTGGACGCGGCGCGAGTGTCGGTGCGGCTCGGGGCGAAGGAAGTCACGGTCATATACAGAAGGTCGAGGGCCGAAATGCCGGCGCTGGCCAGCGAAGTGGAGGAGATGGAGCACGAGGGGGTGAAGCTCCACTTCCTGGCTGCGCCCGTCAAGGTCAACTCCAGGAACGGGAAGCTCACCAGCATCGAATGCATCCGCATGGAGCTGGGTGAGCCTGACGCCAGCGGAAGAAGAAGGCCGGTGCCGGTCAAGGGTTCGGAGTTCACGGTGGACGTGGACACAGTGATCATCGCGATCGGCCAACAGGTGGACCCGACCCAGGTTCCCAAGAACGTGGGGCTAACGAAATGGGGCACCATCCAGGTCGACCCGGTGACCATGGAGACAAACATACGGGGCATCTTCGCCGGAGGGGACGTCGTCTCCGGCCCTGCCGACGTGATCGGAGCCGTCGCGGCAGGAAAGGAAGCGGCGATATCAATTGACCGCTACTTCTCGGGTACCGACTTGAAAGAGGGACGTCCCAAGGAGCGGGACAAAGTAAAGGACGTGCCCAAGAACGGAGTGGTCAAGAAACCGAGGGTGAAGATGCCCACTCTTATCGCGTCCGCCCGCGCCGGCGGCTTCAAGGAGGTAGAGCTGGGCCTCGACGAGAAGGCCGCGATCGAAGAAGCGCAGCGCTGTCTCAACTGCGGCGTGTGCTGCGAGTGCCTGGAATGCGTGCGCGTCTGCGAGCCGAAGGCCGTGGACCACGACGTGCGGGACAGGGTCAAGGAGGTGGACGTCGGCGCCATCATAGTTGCGACGGGCTACGAGACCTTCGACGCGTCCAAGATGTACCAGTACGGCCACGGCCGTCTGCCCAACGTGCTCAGTGCGTTGGAGTTCGAGCGGCTCAGTCACGCCAGCGGGCCCACCATGGGCAACGTCCTCATGAAGAACGGCAAGCAGCCGGAGAGCGTGGCCATCGTTCACTGCATCGGCAGCAGGGACAAAAACCACAACGAGTGGTGTTCCCGGGTCTGCTGCATGTATGGGATGAAATTCTCGCACCTCGTCAAGGAAAAGACGAACGCGAACATCTTCGAGTTCTACATCGACATAAGGGCGTTCGGGAAGGGCTACGAGGAGTTCTACAAGCGCGTCATGGAGGAGGGAGTCACCTTCATAAGGGGCAAGGTCGCCGAGGTCACGAACGTGGCCGAGGCCCCGGGTGAGGAGGACAAGCTGATTGTCTGCGCTGAGGACACGCTGCTGGGCATGGTGAGGCGCATCCCCGTCGACATGGTGATCCTGTGCAACGGCCTCGAGCCCAGGAAGGACACCGCGGACCTGGCCAGGCGTCTCAACATCGGCAGAAGTCGCGAGGGGTTCTTCCTCGAGAGACACCCCAAGCTCGGACCGGTTCAGACGGCTTCTGACGGAATCTATTTGGCCGGCGCCTGTCAGGGCCCGAAGGACATCCCCGACTCCGTGGCACAGGGAGCCGCAGCCGCGGCCAATGCCCTGGCCTTGATCGACCCGGGCAAGGTCGTCATCGAGCCGATAACGTCACACATCGATGAGAACCTTTGCGCCGGCTGCAAGACTTGCCTGGCCCTGTGCCCATATTCTGCCATCGAGTTCGACGAAGAGAAAGGGGTGTCCGTGGTGCAGGAGGCCCTGTGCAAGGGATGTGGAACGTGCGTGGCGGCGTGTCCCGCCGGCGTGGCCACACAGAACGGGTTCGAGGACGAACAGATATTCGCGGAGATAGAGGGCGCCCTCTCCAGCTCTGAATAGCAGGGACGGCGCAACCTACGCAGTGGCATCAGACGGAAGCTCACAACGGGTGGGGTCCCGCGGACCGGGATTGCTTGAGGGGGACAAGAGGCCCGTCGGGACCCCGCTTTTTGTTGTCTGGCCGACTGTTTAGTGTTATGATGAGAGGTTCGTGATTTCTTTCGCGTAGAGGCGTCAATTCGCCCGGTCTCAATCGGCTGAAAGCCGAAAGGAGTGTTCCGTGAGCAGCGCGAACTTTGAACCCAGAATCGTCGGTTTTCTCTGTCGGTGGTGCAGTTACACCGGAGCAGACCTTGCCGGCACGAGCAGGATGAAGTACCCGCCCAACGTTCTGCCGATAAGGGTCATGTGCTCCGGACGCGTCGACCCCACCTTCGTGCTAAAGGCACTGAAGGAAGGCGCCGACGGCGTGCTCATTGCCGGCTGCCATCCCGGCGACTGTCATTACACCAGCGGCAACTACAGGACCCTGGGTCGGTACACACTGCTAAAGAAGATGCTTAGTCAACTGGGCATCGAGGACGAGCGAGTGAGGCTCGAGTGGGTCTCGGCGTCAGAGGGTGACAGGTGGGCGCACGTGGTGAAGGACATGACTGAGAAGATACGAAAGCTGGGGCCTCTCGCCTGGCCCAAGCAGCTCGAGAAGATAGACAAGGGCACGCACGCGAACGTCAAGTGCGCGTAGCGGGCACACAGTACCAGGTTTAGTCACAACAAAACCGGAGTGAGGCGATGGCAGACAAGTTGAAGATTGCGCTCTACTGGGCGGCAAGCTGCGGCGGCTGTGAGATCGCCGTGCTGGACATCAAGGAGAAGATCCTGGACGTGGCCGCCGCGTGCGACATCCTGTTCTGGCCCGTTGCGATTGATTTCAAGTACAAGGACGTCGAGGCGATGCCGGACAAGCACATCGACGTTTGCCTGTTCAACGGCTCTGTGCGCACGTCGGAGAACGAACACCTGGCAAAGCTGTTGCGACAGAAGTCGAAGATTCTGGTCGCGTACGGCTCCTGCGCGTGCGAGGGATGCATACCCGGCCTCGCTAACCTTTACTCGAAGGAAGAGCTTCTCGACACGGTCTACAAGAACTCGCCTTCGCTGGACAACCCGCAGGGCATCCGGCCGCAGCTTTCCACCAAGGTGAAGGAGGGGGAGCTTTGCCTGCCGGAGCTCTACGAGAGAGTGAAGACTCTCGCCCAAACCGTCGACGTGGATTACTTCGTGCCCGGCTGCCCGCCGGTGGCCGATCAGACGTGGGCCGCACTCGAGGCCATCGTGACCGGCAAGCTTCCGCCGAAGGGCTCCATCGTGGGCGCAGGCAACAAGACGGTCTGCGACGAGTGCGAGAGAAAGCGCGAAGAGAAGAAGATAAAGAAGTTCTACCGTCCCTGGGAGATCATTGCGGACGACGAGAAGTGCTTTCTGGAGCAGGGCATAATTTGCGCCGGCCCGGCGACGAGAGACGGCTGCGGCAGGCCCTGCATAAAGGCCAAGATGCCGTGCAGGGGCTGCTACGGGCCTCCTCCCGAGGTGGTGGACCAGGGGGCCAAGCTCTTGAGCGCTCTGGGTTCGATCGTCGATTCGACCGACCCGGCAGAGATAGAGAGAGTCCTGAACGAGATTCCGGACCCGGTCGGATACATGTACCGATTCGGCCTGCCCAACTCGATGATAAGGCAGGCGAAGCTGGTGGAGGATGGGAAGAAGGGCAAGTGACGCGCTGAGTCGGACGGCCTGCAGAGGAGAGAAGAAAATGAAGAAAGTGACGATTGACCCGATAACAAGACTGGAAGGGCACGGAAGAATTGAGCTCTTCCTCGACGACAAGGGGAACGTTGATAACGCGTACCTCCAGATACCGGAGCTGAGAGGGTTCGAGCAGTTCTGCGTGGGAAGGCCGGTCGAGGAAGTGGCCCGCATCACCCCGAGGATCTGCGGCGTGTGTCCGGAGGCGCATCACATGGCCGCGACCAAGACCCTGGACGCGGTATTTCACGTCGACCCGCCGGCGCCGGCGAAAAAGCTGAGGGAGCTGCTGTACAGCGCGTTCTACACTGGCGACCACGCCACACATTTCTACATTCTGGCCGGTCCGGACTTCGTGGTGGGACCGACCGCGAACCCGGCAGAGAGAAACATCCTAGGCCTCATAGCCAAAGTCGGCCTCGATGCCGGGAAGGCAGTCATCCAGACCCGCGCCATGGCCCACGAGATAGTGGCCATGCTGGGCGGCAAGGCCATTCACCCGGTGTGCGGCCTCCCGGGCGGCGTGAGCAAAGGGCTCAACAAGGAAGAGCAGCAGAGGTGCATCGAGATAGCCAAGCAGTTCGTGGAGTTCGGCAAGTTCACGTTCAAGGTGTTTGAGGACGTGGTGCTGAAGAACAAGGCGTACGTGGACCTCATCCTCAGCGACACCTTCACGCACAAGACCTACTACATGGGCATGGTGGACAAGAACAACAAGGTGAACTTCTACGACGGACAGATAAGAGTCGTCGACACAACCGGGAAGGAGTTCGCCAGGTACAACGCGGCTGACTACCTCGACCACCTGGCCGAGCACGTGGAGCCGTGGACCTACCTCAAGTTCCCGTATCTCAAGAAGGTCGGCTGGAAGGGCCTCGTGGACGGACAGGACAGCGGAGTGTACAGGGCGGCCCCGCTGGCCAGGCTCAACGCGTCGGACGGGATGGCCACGCCGCTGGCGCAAGCCGAGTACGAGAAGATGTACAAGACTCTGGGCGGGAAGCCGGTGCACCAGACTCTGGCCACTCACTGGGCCCGAATCATCGAGCTCATGTACGGCGCCGAGAGGACACTGGAGCTGGCTCAGGACCCGGAGATAACCAGCCCGAACATACGCGTGATCCCGAAGGAGACCCCGACGGAGGGCGTCGGCGTAGTGGAGGCGCCGCGCGGCACGCTCTACCATCACTACAAGACGGACGAGAAGGGCATCGTGACGAAGGTCAACCTCATAGTCGGCACGACCAACAACTATGCGCCGATCCACATGTCGGTCAAGAAGGCGGCGCAGGGCCTGATAAAGGCCGGCACTCCGGTGTCCGAGGGCCTGCTCAACATGGTGGAGATGGCCTTCAGGGCGTACGATCCGTGCTTCGGCTGCGCCACTCACGACGCGAACGGCCGCTCGCAGCTGGAGGTCAGGGTATACAACCACAAGCGCGAGCTGGTGCAGGTGCTGAAGAGATAGCAGATTGACCGAGCACTTAAAACAGGCGGCTCCTCGGGAGTACAACCCGGGGAGCCGTTTTGTTAGGTAGAGCCGCGCGGGGCTGAGTGGGTGCCGGACGACCGACCAAGCGGACGCGCGGAACGGGACATGCCCTACGGGCCGGCGCGGCGCCGGCCAAGCCGATGGCCGGAACCAGCCGCGGACGGCGGGGTACAACTGAACGAGACTTTCAGGAGGAAGAGAGGGCTAGACACCAACAGAGCTGGTACATCCTGAATCGACTCGGCAGACTGCCGCACGGGAAACCGCGCGGCAGTTTGCTTTGTGCGCGTAGGGCTCAACCCTACTTCGATTTCTCTGTCTTCCCTTTCGTCATCACGTTCTGCAAGGACTTGTACTCCTCGCCGCCCGGCGCTGTCATGTACATCTCGTACACGTATTCATCCGGGCTCTTCCACGTCGTCACTGACCGGACCTTCATGGAAGCTCCCGTCATCGGGTCCGGCCAGTCAGCCGTCATAGTCAGCGCGCCTGTGGTGGTGTCACGGTTGCCTTCCAGGAAGTAGAAGCCCGTGCTCCAGTTGTCCACCCACAGAGTCATGTACGTCTTCTTCATGTTGTCGTAACCGTCGATCTGAACTCCTTCGAACGGCTGCCCCATCATGGTACCCGAGAACTTCGTCATCAGAAAACGGCCGCTGAGGAGGAGCTCCGATTCAGAGCGACCCTCAGTGACCGCCGGCTCCGCTCCGGGGGACATCCACGCGGTCGTCTTGACGTTCCATTTGCCGACAAAACCCTTGAAGTAATCGTGGCTCGGACCCGGAGCCATGAGTTTCATGTACTCAGCCATCATCTTTTGCTGGTCGGCTTGAGCCTGTTCAGTCTGCGCTGACGCAGCGCCCGCCAGGATAACGCCGAGTACGAGGAGCGCGGAAACCAGCAGTCTTCGGAACATCTCAACCTCCTTGAAGGATGTAACGATTGCGCTGCACTAGAGATAGTCCGGTCATATTACACGCCGAGTGACCGGCGCGCAACCGACAATTCGGAACCGATCAGGAAAACCCAGCCGTTCCGCCGCGCTTTCGTCTCCAAAGATTTGGCTGGAAAACGGCCCGGGGAACAATCATACTTCCTGGACGAGGAGCCTGCCCCCGCCGGCAGTGTCCGGCTGCCACGCGCCGGTTCGGGACGCGGACTCCGCCCGATCCGGTTTTGTTGTGTCCGGGCCTCGCTCGCTGAGGTAGGTCATGGTTGGCTTCACGGAACCGGCAATCGACGCTGCCGACGAAACCCGCGTAAAGGCGCTCATCGACAAAGCAGTCTGCACCTCCGTCCTCGAGCGCGAGGAGATCCTCGCCCTTCTCAGGGCCAACACGTGGCAGGCAGAAAGTCTCTTTTCCGCCGCCGATCAGGTCCGCATGGAAACGGTCGGCGACACGATCCACCTGAGAGGCATCGTAGAGTTCTCCAACTTCTGTGGTCGCAACTGCCTTTATTGCGGCATGCGCGTGGGCAACGCCCTCGTCGAGCGGTACAGGATGCCGACGGATGAGGTCGTCCGGATTTGTGAGAGCATGCGTGGCCTCGGTCTGAAGTCGGTCCTGCTCGAGTCCGGGGAGGACCCGACCTACACTGTTGAGTCGCTGTGCAAGATGATCGAGGCGATCCGGAAGAACACGGAACTGGAGGTGTCGCTCTCGGTCGGAGACAGGCCTGCGGCCGAGCTGCAGGCGCTCAAGGAGGCCGGCGCGGGCAAGTATCTGCTCAAGCACGAGACCTCGGATTCTGCGCTGTACGAGAGGCTTCACCCCGAGATGAACCTCTCGGACAGGATGCGCCGTCTGGGCGAGCTGAAGAAGATCGGATTCGAGGTCGGGGGCGGCAGTCTGGTAGGACTTCCGGGCCAGTCCATACATTCGCTGGTCGAGGACCTCTTGCTCTTCCAGGGCTACGAGGTCGACATGGCGGTGATTGGGCCTTACATACCCGCCAGCGGCACACCGATGGCGCTGGAAGGCGGCACATGGATGCGCCGTCCCACAGTCACGCTCTCGGTGTTCGACAAGAAGCACACCGTGGCGGAGTTTGTCCTGAAGCTGCTTGCCCTGACGAGGCTTCTGCTCCCCGAGACTCGGATACCTTCGACCACGGCCCTGGCCTCGTTCCTGCCCCAGGGGCGAGAGATGGGACTGCTTGCGGGTGCCAACATGGTGATGCTGAATTTCACCCCCGCCAGATACAAGGAGCTCTTCCGGGTCTACGACGACAGGATTTCGATCCGAGAAACCGCCGAGGACGCGCTGGCCGCCGTGAGAACACTCGGCGATAAGCTGGGAAGGAGAGTGTGCTGAACTACGTCGGGCCCGCCCCGCGGCCTAGATTGGCCGAAAGCCCCCAGTTTGTTCTGAAGCCCCACTGAAACAGAGTCCTGCTGGAATTCGTACTACAGTCAGGGCAGGCTTTCGAGGCCGCCCGCATCGATGCTGGAATTGCGCATTTGACCCCACGCAAAGGAGCGCCGACTCCATGCACAAACCAAGTCGCGCCGCTGCCGTCGGTTTCATTCTGCTCATGTCTCTTTCCCTCTTGTTCGCCGCCTGCCAGGGCAAGGGCGCCAGAGGCCGCGGCGGAGCAAGCGCCGATTCACTGTCCGGCCGTGGCAGGGCCAACGGCGACGCCATCCCCGTGGAAGTGGCCGCTGCCGCGAAGCGGAACGTCTCTGCCTACGTGACTGCCACCGCCACGCTGGAAGCCGAGCGAATCGCGCAGCTTCTGGCTGAGACCACCGGCAAGGTGACGGCCATTCAAAGGGAGGAGGGTGACAGGGTCGCCAAAGGCCAGGTGCTCGTCCAGCTCGAGAACACTCAGCAGAAGCTGGACCTCCAGCAGGCCAAGATAGACCTCGAGATCGCAGAAAAGGAATGGAACAGGGCTCAGGAGCTCGAGAAGAAAGACATCCTGAGCGTGAGAGACCTGGATGAGACCCGGCTGAAGTTCGAGTTCGCCAAACACGCCAAGGCCGTGGCGGAGTATGAACTTCAGAAGACCTCGATAGCGGCCCCGTTCGCCGGCATCGTAACCGAGAGGAAAGTGAACATCGGCGAGACGATCACGCCCGGCATGGCGGTGGCGACAGTGGCGGACTTCGACCCGCTGGTCGCCAGGTTCCGGGTCCCCGAGACCGAGATCGGGCCGGTGAAGGTCGGCCAGCCGGTGACTCTCGAGATCCCGTCCAGAGAGAACGACACGCAGCATGCAACGGTCTCCCTCGTCAGCCCCGTGATCGACGAGGGCACCGGGACGGTGAAGCTGACCGCGTACCTCAAAAATCCGGGATTCGAGATCAAGCCCGGTACTTTCGTCAGGGCGCGGGTGGTGGCGGCCAGCCACGATTCGGCGCTGACCATTCCTAAGAGGGCCCTCGTCAGCGAGGACGACTCGCATCACGTCTTCACGGTGGCCAGCGACACCACGTGCAAGGTCGCGGTCACGCCCGGGATAACTGACGGCCTATACGTGGAGATACTGTCCGGCCTGTCCGTAGGCGACAGGGTCATAACAGTCGGCCAGGGCGGTCTCAAGCCCGGGGACAAAGTCAGGGTAGTGAAGTAGCTCGGGGCCGTAGCTCTCGAGAGTGAGACATGAGGCTTACTGACGGTTCGATAAAGAGACCCGTCACCGTTTCGATGGTCGTAGTGGCCGTGATGGTATTCGGGCTTGTCTCCCTCGGCAGGCTCCGGGTAGAGCTCCTGCCCAACATCTCCTACCCCTCTCTCACCATCCAGACGGAATACCCTGACGCGGCTCCCTCGGAAGTCGAGCAGTTCGTCACCCGCCCGATAGAAGAGGCGGTCGGAGTGCTTCCGGGGCTGGAGCGAGTCAGGTCTGTCTCGAGACCGGGACAGTCCGAGGTCACGCTCGAGTACGTCTGGAAGACGAAGATGGACATCGCCGCCCTGGACGTGCGCGAGAAGCTTGACCCGGTTGAGCTTCCCGCCAATGCGGGCAAGCCGACCATACTGCGCTTCGATCCCTCCATGGACCCCATAATGAGGCTGCGCATGGCGGGGCCGACGAACCTGCTCAGGCTGAGGCGCGTCGCGGAGAAGCTCGTCAAAAAGGAGCTCGAGTCACTCAAGGGCGTGGCCGCGGCCAAGGTGAACGGAGGCCTGGAGGAAGAGATTCACATAGACATAGACAAGGGTCGACTGTCCGAGCTGGGGATCCCGATAACGGAGGTCACGTCGAGGCTGGCCGGCGAGAACGTCAACGTGGCCGGCGGAAGCCTCACGGACCAGGAATCCGAATTTCTCGTCCGCACCACGAACGAGTTCCGCACCGTGGACGAGATCAAGGACGTGTGCGTTGGCTACGTGCAGGGCAGACCCATACTGTTGAGAGACGTCGCAAAGGTAGAGGCTGGACACAAGGAGCAGGACACGATCACGCGGCTCAACGGGCATGAGTCCGTGGAGGTCGCTATCTACAAAGAGGGTGACGCCAACACAGTCTCGGTCGCGAAGGCGGTCAGAGCGAAGTTGGCCAATCTCTCGCTGCCGCCCGACGTCAAGGCCACCGTGGCATCCGACCAGTCCATCTTCATACAGAGGTCCGTGGGAGAAGTGATGAACTCGGCGCTGCTGGGAGGCCTTCTCGCGACGCTGGTGCTGTATCTCTTCCTGAAGGATCTTAGGACCACGATCACGATCGGCCTCTCGATACCGACTTCGGTGATTGCCACCTTCATAATCATGTACAGGATGGGATTGTCCCTGAACATAATGTCACTGGGCGGTCTGGCGCTCGGAGTGGGAATGCTCGTGGACAACGCCATCGTGGTGCTCGAGGCGGTGTTCAGGCACAAGCAGAAAGACGCGGACCTGGGCCGCGCGACCAGCACTGGCACGGAAGAGGTCAGCCGCGCGGTCATCGCTTCGACACTGACCACGGTCGCCGTCTTCGTGCCTCTGGTGTTCGTCGAGGGCATCGCGGGACAGCTTTTTCGGGACCAGGCCATCACAATTAGCGCATCTCTGCTGGCTTCGCTCGTCGTAGCTTTGACCTTGGTTCCTATGCTGTCAGCGATTAGAATAAAAGAAGGAGGGCGTCTGGCGCCGCCCTCCAACGATCAGGAAAATCGGCTGGGCAGGCTTTTGGGGAGAAC
>Ga0316628_100005223_pt1 | contig 10351 bp, 10 predicted proteins | sample OWC_Aug_M2_C1_D5_FD_207648 | JGI IMG/M metagenome (GOLD analysis project Ga0316628, IMG submission 207648) | Wetland soil microbial communities from Old Woman Creek delta, Ohio, United States - OWC_Aug_M2_C1_D5_C | ecosystem: Environmental > Terrestrial > Soil > Wetlands | place: USA: Ohio... | reverse complement strand
CCTCTCGGAATTCCGCGTCTCGCCCGACGGCGCCTGGATCGTGGTCGTCTCCAATCCCACCGGCGACCCGGACGACGACCGGCTCGACGACCTGTGGATCCTGCCAGCCGAGGGCGGCGAGCCGCGGCGGCTGACCACGCGACCCGGCGGCGAGTACGGCCCCCGGTTCTCGCCCGACGGGCGGTGGCTGGCCTTCACGGCGCTCCGCGATTCCAGCGTCACTTACTCCAACGACGAGCTGTGGGTGATGGACCTGGCCGCCTGCCGCTCCGCACCCGCCTCTCCCTGCCCAGCCTTCGACGTGTCCGCGCCGCTCGACCGCGACGTGTACGAGTGGCGCTGGGCCGGCGCCGACCGGCTGCTCGCCACGTTCGCGGTGGGCGCCTACGCCCATCTCTTCCGCATCACGCTCGCGGGCGAGGGCCGCCCCGCCCGCATCGAGCCGCTGGTCGCCGACACCGTCGTGTTCAACGACATCGAGGTCGCGCCCGACGGGCGGACTGCCGTCGCGGTGCTGGAGGGTCCGAGCCAGTGGCCCGACCTGTGGGCCGTCGACCTAGCAGCCGCTGGCCCCGAGCGAGCCGCGGGAGGGGCGGGGGGCCGGGCGAGCCCCGCTCGCGCCGCCCGGCCGAGCGGCGCCGCCCCGCAGCGCGCCGCGCCGGGGCGCCGCAACCTCACCGGCCTCAACCCGGTGCTCGACTCGCTCGTCCTGGCGCCCCAGGAGGTCGTCTCCTGGACGGCGCCGGACGGAGAGCGCGTGGAGGGCGTCCTGGTCCGTCCCACGTCGGGAGGCGCCGGGCCACGACCGCTGCTGGTGGTGGTCCACGGCGGGCCGCACGGCAACCAGGAGAACATCCTCCGCGGCTACTACACCATGCAGCTCTTCGCCGCGCGCGGGTACGCCGTGCTGGCGCCCAACTTCCGCGGCTCCACCGGCTGCGGGAACCGCTGGGCCACGTTGAACCGCGAGGACCTGGGCGGCGGCGACTGGCGCGACATCCTCTCCGGCGTGGACGCCATGGTCGCCCGCGGCATCGCGGACTCGGCGCGGCTCGCCATCAAGGGCCAGTCCTACGGCGGCTACATGGCCAACTGGGCCGTCACCCGCACCGACCGGTTCAAGGCGGCCATCAGCGAATCGGGAATAGCGAGCCTGGCCACCGACTACTCCAGCTCGAACATCCCGTCGTTCGAGTGGGACTACCTGCGCGCCTACCACTGGGAGAACCAGCGCCTCTACTCTGAGCGCTCGCCGCTCAGCGCCGTGAACCGGATCCGCACGCCCATGCTCATCATGCACGGCGACGACGACCCGAACACCGCGCCGGTTAACTCCGTCGAGCTCTGGCGCGCGCTCCGGACGCTCGGCAGGACGGTGGAGTTCGTGCGCTACCCGCGCGAGGGCCACGGCCTGGACGAGCCGGCGCACCGGCTGGACGCCTTCCGGCGCCAGATCGCCTGGCTGGACCGCTGGGTGCTGCGCGGCGGCGGGGCGCCGGACTCCTACGCCGCCGGTGAGGAGGTGCCCGCGGCGGACTCGACCCTCGGCTGGACGATGACGGTGGCGTCCGTGGACTGGGAGCCGAGCTACGCGGGCAGTCCCGACAGCGCGGCGTACGCCGAGGTCACGATCCTGTTCCGCCGCGCCGGCACGGCCGCCGGGTCGGGGGCGCCCGGGCCGCGCCGCACGCCGCTGGCGTTGGACTGGACGCGCGACGTGACGCTGGATGGGACTCCGCCGCTGGGCGTGCCGGTCGAAGCGCTGTCGGAGACCCTGCTCGTGGAGGGATCCGGCCTGCGCACCGCCGTGGCCGCTGACTCCGACGCCGAGGCGGCGGCCGTGAGGCTGGTCTTCCCGGCGGCCGCGACGACCGGACCCCGCACCCTGCGGGTCCGCGGCTTCGCGCCGGTGCTGCTGGAGCGATGAGGAGCGTGCGCTAGCGGTACTTCATCGGCCCCAGTCCCAAGTACTTCCGCAGCAGGGCCAGCTGGCCGATGTGGTACGACTCGTGCTCGAGCAGGAACGCCACGCCGCCGAGCACCGTGGGATCGTCGATCGGGAACCGCGGCTTGGCTTTCCTGGCCAGGCTCGCGGCCGTCGCCGCGGCCAAGCGCCGCTCCAGCTTCGGCTCGAGGTCCCACCAGGCGCGGTGGATGGACTCCACCGTGGGGCGCTCCTTCAGCTCGTCGGCGCTGTTGACCTTCGCGAGCATGGCGGCGAAGGGCGTCTCCGCTCTACCGCCGAGCTGCCGGATCAGGAAGCGGCGCGCATCCATCGCGTGCAGGGCGATGAAGGCCATGTCGTTGACGTCGTCGCCGATGCGCCGGCGCGCCGGCGCATCGTCGGGGACCATCACTCCTCCTCGGCGCACGGACCGCGGCTCCCGCAGCCGTGCCGCCCTACTCCCTGTAGGCCACCTCGATCTCCAGCCCGTCCCGCGCGATCACCGTCTCGGCGAAGACCGCTCGCGCCTCCTCGAGCAGCGGCCCCGGATCGTGCGAGAACCGCGCGCTGACGTGGGTCAGCACCAGCCTGCGCACCTTGGCCATGCGCGCCACTTCGGCGGCCTCGTGCGCCGTCGCGTGGTCGGTCTCCTTGGCGCGCTCCAGCTCCTCCAGGGAGAAGGTCGCCTCGTGGATCAGCACGTCGGCGCCGATGGCAGCCTCGATGGTGGCCTTGCAGGGACGCGTGTCGCCGCTGTAGACCACCTTCCGCCCCGGGCGCGGCGATCCCACGATGGCGTCCGCCGGGATGGAGCGGCCGTCGCAGAGGGTCACCGACTCGCCGCGCTGCAGCTTCCCCCACAGCGGTCCCTCCGGCACCCCCAGCTCCCGCGCCCGCGCCGGATCGAACTTGCCGAAGCGGTCCTTCTCCACCAGCACGTAGCCCAGCGCGCTGCCGCCGTGCTCGGCGCCGTAGGTGAGGATGTCGTAGTCGCCGCGCTGCAGCGCCGTGTCCGGCTCCAGCTCGACGATCTCCACCTCGAACGGCGCCCGTTCCACGCCGAGGCTGACGGCGGCGCCGAGGTAGCGCTTGGCGCCCTTCGGCCCGTACAGCCGCATCGGCTCAGTGCGCCCCTGGAGCCCCAGCGTGCGCACCAGGCCGATCACGCCGAGGAAGTGGTCGGCGTGAAAGTGCGAGAAGAAGATCTCGGAGAGCCCGAAGCTCACGCCGTAGCGCATCATCTGGCGCTGGGTGCCCTCGCCACACTCGAACAGCAGCGTCTCGCCCTCGCGCAGCACCACGAGGGCGGGCACGCCGCGCTCCACCGTGGGCCGGGCGGCCGACGTGCCGAGGAACAGGAGCTTGAGCACGGCTAGAACACCCTCACGTTCACGTACTTCCGCGGGTTCGCCATGAAGTCGGTGACGAGCGAGTCCAGGTGCAGGTTGGTGCGCCGCAGCTCCGCGATGAGCGTGGTGTCGTTGACCAGTTGGCCCACGGCGCCGCGCCCGCTGTTGACCTTCACGAGCAGCGAGTCGAGCAGCTGCGTGGTGTGCCGCAGCGTTCCGGTCACCTCGGCCAGGTTCGCGGTGGCGGTCTGCGCGTTGAGGAGCGTCTGCCGCGCCGCGGAATCGCCCACCAGGAGATCCATCCGCTGGAGGACCTGGCGCAGCGCCGTCAGCGCCCCGATGCCCTCCCGGGTCCCGCCCTCGGCGGAACGGCCCAGCTCGTCCAGCAGACCCCGGGCGCGGACCAGCGCGGCGCGGAACTCCTGGGCGTTGTCGGGTCCGACCAGGTCCGCCGCGTTCGCCAGCATCCGCCGGCCGTCGCCCGAGAGACCCTGCGCCATCTCGGCGAAATCCTCCTCCCGCTCCCCGCGGATGGCCCGGCCCTCGGCGAGCGGCTGAGCCGCCGTTCCGGGCCGGTAGTCGATGTACCTGGCGCCGAAGAAGTCGAGCGCGCGGACGACGGCGCGGGCGTCGCTGCGCGGCGGCCGCCGCTCGCTGAGCTCGAAGCGGACGATCACGCGCCCGGGCACGTCGAGCCGGATGCTGGAGACGGCGCCGACCAGCACGCCCGACGTGCGGACCGGGTCACCCTCCTTCAGTCCGGCCACGTCCACGAACGTCACGTCCACCATCTCGCCGCGCGAGAGCGTCTTGCCGCGCAGCCACATGAGACCGAAGACGAACACGGCCGCGGCTACGATGAGGAACAGGCCGACCGACGCCTCCCGTCGGTAGGAGAGCTCCACGCCTAGTCCTCCATCTCCTCGAACCGGAAGTCCCGCTCCAGGAACTCGCGGACCACGCTGTCCTTCGCCGCCATGAACTCCTCCGGGGTCCCGACCGCCCTGATCCGCCCCTGGTCCAGCAGCGCGATCCGGTCCGCCACCTTGAAGGAGCCGCGCACGTCGTGGCTCACCACCACGCTGGTGACGCGCAGCTCCTTCTGGAGGCTCTCGATCAGCGCGTCCATCACGTCCGCGTTGACCGGATCGAGTCCCGAGGTCGGCTCGTCGTAGAGAAGATACTTCGGATTCCCGGCGATGGCCCGCGCGATGCCGACCCGCTTGCGCATCCCGCCGGAGAGTTGCACCGGCATCAGCTTGCCGACGTCGTCGGGCAGGTTGACCAGCCGCAGGCACTCCGCCACCCGGTCGCGGCACGCGCCGAGATCGCGGTAGCAGGACTCCTCGCCGATACCGAGCCGGATGTTCTCGAACACCGAGACCGAGTCGAACAGCGCCCCGGTCTGGAACGCGTAGCCGATCCGCTTGCGCAGGTTCGCGAGATCGCCGCGCCGCAGCGCCGGCACCGACAGGCCGTCGACCAGCACGTCGCCCCCGTCCGGCTTGAGCAGGCCGATGATGTGCTTGAGGAGGACGCTCTTTCCGGTGCCCGAGGGTCCCAGCAGCGCCACCGTCTCGCCGTCGGCCACGGCGAAGTCCACCCCGTCGAGCACGATGTGGCGGCCGAACCTCTTGCGCACGCCCCGAAGCTCGATCACGCGGGGAGCAGCAGCCGGGCCAGCACGAGGTCGAGCAGCAGGATGAACACGCACGACATCACGACCGCGGCCGTGGTTGCGCGCCCCACTCCCTCGGCGCCCTCCTTGGCGGTGAAGCCCACGTAGCACGGGATGATGGTCACGACGGCGCCGAACGCCAGCGCCTTGAGCAGCGAGTACCACAGGTCGAACGAGCGGAAGTAGGCCCGCGTGCCGTAGATGAAGTCGGCGTTCGTGATGCCGACCGACTGCTTCGCCGCCAGCCACCCGGCGCCCACGCCGACCGCGTTCGCGATGATCACCAGCGCGGGGACCATCGTGAGGCCGGCGATGACCCGAGGCAGCAGCAGGTGCGAGGCCGGGTTCCGGCCCAGCGACTCCAGCGCGTCGATCTGCTCGGTGACGCGCATCGTGCCCAACTCCGCGGCGTAGCGCGCCCCGATGCGGCCCGCCAGCAGCAGGCCGGTCAGCACGGGCCCCAGCTCGAGAATGATGCTCTCGGCGACGAGGCTGCCGACGATGTACAGCGGGACGGTGCCGGTGAACTGGTAGCCGGCCTGCAGAGCCGTGACGCCGCCCGCGAACGCCGCCGTCATCACGACGATGGCGAGGCTCCCCACGCCCACGTGCCAACACTGCTCCACGGCGCGGGGCAGCCAGATCCGCCACTCCGGCACCGCGCGCAGCAGCTCCAGGGCCATCAGCCCCAGGCGGCCCACGTGCTCGAGCGCCCGCAGCACCGGCTTGGCCACGTGCCGCGCGACGTTGACCGGAATCGGCAGCTCGGCCGTGGTCCTCGGCAACCGCTCCAACAGCCCGCCCCCCGATGGACTAGACGGCATTCCCGCCGGCCCCCGCGGCGCCACGCAGCTCCTCGAGCTGCGCCGCGGTCAGGCCCTGCGGCTCGTACCCCGCGGCCCGGCACAGCAGCAGCAGCCGGGCCGCCTTGTTCACCGTGTCGATCCGGTCGAACGCCTCGGCGAAGTCGGCGCCGACCGCGACGGCGCCGTGCTTCTCCCACAGCGCTACGCGATGCCGCTCCATGGCCGCTCCCGCGGCGACGCCCTGCTGGGCCGTGCCGGGGCACAGGTAGCGCACCAGCCCCAGGCCCTCCGGCAACAACAGGGCAAGCTCCGGGTGCACGGCCCACAGCGCCCGGTTCAGCCGGGCCTCGTCCTGGAGAGCAGCGTCGTGCGAGAGCGCCAGCAGCTCGGTCGGGTGCGTGTGCACGATGGCGACGCGGCGCGACTTCAGGCGGCGCAGCGCGGCATGGATGGCCAAGTGCGAGGGCAGCTCCGAGGTCGGAGCGAATGGGACGCCGGCACCCGGCCAGGCCAGGGCGTAGGCGTCGCCGCCGGGCGCCAGATGGAGGATGCCGCAGAACCGGCCCGGCTCCCGGGCCAGATCGCGCATCCGCGATCCCGACTCAGTGACGAGGACCCGCCGCCCGCCCAGCTCGGCGTACTCCACGGGCAGCGGCCGCGCGGGCCCCTCCGTCCGCCGACTCGGCGCCTCCGGCACCAGATCGGTGACATCACACGAGAGGTTGCCGGCGTTTCCTTCCGCCCAGCCCTTCTCCCACAGCAGCGCCGCCACCGCGGCCGCCCCGGCGAGAACCCGCTCCAGCGCCGCCTCGCCCTCCGACTGCGCCGCTCCGCTCATGCCCCCGGGCCACGACGCCCGCCTCCCGAACGACGCCCGGGGATCACGCCGGCCGCCGCTGCTGAGCCAGCTCCGCCACCAGGCCGACCACCCGGTCCACCTCCTGGAGGCTGTTGTACACGTGCGTCGACATCCGCACCCAGTGGTAGTCGTACTCCGCCACGTGCCGGACCCGCACCGGCCCCCTCTCCCACAGAGAGCGGATCAGGTCGTTGGTGTCCCACCCCGCGACCGTGAACGAAACCAGCGGCCCGCGGAGCGCCTCGTCGGTGGGGCTCCTCAGCTCCACGCCCTGGATCCGCGCCAGTCCGGCGTACAGCCGCTCCGACAGCTCCTTGCAGCGCCGCCACACCTGGTCGCGACCGATGAGATCGTGGAAGTCGACCGCGGCCTGGAACCCGACCAGCAGCGATTCGTTGAGCGTGCCCTTGCGGTCGAACCGCTGGCCCCTCGCCGCCAGGTCGTCCCAGCCGCCCGAGGCGATGGTCGGCCACAGGCGATCGAGCCACGCCTCGGAGATGTAGAGCAGGCCGCTGCCCTTGGGCGCCAGAAGCCACTTGTGCGGGCTGGCGCAGTAGAAGTCGCAGCCCATTCCCACCAGGTCGAGAGGGATCATGCCCGGCCCGTGCGCGCCGTCCACCGCCGTGATGATCCCGCGCTCCCGGGCCAGCGCGCACAGCTCGCGCATCGGCTCGACGAGCCCGTTCGAGAAGTGGATGTGGCTGATCATCAGCACCTTGGTGCGAGACGTCATGCGCTCGCGCCATGCGTCCACCAGCTGCCTGGTGCTCCGGGTGGGCGTCGGCATCGGGAACTGGGTGACCGTCAGGTTCCGGCGCCGCGCCACCATCTGCCACGGGCACAGCCCGCCGACGTGCTCGTGGTTGGTGGTGAGGATCTCGTCGCCGGGGCTGAGGTCCAGTCCGTTGGCGACGTAGTTCATCGACTCGGTCGTGTTCCGCGTGAAGACGAGCGTCTCCGGCGGCGCTCCCACGAGCGACCCCACGCTCCGCCTCAGGGCCGCGCCGTCGAAGGCGCGCGCGTCGAACACGGTCTCGAACGCGGTCATGTGCTGCACCACCGCGTCCAGCACCGGCCGCGGCGACGCGCCCACGGTGCCGGTGTTGAAGTAGATCCCCCGGGGGGCGATTAGGAACTGGCTGCGGACCAGCCGCCAGTACTCCTCGTCGGCCGGCCGGTCCCACGACGCCAGGGCGGAGCCGCCCACCCCCCCAGCGTGCGCGCCGGCCCCGCGTGCCCCGGTGGGCCCGCGGGCTCCGGCCGGCGCGCGCCCCGGCTCCGCAATCGCGTCCAGCCAGTCCGCGCCCGGGAACGCCAAAGCGGCCCCCAGCGCGGCCGCGCTCTTCACGAACTCCCTGCGGTCGCTCATCCTTCCCCTCCAGCCGGCGGCGACACCGCTGCGACACGGGACGCCGCCAAGACCAAGGTGCCCGTCACGGTCGAGTTGCCCCGCCCCGGCCCCGCAGGCGAGAGGCCGGCACGGCGCGGGAACTCGGGAAACGCGCCTACCGGCGAGGCGGCTGCGCCTGCTGCTCCGCCGTCTTCGCGGCGATGAGGGAGATCTCGATCCGCGCCCCGTTCACGATGCCACTCACCGCCACCGTCTCGCGGGCCGGCGGGCTCATCGGGAAGTACACCGCGTACGCGCGGTTCATCTCGTCGTAGTCGGCGATGTCGGCCAGGTACACCGTGACCTGCACGACGTCCCGGAACGACAGCCCGACGTCGTTGAAGAGGCTCCGGAACGCCTCCATGATGTTCTGAAGCTCGGCGGCGACGCGGCCCGAGGTGAGAGCGCGCGTCGTATCCGTCACGCCGATCTTGCCGGCGAAGTAGTACGTGTTGCCGACGCGAACCGCCTGCGCGTAGGGCCGGTTCGGCATCACGCGGATGATCTCCCGCCCCTCGGGAGCCACGGCGGGCCCGCGGCCCGGGCCGCCCATCGGCCTCATGCAGCCCGCCAGGGACACCGCCAGCGCGGCGAGCGCCGCCACACGTGCGGGCCTCACGGCCGCCGCTCCGAACTCGATGCCTCGAAGTCGGCCGTGATCGGCCGGCGCCCGGGGAAGCCGTCGTCCAGCTCGTGCCAGCAGCTGACGGCATCCTCGTCCGGCCGCCAGCACAGGAATACCAGCCTGTCCTCGTATCGGCAGTAGAAGTCCACTGTCCCATCCTCGTAGCTCTTGAGGTGACAACCGATCTCCAGGAGCTCGTGCACGTACCCGTCGATGCGGGTCGCCAGCGCGTCGATCTCGCCGCGCAGGGGAGCAGCCTCCGGAGCTTCGCCCCGCTCCGGCGTCGCGGCGAGGGCGGCGACCTCGTACTCGGACACGAGCTGGCGCCAGCGCTGGTGCTCGGCCACGATGTCGCGCACGACCCGCTTCACCAGCGGCAGCGTGCGATTCGCCTCGCCCACCGTGAACACCTTCACACTCATGGCGCCTCAGCGGTCCTGGGCCCGTGGCGCCGAGCCGGCGGCGCGCGCGGCCAGGGCCGAGTGCACCGCCCGGTAGCCCGCCTCGATGAACTCGGCCGTGCGGTCGAATGAGAACGTCCCGTGTGGGTCGACGTCCGGCGTCACCACGACCAGGGGAGGCCGGCCCGCTGCCGTCCTCCACTCCCGGATCGTGCGCTCCTTCTGGTCCGCCATGGCGATGGTCAGCGCGCGGTCCGACAACTCCACCAGCGCCGGCACCGTGCGCGCTCCCGGACCTGGGCCGAACGGAACCGGACCCACGTCGACCGCCACCACCAAGTCCGCGCCCGGGCCCGCCGCCAGCTCCAGCGGCAGCACGGCGCGCACGCCTCCGTCCACGTAGCGCCGCCCGCCGATGAGCGCGGGGGGGAAGTAGAGCGGCAGCGCCATCGAGGCGTACACCGCTCCCGAGACGGAACAGTCCAGCCGGCCCCCGGCGCCGAACACCACGAGCTCGCCGGAGTCGAGATCCGTGGCCGTGACGCGGAGAGGCAGCCGCAGTCTGGAGAAGTCGTCCACCGGAATGACGCGCCGCAGCAGCGCCCGGAGCGGCTCGGGCTTGAGGACGCTGGTAGCGTGCAGCCCGCGGAACAGCACGTCCGCACGCGCCGGCGCGACCAGGTCCGAGGCGCGGATGCCCATCACCAGCCGCACCACGGCCACATAGTCGAGCCCGCCGGCCACCAGGGCGCCGACCAGGGCGCCGCCGGAAGTGGCCACGATCTCGGAGGGGGAAAGGCCGCACTCGCCCAGCGCCCGCAGCGCGCCCACGTGCGCCATCGCCTTCATCCCGCCGCCCGACAGGACGAGGACAACGCGCTCGGGCTTCACCGCGCCGTTCTCTTCGCGACGCGTTGCACGCCCGCCGCCAGCGGACTTCGCATCCGCACGGTCAGTAGTCCACGGGGCGAAGGTAGTACTCGCCGATCGCGGTCCGGCTCACCATCGCGACCGTCGGCAGGCGCCGCTTCCAGTGGGTGCCCTCCAAGCGCCGCCGTATGGCCTCTATCTCCAACTCGGAGAAGCCCAATGCGCCGATCTCCTCCGGCCGGTAGCCGCGCAGCAGCCAGAACAGGATCGCGTCGGCTCTCGGGTACGAGATCCCCAGGTCACCTTCGTCAGTCTGCCCCTTGATCAGGTCCGCCGATGCCGGCTTCTCCACGATCTCCGCCGGCACGCCGAGGTGCCGCGCCAGCGCCCAGACCTGCGTCTTGAACAGGTCGCCGAGGGGGTTGATG
>Ga0316628_100005222_pt1 | contig 10351 bp, 6 predicted proteins | sample OWC_Aug_M2_C1_D5_FD_207648 | JGI IMG/M metagenome (GOLD analysis project Ga0316628, IMG submission 207648) | Wetland soil microbial communities from Old Woman Creek delta, Ohio, United States - OWC_Aug_M2_C1_D5_C | ecosystem: Environmental > Terrestrial > Soil > Wetlands | place: USA: Ohio... | reverse complement strand
GCGCGCCGCCCAGCGTGATGATAACCGGAAAGCGCTCCATCATCCGCAGCATCAGCGTGCTGCCGAAGATCACGATCGGGATCGAGATCGCGAGGCCCAGCACCAGCAGCACCACCTTGAGCTGCGGTGGCCCCTGCTCCGCCGCCGCCGCCACCGCGATGACGTTGTCCAGGCTCATCACCAGATCGGCGATCAGGATGGTCTTCACCGCTTGCAGCAGACTGTCGCTCGCCTCGACGTCTTCCTCGTCGCCGTCCTCGGGCACCAGCAGCTTGACGCCGATCCACAAGAGCAGCACGCCGCCCACCAGCTTGAGCCAGGGCAGCTGCAGCAGCGCGACCGCGAAGATCGTCAGCACGATGCGCAGGATGATCGCTGCGGCGCTGCCCCAGAACACCGCGGTCTTCTGCTGCTTGGCGGGCAGCGAGCGCGCGGCGAGCGCGATCACGACGGCGTTGTCGCCCGACAACAGCAGGTTGACCCAGATGATCGCGCCGAGCGACTTCCAGAAGGCGAGATCGGCAACTACGTTGAGCATTGCGAGACTTCCATCGCGGGGAGCGAGGAATTCTAACCGCAACGCCTGACGTCCGCGTCAGAACAAGCCCACCACCTTGCCGTTTACGACGTCGATCTTGGTGGCAGAGGGCACCTTCGGCAGCCCCGGCATGGTCATGACGTCGCCGCAAATCATGACCACGAACTCGGCACCCGCGGCGAGCCGCACCTCGCGCACGTTAATCGCATGGCCGGAGGGCGCGCCGCGCAGCTGCGCGTCGGTGGAGAACGAGTACTGGGTCTTGGCGACGCACACCGGGTAGTTGCCGTAGCCGTCGTCCTGCAGCTTCTTGATCTGCGCGCGCACCTTGCTGTCGGCAGTGACCTCGGAGGCGCGGTAGACCTTCTTCGCGATCTTGCCGATCTTGTCCCACAGGCTGTCGCCGTCGTCGTACACGAAGGTCGGCTTGGAGGGCTTGTCGCACAGGCCCACCACGACCTTCGCCAGCTCGGCCGCGCCCTTGCCACCGTCAGACCAGTGCGTGGCGAGCACCACCGGCACGCCGAGCTTGGCCATCCTGGCCTTGAGCAGGTCGATCTCGGCCTGCGTGTCGAAGCTGAAGCGGTTGATCGACACCACGCAGGGGACGCCGTACACGCCCTGCACGTTCTCCACGTGCCGCTCGAGGTTCACCAGGCCCTTTTCGAGCGCGGGCAGGTTCTCCTTGTTGACTTCCTTCACGTCGACGCCGCCGTGATACTTGAGCGCGCGTATCGTCGCCACGATCACGGCCGCGGCAGGTCGCAGCCCGCTTTTGCGGCACTTGATGTCGAGGAACTTCTCGGCGCCGAGATCGGCGCCGAAGCCCGCCTCGGTCACCACGTAGTCGGCCAGCTTGAGCGCCGATTGCGTGGCGATCACCGAGTTGCAGCCGTGCGCGATGTTGGCGAACGGCCCGCCGTGGATGAACGCCGGGTTGTTCTCCAGCGTCTGCACCAGGTTGGGCTTGAGCGCGTCGCGCAGCAGCACGGTCATTGCGCCGTGCGCGTTCAGGTCACGGGCGTAGACCGGCTTCTGCTCGCGCGTGGCGCCGACGACGATGTTGCCGAGGCGCTTCTTCAGGTCCTCGACCGAGGTCGCGAGACAGAAGATCGCCATCACTTCCGAGGCCACCACGATGTCGAAGCCGTCCTCGCGCGGGTAGCCGTTCGCGGTGCCGCCCAGGGCGACCACGATGTCGCGCAGCGCGCGGTCGTTCATGTCCATCACCCGCTTCCAGGCGATGCGCCGCGGGTCGATGCCGAGCTCGTTGCCGTGGTGGATGTGGTTGTCGATCAGCGCCGCGAGCAGGTTGTTCGCCAGCCCGATCGCGTTGAAGTCGCCCGTGAAGTGCAGGTTGATGTCCTCCATCGGCACCACCTGCGCGTAGCCGCCGCCCGCGGCGCCGCCCTTCATGCCGAACACCGGGCCGAGCGAAGGCTCGCGCAGGCAGATCACCGCCTTCTTGCCGATGTGGTTGAGCGCGTCCCCCAGCCCCACCGTGGTGGTGGTCTTGCCCTCGCCCGCCGGCGTGGGCGTCATCGCGGTCACCAGGATCAGCTTGCCGTCCTTGCGCCCTTTCAGCGACTCGAGGTACGCGAGCGACACCTTGGCCTTGGTGTGGCCGTAGGGCTCGAGGTGCTCCTCGGCGATGCCGAGCTTGTCGAGCGCGACCTTGGAGATGCGCTGCAGCGTCGCGGCCTGCGCGATTTCTATGTCGGACGGCATTGATCGAAACCTCCCTCTGAACGGAATTCTTTTTTTCGCTCAGCCGTACATCAGCTTGAGCGTCTGGCCCTTGCCGTAGCCGGGGTTCCCGGGCGGCGCTCCGCCCCTGGTCAGCTTGACGGCGCAATACTTGAACTCCGGAATCTTGCCGAACGGATCGAGCGCCGGGTTGGTGAGCAGGTTGGCCGCCGCCTCGTAGAACGCGAACGGGATGAACACCGCGCCGCGCGGCGTGGCGTCGTCGGCGCGCGCGTACAGCGAGATGCTGCCGCGACGCGAGGCGACCGTCACCACGTCGCCCGGCCTGGCCTTCATTGCGGCGAGATCGAGCGGGTGCAGCGAAGCGACGGGCTCGGGCTCGATCGCATCGAGCACCCCGGAGCGGCGCGTCATCGCGCCGGTGTGCCAGTGCTCGAGCTGGCGCCCGGTGATCAGCACCATCGGGTAGCTGCGGTCGGGACGCTCGTCGGCCGGGATCAGGTCCGCGGGCACGAACTTCGCGCGCCCGGTCGCGGTCGGGAAATGCGTGCGGAACACCACCGGCTCGCCGGGATCGCCCTCGTGCTCGCAGGGGTACACGACGCACGAGTCGCGCTCGAGGCGCTCCCAGGTGATGCCGGCGATCGAGTTCATGCCCTTGCGCATCTCCGCAAACACCTCGCTGGGCTTGTCGTAGGACCACGCCAGCCCCATCCGTCTCGCGAGCTGCACGATGATCCACAGGTCCTCGCGCGCCTCGCCCGGCGCATCGAGCGCCTTCCTGCCCAGCTGCACCATGCGGTCGGTGTTGGTGAAGGTCCCGGTCTTCTCGGGAAACGCGGTGGCGGGCAGCACCACGTCGGCCAGGTAGGCGGTCTCGGTGAGGAAGATGTCCTGCACCACCAGGTGCTCGAGGCTCGCCATCGCCTCGCGCGCGTGTGCCAGGTCCGGGTCCGACATCGCCGGGTTCTCGCCCATGATGTACATGCCGCGGATCTTGCCCTCCTTCGCCGCGTTCATGATCTCGACCACCGTGAGCCCCGGCTTGGTGTCGAGCTTGGTTCCCCACAGCGCCTCGAAGCGCTTGTTGGCCTCCGGGTTGTCGACCCGCTGGTAGTCCGGGAACACCATGGGGATAAGGCCCGAGTCGGACGCCCCCTGGACGTTGTTCTGGCCGCGCAGCGGATGCAGGCCGGTGCCCGGGCGGCCGATCTGGCCGGTCATCAGCGCCAGCGCGATCAGGCACCGCGCGTTGTCGGTGCCGTGCACGTGCTGCGAGATGCCCATGCCCCACAGGATCATCGAACCCTTCGACGTCGCGTACAGCCGCGCCACCTCGCGGATGGTTTTCGCCGGGATGCCGCAGATCGGCGCCATCTTCTCGGGCGAGAACGCCTTGGCGTTCTTCTTCAGCGCCTCGAAGCCGCTGGTGCGATCCTTGACGAAGGCGGCGTTGACCAGGCCTTCGTCGATGATCGCGTGGATCATGGCGTTGAGCAGCGCGACGTCGGTGTCCGGGTTGAACTGCAGGAAATGCGCCGCGTAGCGCTCGAGCTCGGTCCTGCGCGGATCGGCGACGATCAGCTTGACGCCCTGCTTGGCCGCGTTCTTGATCCAGGTGGCCGCCACCGGATGGTTCACCGTCGGGTTGGCGCCGATCACGAACACCACCTCGGCGCGCAGCACGTCGTTCACCTGGTTGGAGACGGCCCCCGAGTTGATGCCCTCCATGAGCGCCGCCACCGACGACGCGTGGCACAGGCGCGTGCAGTGGTCGACGTTGTTGCTGCCGAAGCCGGTGCGCACCAGCTTCTGGAACAGGTAGGCCTCTTCGTTCGAGCCCTTCGCCGAGCCGAATCCCGCCAGCGCGTAGGGGTCTTGCTTTCTGATTTCCATGAGCTTCCTGGACGCAACATCGAGGGCCTCATCCCACGTCGCTTCGCGGAACACCTCCGACCAGTTGCCGGGGTCGACCACGAAGTCCGCCGATTTCGGGATCCCCGGCTTCCTGATGAGCGGCTTCGTCAGGCGGTGCGGGTGATGCACGTAGTCGAAGCCGTAGCGCCCCTTGACGCAGAGCCGGCCGTGGTTCGCCGGGCCGTCGCGCCCCGTGACGAAGCGGATCGTGTTCTGGCTCACGTGGTACGTGAGCTGGCAGCCGACGCCGCAGAACGGGCACAGCGACTCGACGGTGCTCTCCACGGCGGCGAAGCCGGCGTCGCGCGCCGGCATCAGCGCGCCGGTGGGGCAGGCCTGGACGCATTCGCCGCAGGCCACGCAGGTGCTCGCGCCCATCGGGTCGTCGAAGTCGAACACGATCTTGGAGTGCTCGCCGCGGAACGCGTAGCCGATGACGTCGTTCACCTGCTCCTCGCGGCAGGCGCGCAGGCAGCGCGTGCACTGGATGCACGCGTCGAGGTTGACCGCGATCGCCGGATGCGAGAGGTCGGCCGCGGGCTGGGCCCTCGACGGAAACCTCGGCAATCCGAGCCCCAGCTTGCGGGCCCAGCCGTCGAGCTCCGAGTCGAGGCGGTATTCCTTCTCCGGCATGTCTGAGAGCAGCAGCTCCAGCACCATCTTCTGCGAGGCCCTGGCGCGCGCCGAGTCGGTGGTGACTTCCATCCCTTCGGTCGGGGTGCGGCAGCAAGAGGGTGCGAGCACCCGCTCGCCCTTCACCTCGACCATGCAGGCGCGGCAGTTGCCGTCGGGGCGCAGCCCCGGCTTGTGGCAAAGGTGCGGAATCTCGACGCCGTAGCGCCGGGCGGTCTCGATGATCGTCTCGTCGGGCCGGCCGACGACGGTCTTGCCGTTCAATTTGAATTCGATCGGCATCGTGGCCAGCTGGGAATTCGTCGCGCGTTCCATCACGTCACCTCGTGAGGAAAGAACTTCATGACGCTGAGCGCCGGGTTGGGCGCCGCCTGGCCGAGACCGCAGATCGAAGCGTCGGCCATCGCCTGAGAGAGCTCCTTGAGCAGCGGCTGGTTCCAGCGCCGCTCGCCCATCAGCGCCAGCGCCTTCGCGGTGCCGACGCGGCACGGCGTGCACTGCCCGCAGGACTCGTCGCGAAAAAAGCGCATCAGGTTCTGTGCCGCGTGGCTCGCCTTGTCGTGGTCGGACAGGATGACCACCGCCGCCGAGCCGATGAACGCGCCGTGCGGCTGCAGCGTGTCGAAATCGAGCGGCACGTCACCCAGGCTCGCCGGCAGGATGCCGCCAGAAGCGCCTCCCGGCAGGTAGGCATGGAACTCATGGCCGTCCTGCATGCCGCCGCAGAACTCGTCGATCAACTCGCGCACCGTGATGCCCGCGGGCGCGAGGTGCACGCCCGGCATCTTGACGCGCCCCGAGACCGAGAACGAGCGCAGCCCCTTGCGGCCGTGCCGGCCGTGCGAAACGAACCACTTGCTGCCCTTCTCGACGATCTCGCGCACCCAGTACACCGTCTCCATGTTGTGCTCGAGCGTCGGGTGGCCGAACAGGCCCACCTGCGCGACGTACGGCGGGCGCAGGCGCGGCATGCCGCGCTTGCCCTCGATCGACTCGATCATCGCCGACTCCTCGCCGCAGATGTAGGCCCCGGCGCCGCGCCGCAGGTGGATCGGGGGCAGCGGAAATTTCGCTCCGGATTTGAGTCTCTTGAGCTCTCTTTCCAGAATCGCGCGGCAACCGGCGTATTCATCTCTCAGATAGACGTAGATCTCTCCGACCCCGGCGCACCACGCGGCGAGCAGCATCCCCTCGAGGAAGCGGTGCGGGTCGCGCTCCAGGTACCAGCGGTCCTTGAACGTGCCGGGCTCGCCCTCGTCGATGTTCACCGCCATCAGGCGCGGCGCCGGCTCGGCGGCGACGATGCGCCACTTGCGCCCGGCAGGGAACCCGGCGCCGCCCAGGCCGCGTAGGCCCGACTCCTCCATGATCTTGGTTATGTCCTCGCGCGTGCGGCGGCCGGCGAGGCAATCGGCGATCAGCTTATAGCCACCGCCGCGCTTGTACGCGGCATAGTCGAGGTATTCCGGCACCGGGCACTTCGTGGCGCGGTCCTCGACCGTCTCGCGCACCTTGGCGGCGGTGGCGAAAGGCACCGGGTTCTGGCCCACGACCACGCAGGGCGCCACCTCGCAGCGCCCGACGCAGGGCGCGTGCAGCACCCGCACCTCGGCGCCGAGGATCGCCGGCAGGCGGTGGAGCAGCTCCTGCGCGCCGGCCAGCTCGCAGGCGATCGAGTCGCACACGCGCACCGTGAGCGCTGCGGGCGCCTGCCCGCCCTCCTTCACGACGTCGAAATGATGATAGAAGGTGGCCACCTCGTAGACTTCGGCGAGCGACAAGCGCATTTCCTGCGCCAGCGCCGCGAGGTGCGCGGCCGACAGCTGCCCGCAAGCGTCCTGGACGCGGTGCAGGTGCTCGATCAGCAAATCGCGCCGGCGGGGCGCCTTGCCGATCAGCCTGCGCACGGTCTCCAGCGCCTTCGGGTCGACGCCGCGGCCTTTCGGGGCGGGACGGACTTTGCCCTTCACTTTCGGTCTGCCTCCTAGCTTGCGGCGGGTCATTATCCGGCAGGCGCCGCCGCGAAACGCTTGACTGCGGTCAAGCGCTTGGCGGACTGCCTGGCCGCCGCTACCATCGTCGCATGTGCCGCGCGCTCCTCTATCTCGGCCGGCCGGTGCTGCTTGACAATCTGCTCTACCGGCCGGATTCCGCACTGGTGCGGCAGAGCTACATGCCGAAGATGCTGCACCTGCTCAACCTGGCGGGCTTCGGCATGCGCGCATGGGATCGCGCCTCGCACGATCCGGAGGCGCCCTTCGCCTACAACTCGCCGTCGCTGCCGGTGTTCGACCGCAACCTGAAGAACCTGGCCGAGAAGATCGCCGCCGGTTGCGTGCTGGCGCACGTGCGCGGCGTGCCCTACAGCACCGAGGTGGAGATCTCGCTGCAGAACGTGCATCCGTTCCAGTTCGCGGGCGTGCCGCTCGTGATGGCGCACAACGGCGACCTGGCCCATTTCGCGCGGCTGCGCCCGCTGCTCGCGCGGCACGTCAAGCCCGAGTTCGCGGCGCAGGTGCGCGGCACCACCGACAGCGAGTGGATCTATGCGCTGGTCGCGTCGCACCTCAGGAATCCCGCCGCGCGGCCGCCGGCGGCCGAGCTGATCGACGCGATCGCCGCGGCGCTCGGCGTGATCCGCGCCGCGCGCGCCGAGGCCGGCATCGCGGAGTCCTCGCCCGTGAACCTCTTCCTGACCGACGGCGCGCAGCTCGCCGCGGTGCGCTACTGCTTCGATTTCGGCTGCTACCCGACCGGCGATCCGGCGCACGTGCGCCCCGACGCCCTGCGCTACTACAGCCTGTGGTACACGCTGGGGCGCGACTACGGGCTGCACGACGGCGAGTGGAAGATGACCGGCGGCGCCGAGAACGCCGACTCGCTGCTCGTCGCCTCCGAGCCGCTCAGCCGCGACACCGCGGCCTGGGTCGAGGTGCCCGAGTACGGCGTGCTGCACGCCGAGCTGCGCAACGGCCGCCCCGTGATCAGCCAGCGGTTTCTGGATTAGGCGCGGCCGCCACCATCTGGCCGGCGTGCGCGGCCTCGAGCCGGTCGCCCTCGCCCTGCGCGCCGCGCAGCCGCGCCGCGCTGATGAGGCGCGTGAGCTGCGTGTTTGTGTGCACCATCAGCGCGAGCAGCCGCGCGTGGATCGCGCGATGCAGCCGCGCCGAGACGGCGCCCGCGCGGTAGTAGAGCTCGTCGAACGCATCCCGGGCGAGCTCGAGCAGCACCGCGTTCTCGCGCACGAAGGCCGTGGTGCGGTGCGGCGCGCCCGCGAGCAGGCTGATGAAGCCGACCAGGTGGCCGGGGCCGTGCAGCGCCAGGCGCCGCTCGCGCGCGCCGTGGCGCGCCCAGGCCTCGACCGCGCCGCGCACCACGGCGTAGCAGGCGGCGGCCGGCTGTCCGGTCACGTACAGCGCCTGGCCGCGCGGCAGCTCGAGCACTGCGGCGCGCGCCACGACCGCTTCGATGTCGCTCTCCTCGAAGCCCTCGAACAGGGCGAGCAGCGGCAGGAACCGCCGGAAGTCGAACGAGGCGCGCGCGACGCGCGGCACGCCGGCGAGCGGGTCGCCGCCGGGCAGCGCGACCGCGGCGCGATCCTCAGCCGCGGGCGCGGCGAGCAGTTGCTCGGTCAGGCGCTCGACCTTGGCGCACAGCGCCTCGGTCACCGCGTGCTGCACCTTGAGCGCCGCGGGGGTGTGCTGCACGCCGAGCGCGCGGAAATCGTCGCGCGTCAGGTACCAGCCCTCGACCGCCTCGGTCGCCACCACGGTGGCCGAGCAGGTGCCGCGCTCGATCAACGCCATCTCGCCGAGCACGGCGCCGGCGCCGATCTCGTTCACCACCAGCCGCTCGCCGCCCGGCAGCGTCACCTGCGCCTGCGCGCGGCCCGAGCGCAGCACGAACGCCCCCTGCGCCGCCTGGCCGTAGCGCAGCATCTGCGCGCCCTTGGCGAACGCCACCGGGCGCGCCACCGACAGGAGCAGCCCGCGCGCCTCGTCGTCGAGCCGCTCGAGGAAAGGCTTGCCGGTTTCCATGGCGAATCACTGTAGCACCGGCGCGCCAGCACTTATACTCGCAGCCCCATGGCCGGCAAAACCATCCCCGCGACCCTCATTCCCGGCGACGGCATCGGCCCCGAGATCGTCGCCGCGGTGGTCGAGATCCTCAAGGCCGCCGGCGCGCCGTTCGCCTGGGAGCGGCACGACGGCGGCATGGCGGCCATCGAAAAGCACGGCGATCCGCTGCCGCCGAAGCTGCTCGCCTCCATCCGCCGCACCGGCCTCGCTCTGAAAGGGCCGCTCACCACCCCGGTCGGCGGCGGCTACCGCTCGGTCAACGTGCGGCTGCGCGAGGAGTTCGGCCTGTTCGCCAACGTGCGCCCGGTGCGCAGCATGGTTGCCGGCGGACGCTACGAGGACATCGACCTGGTGCTCGTGCGCGAGAACGTCGAAGGCCTGTACCTCGCCTGGGAGCACTACTTGAAGGTCGGCGACGACCCGCACGCCGTCGCCATCTCCTCCGGCGTCAACACCCGCGCCGGCGGCGAGCGCATCGCCCGCTTCGCCTACGACTACGCCGTCGAGAACGGGCGCAAGAAAGTCACCATCGTCCACAAGGCCAACGTCCTCAAGGCCCTCACCGGTCTATTCCTCGAAGCCGCGCGCGACACCGGCAAGAAATACCGCAGGAAACTCGAGATCGACGACCGGATCGTCGACGCCTGCGCCATGCAGCTCGTCCTCAACCCCTGGCAGTTCGACGTCATCCTCACCACCAACCTGTTCGGCGACATCCTCTCCGACCTCATGGCCGGTCTGGTCGGCGGACTCGGCATGGCGCCCGGCGCCAACATCGGCGACCAGGCCGCCATCTTCGAGGCCGTGCACGGCTCCGCCCCCGACATCGCCGGCAAGGGCATCGCCAACCCCCTCGCCCTCCTTCTCGCCGGCTGCCTCATGCTCGAGCACGTCGGCAAGAAAGCGCTCGCCAAGAGCATCCGCGCCGCCGTCGACCACGTCCTGCGCATCGACAACCTCCGCACCCGCGACCTCGGCGGCAAGGCCACCACCAAAGAATTCGCCCGCGCCGTCATCAAGCGCCTCAAATAAGACGTTCGGATAAGCACGACAGTCCCCGCTCGCGCGCCGGGCCCATACAGGCGCGCCTATCTGCCGCCATACCGATCTCCATACCAATAGACATTTACATCCACCGGCAGATGCTTCTAGCATCCCTCGCATGCCGTTCAATCACTAGTTAAGCCTTCTCCCCAAGGAGCATGGAACGAATGGGCGCTCGGCCAATGCAGAAGTACCTCGGTAGCTGTCACTGCGGTGCAGTTCGCTTCGAGATCGAGACGGACTTCCCGGAACTCACGATGTGTGACTGCTCGATCTGTCGCAGGAAGAATGCGCTGATGGTCAAGGTGCACGAGAGCAAATTCAGGCTGCTGGCCGGCGAGGACTCGCTCACCGAGTACCAGTTCCACACCAGGACGGCCCGCCACTACTTCTGCAGGGTCTGTGGCATCTATCCGTTCCATCGCAAGCGGGT